>JAEEGJ010002280.1_pt1 | contig 111932 bp, 98 predicted proteins | sample 8958761 | NCBI WGS metagenome assembly JAEEGJ01 (sample SAMN16246546, study PRJNA631951) | gut metagenome | biome: gut microbiome; feature: rumen; material: RS-attached | host: Bos | place: Iran: Karaj | collected 2018-10 | reverse complement strand
CTACGAGCTGTGTGTCGTTTGCAATTACTTGCGTTTCCCGTTTTTTAAGGAGGCCAACGAGAATCCTCCACCCGCTTTCTCAGTATCAACGACCCCGTCGAAACCGGTACACCCCCATAAAAGGGTGTTCACACTTTATCACATCGTGTTATTGTCGTCAAAATCGTCAAAATTCAAATCTTTACTGACATCATAGGGCTGGTAAGGATCGTTCTCAACAGCCTTGTCCCACTTCTCTTTCTGGGCAGCTTCTTCTTCCTGCTGAGCAAGAACTTCGTCAACCTGGTTAGCGATATCTCTTGCCTCGTAAGGATTGATTATGGACTCCATTCCGCAGTATATACACTTGATCTTGAATGATCCTGACAACTGAGCCTTTCTTCCGCAGCTGGGGCAGACCATACCCTTAAGATATGCAGGGCCTGTGGATTCGATCTCGATAGCTTCAGCTAAAGCCTCATCGAGCATCTCGTTCGTAAACCCGTTAGTCTTCTGAAGAAGTATCCAAAAGGCATGCATCAAAGTATCAAGCTTCTTGATCTCGTTAAGATTAGGATCGTACTCGGCAAATGCTTCTGCTCTCCAGTTAATATCTCCGCTCATGGTGTTCTCCTCCTGATGTTATAAGACTATTATACAAATTCTTCGCAGAAAACGGATATTGCTTCTGCGACTGCTGCCATATTCTCTTCGGTAACCAGAACTGCCTCATCATCACTGTTAGACAGGAAGCCCAGGCTTATCTGGAAAGATCTGATCGTATTAGCATAGTTAAGACCTGTATAAAGGCTCGTTGCTCTTACGGCATTGACCTCGAATCCTTCGGCATTTGCAACCAATTCAGCAAGCTGCTCTGCGTATTCCGGGGATGTATCCGTGAAGCTGCCGTTATCGGGAGTGTAGACACGAACTCCGGAAGCCATGGAATCTCCCGCTGCATCCGCGTGGATCCTCAAGAACAGATCTGCGGAATTGGAAGTAGCGATAGCAGCTCTTTCCTGATTCGAGATATTTACATCATTGGCATCACGCGTAAGGATAACGGTCGCGCCGCACTGCTCGAGGTAATCTGCGATGATTATCGAGTAATCAAGAGTCAGTTCATACTCAGGTGTGCCTGTTACTACGCCTGTAGTACCGCAAGTACAGCGGGGCTTGGTAGCAGAAAGCCATGAAGCATAAAGCTCCTGCTCGCTGTCCGTTGTCTCCTGGTGACCGGGATCGATGACGATCGTGAGGCCTGTAAGGTCAGGGTGATCCGCTGCGACAGGAACTCTCGTAGGCTCAGGTGTGGGTGTGATCGTAGGTGTAGGGGAGGGCGTCGTCTCGACCGTAGTCTCGATGGCTGTCTCCTGAACGGCTGTGTCGACTGTGTTGTTGTCCATGTCGCTTAGCATCCCCTTGAAAACAAAGAAATACAGCAGCAGGCACAGCGCGAAAACAGCAGCAAAGAAACCCGCAAATGCGTGCTTAACACTCTTCTTGAGCTTGCGCTTAGGCTTGGCAGAAGCTTTCTTGGGAGCTTCGTATTCGACCTCGGGTTCGTATTCTTCTGTTTCTTCCGTGTTGGAAGTCTCGTTTACTTCATGTGATTCGTAAGTTGCCACGATCTTCGCGATCATCTGCATACGCTGCTCTTCGTTCAGCTTCAAAAGATGGGCCTGCAGGACAGACCTCTGCTCGGGCGACATATTACGAACTATATTCTCGAATTTTCTCTTCGTTTGTTCAGATATCATTGGTTGTTGTTATCCGTCCGTTTTGATTCTCGTAATGTGTGGTAAACTAGTCACAGAAAAATTATACATAATAAACTCAAAAATCGGAGCAAAAATGGAAGATAGTCTTTATATTGTAATGCCCGCGTATAATGAAGAGGCAAATATCGAGGAAGTTGTCAAAGAATGGCACGAAGTTGTAACGAACATCGGACTTTCTTCCAAACTCGTCATCGTTAATGACGGAAGCAAGGACGGAACATACAACAAACTCCTTGAACTTCAGAAGATTTATCCCCAGCTCGAGCCGTTGACGAAGCCTAACTCCGGACACGGTGCGACACTCCTTTATGCTTATAACTACGCAGTCGAGCAGAATGCTGATTATATTTTCCAGACCGATTCAGACGGACAGACTCTGCCTTCGGAATTTGGACCTTTCTGGGAAGAACGTAAGCTTTACGACGCGATCATCGGACACCGTAATCACAGAGAAGACGGTTTCTCTAGAGTAATCGTAACGAAGGTGCTGAAGCTTGTTATCAGGCTTACATTCGGTGTAAGCATCACAGATGCCAATACGCCTTACAGGCTTATGCCCAGAAAGACTTTGGAGAAGTATCTTCCGAAGATCCCCAAGGATTTCTTCCTGTCGAATGTACTGCTGTCAGTGCTCCTGGTTAAGAATAAGGACAACGTTAAGTTTGTACCTATTACTTTCAGACCCAGACAGGGCGGTAAGAATTCAATCAACATGAAGCGCATCATTAAGATTGGCTGGCAGGCTGTTAAGGACTTCAGACAGCTTCGCAAGACTATCTGAAGTACGCCCGATAAATGACAACTAGGATTGTCAAGCAATAGTAAAAAACCAAGAGCTCGATTATATTTATAATGTAACTATGGCATTTAATCGGAACATCTATAATACGCGATATGAGATCGAGCAGAAGCGTCTGCCCGAGCGTTTTTATGAGACTCCGAAGGATGTAATCCAAAGCATTCTTGAGCCCGGAAACAACACTTTCTATAAGCTGTTTAAGACTCTTATCGAGCGCACGGGCGAGCAGTTCCCTTATAAGGAAGCGGACTTCAAGACCAATTGCTTTAAGTTCTCTGACGGAACGTTCGGATGCTTTGTAACTCTACCTAAGCCCGAGTCGGTAATGCTTTGTGCACACATAGTTTATCTGTTCTCCCAGGATCTTAAGACTCTTAAGTTCTTTACGGTTGAGACCGATGAGTTTATCGGACAAATGAACTATAAGCTGTGCTCCATCAATAGAGAAGGAAAGCATGTTAATCACGGCGGATGTCCCATGAATCCTTCGGGCATCATCGCTAAGGTACAGGAGCTCTATAACGGAGCTTTAGTCTGATCCATGTTAAGAAGCATAATACTTGACGGAAAGCTCGTTGAATACGAACTGATAAGAAAGCGCGTCAAGAACATCAATCTTCGCATCGATCCTGACGGCGCGATCAAAGTGTCATGTCCTAATCGTGTAAGTATCGGTGAGGTCGAATCCTTCCTAAGGTCCGAGACGAACTTCATTTTCAGAAGTCTCGCCAAGGTAAGCTACAGGATGGACAATGCTGCCCGCCCCAAGACTTATGAGGATGGGGAAGAGGTTAACGTATTCGGCGAGAGATGTACTTTACATGTAAGCAGCGGATTTCCTTTCAAAGGCGTCAGATATAGTTACCCCGATATCTATGTCTGTTCAGATTCCCCTGAGAAGACGCAGAAGCTTTACGAGAAGTGGAGGAGGCAGAAGCTTCGTGACAAGGTGTACGAGATGTTCGAGTACTACGTTCCCATGTTTGAAAGAAAGGGTGTGAAGGCGCCGGATGAAGTGGCTTTTCGCACTATGTCTTCGAGGTGGGGTGTGTGCTCACCCTCGGCGAGGAAGATAACGTTCAACTATAATCTTTTCGAAGCGCCGGAGGAGCTTATCGCTTATATCGTGGTGCATGAGATGGCGCACTTCCTTGAAGCCAACCACTCTGACCGTTTCTGGGCGCATGTCGAGGACGTGATGCCTGACTACAAGGCGCGACGTAAACTGCTGCGTGATTACTAGAGGTGAATATGAGATATAAGCTTGTTGTTTTTGATCTGGACGGAACGGTGCTCAACACCATAGGCGGGCTGACGCACGCGGTGAATGAAGCACTTGCCATGAACGGACTTCCCGGGAAGACGAAGGAAGAAGTGCAGGCGATGGTAGGAAACGGAACTCGTAAACTTATCGAGAGGTCGCTGGGTGCTGATGCTTCCGCGGAACTCATTGAGAAGGTATACACGGACTACCAGAAGTTCTACGCACAGAATTGCTCTTATGACACATTCCCTTACGAAGGTGTGAAGGAGATGCTTGTCCGCCTGAATGAAGCCGGGATCAAGTGCGCGGTCGTAACGAATAAGCCTGATGCCCCCGCGAAGACATTAATTAATGAGCATTTCGGAGATTTGATCGCGTTGACTTACGGCAACGTTTCTAATGTACCTGTGAAGCCTGATCCGACGTTCGTGTTTAAGGTTATGAATAAGCTCGGTGTCAATGCACACGATGCCGTTTATATCGGTGATTCCGATGTTGATATCAGAACGGGAAAGAACGCAGGGATTGACTTCTTAAGCGTGGATTGGGGCTTTCGCACCCGTGATTTCTTAATAGAAAACGGGGCCGGATTGATATTCTCCGACCCCGCGCGATTATCAGATTATCTAATTGATTAAAGCATCTTAGCTCTTAACTCGTCACCGGAAAGGGGAGAGAGAAGTGCAGGTGCAATGTCGAATACTGTCTTGCAGCCGAAGTCGCCCTTCTCGAAGAGACGGAAAGCAGCACGTGCATAAGCGAGGATTACAGAAGCTGTGAACTCAGGGTTGGAGTCGAGCTTGAGGCTGTACTCGATGATGTGCTTGTGCTCGCCGTTGAGGCCTGTTGTACCGGAACGGAATACGAAGCCACCGTGGTTGAGCTTGCTGTGGTTAGCTGCAAACTCTTCCTCAGAGATGAAGTGTACTGTCGTGTCGTAGTCAGCGAAGTAGTTAGGCATTTCCTTGATTGTCTTCTCGATGAGAGCCTTGTCTGCGCCTTCCTCAGCAACAACGAAACACTCTCTTGTGTGCTTCTGTCTTGTTGTAAGTGTAGGGTTGGAGCCGGATCTTACAGCATCGAGAGCCTCTGGTACGGGGATCGTGTACTGCTTGCCGTTCTTAACACCGGGGATTCTTCTGATAGCGTCAGAGTGACCCTGGGAAACGCCCTTGCCCCAGAATGTGTAGTCGTTACCCTCGGGAAGGATGCAGTTGGAGTAAAGTCTCTGCAAAGAGAACATTCCGGGATCCCATCCTGCGGAGATAAGGGAAACCTTGCCGGCCTTCTTAGAAGCCTCATCTACCTTAGCGAAATGCTCAGGGATCTTAGCGTGTGTGTCGAAGCTGTCGATAACGTTGTAAAGAGCAGCGTACTCAGGTGTTGTTACAGGAAGATCTGTAGCAGAGCCTCCGCAGTTGATCATGACATCGAAGTCTGCTGTCTTGTCCTTAAGCTCGCTTACAGAGTAGACGGGAACGCCTTCTGTCTTGATCTTGAGAGTAGAAGGGTCACGTCTTGTGAATACACCCTTGAGCTCCATGTCGGGGCATCTTGAGATCTCGCTTTCAACGCCGCGTGCGAGGTTACCGTAACCTATAATTCCAATTCTAATTGCCATTTGCTTATGCCTCCTCGGCAGAAATTTTCTTTCAGATTATAAAATATTGTTTTCAGTTTTTAAATATTTAGTGTAAAGAAAAGTTGTAAAATATAAATACCTGAACAGATACAAAGGGAGGTGATCCTTATGTCGATCAAGATTATTACTGTAAGCAGACAGTTCGGAAGCGGCGGAAGAACAATAGCCAAGGAGCTTGCAGCCAAGCTCGGCTACGACTACTACGATAAAGAGATCATTGAGCAGGTTGCAGAGAAGACAGGCTTCTCCAAGGATGTAGTAGCTTCCAAAGGTGAAGAGGCTCCGGGCAAGAGTATCTTCTCTTACGGTTTTGAGGCACAGGCTACTCCCGGTATCATGAACGGAATGACAATGAACGACTATATCTGGTCTGTTCAGCGTAAGGTCATCAAGGATATCGCAGACAGCGGCAAGCCTTGTGTAATCGTCGGCCGTTCAGCTGACTTTATCCTTAAAGACTACGACAGCATCCTTAATGTTTATATCTGTGCTGACACCAAGTTCCGCGCTGAGCGTATCGTAAAGCTTTACGGCGAGAGCGATAAGAAGCCGGAGAAGAGACTTGAGGAGAAGGATAAGAAGAGAGCTGCTAACCACAAGCACTTCACAGATCTCGAGTGGGGATATGCTCCGAATTACGACATCTGTCTGAACAGCGGTGTGCTCGGTATCGATAAGTGTGTAGAGATTATCGAGGACCTCGTTAAGAAAGGATAATATAAGAAACATATTGACACGATAGTTTGTTTAGTGTAATAAATTATTCCCGTAGGGCTGTCCTTACAAGGACGGCCCCTTTTTATGGAGGTTGTTATGCTAATTAAGATCCTGATGCTCATCGTGTTCTTCGCGGTAATCATCGCAGTTGGTGTTATGAGCCGCAAGTCTGCAAAGAACGTTGACGGCTTCGTTCTCGGAGGCAGATCCGTAGGTCCCTGGCTTACAGCTTTTGCCTATGGTACCAGTTATTTCTCTGCTGTTATCTTCATCGGTTACGCAGGTCAGTTCGGTTGGAAGTTCGGTGTAGCTTCCACTTGGATCGGTATCGGAAATGCTGTTATCGGTTCATTGCTCGCATGGGTTATCCTCGGAAGAAGAACCCGCCTTATGACACATAAGCTCGATTCTTCCACGATGCCTGAGTTCTTCTCTAAGAGATTCGACTCCAAGGGACTTCGCATCGGTTCTTCATTCATCGTATTCATATTCCTTATCCCTTATACAGCATCTCTTTATAACGGTCTTTCAAGACTGTTCGAGATGGCTTTCCACATCGATTACAAGTACTGCATCCTCGCGATGGCAATCCTTACAGGTATCTATGTTATCGTCGGCGGTTATGTAGCAACTGCTATCAATGACTTCATTCAGGGCATCATCATGCTCATCGGTATCGTTGCAGTTATCGCTGCTGTTCTTAATATCAACGGCGGCTTCATGGGTTCCATGATGGAGCTTGCTAAGATCCCCGGTGACTTCCCTGAGTACAACGGCGCATATACATCCTTCGTAGGACCTTTGCCTGTTGACCTTCTCGGTGTTGTAATCCTTACTTCACTCGGTACATGGGGTCTGCCTCAGATGGTTCAGAAGTTCTATGCTATCAAGCATGAGGACGCTATTCGTAAGGGTACGATCATCTCCACAGCTTTCGCTATCATCGTAGCAGGCGGTTGCTACTTCTTAGGCGGATTCGGAAGACTCTTCCTGACACAGGATCAGGTTAATGAGATGGGCTTCGATGCAATCGTTCCTTCAATGCTTGCAAACCTTCCTGACATTCTCATCGCGGTAGTAGTCATCCTTGTTCTTTCTGCTTCGATGTCCACACTTTCTTCTTTGGTACTTACTTCAAGTTCCACACTTACACTGGACTTTATCTCCGGCACAATAGTGAAGAACATGAAGGAGCAGTCCAAGCTTATCTGCCTTAGAGTTCTCGTTGTTGTATTCATCGTGATCTCTTCAGGTATCGCTCTTGTTCAGTACAACAGTAACGTTACGTTCATCGCTCAGCTCATGGGTATATCCTGGGGTGCTCTTGCAGGTGCATTCCTTGCACCGTTCCTCTTCAGCCTTTACTGGAAGAGAACAACGAAAGCTTCCTGCTGGGCATGCTTCGTATTCGGTTCTGTTCTCATGATCGCTAACATGCTGTTCCGTGATGCATTCCCGACACTTCTCAAGTCACCCATCAACTGTGGTGCTTTCGCAATGCTTGCAGGCTTCATCATCGTTCCTGTAGTAAGCATCATGTCCAAGGCTCCTGCTGATGCTCTTGTTGAAGATGCATTCTCAAGCTACGAGCGTACAGTAACTGTTAAGTCCAGAGACATCCTCGAGGAAGCAGAAGAGAATTAATTTGTTGTGACCGCGGCGGGATGGTATAATCATCCCGTTGCTTTTGGGGCATTAGCTCAGCTGGGAGAGCGCTACGCTGGCAGCGTAGAGGTCACGGGTTCGAGCCCCGTATGCTCCACCAAATCAAAATCGGACGTTGCAAAAAGTCAATGATTTCAGTACTTCTACGGTTTTGGAACAATCAAGAAAAAGAGTTTTGCGACAAATTTGCGACAAAATAAAAAAGAACGTCCAATTAAAGGTCAGGCTTAACGGTCTGACCTTTTCTTTTGATTATGTTGGTTACATCTATGAACACTTTTGGCAAAACAGATTAGTAATGATAGAATTACATATGAATATTATTAAACTTCTTTTAGATGTAATTATGGTGACTGTTTATGAAGAAGCCTGACAATAAAACTGTTACTGCAGCTAAGATCGTAGCAGGAGTTGCTATGACTTTTATGGTTGCTGCTAATGTTACCGGGTGTGTATACGGTCCTCCGAAAGACGATCCTTCAGATTCGTCGAGAGAAACGCAAGAAACTACTCAAGTGGTAGATGATTTTGATCCTGACGATAACATGAATGGAGACGTCTATGGCCCGCCTTCGGGTTGAGATGAATGAACTCTGTTAGTTCGGATACCATTGAATTAAAAGAAAAACACTTAAATCAGTTGTCAGATTATACTGAGCAACTGTATCTTAATCCTGACCTGAGACATCTGTTTCTGGAACTTACTTTGGCATGTAATGAAAGATGCTTCCATTGTGGAAGTAACTGTTCTGTACCGGGGGATAATGAGCTTTCTACGGATGAGTTTAAAGCAATCATAGATCAGGTCAAAGAAGATTTTGATATTAGTCGTATTCAGCTTTGTGTAACGGGTGGCGAACCTCTTTTACGCAAAGATTTCTTTGAAATAATGAGCTATGCGAACTCAAAGGGGTTCAAGTGGGGGATGACGAGTAATGCAACGCTTATTACTCAGGATGTTGCGCATAAACTCTCTGAGGCTGGAATGGGCACGATTTCTGTGTCTATAGACGGACTTCAGGATACTCACGATAAACTCAGGGGTATGAAAAATGCATACGACCTGGCCATGCAGGGGGTTCAGAATCTCATAGATGAGAACGCTTTCAAGGCAATTCAGATAACAACAGTAGTAAACCATGAGAATATTAGGGAGTTGGATCAACTTCTTGAAATAATGAAAGGAATCGATATCGATTCTTGGAGAGTAATTAATATCGAACCGATAGGGAGAGCACTTCTAAGGCCGGAGATGCTTTGCACCAAAGAAGATCTTAAGTATATGTTTGAGTTTATTCGCAAGGCCAGAAAAGACGGACTGCCTGTTGAGTATGGTTGCAGTCATTATCTAGGGCTTGATTATGAAGTTGAGGTTAGAGACTGGTATTGGCTTTGTAATGCGGGAGTCTATACTGCCAGTATTATGAGTAACGGAGATATAGGAGCTTGTCTTGATATAGAACGCAGCCCTAAGACGATACAGGGTAATATAAGGCGAGATAGACTTAAAGATGTTTGGGATAATAGGTTCGAGTTCTTTAGAAGAAATAAAGCGTGTGATTCAGATAAATGTAGAAACTGTAATCATAGTAAGTACTGCAAGGGTGATGCTGCACATTCTTGGGATTATAAGAATGATGAGCCTCTGATATGTATGAAGGGTGTTTTATTTGAATAAAGAACTGTGAAATGATGGAGTTAATAAGCGCTCATAATGAGCGACATATTTGAGAGATGATAATGGATAGAAAGATATTGGCAGTATGGATGGTTATATATGAAGAAAAAGACAATTATCGTATTCATTACTATAGTAGTGCTTTTAATTGGTCTCGCGCCCTGTCCGTTAAAAACTTCTAAAGATGCAGACGGTGGAACACGGCACTATTCTCCAATTCTTCCTCTATATACAATAATAGACTGGAATAGAGTTCAGATAACTCCTCTTAATGATAACAATAGTACTGATAGGTTAACGGGAACGACGACAAAAGGAATACAAATCTTTGTTTTAGGAAGATGTGTATATGATGGTCGGTATACAGCAGAAGGAGCTTATACTCGGTAAGATGATGAATACAACACAGAAAGTACTGTTTATACTTGAATCCAACAAAGGGACCTATACTTCCGGGGAGGAGATGGCGAGACAGTGCGGCATCTCGAGAAATGCTGTCTGGAAGGCCATAAAGGATCTGCGCGCGAAGGGCTATAGCATAGATGCGGTCAGTAACAAGGGATATAAGCTGACAGGTAACATCGACATTATATCTGCTGAGGGTATAAAGGCCGAATTGCCTGAGGCACTCAGGGACGCTGAGATATTGGTGTATGACAGTCTTGAATCCACCAGTGACAAAGCAAAAGAGCTCGCTGTCAAAGGTGCGTCTCACGGAACATCAGTAGTTGCTGTTACGCAGACCGGCGGAAGAGGTCGTAAGGATCACTCTTTCTTCTCGCCTGAAGGGGGGATCTACTTAAGCATTATTCTTAGTCCCGAGAAACTGTCAGATACAGACAGTAAAGCCGTTACCGCTTTTGTAGGTGGTGCCGTGATTAATGCGATAAGAGAACTTACAGGCATAGAAACTTATATGGACGGTATTAATGATCTGTATGTTGACGGGAAAAAGATATGCGGTATCCTGCTTGAATCCGGAAGTGAATATGACAGTAACACGCTACAGTGGATTGTGGCGGGAATAGGCATTAACTTTGATTCGGATATTAGAAGATTCCCCAAAGATGTTAAAGAAAGAGCGGCCGGTTTGTTTGGACCCGGCAAGGCGCCAATCACTAAGAATAAGCTTATAGCAGGAATAATCGAGAAAATAATTAATTGTCAACCATAATGTAAAATGGGTTGACGATAAATCCCTGTTGTGCTAACTTCTCATATGTATTTGAAGGAGGAGTAGTGCTGTGAGCCGCGAAGAAGCAGGGAAGACAAGTAGTAAGTTTAAGACGTTAGATCTCGTTTATTGTTCGATGGGGGCAGCGTTAATTGCTGTATGCTCATGGATAAGCATACCCACAGCGGTACCTTTTACACTTCAGACTTTCGCGGTGTTTCTTGTGCTCTTGCTTCTGGGCGGAGAGAGAGGAACCATAGCTACACTTGTATATGTGCTGCTTGGTGCTGTAGGAGCACCTGTTTTCGCAGGGTTTAAGGCAGGACTGGGCGTCCTTCTCGGAAGTACGGGCGGATACATTATCGGTTTCCTGTTTACGGGCCTTATCTATATACTTTTCACGAGACTCTTTAAGAACAATATTGTGATTAAGCTGGCAGCTCTTGTACTCGGCCTTATAGTCTGCTATGCGTTCGGAACAGCTTGGTTCATGCATGTTTATTTGAAGAACACAGGAGAAGTGGGACTGCTTACTGTTCTCGGATGGTGTGTATTCCCGTTTATTGTTCCTGACCTTGTAAAGATGGCGCTCGCCGCTGTAATCGCCAAGAGGATAGAGCCTGTAATAAGGAAAAAGTGAATCTGATCCGATAGCTGTTTATATTATGCTCTTTGACCGCTATAATTAGTTGGGATTATTAAGGGATAAGGAGCTTGGATTATGTTCTTAAAGATTTGTGAAGTGCTGGGATTGTTTGATTTCCCTACAGCATATATATCGCTGTTCTCGATACTGTGGCTGCCTGTCCTCATAGTGGCAGTAAAACTTATTAACAACAGCCATAAGAACGCATACCGTGTGCTTGCGTTAATACCTACGGTTAATTTCGTTGTGTTCTATATTCTCAATTACACGAAGGGCTACCCGATTACGGGCATTCTTCGTTACGGCCCGCATCTTATCGCAGCACTTGTGTACTGTCTTGCGACTCTCATCATGTCACGCTCTTCCAAAAGGGTTAAGCCGTTGGTTATAAGCGGAATTCTTTGCGTGTTGATATCTGCCTTTACTGCAGGAGTAGTGCTTGCAGATTCTTACGCATGGCACTTTGGTAACTTCAGCCACTACAGCTACGAGAAATCTATGGCAGCTTTAATCGATGAGCTGGAGCAGAACTATATCTTAAGTGGGTACAAAGGGGTAGATTTTGAAGAGCTTCGAGCTGTGTATATTCCTCTTGCTGCTGAAGCTGAGCGTAACGGCGATGAGGTTGCTTTCGCGTATGCGGTTACGAATCTTTGCTATGAGTTCCATGACGGACACCTGCGTCAGCGTTATAACGACATCGACCTGAGAAATGAAGTTGTGATGCAGATGGCGGGAAATGATTACGGCTTCTCGATGATAAGACTCGATGACGGTTCTGTAATCGCGATGCTGACGGATGAAGAGTCTGAGGCGTATGCTTCCGGTATCCGTAATGGTGTAGTGATCACAAGCTGGGACGGAGTTGATATCGATACAGCAGTCGATGACGTAAGATGCCTCGCGCTCGGAATTAGAGATTACCCCGCGTATCCGATCGAAGCTAATGAAGATGTCATGAGACCTATCTACCTTGCAGGTCAGGGCGGCGATACAGTGGAAGTCGGATTCATCGATGAAGACGGAAATGAGCAGGTTGTTACTGTCGCAAGTCAGGGAAGCTACTGCGAGAGACTTAGCGCGGCTATAGAGCCTTTGACCGGTAAAAGATGTGAGGAGTTCGGATATGCCTGCATGCTGGATGATCGTACAGGTTACCTTTGTATTCCCGAGGAAGGTTATGAAGATCTGCTTGATTTAAGGGCAGCTATGACCGATGAATACCCTGAAGTAAGAGACCTCATCATATCAAGAATTGAGGAGCTTAAAGCGCAGGGAATGGAGACGTTAATCCTTGATCTGCGTGATAACGACGGCGGCATAGATGTTGTTTATGAGGAGATAGTCGCTTTGTTTACTAATGAAGCGTTTGTAACTACCGGCGGATTCTATAATGACACAGAGTTTGAAGCGAGCGATAACTGGATCTGGAGCGTGGAACCTGACGGAAGGTATTCGGATCTTCCGGTCGTTACCCTTGTTAACTGCGGATGCGGAAGCTGCGGCGATATCTTTGCAAGCTATATGTCCCGCTGTCCGAATGCTACTGTGATGGGAATAACGACAACATGGGGCTCGGCGCAGACCATGGGCGGACAGTGCCTGTTAAGTGACGGACAGATTTATGTTTCATATCCTGTTATGGCTACGCTGGATGAGAATGGTGAGGTGTATCTGGATGCAGGTCCTGACAGAGTAAGCTCGGTTGAGCTTGATGTAAGGATCCCTCTGGACCGTGAAGCGGTAGAGGCACTTTACAATTCGGACGAAGATTATGAATTGGATTTTGCTGTTCAGTATTTGGCTGATCAGTGATATTATAGAAAAACATTGTAATGGAAGGAGGACGTGTCATGGACGGAACAGATTCTGCCTCATCGGCTTATCGAAGTACATATTTGAGTTCTGATGTGGCACGTGCCCTTATTATTCAGTCGTAAGACTGTTTATCATCGTTGCCCTCAGACCTCGTTATTCTGTTGTTTATAAGGAGAGATCGCGATGGCGATGCATGATGTTACTATCGAGAAGACGATATTGGCGCTTCTTGATGAGAAAAAATACCAAACGCTTAAAGATATTCTGGTCACGATGGAGCCTACGGACATCGTCGCGATTTTTGAAGAACTGTCAGAGGATAAGGTTCCTTTGCTTTTCCGACTGCTTCCTAAGGAGACTGCAGCAGAGGCTTTTGCTGAGCTTGATCCTGAGTGGCAGGAGCTTCTGATCAAAGGCTTCTCTGATACTGAGCTTCGAGAGGTCGTTAACGAACTTTATGTTGATGATGCCGCGGACCTTGTTGATGAGATGCCCGCAAATGTAGTTAAGAGGATCCTCGCGCAGGCGGCTCCGGAACTGCGTAAAGAGATTAATGAGATCTTACGCTATCCTGAGAATTCTGCGGGCTCGGTTATGACTACCGAGTATGTATCCTTGAGACCTCAGATGACTGTCGCAGATGCCATCGTTCGTATTAGAAGAACGGGCGTTGATAAGGAGACTATTTATACCTGTTATGTAACCGAAGAACGTAAACTTCTCGGTGTTGTTTCTGTTAAAGACCTGCTGCTTGCACAAGATGATGAGACAGCAGTATCTGAGATCATGGATGAGAATGTCATAAGTGTAGGCACTCTGACCGACCAGGAAGAAGTTGCGAAGATGTTCTCGCACTATAACTTCCTCGCCATGCCGGTCGTTGACAATGGCGGAAGAATGGTCGGTATCGTAACATTCGATGACGCTATGGATATCATCGAGGAGGAGACCACGGAGGATATCGAGAAGATGGCCGGTATGTTGCCGTCTGAGAAGACATATCTTCGTTCTTCGGCGCTTGACCTTTTCCGTAACCGTATCCCGTGGCTTGCGCTCCTCATGGTTTCCGCTACGTTTACGGGCATGATAATTACAAATTTCGAGAATGCACTTGCAGCACAGGTTGTGCTTACGGCCTTTATCCCCATGCTGATGGATACAGGCGGTAATTCGGGCTCGCAGGCATCCGTAACCATCATCCGTGCGTTAAGCTTGGGAGAGCTTGAATTTGCTGATGTGCCTAAGGTTATCTGGAAGGAGATACAGACTTCCGTTCTCTGCGGTGTCGCACTTGCAACTTTGTGTTTCGCCAAGATCATGCTCTTTGACAGACTTGTTCTGGGCAATGACTCTATAACACTGACTGTTGCTTTCACGGTCTGCTTTACGATGGCGGTGACGGTGCTTATGGCTAAGCTTGTGGGCTGTACGCTTCCTATGTTTGCCAAGAAGCTTGGCTTTGACCCTGCGGTAATGGCGAGCCCTTTCATTACGACAATAGTAGATGCTTTGTCGCTTCTGGTGTATTTTGGAATTGCACGTGCGGTCCTGTTCTAGGGAGTTGATTTATGAAGAGCGATTACAAAGCAGCGCGCAAAAGAGCGCAGAAGGAAGTAAGAGATGCCGTCAGAGAAGGACGTTCGCCGTATCTTCCTATTCTCGATGCTTTGGAGGAAGTTAAGCACGCGACAGGTACCAGAAACATCGGTCTTATAGAGCTTCCCGTTAACCGCATTAAGGGTAACAAAGAGCAGGGACGTAATTCAGCTTTCGCTGCGAACTTTATGCCGCTTCTTGAAGAGGAGACGGAGTTCGCGATCAAGTGGTCGGATCTTTACGATTCCTACAAGAAGGAAGGCATCCGCGATGCGATTAAAGTGTATGAATACATGCACCAGTTCTATGTCCAGGAAGGAAACAAGAGGGTGTCTGTATCCAAGTTCGGCGGTACGGATTATATGCTTGCCGATGTTACGAGGATCATTCCTGCAAGGTCGGATGATCCCGAGGTAGTGGCATACTTCGAGTATCTGGATTTCTATAAGGTTACCCGTAATCACCTTATCGTGTTCACGGAGCCCGGAGAATACAGAAAGCTCTCGGAACTTGTAGGTCAGGACCTGAAGACGCCGTGGCCCGAGGATGTGTGCAAGGATCTTAAGTCTGCATACTTCCGTTTCGCAAGGATGCTTAAGAAAGAGTTCAGGACAGATGATCCGTATTCCGTAAGTAATGCGTTCCTGATCTATCTGTCGATATTTCCGCTGGCGACGTTCGCGGAAGATACGGATGAACAGATATTGAAGAATGTAAGACTCGCACGCTATGAGCTGCTTACTGAGGGTAGTATCGACAGCATCGAGTTCCTTGACAGCGCGGACGGCGAGGAGAAGAGCAAGATCATAACGAACATCTTCTCGAGACCTCGTAAATACACTGAGAAAGAGCCTCTTAAGGTTGGATTCATCTACGATAGGGGCGTTGACGACTCAAGGTGGATAGACAGCCATGAAGCGGGAAGGCTTTATGTAAATGCGATGACTTCCGGCAACGTTAATACAGCTGTCTACTATAGCGAAAAGCTGGGAGGCGTATCTTCTGCCATAGAGCACAGCATAAGCGATGGATGTGAGCTTATCTTCTCTGTGTGTGCTGAGCACTATAGTGAGGTCTTAAAGGCAGCCGTCAAGCATCCTCAGGTAAAGTTCGCGAGTTGCTCGGCACTACAGACGAATCCTTCCGTAAGGTGTTATCAGGGAAAGATATATGAGTCTTCGTTCCTTATCGGTATTCTTGCCGCGCAGACTCAGTTGCTCGAATTCGGAAATGCAGGGGAGCGACGTATCGGTTATCTTGCACGCGGAACAGGTGCGATCAACAGGATTAACCTTAATGCGTTTGCCATTGGTGTGGCTGTAGCTGATCCTAAGTGTAAGATATCGCTTAAGGTTGCAGGTAAAGATGCTGACTACCGTCAGCAGTGGGAGGATGAGGGCGTAAGGATATTCTCCGATATGGAGTATTCGCCTACGTCTAACGACGGACTTCGTCCGGGTGTTTATAAGATATGGGACGGCAAAGAGATCTATCTCGGAGCTTCATACTACAACTGGGGTAAATACTATCTTCAGATAGTTGGTTCCGTTCTGAATGGTATGTGGAACATTAACGAGATAGTCGACAGACATATCGCAGCAAACTACTGGTTCGGACTTGCGACGGGCGTAGTCGACATCAGAGTTCATGATATAGATAAACAGACCGAGAAGCTTCTGGGGTTCTTTAAGAGTGCCATAATAAGCGGAACTGATCCTTTCTCAGGTGAACTCTACGATAACAAAGGTAATCTTAGATCGTTCAGAGGAAAGATCACGCCGCAAGATGTACTTACCATTGACTGGCTTTACGATAATATAGAGCAAGCTTTACGTTAAATGCAGGGAAGAATAAGGCGACACTCATTCCCATTTGTGTTGAATAAGCAACATTCTGGTTCAGTATTAATCATTGGTTTGCCGTATAAAGATTGTCATAATGACTTTGGTTAAAACAAAGAACACTTGGGGAGGCTAAAATGAATCAAAAGATTGTGTCCAGAATAATCTGGACAGCGGCGCTTTTACTTGCGCTGGGAATGGTAGTGTTCGGCTATGTTAGCGGTGAAGCTGAGACAGTCTTCAGCAAAGCTGTGAATATCTGTATGGAGTGTATTGGCCTTGGATAAGAAAAAAGGATCAAAGCTCCGCAAGATAATTCAGATTTGCTGGGGCGTATTAACTAACGCATATTTAAAAGGTTTTATCGCAGGAAGTTCAACTATCTACACAGGACCGCTTAAGCACTTCTGTGTACCCGGTATGAACTGCTATTCCTGTCCCGGTGCACTCGGTGCGTGCCCGATCGGTGCTTTGCAGGCAGTGCTTAACTCAAGACACAGGAAGTTTCCTTTTTATGTAATCGGCTTCCTTATGACAATAGGTCTTTTCCTCGGAAGATTCGTCTGCGGATGGCTGTGTGTGTTCGGCCTCATTCAGGAACTCCTGTACATGATCCCGACACCGAAGCTCAAGATCCCTGAACGTGTGGACAAGGTCCTTCGTAACCTGAAGTACGTCATGCTTCTTGTTATGGTAATAGCTCTGCCGCTCCTGTATCGAAATGAGTATGGTGCAGCCAAGCCTTTCTTCTGTGAATTCGTTTGTCCTGTAGGCACACTTGAGGGAGGTATACCTCTGGTCCTTCTGAACGATCAGTTACGACCTGCTCTCGGCAGTTTGTTCATATTTAAGACAGCTATCCTTACTGTATGCATACTGGCTTCAATATTCATTTACAGACCTTTCTGTAAATATCTGTGCCCTCTCGGAGCTTTCTACGCACTGTTCCAGAAGGTCAGTCTCGTTAAACTTGATGTAGATAAGTCTGCTTGCGTTAACTGCGGTGCCTGCGCCCGTAAATGTGCTATGAACGTAGACCCCAGCAAAACGCCAAACAGTACTGAGTGCATAAGATGCGGTGAGTGCTTAAAATCATGCCCGACGAACGCTCTTCGCTTTACATGTGCGGGCAAGAAAATAGGAAATAAAACCAATAAAGGAGAAACAAAAAAATGAACAAGAAGGTAACAAGCATTGTGCTTGCTTTGGTAATGGCAGTATCGTTCGCATGCTGCTCTAAGAAGGAAGCAACACAGGAAACACAGGCTCCGCTCGAGAATGTCTATAACTACAGTACAGCGGGTGTAGCAATCGATGAGTATGAGAATGAGGAGAATCTTCACGGATCACTCGGAACATCAATGGGTTATGAGTTGGAACAGGGCTCAGGCGTCTATATGTCGGCTCTTACATACTTCGCTATCTCGCCTGCGGATCTCGAAGCAATGATGGAGCTTCCCGATGAGGAGTTCACTGAAGATATGATGCAGACTCTACGTGACCGTAGAGGATACGTATCTGCAGTTTATACAATCGACGGCAACAGAAGTATTGACGATGTAGCAGACTATTTGTCCGAGCTGGGACTTGATATTTCCGGCAACGAGTTCCTTGGTACAGTAGGTGAGTATAACTTCTACTTACAGATAAACCCCACTCACACTGATTATGCAAACGACACCGTATATGAGGATGAGTATGTTGAAGAGATTAACTCTCTTATGGAGCACTATTCTGATACATCGCATTACCATCTCTTCGTGCCCGAGGCTATTGAATCCGCTGAGGCAGGTACACATATCTCTTTCCAGACTGTGGATCTTGAGGGAAATACTGTCGATTCAGCAGAGCTCTTTGCCCAGAATACAGTTACAATGATCAATATCTGGGGTACATCATGCGGACCTTGCATCGATGAGATGCCCATGCTTAACGAACTCAATAACACAATGAATGCTCAGGGTGGTGCTATCGTAGGTATTATCGCTAATCTTTCAGACCTTAATGATGAAGATACCCGTGAGGCCGCCGAAGACATAGTCGCATCTACCGGCGTTGAATTCCAGCAGCTTCTCAGATGGGAGACTATGGACACAGATCTGCCCAACACATTTACTCCCACATCTTACTTTGTAAACTCTGAGGGATACATCATCGGAGAAGTAGTTATCGGTACCAGAACTGAAGCTGAATATACAGAGATGTTTAACCAGGCTCTGGCAGCAGTATCCTGATCACTTCTTGTTATAAGTCTCAGTGATCTCCTTACATACATTGAGGAAGTCGATGGTAAGGCGTCTTAACTGATAAGACAGGTGACGAAGGATAAACTCTATCTTCGCAGGACAAGCCAGGAAGATCTTCTCTAAGTCTTCCTGGTTTATTATTTCTGCTCGAACATTCTCTGAGTCAGCAACAGCCGTAGCATTTCTGGGCTCTTCGGCGATCATACCCATCTCACCGAATACAGCGACAGCTGAGTAAGAATTGATCTTGAGCTCATCCTTATGACGGTAGTTGGTGTAAAGACCTACCTCACCGGAATGCAGAATATACATGCTTGTGGCAAAGTCGCCCTCTCTGAAGATGAAGATGCCCTTGTTATAAGCCTTGATATTGCCGGTATTATTGCCCTTGATCTTCTCAAGCTCTTCTTTAAGGGAAGAGGTATCGGGTTCTGCGAGCTTGTTCTTGTTGGACTGATATACGTCGATATGCTTCTTGATCTTGGAGAACAGCGAATCCTTCTTCGCTGCATCGGACTGGCGAAGCTCGTCGAGAAGAAGCTTGGAGTCGTTGTAATCCTTGGTCATTGTCTGAACTCGGTTGCCGAGATATCTCATGAGTTCGATTATCTGATCGGGGTTGGCAGTGAAGTAAGCCTTCAGCTCATCTCCGGGGATCTCTACAACACGGGCGCTTCCCTTGGCAACAACAGTTGCGCTTCTCGGATAAGCCTCAAGGATAGCCATCTCACCGAAATACTCTCCTGCATTAAGCACTGCAAGCTTGATCTGGTCATTCTTTCCAAATCCGGCATAAACACCGGCGTTGCCTTCGAGCAGTCGGAAGAAACTTGTTCCGTTATCGCCCTCTTTGATAATGATCTCGCCGTCTCTGAAAGTCTTCTCAGTCAAACCCATAGTGCATACGTCCTTTCTTGCAGAACTTATCCTTAATAGTGTTTTGATTATATCAGAAATCTGCGACAACTACACTTGAATTATGAGCATTTATTGTATAATACGAGGCATGAAGAACAGACAGACAACATCATCCGCATTATTTAAACTGACGGGCATACTCGTCTGCTTAAGCTTGTCTATTTGCTTGTACGGATGTAAAGACGGCGCGACCGAGACTTCAACAACCGCTGCTTCGGCTCAGTCTGCCACAACAGCGTCGACTTCATCCACTACAGCTTCAACAGAAGCTACAACTTCAACTGCTTCGTCAAGATCGTCATCTTCGAATTCCTCAGGGACATCTTCGACTTCACCTACATCAGGTATACCTAATCTTGTTACTACCAGTGACGATGCAGGTGCCGGCGGGTCTGGAGGCTCAGATATGGGCGGCGGAACTGCAGATGGCGATGACGCTTCAGACTCGAGTGCTGATGGTGCTTCCGGTGATGGTTCAGCAGCAGATGCTCTTCCTGATGATTCTGCGCTCGATCCTTCAGCCGCAGACGAATCACTTCCTTCCGATGCATCGGCTGACAGCGGTTCTTCATCTGATATTCCTTCGGGAGAAGGGGATATACCAGACCTTCCATTAACAGATCCGAGTTATATAGCAACTCAACGTTCGGTAGAAGAACTATGCATGGCAGCTGTTAACAACGGTTGGGATGTATTCTATGCTGACAGAGGTTTTGGAACAGGCGATCGTGAACATGTATATACGATGTATGTGTGCGCAGTTATAAGCAGCGGTTCTGACGGACAGTATCACAGAGTCGACTGTGAGATCGGAGGACAGCCTATAGTATGGTGGTGTACTCAAGTGGGAGGAACCTCAGCTGAGGCTATCGGCTCAGTTGCGCAGCTATATAATACAACCATCGATTCAGTTACCAATTACCTCGTAAGCTACGGCGTGAGACAAGGCGGATAATTACACAGGCTGTTAATACTTATTTAACAGCCATTTTTATTATTTTGATATAATTTATAGATAGAAAAAACTATTGGTCGGGGTTATTAATGAAGACACTATTCGGATTTAAGATAGGTGGACTGAAGCAGAAGATATTGACGCTTGTCATACTGCTTTTCCTTGTTACGGTTGTCTTCTTCTCGTTTGTTTCACTATATAAGACAAAATTCCTGGCTGAGATCGTAAGTCAGGCTAATGATCAGCAACAGGTAGCCCTGAGTGCTGTATCCGCCGGTACTATCGATCAGGTTATCAATACTTCCATGACCAGGACCAATGCTCTTCAGGCTTACATCGCAGATGATATGTTTGAAGAGATAAGAACTGATGTATCCACATTGCAGTCTCTTACGCATGACTTCTTCCTTCATAAGGGTGCATATGACTTCTCGCCGCTATATCCGCCGGATCCTAATCTTGACGGAACCATAACAGCTCAGTGTTTGTGGGATGAGGGCGTAGATTATCACAATTCCGATTATCTTGCTGTTGCTGTGCATATGAGCAACACAATGATCACGATGTGCGACACATCGGGCTATATGGATAACTGCTATGTCGGATTTGTTGACGGCACATCTTTATGCGTAGATGCGATGTCTGCCAATAAGTTTGATGAAGACGGCAACATAATTCCTTTTCCGGCCCGTGAACGTTCCTGGTATACAGAAGCGGTCGAGACCGGCGATATCTGTTTCTCCGGCGTTATCTACGATACATTCTCCGGAGCATCATGTGTAACGTGTTCTGCTCCTGTCTATGTTAACGGAGAGCTTGTCGGTGTCGTAGGAATCGATCTATTCCTGGACGAGCTTGAAGCCTATGTAAACCAGTCTTTAAATAATGGCGGCTTTATCTGTATCGTGAACGAAGAGGGACAGCTTATTTTCGCTCCGGAGGACAACGGCCTGTTTGAGGTAGTGAGCCAGGATGAGGCAGAAGACTTACGAGAGTCTCCGAACGAAGAACTTGCCCAGTTTGTTTCGCGCGCACTTGAAGAGGAGACTAGTCTCCAGACTATAACTATCAACGGTGAGGACTACTACATGGTGGGAACTCCTATCCCAACGGTAGGGTGGACGGCAATCTCTGTTATAGAGAAGGAAGTGACGTTGGCGCCGACGAACGAGATGCTCCAGCAGTATGAGCAAATCAATTCGGAAGCAACATCTTTATACAGGGATGCGCAGAAGAAGCTGCTTGTCTTTTCGGCAACAATGGTCGCTTTCATTCTCGTTGTGGGCATTATTGCCGCGATGCTGCTTTCCGACAAGGTCGTTAAGCCTATCGAGTCCATGACGCAGGACATCATCCAAGGCGCCAATACGGGTAAACTGTTCGAGATGAAGGATCTGTATAAGACGGATGACGAGATTCAGGTGTTGGCTGAGTCTTTCGATGACTTGTCGAGAAAGACGAAGAAATATATCGAAGAGATCACGAAGAACACGAAGGAGAAGGAGCGTATCAGCACGGAGCTGTCGCTCGCGACTCAGATTCAGGAGTCGATGCTGCCTCATAAGTTCCCTCCGTATCCGGACAGGCACGAGTTCGATATCTATGCTGTGATGGATCCTGCGAAGGAGGTCGGAGGCGATTTCTACGACTTCTATCTTATCGATGATGATCACATCGCACTTGTTATGGCGGATGTTGCAGGCAAGGGAATCCCGGCTGCTCTGTACATGATGATCTCGAAGACGATTCTCCAGAGCTGTGCTATGCTCGGCGTCTCAGTATCTGAGATCCTTACGAAGACTAACAATGCTTTGTGCTACGACGAGGATGTGGATATGTTCGTTACTGTATGGCTTGGTGTTCTCGAACTGTCTACAGGTAAGCTCACAGCTGCCAATGCAGGTCATGAGTACCCGATCATCAAGCGTGCTGACGGCAAGTTCGAGATGTACAAGGACAGCCACAGCCTCGCGATCGGTGCTATGCTCGGAACGAAGTATACATCATATGAGATGCAGATTAATAAGGGAGACAAGATCTTCCTGTACACAGATGGTGTTCCCGAGGCAACTGACGCTGAAGAGAACATGTTTGGTGCACAGAGAATGCTGGATGCTCTTAACAGCAATCCCAATGCAGATCCCGAGACGCTGCTTAAGAATGTTAAGGATGCTGTAAGCGGATTCGTCAAAGACGCGGAACAGTTCGACGACCTTACGATGCTCGGCTTTGAGTATCATGGTCCGGATAGTAAATAAGGAGGATTAATATGAATCGAGAGATAATTAGTATCGACAGCGCATGTAACGGATTCGAGGATGCTGTAAAACTTACTGATAAGATCGGCGAGCAGGCAGGTCTGACAAAGAAAGAAGGCCTTCGTCTGCACTTGCTTTCAGAAGAGCTCATAGGCCTTCTTCGCGGTATAGCAGGTGATATCAAGGCTGATTACATCGTTGAAGAAGAGAATAAGAAGTTCACGCTTCACCTCAAGGGTGAGGTTAACATGGATAAGAAGATGCACGATCAGCTGATCGAGTCCTCTACGAAGGGCGAGAACGCTGCTGCCAAGGGATTTATGGGCAAGATGCGTGAGATGATCGGCACGATGCTTCTTCCGGGTACACTTGGAAATACTTTTGTTTCCGGTTTTTCCATGGGGCTTATGAGCCTTGGAACACAGGCATCAAGCGTAGATCCTCTGGCAGGTACCAATGCATACCTGTGGTCCATGGAAAAGTACGTTGATTCCGTTAAGGGTAGCGACAACAAGGAAGAGTGGGATGCTCTAGAGAGGTCCATCGTGGCCAATATAGCTGATGAGATCAAGGTAAGCATATCCGGAAACGACGTAGAAATTATTATTGATAAGCAGTTTTAAATAAAAAAAAGTTTATTGTATAATCAAATCACATTAATTCTTTAGGAGAAACAAAATGCTGAACATCGAAAAGAAGGTACAAGGCAGAAACCTTAATATTGCTCTTGAGGGCAGACTCGATACGACTACTGCTCCTGATCTTGAGGCCATCGTAAGAGGCGAACTTGACGGCGCTGAGCAGCTCACATTCGATTTTTCTAAGCTTGAGTACATCTCATCCGCGGGACTTCGTATCCTTCTTGCAGCTCAGAAGATCATGAACAAGCAGGGCAAGATGGTAGTTAAGAACGTTTCCGAGGAAGTTAAAGAGATCTTTGAGGTAACAGGCTTCTCGGATATCCTTACCATCGAGTGAGGATAGAAGATGACCAAGTCAGACCAGCTTTACATCGACAGTACTGAAGAGAAGGCATCTGCCGCTATTGCTGTAGTAGATGAGTTTCTTTCATTGCAGAATCTCGATCGTAAGAAAGCGATTCACTTAAGACTTCTCGCCGAAGAGGCAGTCGGAATGGTAAAAGCCATGACAGGCGACTTCGAGGCACTGTTCTGGATGGAGCAGGAAGACGGTGAGTACAAGGTTAAGATTACTGTTAAGACCGATATGGACAGGGAGAAGAAGGAAGAACTTCTTTCACTTTCCACTTCAGGCGATAACACTGCAGCCAAGGGTATTATGGGTAAGATCCGAGAGATCATCGAGAACAGTCTTCTTGATCTTGATTCGGCTTTAAGGCAGCAGAGCCAGTACGGCGGTAACAACGGATACACATATGTGGGCATGGGAATGCTCGAGGATGCGCCGGTCTGGTCACTTAACAGTTACAGGGAAGCATTGGAAGATAAGTCCGATAAGGATGATACTGACGATGAAGCCTGGGATGAGCTCGAGAGATCCATCGTTGCAAGCCTTGCAAAGGACGTTACCATCGGAATCAAGAATAACCTGGTGGACATGACGATAACGGCTCGCTAAAGGCACATAAAAGGGCAAGATTATGACAGACAAAGCAATACCACAGGAATTGACACTCGAAGCAGTTAAAGAGAATCTTTCTCAGGTAATGGACTTCGTAGATGTCCGTCTCGAGGAGGCAGGTTGCCCTCCTAAGGTTCAGATGCAGATCGATGTCGCATTGGAAGAGATTTATATCAATATTGCCAACTATGCATATAACCCTGAGACAGGACCTGCTACAGTTCGCGTTGACGTATCGGACGAGCCTGTAGTCGTTACGATTACATTTGTAGATCACGGTATTCCGTACGATCCGCTCGCTAAGGAAGATCCGGACGTTACCCTATCAGCTGAGGAACGCTCGATCGGCGGACTGGGAATCTTTATGACAAAGAAGCTTATGGATGATGTTGTTTATGAGTACAAGGATGGCAGCAATATCCTGAGACTGATTAAGAAATTCAACTAATCTTATATATGTTTTATTCAACAAAGGCTTCACTTCGTGGAGCCTTTGTTTTTGTGTGATTATGGTTTGTTTGTAGGGGAGTCGGGCGGCTGGTGGACCAGATTGGCTATTTTGGACTGTTCGGTCCACCGTACTTGTTGGAAGTGAACAAATAGGTTTATTAGAATCTAACGTTTGACAACGAGTCTTTGTGCAATTTAGCAACTAATTTTGTTGATTATGACGCAATTATGGAGAAATATTAACAATTTGTGAAAATATTGACTTGAAAAATACATATTTTCATCTTATTATCAAAGTAACTTTATTTATAAAAGGGGTACTATGCCTTTCAACAAGGGGGACCATCATGATTAAAAACCAGTCTACCAGAAGATTGTTTGGTTTGATCTCAACAGCACTCGTCGCATCAATTATGATGCAATGGTTGATTATTCCTCGTTTTTCTTGGAATAGCGTATTAGCTGAAGGGGAAGACCCTCTTCCTCCTCGTTCGGACGCAGCGAGTGCATATAACTATTCTCGAGTTTTGAGTTATGGTTCTAATTATGGAATTATAGCAAATACCTTGAATAAGCATTCCCATATGGAGACCACATATGCGGCCAAGATTTTTGATGGAATAGATAATAGTGATATTGATTTTATTACTAATCCTGCTCACTTCATGGTTGGATCCCTTACATCTGGTTCTGAGCTAGCTTTTGGTACAAACACTCTAGCCGAAGGTACTGGCGGGTGCTATGAGTTTGTAATCGAGGCTCCTCAATCGGTTCTTGATACGATTAGGTATATGGAAGGTTTCCAAGTAGACGATACTACTGTTCATAGAGTGGAGAGAACTCAGGAACAGATTAACTCTAGTATAGACGATTTACTATCAAATGCTCGAACATATGCTAGTACGTTTAATACAAGGGCTGAATCTCCCGATTATGCATTCCCCTCAGCTTGTATATATGATGATCCTAACGATATTCGTACTAATTCATATATTTTATTGAATCAAGGAAATATGACCATCAATCTTACTGATGATTATGCTGATAGAGTTGTTTACATCAATGTAGATGCTACAATGCTTTTGGCTATTGCTAAGAATGATGGTGTCAGCATTACGAAGCCTGATTCCACTGTTGTAGTATTTAATTTCCCTGATGGTATATCACTTCCGGATGATTCGCGGAAGTATGGATGTGAGATCTTTATCAATGAAATTATCGTAAATGGTGTTCATTCTAAGACCGGTGCTAAAGGTCATTCAAGTGAGTTCAATTCTTTTACCGAGGTAGATTCGACTGTATGTCGTTCAATTATTTGGAATGTACCTGGCACTCGTACCGTCTGCCTGGGTGATATGGGTGGAGTACTGAATGCTCCTAATAGTGCAGTACAGTCACGTGAAGGTTCAACCAATGGTTGGATTATTGCTGACACGATGGATGTTTATGTTGAGCATCACTTCATTTATCAGGATACTAGTTCAGCATCTATGAGTGAGTTTTCTTTCTATATTGTAAAGGCTTTAACCCGTCAATATGGTTATAATGATGAGTATTCAGGAGACGCATCACATTCAGTTGTAGTGCCGGATACCAGCATTCATGTTGGACCTAACCAGTTCGCTTTTATTTGGCAAGAGTATACAGATGATACATATCAAACTACAGTTGGTGATTCAACTACTGCACCTGTTGGTTCCGTTTCCACAGTACCAGCAAATGCATATTTCCCACATATTACATTTTTCTCAGATGAAGGTCATACTTCTGATGCTCATTATGTAGCACCCGGTACAACAGGATCGTTCTATTTTAGAGTTACCGAAGACCCCAATACAGGAGTGGAAGGTATATCTAACTCTGCTGGTTATGTTGATATCAGATTGGATGTAACGGCAGTCAACGATGGTACTTTTACTTATGCTGTTGACTATACATTCTGGACGGGTGATAGCAATGACTTGTTCATATATAATGCGCAGTATGTTGACAATGTCAGAGGTAATGAATTCAGAATTGGATCATTCTATAACAGAGTAGATTATGATGTTGAATATGGATCGTTAAAGATTGGTAAAATAGTTACTTTAGATGGTTCTGATTATCAACCTTCTTCTCATCCGTTCGGTGGTGTCGGTCCTGGTTTCACCTTTACAGTTACGCGTGAAATCAACGGAATCACTTACTATTACGATAAGGATGGTAATCGTTCTACCAGTCCTCTCTATGTAACAATATCAGGTGATGATATTAACTATTATTATAATGGCCAAGGAAATGTTACTATCTCGAATCTTCCGATTGGTACATATACCATCACAGAAGTGGTTGATTCTAGTGTAAGTCAGGTAACAGCTGGTGGCACAACATATTACTTAGATACAACAGATTACGATGTAGCTGGTGCTTCAACTCAGACGGTTACAGTTACAACTAATAATCAGTCAGATATTTCAATTACTAATGATTACACCACAACCCCTCAGTATACGGGCTCACTTGTAATTACCAAGCTGATTACATTGCCTGCTGGTGGTTCTTTAAGTGATCTTGATAATATCGAGTTCACGATTTCACCTGCAATCAACGGTGTTAGCACATTGACACTTGATCCTGACAATATTGCAGGAACAGGTTGGACATATGATGATGCAACTGGTGTATTCACCTATACTTTCGATAGCCTTGTTCAGGGAACTGAATACACAGTAACTGAGACTGCAGATGGTACAAACGCAACTAACAACTATGATGTAGTTGTTGTAACACCTGCTCCTGTAACGATTCCTACAGATACGACACAGGACACATCAGTTACAGCAGATGTAACCAATACTTACAGCGAGGGTCAGACTCAGTATGGAAGCCTGACAGTCGAGAAGGTACAGGCAACAGGAAGTGACACAATTCCTGCTGGAGCTTCCTTCGAAGTAACAGTTACATTCAGTCAGGCTGTAAACTATGCGGTAAATGGTGGAACACCTATAACTACAGCTACTAACACTTACACAACAAATCTTGCTGTAGATGGAAGCGTAACACTTAGCAATATACCTGTAGGTGTTACATATACAGTAGCTGAGACAGCGCCTGGTACAGATTATGGAACTCCTACATATACGAATGGGACTGGTTCTATAACAACGGCCGGTATAACAGCTACAGTAGCTAATACTTACACAGCACCGACTCAGACTGGAGGTCTGACAATCGAGAAAGTACAGGCAACAGGAAGTGACACAATTCCTGCTGGAGCTTCCTTCGAAGTAACAGTTACTTTCAGTCAGGCTGTAAACTATGCGGTAAATGGTGGAACACCTATAACTACAGCTTCTGACACTTACACAACAAATCTTGCTGTAGGTGATAGAGTAAATCTCAGCAACATACCTGTAGGTGTTACATATACAGTAGCTGAGACAGCACCTGGTACAGGTTATGGAACTCCTACATATACGAATGGGACTGGTTCTATAACAGCAGCCGGCATAACAGCTACAGTAGCTAACACATACACAGCACCGACTCAGTATGGAAGTCTGACAGTCGAGAAGATACAGGCAGCGGGAAGTGATACAATTCCTGCTGGAGCTTCCTTCGAAGTAACAGTTACATTCAGTCAGGCTGTAAACTATGCGGTAAATGGCGGAACACCTATAACTACAGCTACTAACACTTACACAACAAATCTTGCTGTAGATGGAAGCGTAACACTTAGCAATATACCTGTAGGTGTTACATATACAGTAGCTGAGACAGCACCTGGTGCAGGTTATGGAACTCCTACATATACGAATGAGACCGGTTCTATAACAGCAGCAGGCATAACAGCTACAGTAGCTAATACTTACACGGCACCTGCTGTTACCGGTTCCCTTAAGATCAATAAGACTGTCGATGGATTGGGTTCTGATACTCTTGATGCTGTTACAAACTTCGAGTTTACAGTAACTTGGGTTGATACAAGCGTAACTCCTAACGTTACTTACTATTACTACCTTAATAACGGCACAACTGATGTATCAACAGTTGAGCATACCGTTGTTGTCAGAATAGCTGCCGGACAGGTTAGTGGATCTGTACAGTTGGATGGTCTTATTGCGGGCCGTGCATACACGGTTACTGAAGTAAGTGGCAGAATCCCTGCATCTGTCGTAGCAGGTGGTAATTCTTATGATTACCAGAGCACAACAGGTGAGGGTAGTGTAAACGTAACTGCAGCTAATATACCCACAAATCCTGTAACAGCTGATGTTGTAAATACATATAGTGCATCTCAGCCTCAGCCCTCTACATGTAATATCGATATCGATAAGACAACAGTAGGCGGAGTTGAAGTAGCTGGTGCTACTATTACACTTACAAATACTAATGGTACTGACCTGTCAGGCTGTACAGTTGGTGGTGGTGCACAGAGTTCAAGCATCTCTGGCAATGTTATTACTTTCGTAAGCGGAAGTAATGGTGTAACAACTATCGTTGGTCTTCCTGATGGAGATTATGTTCTCGAGGAGACTATCGTACCTACAGTATCTGGTGGAACTTACACTGTTGCTACAACAATTGGATTTACAATCAATAGTGGAAGTGTTGTTGATTCAAGCGTAACTGGTATCACTGATGGTAATGGTTATCAGCCGTCTACAGGAACAGCCAATGCAGTATTCGTATTGTTCGATAACTTTACAGCTGATCCTACACAGACGACTCCTTCAGAGACTACACCTTCTGATACAAATCCTACCGAGACAACACCTACTGAGACAACACCTACTGAGACTTCTTCAGAAGACACTCAGCCTGCAGTACCTCAGTATGGTTGCCTTGTAATCAGCAAGACGATAAGTGGCACATCGCTTAATGAACTCGAGACGATCACTTTCGTACTCACTGATACAAGTTGTGGAGCTACACGTGATGTACCTGCTTTGACACTTGCAAACGTACAGAGTGGTCTGTGGGGTGACGCTGGTAACGGTACTTACTACTACATCGTAGAGGGCCTTTCTGCTGGTGTTACTTACACAGTAACTGAGAGCCTTGACGGACACACATCCACATACACTCTCGATGCTGTTAACAGTATCACTACAGGTTCCGCAATGATCGTAGCTAACGGCACTGTATATGTAACTCTTACTGATGCTTATGTAGCAGGTGACGGTACTACACCTACAGAGTCCAGCTCTTCTGATGAGTCCAATCCTTCCGATGAGACATCAGAGACAACAGCTCCTGAGGTTTCTTCCGTAACACTCGACGGACAGCCTCTGAGCCCTGACAGCTACACAGTTAACCCTGACGGTACGATCACACTGAACGATGCAGTCATAAGATCCCTCGGATCCGGTGACCACACAATCGTTATCACTTATGTAAACGGCGCAACAAGAACTCAGACAGTTCACGTTGACGGTGCTGACAGAGATGTTGCAGAGACAGGTGAGACGAGCGTCAATGCAATAGCAGCAGTCGTAATGCTCTCTGCAATGGTATTGATCTACTTCTCCAAGAAGCTCCGCGATGAGGCAGAGGCTGAAGCTGAAAACTGATCAATAAAGGTTAAGACCTAATGAAGGGACCTCCCACGGGAGGTCCTTTTCTTTGCCATTAACACGAACTATGCGTATAATACGCATGAAGAATGTTGTACATAGGAGGGGCAAATGAAGAGGCTTGTTTATCCTGCTGTTTTTACACCTGATGAGGAAGGCGGTTATACAGTCGAGGTTCCTGATCTTCCTGGTTGTGTAACCGAAGGAGATGACCTTGAAGAGAGTATATCCATGGCCGAAGATGCTGCTTCCGGTTGGATACTAGGTGAGCTTGAGGAGGGAAATCAGTTTCCCTCTCCCAGTACTTTGATAGCTATTGAGGTTCCCGAGGGTTCATTTAAGAGTCTTATTACAGTAGATATAGAATCATATGCAGATCGATATGGAAGCAAGGCGGTTCGTAAGAGCTTAACGATTCCTGCTTGGTTAAATACATATGGTGAGAAGAACAATATCAACTTCTCTCAGGTGCTCACAGAAGCTTTGATAAAAAAGGCAGAAGAATCGTAGTTAACGAACCTTATTTCAACCGCATATGTCCGCCTGTGAAAGCACTGTTGTACACCCTTTAAAGATAATTGACGGGCTGTTTAATCGAGTGCTAAAATTTTATCAAATTTCTTTACAGGAGGTCTTAAAATGGCTATTTTTGAAGGTTCCGGCGTAGCAGTTGTTACACCATTTACAGAAAACGGAGTGGACTTTGCTAAGCTCGAGAAGCTTATCGAATTCCACGTTGCCAATAAGACCGATGCGTTGATCATCTGCGGTTCTACAGGCGAGGCTGCCACAATGAGTGACGATGAGCATGTAGCTGCCATCAAGTGTGCTGTTGATACAGTAGCAGGTCGTATCCCTGTTATCGCAGGCACAGGTTCCAATGATACAAAGTACGGTATCGAGCTTACAAAGAAGGCTCAGGAGCTCGGCGCTGATGCTGCACTCGTAGTAACACCTTACTACAACAAGTGCACACCTGACGGACTGGTTGCTCACTACAAGGCAATCGCTTCCAGCGTAGATATCCCGATCATTCTTTATAATGTTCCTTCCAGAACTAACGTCAACATCAGCCCTTATGTATTGAGCAAGCTTGTTGACCAGCAGAATATCGTTGCTGTTAAGGAGTGCAACCTTTCACAGGTTCCTGAGATCTACAGCGAGTGCGGTGACAGATACACACTCTATTCCGGTGAGGACGGACTTGCCATTCCTATGGTATCCCTCGGTGCTAAGGGTGTTATCTCCGTTGTTGCTAACCTCATCCCTGAGTTCACATCAACAATGATCCACTCCTACCTTAATGGTGACACTAAGAAGGCAAGAGAAATGCAGATCGAGGTTATCCCTCTCGTTAAGGCTATGTTCTGCGAAGTTAATCCTATTCCTGTTAAGGAAGCGATCAACATGCTCGGCATCAATGTCGGTCACTGCAGAATGCCTCTTAGCGACTTGAGCGATGCAGGACGCAAGAAGGTAGAGGAAGCACTGAAGCTCTACGATACTTCTGCTCTTACTTCTTTCTTTGCCTGATCACATACTCTAAGGAGACATAACATGACTAGAATCTTTCTTAACGGCTGCTGCGGAAGAATGGGCCGCGCTATTTCAGCCATGGCTCTTGAGAGCGACGACTTCGAGGTCGTAGCCGGAGCTGACATCGTAAACAATAACGGCTTTGCTTATCCTATCTTCGAGAGCCTTGATAAGTGTGATGTTGATTTTGACGCTATCATCGATTTCTCGAATGCTAAGGGTGTTCCTGCTATCATCGATAATGCGCTTAAGATGAACAAGCCTCTTGTTTGCTGCACAACAGGTCTTGATGAGGCTACAGTAGCTAAGCTTCAGGATGCTTCTTCCAAGATCGCTGTATTCAAGTCCGCTAACATGAGCCTTGGTATCAACGTGCTCATCGGTCTTGTTAAGCAGGCTGCTAAGACACTCTATCCCGGATTCGATATCGAGATCCTCGAGGCTCATCACAGAAGAAAGCTCGATGCTCCTTCCGGTACAGCCATGATGATCGCTGATGCTATCAACGAATCCTGCAACAATGAGCTCGAGTATGTATACGAGAGACACTCAAGAATGCAGGCAAGAGGCGATAAGGAGATGGGTATCTCCGCTATCAGAGGCGGCAACATCGTAGGTGAGCACGAAGTTTACTTTATAAGTGACGAGGAAACTGTTAAGATATCTCACAGTGCCAAGACCAGAGACGCATTCGCAAGAGGCGCTCTGGCGGCCGCTAAATACATACAGGATAAGAAACCCGGCATGTATTCCATGGATGACATGATCGCCGGTGCTTTCGATAAGGAGGACAATTGATGTTTAGTTTGTTTATTGACGGTCAGCCGGCAGGATACTCCCAGATGGATCTCATCATGGGTATCGGAATGATCGTTCTGTTCGGTGCCATCATGTACTTTATGATCTATCTTCCTCAGAAGAAGAGAGACAAGAAGCTCAAGGAGCAGATGGACAAGCTTTGTATCGGCGATAAGGTCGTTACGATCGGCGGTCTCGTAGGTGTTGTTGCACGTATCGAGGAAGAGACAGTTACTATCTACACATCCGCTGCAAACACACCCGTTTCTTACACAAAGGCTGCTATCCAGACAGTAATCCCTCGTAACGGCGAGTCCGACGAGAAGAAGGATAAGGAGAAGAAGTAAGAAAGATACTTAATGGCAAAGATACCGGAAAGTACTATTGACGAAGTCCTTTCCAAGGCCGATATAGAGTCGGTAGTTGGGAAGTATGTATCGTTTACGAAGAAGACAGGCCAGAATCTTTTTGGCCTGTGTCCTTTTCATTCGGAAAAAACTCCGTCTTTCTCGGTTAATTCCCAAAAGGGACTGTACAGGTGTTTCGGCTGCGGTAAGGGCGGCAATTCCATCGGCTTCATCATGGAGATCGAGAAGATGTCTTTCCCTGAAGCCGTTAAGTACTTAGGTGACCAGTACGGCGTTCACGTAGAGTGGGGCGAAGACGACAGCAAGGGCGCAAGCGACCTTAAAGAGCGCAAGAAACGCGTCATGAACATCCTTACTGATGCTGCGGGCTACTACTACAAGGCGCTTAACTCCAACGCAGGTAAAGCTGCACGAGACTACGCTGCCAAGAGACAGCTGTCACAGAAGACACTCGTTAGCTTCGGTATCGGCTATGCCCCCGATGGCTTCGATAATCTGTACAAGTTTCTAAAGCAGAAGGGTTACAACGATGCTGACCTTAAGGACAGCGGCCTTTTCACGGTAGCAAGAAACGGCAACCTCATAGATCTGTTCAGGGGAAGACTTATCGTTCCTATCTTCGATGCGTTCGGTAAGATCATCGCGTTCGGCGGCCGTAACCTCGGGGCAGAGCTTCCCAAGTACGTTAACTCACCCGATTCGCTCGTATATAAGAAAAAGAACCACCTCTACGCATTGAACTTCGCGAAGCAGGCCAAGAGCAAACAGCTCATCATAGTAGAGGGCTACATGGACGCAATCGCCATGCACCAGGCCGGCATCACAAACACCGTTGCAGCCTTGGGTACAGCTTTTACTGACAGCCAGCTGCAGCTCGCATCGAAATATGCAGAGGAAGTTGTATTCTTCTTCGACAGTGACAATGCCGGTAAGAACGCGGCTTTACGTGCATCACAGATGATGCTTTCCTACTTAAGGCGCATGACCGGCATCAAGATACGTATCAGGATAGCTGCCGTTCCTAACGGTAAGGATCCTGACGAGTACATCAAGAATGATGGTGTAGAGGCGTTTAAGGCTGTTGTTAAGAGCGCGAAGGATGTTAACGATTATCTGTTCTCCAGAGCTTATGACGATAACTATGATGCTGATTCTGGTCTTGATCAGACTAAGTTCCAGGAGGATATCATCACTTACGGTTCATGGCTTTATGATCCGATCAAGCGTGAGAAGATGGCAGCTCAGGCTGCACAGTACTTGGGTGCGAGATCTGAGACTATCGTTGCTGCCATGGAGCGCGCTGAGAACGACGATATCAGTAAGAAGTTTACTCAGGATCAGCGCGACATAGAGAGGGAGCAGAACAAGGAGATTGAGCAAAGACAGCAGACCTCCAAGACTGCGGCTCCCAAGGCAGATATAGTTACAAGGGATGAGATGGAGCTCTTTGTAAGAGCTGTAAGAATAGGACCCTCGCTTGCAGATGCGAAGAGAATCGCACGCACGGATGTTTTACGCAAGAATGATTTCGGCGGGGAGAATATAAAGGAAGTGATCACGTTCTTCCTGGAGCATTTCGATGCGTCGAAGGGCGTGAGTGAAGCTCTTCTTGTGAACAAGCTTTCCGAGGTGCTTTTTAACGGCATGCCTGCGGAGAAGTTTTATATGGCGATGTGCGATAAGGTTCCGATGGAGTCTACGCCTGAAGCCGAGATAGATATGTATAAGAAGACTTTGTATGAGGTTAGAGGAAAGAAGTGCTCGAAGGAGCTTCTTAAGCTTCAGGGTCGCCTTAACAAGGAAGAGGATCCTGCCAAGAAGCAGGAACTCATCGCGAATATAGAGAAACTCGATAAGTACTATCAGCTGCTGCAGCAAAAGAGCGAAGAACTGTGATTAATCCTGCTGAAGAATTCCTTTCCCCGAGACTTAAAGCTGTACACGATATGGCTGTTGATGGGCTGTCTGATATTTCTTCAAGAAGGTTTGTCGATGTAGGTTCCGATCACGGTCATCTGTCGCTGTATGCGCTTATCAATGACGGATTCAGATCTGCAGTGCTCACGGATATCCATGCTGCGCCCGCGCAGAGGTCCAAGGAGACGTTAGAGCTTTATGGCTATGGTGATAAGGCATCTGTCTATACTACGGACGGTCTTGACGGCGTTGTGCTTTGTGAGGGCGATGTGATCGTGATGGCAGGCCTTGGCGGCAACAACATGATCGACATCATGACGCGTGTGCAGAAAACTCTCGATGAGAAGCTTCTTAAGAGTCTGGTGTGGTGCCTTCAGCCGCAGAAGTCGTCTGATAAATTAAGACAGTTCCTGTTCGAGAGCGGCTTCGAGATTGTTGATGAGAATGCATGTGAGGACAGGGGCTTTCATTATGTGATGATGAAGGTGAAGTTCACAGGAGTTCCGACTGAATACACGCTGAAGCAGAAGTACTATGGCCCCGTGATCTTAAGAAGGATCGCGGCCGGCGAGCCCGAAGCAATGGGATATAAAGAAAGACTTGATATGAGATTTGAGCTGTCCAAGCGCGGCGATGAAGAGATAAGAAGAATGCTCGAGGAGGTTTGAAGATGACAAGGATCAAAGACATTACAGACTTTATGGATTCGATCTGTCCGCCCGAGACGGCAGAATCCTGGGATAATCCGGGTCTCATGACGGGTAAGCGCGATGAGAAGGTTACTTCAGTTGTGTTAAGCCTCGACGTGACTTCAGCCGCCATAACGAAGTGCAAGAAGGAGGGAGCAAATCTTCTTCTGACACACCATCCTCTTATCTTTGGCGGTATCGATACTGTCAGCATGGAAGATACGAACGGCGCGCTGCTGTCTCTGATGATCAAGAATGACATCACATGCTATGCGGTTCACACGAACCTTGATAAGGCCTCTGAGTACAGTAACTACGTGCTTGCGAGAAAGCTTGGTGCAGTGCCCGAGTCTGTTAAGGAACTTGAGGACTGCGCTTATGGTGCTTACTATGAGCTGCCTGAGGAGGTTACTCTCGGAGATTACATGAAGACTATCCGCGAGGCTCTCAACGGAACCGGAACTATAAGTGTAAACAGCAAGGAGAACAGGCTGAGGAAAGTTTTCGTGCAGGGAGGGTCTTTCGAGGAGGACGATATCCCTGCAGTAGTATCAAGCGGTGCGGATCTTGTCGTGTCAGGCGAGATCAAGCATCACGTTACGGTGCTGCTTGCTCATAAGGGAATCTTGAGCATCATCGCGGGGCACAATGCAACGGAGCGCGTGTTTGTGGAAAATCTCAAGAACGTGCTCGAAGAGAAGTTCCCGGATGTGCAGTTCTTCTATGAGCCGGGCTTCGAGAGTGTGTTATAATTAGTCTGTTTTCCGACCGTCCGAGGCAATCGCGGGCACCAGTGGCGAAAGCCGGTGCGTGAGGAAAGTCCGGGCTTCACAGGACAAGGGTGCCGGGTAACGCCCGGTGAAGGCGACTTTAAGGAAAGTGCAACAGAAAAGAAAACCGCCCGTCTCTTCGGAGACGAGTAAGGATGAAAAGGCGAGGTAAGAGCTCACCGGCTTCATGGAGACATGAAGGCCTTGTAAACCCCACCCGAAGCAACGTCGTGGAAGGCAACCGTGGTCCGCGGGTCTTAGGAGACGGCTTGAGCCTGAGAGCAATTTCAGGCCACAGATAGATGATTGCATTTAACAGAACCCGGCTTACCGGCCGTGTCGGAAACATTAAATAAGAAGGAGAGACATCATGGGCGCAGAATCTTACTTGAGCAGAGGCGTATCACCTACAAAGGACGAGGTAAAGGCAGCTGTAAAGAATCAGGACAAGGGTGTGTTCCCCGGAGCTTTTGCTAAGCTTATTCCTGATATCGCAGGAGATCCGGAATATTGCACGGCTATCCACGCAGACGGTGCAGGCACTAAGTCTTCTGTAGCTTACCTGATGTTCAAGGAGACAGGTAACTATGACTGGTTCAAGGGACTTGCTCAGGATTCACTCGTAATGAATACAGACGATCTTGCTTGCGTAGGCGCATACAAGAATCTGTCACTTTCAAATACAATCGGACGTAATGCACACCGCGTTGACGGTAAGGCTATCGCGAAGATCATCGAGGGTTATGATGAGATGATCGCTAAGCTTGCTGACCTCGGTATCAACATCACAATGTGCGGCGGTGAGACTGCTGACGTAGGAGATCTTGTTCAGACTCTTATCGTTGACTCCACAATCGTTGCACGTGCACAGAGAACTGATATCGTTAATGCTGCTTACATCCAGCCCGGCGATGTTATCGTAGGTCTAGCTTCCTTCGGTCAGGCAACATATGAGGATTCTTATAACTCAGGTATGTCTTCTAACGGCCTTACAGCTGCAAGACACCTGCTTCTTTCCAAGTACTACTATGAGAACTTCAAGGAGTCTTTCTCCTCTACTATCCCCGAGGATAAGGTTTACTGCGGTAAGTACAGACTTACAGATAAGCTTCCTGGCTCTGAGCAGACAGTAGGTGAGGCTATTCTTTCTCCTACGAGAACATTCCTGCCTGTAATTGCTCGTGCTCTCGATAACTATCGCGGTAATATCAACGGTATCATCCACTGCACAGGCGGCGGACAGGCTAAGTGCCGTGACTTCGGTAAGAACGTAAGATACGTTAAGGATAACCTGTTCGAACTGCCCCCGCTGTTCAAGGCAATCTATGAGTCAGGTGACATCCCGATGAAGGAGATGTTCCAGGTATTTAACTGCGGTCACAGAATCGAGTTCTACTGCAATTCTGAAGAAGCTGCAGCAGGTATCATCGCGATCGCTCAGTCTTTCAACATCGATGCAAGAATCGTTGGTCATGTTGAAGGTCTGCCTGAAGGCTCCGACAACGAGGTTGTTATCCGTTACGGTGGAGAAGAGTTCGTTTATAACGGTTGACGTGATTTCTTAAACTTGTAAAATAAAGTTATCAATCCCATTAGGTCAGGAGGCAATAGCTTTATGGATTCTATCAAGAAATACGTAGCTGAGTTTATCGGCACATTTGTCCTCGTATTCGCGGCATGCGGCACAGCTGCAGCAGTCGGTTGTAAGACATCTGAAGCTAACGGTGCTTATATCCTTACAGCACTTGCATTCGGTCTTGTAATCGTTGCTATGGCTTATTCAATCGGTAACATCTCCGGCTGTCACATCAACCCCGCTGTTTCACTTGCTGTATTTATCTCAGGTAAGTTGAGCGCTAAGGATTTCTGCGGATATCTTATCTCCCAGTTCTTAGGCGGTATCGTTGGTGCTGCTTGCATCGGTGTAATGCTCGGCTTTGACTGTGGCTTCGGTGCTAACGGTCTTTACAACGACAACATCCTGCTGTCACTGTTCATCGAGGTTCTCCTTACATTCATCTTCGTGCTTGCGATCCTGGGTGTAACAAGCAAGCCCGAGTTCTCTAACGTTGCAGGTATCGTTATCGGTCTTACACTGACACTCGTACACATCTTCGGTATCCACTTCACAGGTACATCCGTTAACCCTGCAAGATCTTTTGCATCTGCAATCTTTGCTCAGGGACCCGCTCTTGCAAATGTTTGGGTCTTCATCGTTGCTCCTCTGATTGGCGGCGCACTTGCAGCTTTGGTTTGGAAGTTCCTTTCCGAAGAGAAGAAGAAATAATATAATAAGTATTACCGAATACTGTGAGAAAGCCTCTGCCGTTCGGCGGAGGCTTTTTTGGAAAGAGGTATCTTGTATGGGAATGACCATGACACAGAAGATACTTGCAGATCACGCCGGACTTCCGGAAGTTCATGCGGGAGATCTCATTGAAGCGCGCCTTGATAAAGTTCTTGGCAATGACGTTACCACTCCGCCTGCGATAAAGGTGTTTGAAGGTATGGGCGCCAGGAAGGTCTTCGATAAAGATAAGGTCATCATGGTCCCCGATCACTTCACTCCGAATAAAGACATTAAATCAGCTGAATTAAGTCAGTGCATGAGATGCTTCGCTCGTAAGCAGGAGATAAGCAATTACTTCGAGCTCGGCCAGAAGGAAATGGGTATCGAGCATGTAATTATCCCTGATAATGGTCTGATACTGCCGGGAGATACGATCGTCGGTGCTGATTCACATACATGTACATACGGAGCTCTTGGAGCATTTGCTACAGGCGTTGGTTCCACGGACCTTGCGTGTGCCATGGTATCAGGTAAGACATGGTTCAAGGTGCCGATGGCTATCCGTGTTGATCTTGCACGTAAGCCGGGGCCTTACGTTACGGGTAAGGATATCATCCTGCACCTTATCGGAATGATCGGCGTTGACGGTGCGCTTTATAAGTCGCTCGAGTTCTTCGGCGAAGGCGTCAAGGAACTGTCTATGGATCAGCGTCTTACGATATCTAACATGGCTATCGAGTGCGGTGCGAAGAATGGTATCTTCCCGGTAGATGAGATAACTCTTGATTACATTGCTAAGACTAACCCTGAGAGGTTTGCAAATAAAGACTACAAGGTCTATATGCCTGATAAGGATGCTCAGTATGACATGACCATTAGGATCGATCTTGATAAGGTTCCTCTTACCGTGGCGCTTCCTCATCTTCCTTCCAACACGCGTGATGCATCTGAGGTTAAGGACATGAAGATCGACCAGGTTGTTATCGGTTCGTGTACTAACGGCAGAGAAGAAGATATAAAGATGGCGGCGGAGCTTTTCGCAGGGAAAAAGGTTGCAGACGGTGTAAGGTGTATCGTTATCCCCGGCTCGCAGCGTGTGTACCGCAAGGCTCTCGATGAAGGTTGGCTCAAGGTCTTTGATGATGCGGGCTGTGTAATATCTACTCCTACTTGCGGCCCTTGCCTCGGAGGCCATATGGGCGTTCTTGCTGAAGGCGAGAGATGTGTCTCGACAACGAATAGAAATTTCGTAGGACGCATGGGCCACGTTAAGTCTGAAGTTATCCTAAGCGGTGTTCCTGTAGCGGTCGCATCCGCTGTCATGGGACGTGTTGCTACACCGTTCGAGCTGTGAGAGGAGAGAGCGTATGTCTGTAAAGGGTAAAGTATTTAAATACGGAAATGATGTTGATACGGATGTTATCATCCCGGCGCGCCATCTGACTTCTGCAGATCCTGTGCATCTTGCTTCTCACTGCATGGAGGATATTGACCCTGAGTTCGTTAAGAACGTGAAGAGGGGTGACGTTATACTGGCGGGCTGCAACTTCGGCTGCGGCTCTTCCCGTGAGCATGCGCCGATAGCGATAAAGGCGAGCGGTGTCTCTCTTGTTATAGCGGAGAGCTTCGCGAGGATCTTCTATCGTAATGCGATCAACGTAGGGCTTCCCATCATGGAGTGCCCTGAGGCGTACGCGATAATCAACGCGGGCGACGAGGTGGAGGCTGACTTTGATACAGGTGTTATACGTGACATTACTACGGGACAGTCGTTTATCGCGAAGCCTTTTCCTGAGTTTATTAAGAAGATAATTGATGCCGGAGGGCTCGTAGAATACACCAAGAGTAATTCGGAGGTGTGACATGAAGACATATAAGATAGCAGTCATCCCGGGAGACGGGATAGGACCTGAAGTTACTTCTGCAGCTGTTTCTGTTCTGAAGGCTGCAGGTGAGCTGGAGGGAATCTCCTTCGAGTTTACTGAGTGTGATGCGGGCGGATGTGCGATAGATAAGTACGGCATACCTTTGCCGGAAGCTACGCTCGAGACCTGCCGTGCGTCCGATGCTGTCCTGCTTGGCGCTGTCGGCGGGCCGCGCTGGGATAGTGTGGAGCCTTCGAAAAGGCCTGAGCGCGCTTTGCTAGGACTTCGTTCAGGTCTGGGACTGTATTCCAATCTTCGTCCTGCGCTTATGTTCAAGGAGCTTGCTTCTGCGTCTCCCGTAAAGAACGTCGAGACTATGGATATATTGATCGTGCGTGAGCTTACGGGAGGCATCTACTTCGGTAAGCACGGACGCGCGGATTCTTCTGAAGTCTTGTCTGACGGCTCGGTTAAGGGTGTGACGGCTTACGATACAGAAGAGTACTCCACTGCGGAGATAACGAGAATCCTTAAGGAAGGCTTCCGCTATGCGCAGGGAAGAAGTAAGAAACTGACGCTCGTTGATAAGGCCAACGTTCTTGAGTCTTCGAGACTCTGGCGTGAGATCGCAGCTGAGCTTGCACCTTCTTATCCTGACGTTGTTCTTGATTATCTCTATGTCGATAACTGCTCAATGCAGCTTATACACCGTCCGTCGACGTTCGACGTTATCGTTACGTCTAATATGTTTGGCGATATCCTGTCTGATGAGGCAGGCATGATCACGGGTTCCATAGGTATGCTTCCGTCTGCTTCGTTAGGTGCACCCGGCACCCCCGGTATGTACGAGCCCGTTCACGGCTCTGCTCCTGATATCGCTGGTACAGGCAAAGCGAATCCTATCGCAACTATCTTGTCCGCATCCATGCTGCTTCGCTGGTCTCTGGGCGAGACTGCGGCTTCTGACCGCATAGAGAAAGCCGTCCGCGGTACGTTGGCAGACGGCTTCAGAACTTGTGATATAGCGTCATCTGATTCAGATATCGTTCTTGATACAGAACAGATGACTTCTAAGATCCTCGAGAGGCTTTGATCGGCTCTTTTTGCACCAAATAGAAGAAATAAAGATTTAGTGCAATTTTTAACCTGTTTTTTTGCACTAAATTTAAAAAACAGAAAAAAGGAGCAATATTCGGCTTGAATATTGCTCCAAATTTAATTTCTGCGAAAAAGGTGCAATTGTTTGCCCGATTTCTTGCACTAATTTTTCGATAAGAGAAAAAGGTGCAATTACGCGGGGAACACGATCCCGATCAACCGATTCCAAGCTCCTTTGCGATCTTTGCGAATGCCTCACGGGAGTTTCTGATGGTCTTCTCGGATACACAGAAAGCAAGTCTCATATAACCTTCACGCTTGAATGAAGCGCCGGGGACGAGGAGGAGGTTATACTTCGCGCATACTTCCTGGAACTCAACATCCGTAAGTCCGTCGGGCGTCTTCATGAAGATATAGAGTGCACCGTTGGGCTTAACAGCCTCGAAGCCTGCATCAACGATGTTGGAATACAGAAGATCTCTTCTGTGCTCGTAGTTAGCGACATCAACCTTAGCGTTAAGCGCCTTCTCTACTACCTTCTGCCAGATAGCGGGAGCATTAACGCTTCCAAGGATTCTGTTGCAAAGAACGATGGCGCCTGTAAGATCCTCGTAGTCAGCGTTCTTAGGAGATACGAGAGTGTAACCGATTCTCTCACCGGGAAGGGAGAGGGACTTACTCCATGAGAAGCAGATAATTACATTATCGACGTACTTAAGAACGGAAGGAACCGTAAGTCCGTCGTAAACAAGATCGATATAAGGCTCGTCGGAGATTACATGGATAATGTGATCCTGCGCCTTGAGAAGATCATTAAGCTTGGTAAGAACATCCTCGCCGTATACAACACCGGAAGGGTTGTTAGGGGAGTTAACGATGATCGCCTTGGTCTTAGGTGTGATGGCAGCCTTGATGGCATCGAAGTCAGGCATGAACTTATCGTCTGTCTGAACTATAACAACCTTGCCGTTGTGATTCTCGATATAGTTAATGTATTCCATAAAGAAGGGGGCGAGTACGATAACCTCGTCGCCGTCATCGAGGAGGGCATGGAGTACATCATTCATCGCACAGGCGGCACCGACTGTCATGCAGACAGCCCCAGCATCGATCGTAAGACCGGACTGGGCGGACCTTTGTGCTGCGATGGCAGCTCTTGTGGATTCGTATCCGGAGTTGCTCATATAGCCGTGCATGCCGGGTGTGGGATTGTTCGCGAGCTCCTTCAAAGTCTCGGCGACTTCCTTCGGAGGCTCGAGATCAGGATTGCCGATTGAGAAGTCAAATACTTTGTCTTCTCCGTAAATCTTCTTGAGTCGGTTGCCTTCTTCGAACATCTTTCTTATAGCTGAACCCGAAGCGAGCTTGGCTTTAATTTTGGTTGAAATCATAGTAATACCTTCTTCTTAATTAATACTTACTGATTATATTCCAGCTTGGGTTTTATGTGAACAATTCAGTTGAAGGTATTGACAACGGGAGGGGAAGTGATAACATATGAACGCATACTCATATGAATAAACGCTCATACAAGGTGGTGTGATTGTGAATACCGTTAAGATACTTTTGCTTGTCGCTGTCGTTGGACACGTCCTGTGCGGATACTGTGACTGCCTGCTTACATATGTGCCGGGCGGAAAGAAGTTTGATGTTAAGGCGTTATCTGATAATAAGAAGATGGCTGAGGCGTTTGCCGGTATGCCTCTGAAGAATCCGCTTCTGTCTATGCTTTTGGGTTGCCTTGCGCTGTTCATGTGCTCTGCCGGTTATTACGGACTGTATCTTTGGATGAAGGCGTATTCTGAAGTGACGGCTGTCATTATGCTTGTGTCTGTTGCCCTGTTCCTTGTATTCGGTGTGGCACATCATGTTTTGTGCGGAGTAGCTGAATGGATATATATCCGCATGGGGATGACAGTAGATGCAAGAGGTGCTGTGGTCAAGCTGTTCAAGGACACATCTGTGACAATGATTGCATGCTATGTAGGATGGCTTGTGTTCGGTATCGCATTGCTGATGGCAGTGGTTACGGGTCGTACGGATCTTCCGGTCTGGGCGTGTGTGTTCAATATAGTTCCGCTGTATTTGGTCACATTCCCTTTTAGAATTGGCGGCATGGGCAACTGGTGCGGCGCTGCTATGTTTCTTGGACTTATGATACTGATCTGATGAGGTGGGTAATGAATATCAGCGTAAATAAAGCGATTTTGCTTGACAATCCGGTAAAGAACCAGTACTATACTTGAGTCAATTAGAAAGCAGAACGCCGTGTTCTCACCTTAAGCGTAAGCGAGAAGGTCCATATATAAAGGCTTTCGGGCCGATATGGAATGAACGGTAATCTGCTTGACCGTTCTTTTTTTATGATTGGAGGTGTTACACATCGCTAAAGCAAACGGAAATCAGTTGGTGAACGACAACATCAAGTTCAGCAAGGTAAGACTTATCGACGCTGAAGGCAATATGGTGGGTGTAGTACCTATCGAGGAAGCCCAGAAGGCCGCAGAAGAAGCAGATCTCGATCTCGTATGTATCTCGGCAAATCCGGATAACCCTGTATGCAGGATCATGGATTACGGAAAGTTCCTTTTCGAGCAGAGCAAGCGTGAGAAGGAAGCCAAGAAGAAGCAGAAAGAGACTGAGCTTAAAGAAGTCGGCATGAAGCTTACTACAGATACTCACGATATCGAAGTAAAGCAGAAGATGGTCATCAGATTTCTGAAGAACGGTGACAGAGTAAAGGTTAAGATCAGATACCGCGGCCGCGAGATGGCATATCAGCAGCAGGGATACGCAGTCATGGAGAAGTTCATGGAGGGTATCGAAGAGTACGGTCAGATCGACAAACAGCCTAAGATAGAGGGACGTGACATGGTCATGTTCGTCGTACCTAAGAAGAATAAGTAATGGCAAGGAGGACATATTAAATGCCTAAGCAGAAGACACACAGTTCATCTAAGAAGAGATTTAAGGTTACCGGTACAGGTAAGGTTCTGAGAGCACAGGCTTTCCGCCGTCATATCCTCAGTAAGAGACCTACAAAGAGAATGCGTCACTTGAGACACAACATTCTTGCATCTGAGCAGAACAGAAAAGTCATCCGCAAGATGATCCCTTATATGTGATAGGAATTGATTGGAGGAATTAACATATGTCTAGAGTTAAAAGAGGAATTCGTACAAGAGCTCGTCATAAGAAGGTTTTAAAGCAGGCTAAGGGCTATTTTGGTCACAAGAGCAAGCTCTTCAAGGTTGCTAACCAGCAGGTTCTCAAGTCCGGTAACTATGCTTACAGAGACAGAAGAAATAAGAAGAGAGACTTCAGAAAGCTTTGGATCACAAGAATCAATGCTGCAGCAAGACTTAACGGTATGTCTTACTCCAGATTCATGGATGGTCTTAAGAAGGCTGGCGTAGAGCTCGACAGAAAGGTTCTTTCCGATATCGCTATCACAGATCCTAAGGGCTTCACAGCACTCGTTGAGAAGGCAAAGGCTGCTCTTTAATCTGAATTAAGATTGCAATTTAAAAGCTGTCCGATAACGGGCAGCTTTTTTGTTACTTGATTTTATCAACAATCAGATCCTGTTGTAGGGGATATCGTAGTTCCAGGGAGCTATCTGCTCGTATGTGTACGCCGCAGCAAATACGTCTTCGTCGCGATACTTCTTGCCGATGATCTGAAGACCGACGGGGAGACCTTCGGCTGTAAGCCCTGCAGGAACTGAAGCCGCGGGATTGCCCGTGAAGTTCTCAAGGAAAGTCTCGCAGAAACCTATGAGCTGTTCAGTCTTCTTGCCGTTAACGAATTCAGGTCCCTTAGTATTGCAGTCATCCGAATTCTTAACAGGCGGGCAGACAGTAACTGGAGCTAAGATAAGATCATAATCCGCGAACACCTTCTCCTGGCAATCGAGTATCTCTGTCCTAAGATCGTTGAAATATCTGTAGTCGAGAACAGTCGAATTGAAAGCCTTCTCATTCCAGTAGATAAACTCTTCGGGAAGCTCATCGCGGTGGTCGCCAACCAGATCGAGCCCGGCCTTCTTCCAATAATACAGATCCAGTGAAGTATCAATGCTTATGCTCCTGCACCAAAGCTTGGCGTAGTCATCAGCTGTATGCTTAAAGTCAAAGTGAACGCGGTCTATATGCGCACCAGCTTCTTCGAACTTGTACGCAGCCTTGGTAACGATGCTTTCTACTTCCGGGTCAACCGTAAACATATCGAAGTCAGGCGTAAAACCTATGCGCCAATCCTTGATAGGCTTCTTCATAAGCTCCGTGTAGTCCTTAGGTTGATGTGGGAGGCTGAAAGGGTCTTTAGGATCGTAATGCGCCATGTAGTTCAGCATGACAGCACTGTCAGTAACAGTCCTTGTTATGGCTCCGTTAAAGCAGAATGGGTGCGTGGCTGTCCATGCATCCGGACGGCATACAGAAGGGACGGTGCCGACAGAACCCTTGAACCCGAAGCACTGGCACCACGAGGAGGGAATCCTTATGGAGCCGCCTCCGTCTGAGCCTTCCGAGACGGGAAGCATGCCGTCAGCAACGGCAGCAGCGGAGCCTCCGGAAGAGCCTCCTGAGTTGTACTCGGTGTTGAAAGGATTTCGCGTAGGTCCGTAAAGCTTGTTGTCGCACGTCCCTCGAAAAGCAAAGGCAGGTGAGTTTGTCTTGCCTACAGCGATGCATCCGGCTTGGCGCGCTGCCTTATAGAACTCAGAGTCTTCGCTGTCTTCGCGTATAAGCGACTTCACGCCGCCGTGACTGTTAGTCCAGCCCTTCTTAGAGGTAAGGAAGTCCTTAAGACCTACGGGTACACCTGCAAGTGGACCGATGTCTTCTTTGTTTGCAAGACGCTCCTCGAGCTTCTTTGCTTCCTCATAAGCGTCGTCGAATTTCGTGTAGACAAAAGCATTAAGACCCGGGTTACGGGCCTCAATCCTGTGCTGAAAATACTCAATAACTTCGGTCGGCTTAATCTCACCCTTGTTTACAAGAGCGCCGAGCTGTACGCCGGATAATCTCTCGAGTTCCATATTAAGCTGCTGACTGAATGCAGTTTAAGTAATCTTCGCCGATACCTTCATCTTCCCAATTCTTGGATACCTTGAATCCGACAGGTGAGAAGATTGCCTCGAATGCGAGTTCGATAAACATTGAAGTTGTGGAGCAGATGATTACCTGTGTCCAGTTCCATCCGAAGAATACATGTGAAACTACTGCGGAGAAAACGAAGTTATCAACCCACTGACCGATTGCAGTGGAGATGAAGCTTCTTAAAGCAAAGCTGCCATAAGTTCCCTTATCGTGAGCCTTGCCGATCCATGCGTTGGTGTAGGAGTTAACAACTGCTGACATGAGCATCGCAAGTGCAGAACCGAATACAACGTACCATGTGTTTCCGAATGTGGAATTAAGTCCGTCGTTGATGAGTTCGCCTGTTGCAGCATCTGATGCACTGTAGAATGCAGCCCAGTGACCGGGAGTCATGGAGAGAAGCTTAAAGATGAATACTGTGATTACGTTTACTGCCATCGCGAGGATGGAAATCTTAACTGATGCCTTAGCGCCGTATCTTTTGCAGATGCAGTCCATGCAAAGAAAAGAGATCCACGATAAAGCAAGGCCGCAGTTGATACAGAAGAATCTTGAGCTGTAAAGCTCCTTGCTTGCCATGAGATTCATGCAGACAACAGAGAGGATGAATACGGAAATGACCATAGAAGGTACATTCCGCAGAAGGATCTTATAATCCTTCAACTCGGATTTAATAAAGTTCATATTGTGCTCCTTTGGTTTTAATATTTTACAAGCAGGATATCGGACCCGAACTGCTTGGCGTGTTTCCGCGCAGAAGCTATTATATTAGAATAAGTTTAAAAAGCAATACAATACTTCGATCCGGTCATTGAGTCGGGAGATTACATATGAAAAAGCTCGTATTAATAGCGATAATCAGTTCAACGTTATTTTTCAGTTCATGTAGTAATTACACTCATGAAAGTAGTACTGTGTATAGTGAGATGAAAGAGGATTCTACTGTTGAGTCGATTTCTGAATCGAGTAGTTATTTTGTGTCCGATTATTGTATAACTCCACTTAATGTTGATTTATCATTCGATGATATATTAACTGCTTGGGACGATTACCTAGGTGTTGATATCTTAAACTTAGGAGAAGATGACGCCCCCAATTATTGTGTTCAGGTTGATAATGACTTTATTGTTTATACTCGAGATTATCAGGCGTATTTGGAAGTAGAAACTCGCCCGGATGCAGAAGGTGTTGTCTGGTACTATCCGATGGAGTCAGAATATCACCAATTAAGAAGATTGTTCGTTGACGGTGTTGGAATTAACGAATTAGAAAATGAACAATGGGCCGAAGCGTATTATCGTCAATTAGTTGATACCGCATACCTTGAGAATAATGAACTCGATGAGAGTTCTCTTACTGATGGTTATTGTTTTGTTGATAGTACTTCTGATTTGGGAATAAGAACTTTCTGCGCATACTATTATTGGGAAAACTATACTATGGTATATAGGTATACTTTCGATAGATCAGATAGTGTTGATTATTATCGGAATTATGTAGCAGTTTGTAATGAGTTAGGTCTTCCAACTTGTGATCAGATTACAGAAGAAATACTAGGTTAGTTGTGCTCCTTTGGTTTTAATATTTTACAAGCAGGATATCGGACCCGAACTGCTTGGCGTGTTTCCACGCAGAAGTAATTATATTAGAAGTTATGCAAAAAGCAATACATATTAATTATTAGGTAATCCATGTTGTATAATAGCGATGTATGAGCGTTATCCGTAAGAAAAAGTATATTAATCTGGCAGTTTGTTTCATGCTGTTGATCATGGTCTATGTAGCCATGGTTACCTTCATGCCCAAGATGTCTTTATGGTCCAGGTCTTACTGCAACGGTAATGATGAATATATTAATCTGGAACCCGGCATGGAAGTCTCATACAGGTTTGCAGCTCCGGTTGACAGACTTACCGGAATCAAGTTGTTCTTTGGAGAGCTCACAGATAAAGATATTGTTGCAAGAACAGATGCTACTGTCATTTTGACCGATTCCGAAGGCCGTGAGGTTTATTCCTCTGAAGCAACCTCCGTATGCCAGGATGTCTTTAATACCGGAAGCCTCGAACTTGAACAGGGACAGACTTATACCGTGACGTATAGGCTTAACGATGCCGATGAATTCACGGATAAGATGACGATAGGTGTAACGGCTGATGGTGATCTCGCATTAGAGATAAGCGGAACTTATAACGGCGTTCCTTCAAAATCAACATTTCTGATCATCTATTCCGTTATCAGCGCCGCAGTTCTGCTTTATGTTTGGTTCTATGGGAATAATGATTTTGCTGCTACGGACTTCTGTGATAAGTTCATACTCGGTGTTGGCGTATTCCTGTCGGTTGTGCTTATTAATCAGTTCTTCGATCTGTTTATGATCGGAAGGGCCGGTCTTAGAATGTTGGATTCCATTTTGGATGGCAAACTGTTCAGTTTCTTTGACTACGCGTACATTCAGGAGGTCATCAGAGGAAGTGAAAGAGATTTCTTCGAGATTCCTTACAGCACTGTAACCTATATCATTGTAGCTATAATTATGATTCCGTTCAGGTTCTTTACTGACGGAAACATAGGATTCAGCAGTATTGCCAACGTTATGGTTCTTTACCTGGATGTTGTTGTTGCGGGTTTATTCTTGTGGTCTGTAAAACTAACACAGAGGATCTGCGATGCCTGCGATATGCCTTCCGAGTATAAAAGAAGCGTAAAGTATTTATATTCATTCTCGCCTGTTCTGCTGTTGATAACTATAGGTTCTGGTCAGATAGACATTATCTATTTGATAATAATGATGTTTGCTTTCCCTTTGTATTATCAGGGAAGATACAGAATGTTCGCTCTTGTTACAGCACTCGCAGTTGCAGTAAAGCCCATTCCTTTAATGGTGTTCATTCCGGTAATTCTCCTTGTAAATAAGAAGGTTAAAGATATCCTGATTAACACAGGCATATGTTTGTCGGTTTATGCCGTGTTCAAGTTCCTGTTCGATAAGGGAACGGGATATGACACAATATGGAGCATTATAAGTTCAAGATATACAGTTATCGGAAGGGTCACAGATCGCAAGGCAGGCGATATATCTTTATTCTTAATAGCCTTTTCCATTATTTGTCTGGCAAGCTTTATTAAGAAAATAGATGTTTCTGACAAGAAAGCGGTTCTTTATCATTCGATGCTCGTTATCTTCGTTACTTATGCTTCATTTGCAGCATTTGTTAACTGGCATTCACAGTGGCTCATACCTCTGGTTTTCTCTTTCGCGTATCTGATGCCTTTTATGGCGGAGAACAAGAGTGTCCTGCTTATCGAATATGCACTTGAATTGCTCATTTTCCTTGTATCCGGACTGACATACGGAACTGTCTATATGATAGAATTCGGACTTCTTGCAGCAGACGGTTTCGAATTCAGGGGTGTCAGTATATGTGAGGCTTTAAGCAACGCAGTCTCGAATGCAGACACTATTCTTATCACGCTTCTTGCAGCCGTTTCGTTGTTCCTTGCAGCATTCTTCGTGATTAAGAATCCTTACCGGAATGCTGATGCAGGGAAGATCAAAGCTGCAGATTTGGCTGTTGACAGATCAATGGCCATCGGAAGGATATTTGTCTATTTCTCGATTTTGTTGATAAGTTACTGGCTCTACTGTTACACAGGTTAACCATTTAATTAAAAAGAAATGGAAGGTGTTTCCCATGTTCATCTCAGACGATATCATCTACGTCGGCGTCAATGACCACAATATCGATCTTTTCGAAGGTCAGTATGATGTTCCGGCGGGAATGGCTTATAACTCTTACATGATCGCAGACGAGAAGATCGCGGTCATGGATTCGGTCGACAGGAACTTCGGAAGCTTGTGGCTCGAAAACATCAGGAACGCCCTTAACGGCAGGACTCCAGACTATCTTATAGTGCAGCACATGGAGCCCGACCATTCGTCGAATATCGCTTTGTTCGCGGAAACGTTCCCGGAAGCGAAGATAGTCGGCAGCGCCATGGCTTTCACCATGATGAAAAAGTATTTCGGCACTGATTTTGCCGAGCGTAAAGTCGCAGTCAAAGAGGGAGACACATTAAGCCTCGGTAAGCACGAGCTTAAGTTCATTTCTGCGCCTCAGGTGCACTGGCCTGAGGTCATGATGACATACGATGCTTTCAGCAAAGTTTTCTTCAGTGCAGACGCGTTCGGAAAGTTCGGCGCTCTCGATGTTGAGGCGGACTGGGCGTGTGAGGCACGCCGTTACTACTTCGGCATCGTCGGCAAGTTCGGACAGCAGGTGCAGGCTCTCCTCAAGAAAGCAACGGCACTTGACATCGGCACGATCTGTCCCCTTCACGGTCCCGTGCTCACAGAGAACCTCGGCTTCTACCTCGACCTTTACAACACATGGTCATCCTACGGCGTCGAGTCGGAGGGCGTACTCATCGCGTACACATCCGTTTACGGCAACACGAAGCAGGCTGCTTTGCTCCTGCGCGAGAAGCTGGAGTCCTTAGGCTGCCCGAAGGTCGCGGTCACAGACCTTGCCCGTGATGATATGGCGGAGGCGGTTGAAGATGCTTTCAGATACGGTAAGCTCGTTCTGGCAACGACAACATACAACGGCGACGTTTTCCCGTTCATGCGCGAGTTTATAAACGAGCTTCTTGAGAGGAATTATCAAAACAGGACTGTTGGTATCATAGAGAACGGCACATGGGCTCCGGTGGCCGCGAAGGTTATCAGGGCGAAATTTGAAGGAAGCAAGGATATCACATTTACGGAGAATACGGTTACCGTTAATGCGGCCTTGGATGATGCTGCGCGCTCTAAGATAGATGCGCTCGCGGCAGAACTTATGGCCTGAACCCAGTAATAATTAATTAAAATGCGCGGAGGTATTGTTATGGAATTCATGGAGCTTGCTAAGGAAAGATATTCAGTAAGAAAGTATAAGGAAACGAAGCTTACTAAGGAGCAGATCGACCGCCTGCTCGAGGTTTCTAATCTTGCGCCTACGGGTAAGAATAATCAGCCGCATCGTATCTATGTCCTTCAGAGTGATGAGGCTCTGGCTAAGATCAATGAGATCACACCGTGTGCGTTCCATGCGCCCGTCGTGTTCATGTTTACCTATAACAAGGATGAGGACTGGAAGAACGCCCGTGAGGAGGGAATTCACTCAGGTATAGAAGATGTATCCATCGTAGCTACTCACGTTATGTTCGAGGCTGTCGAGATGGGGCTCGGAACATGCTGGGTCAACGCTTATCCGAACCTCGAGGCTGAGAAAGCATTCAATATACCGGAGAATGAGAAGTCAGTATTGCTTCTTCCTATCGGTTACCCGGCAGACGATTCAGAGCCCTCTGAGCGTCACACGCAGAAGAAGGACATAAGTGAGATCGTAAGATATCTATAATTACGCTGAATATCTTGAGGCTGCTGATATGTTGTATCAGACGATCCTGCTGAGATAGATATTGCATGTATGGGGCAATTCAGTATGGGGATTGACACATAACAGTCCGGAGAGTAATCTCGAATCATAAGTATTGAAACAACGGCGTTTCATCACATTGTGATGAAGCGCCTTTTTTATTGTGATCGGAGGTAGATATGGCGGCATTTGACAGGATATTGAGCGGAATCCCGGAGATGGATGAAGCCTTCGATAACATAAGACTCGGAGACAACGTTGTGTGGCGTGTGTCGGATCTTGAGCAGTTCAAATTGTTTATGACTCCGTATGTAGAGCAGGCGATAAAAGATAAGCGTAATATCATCTATTTCCGATTCGCAAGTCATGAGCCTCTTATCGAGGACAGACCTGAAGTTAAGACTGTTAATATCGCACTCTCGCACAGATTCGAGACCTTTACCGTAGATATACATAACGTAATCGAGAAGGAAGGCTTTGATGCTTTCTATGTCTTCGACTGTCTGTCAGAACTTCAGACTGCATGGGCGACAGACCTCATGATGGGTAACTTCTTCAGAGTTACATGTCCTTTCCTGTTCATACTCGATACTGTCGCATTCTTCCCGATTATAAGAGGTAAACACTCTGTTCAAGCTGTAAATAAGATCCTTGATACTACGCAGTTATTCATCGATGTGTATTCTGACAGTAAGAATTACTATGTGCGTCCGGAGAAGGTGTGGAACCGTAACTCGGAGACTATGTTCTTGCCTCATACATATGAACCTGATACGGGAAAGTTCCGTCCTATCCTGGACGGCGTTAAATCAAGCAGATTCTATCAGGCTCTGGGTATGGCTCAACGTTCGGCGGAAGAGCAGTATTCGGATTCATGGGACAGGTTCTTTAATTCAACTAAGATATTGGGACAAAGCGGAGTGGATATCACTGAACAGATGAGCCGTATGTGCAATATCATGATGACCCGTGACGAGAGAATGCGTGAGATGGTTAAGAAGAACTTTACGGCAGATGATTACTTTGCTGTAAGAGATCATATGATAGGAACGGGAATGATAGGCGGTAAGTCCTGCGGCATGCTTCTGGCGCGAGCGATTATCCGTAATAAAGAGCCCGATATCGCCGAGTGTCTTGAGCCGCACGATTCTTTCTATGTCGGTTCGGATCTTTACTATACGTATATCGTAGATAACGGCCTGTGGGATCTTAGGATTAAGCAGAGGACGGAGGAAGGATACTTCGAACTTGCCGAAGAGTTTGCCGATAAGCTAATGGGCGGATCATTCTCTGAAAGCATGCGTGAGCAGTTCGTCAGGATCATCGAGTACTATGGTCAGGATCCGTATATCATCAGGTCGAGCAGCATCCTTGAAGATGGCTTCGGTAACGCGTTCGCGGGTAAATACGATTCAGTGTTCTGTGCAAACAGAGGAACTCCTGAAGAGAGACTTAATGAGTTCGAGAACGCGATAAAGATCGTATACAAGAGCACAATGAGTCTGTCGGCTTTGGATTACCGTAAGAGACGAGGTCTCGATAAGAGGGACGAGCAGATGGCTTTGCTCATTCAGCGTGTATCCGGTTCATACTATGGTTCTTACTATATGCCTTGTGCTGCCGGTGTCGGTTATTCCTACAGTCCGTATAAAGTCATGAAGGAGGCTGATGCAACAGCAGGTATGTTAAGACTCGTTATGGGCCTCGGTACATCGGCAGTAGACAGGACGGAAGGCTCGTATCCGCGAATCGTCAATCTCGATAATCCCCAGAAGACTTCATATTCATCATCGGCTGATAAGCACAGATTCTCTCAGGGCAAGGCTGAGGTTATTAACATGACTTCACATGAGCTCGAGAAGATTATGTGCGACAAACTTGAATCAGATATACCGGGCTATCTTGCTGATATTCTTATGGAGCATGACTATGAGGCTGAGAGCAGATTAAGAGAGATGGGAAGATCCCGTTCTGTTAGGTTTGTCTCATGTAAAGGCTTGGTATCAAATGAGAAGCTGATGGAGCAGATGAGAAGGATGCTTCGTTGCATTCAGGATGAATATGATTACCCAGTTGATACTGAATTCACCATCAACATATCCGAGAATAATGAATACTCGATCGATCTTCTGCAGTGCAGACCTTTGCAGGTGCAGCAGACAACGGAAGGTACAGTGATCCCTGAGTCTGTAGCTGAAGACAATATCCTGCTTGAGAGTAAAGGCGCTTCAATGGGCATGACCAAAGCGGATAAACTGGATCTCGTCGTTGTCGTTGATCCGGTTAAATACTACAACATGCCGTATAAGGATAAGCCCGCTGTCGCAAGACTCATAGGAAAGCTTAATTGGCATTACAGAGATCTGAATAAACATATGATGCTTATAGTTCCGGGACGCGTGGGTACGTCTTCCCCTGAGCTTGGAGTGCCTACTTCTTTCTCTGACATAAGTGCATTCGAGATCATTTGTGAATTGGAAGAACAAAGGGCCGGATATAATCCTGAACTGTCATTCGGAAGCCACATCTTCCAGGACCTCGTAGAGGCTCAGATCCTGTATACCGCGGTGTTTAATAATTCGAAGACTATCCATTACAAACCGGAAAGTCTTGAATCCTGTACTGATCTGATATCGGAGTTTACCGAAGGAGACACAAGTCTTTCCGATATAGTTCATGTATATGATGTAAGCGGACGTGACTGCAGAGTATATAACGATATAGCGGATGAACATTTACTTATAACGTGCTGATGAATATAATCTTCGGTATGAAGACCGAGAGACCTTATATCAAAGCACAGATAACAAGTAAAGCCGAGAAGGCTGTAAAGCGCGGACATCCGTGGGTTTATGGAGAAGAGATAACCTCTTTGTCAGGCGAGCCTCAGAACGGTGATATCGTTGATGTGTTTGCCGGAAACTCCTGGCAGGGTTCCGGATTCTATAACGCTAATTCGAAGATTACGATCCGTATCTTCTCACGTAACAGCAACGACGTATTCGACTATAACTTCTGGAAGCGTCGTATCGCATATTCGATTGCATACCGTAAGACTGTCATGCCCGGTCCTGACTTCAATTGCTGCCGTCTTATTCACGGTGAAGCAGATCAAATGCCCGGTCTTACTGTAGACCGCTATGAGGACCTTCTGTCAGTTGAGATCGCAAGCCTCGGTATGGAAAGAATAAAGGAGACTATCTATAACGCACTCGTTGAAGTTCTTCTTGAGAAGGGTATCGACATCAACGGAATCTATGAGAAGAATGAGATCGCCCTTCGCACTAAGGAAGGCCTCGAGCTTTATAAGGGGTGGTACGAGAACGGCCTTCCGCACCCCGAGTTTGCTGTAGCTCAGATAGTCGAAAACGGCGTTAAATATCACGTTGATATCGAGAACGGTCAGAAGACAGGTTTCTTCCTCGACCAGAAATACAACAGACAGGCTGCTGCCCGCATAGCAGAGGGTAAGACAGTACTAGACTGCTTTACACATACAGGTTCATTCGGACTTAACGCCGCGCTGCAGGGTGCGAAGCACGTAACCTCTGTCGATATCTCCGACACCGCCATTATGATGGCAAAGGAGAACGCTGATCTTAACGGACTGTCGGAAAGAATCACATATGAATGTGCTGATGTCTTCGAGTACCTTACAGAACTTGAACGTAAGAAGAGTCATGAATTTGATTACATAATCCTTGATCCTCCGGCATTCACAAAGTCCCGTGAGACAATAGACTCCGCAGGAAGAGGCTACAAGGAGATTAACCTCAAGGCAATGAAGATCCTTCCCCGTGGCGGTTACCTTGCCACATGCTCGTGCTCGCACTTCATGAGCGAGGCCCTTTTCGAAAAGGCGATAGCGAGCGCTGCTTTCGACGCGGGAAGAAGCTTAAGACAGATTGAGAAGAGAACTCAGGCTCCGGACCACCCGATACTGTGGGGTGTGCCCGAGACTTACTACTTAAAGTTCTATATCTTTCAGGTTTTTTAAGTACTTAGAAGGTGGCATGCCTTTGTACTGGATAAACACCCTGTTGAATGTAGGTATGCTCTTGAAGCCGGACAGCATCGCTATCTCGGTTAAGGACAGACTGTCGTCGCTAAGAAGAGAGATTGCTTTTTCCACGCGTGTGGCGTTAAGCCATTTAACGTAGTTGATGCCGGTAACGTCTTTGAAGGCTCGGGAGAAATAGTCTTTGTTAAGGCCGATCCTGTCAGCCATCGCAGTAGAGGATAGGTCGTCGGCTGTAAGGTTGTTCTTGATATAGTCCATTACAGTGATGATGTTATTAAGCGTCGTATCCGATATCGTCTTACCGCCGTCGTTTGATATGTCAGCCTCAAGTTCTTCGTGATGCTCATCTAAGATGCTCATGAATTCGAGCAGGTGAATGGAACATCTCATCTCACGGTTGGGGTTATCAAGCAGCCATTCAGCCTTTAACTTCTCAATTATTGACTTAAGTTTATTAACCAGTTCCGGATGTGACTTGATGCACAGAATATGCAGATCGTGATAGCGGTTGATGATTCTTTTAAAGTCAAAAAGCGAGTCGGCAAGCGAGTTGCTGTATTGAACTATTATGCAGTCTTCGCGGTTGGCATCGACGATCTCGTGGGTTTCCATCGGCCAAACAAGAATAATGTCTCCGGGAGTGAGGGAATACAGTTTATCGTCGACGCGGAAGATATTCTTATCTCCGCTTCCAACAACGATTATCTCTCCGTAGGCATGGCGGTGTGACGGGAAAGCACGCTCTTCAACAGATCCGGCGACATTTATCGCGCGCGTGTTATTAAATGACAGCGATTCATAACCGGATGTGTCCATGCCCCGAAGACCTCATGTCAAAATCTGATAAGATTATACCTCCAAATATGAGAAGAATAAATCTTCAGTTCAGTTATGATGTGAATGAGGAAAGGAAGTGATCGTCTTATGAAAAAAGCTCTCTTTATCGGCGGTACAGGTACCATCAGTACTGCTATCGTTAAGCGTTTGGCAGAAGATCCTCTTTGGGAAGTGTTTGTTCTTAACAGAGGACACAGAACCGAAGTCATTCCATCTAATGTTAAGTTGATCGTAGCGGACATCAACGATGAAGCTGATGTTCTATCCAAGATTGGTAATGCAACTTACGATTGCGTTTGTGAGTTTATCGGATTTACAGTAGATCAGGTTGCAAGAGATTACAGACTCTTCGCCGGAAGGACCAAGCAGTACATATATATCAGTTCTGCATCTGCATACCATAAGCCTGCTGCGGGTTATGTGATAACAGAAGGCACGACACTTTCTAATCCGCATTGGCAGTATTCCCGCGATAAGATTGCATGTGAAGAATTTCTTATGACGAAGTACAGGGAAGATGGTTTCCCCGTTACCATAGTTCGTCCCAGCCACACATACGATGAGCGTAATGTACCTTTGGGCGTTCACGGCAATAAGGGCTTCTGGCAGGTGATCAAGAGGATCATTGACGGCAAGCCTGTTATCATCCAGGGAGACGGTTCATCTTTGTGGACCGTTACATGGAATGGTGATTTTGCTATCGGTTACACAGGCCTTATGGGTAACCCTCATGCTATCGGCGAAGCATTCCATATCACATCCGATGAGTCGCTTACATGGAATCAGATATATCAGACTATCGCTAATGTATTGGGTAAAGAACTCAAGGCTTATCACGTTGCATCTGACTTCCTGGCGGCGTGCGGCGATAAGTATGGCTTCGACTTTGAAGGAAGTCTTACGGGCGATAAGTCTGTAACGGTAGTGTTTGATAACAGCAAGCTTAAAAGAGCTGTTCCCCAAATGAAGACTACAGTCAGATTCGATCAGGGCGTTAAGATGTCGCTCGATTATGTATTGTCACATCCCGAACTTCAGGTGGAAGATCCTGAGTTTGATGAGTGGTGCGACAGAGTTATAGCTGCACTTGATAAGGCAAAAATGGAGGTTTGAGATGATAGATCTTAAGGGAAGATGGGTTCTCATTACAGGCGCGAGCAGAGGCATCGGACGTCTGGTGGCACAGCTTATGGCTGATCAGGGATGTAATACTATCCTTCAAAGCAGAAGTGTTGGTCATACACAGCCTCTTGAGAAGAGCTTTATCGGAAGAGGATTGAAGAGCTATTCAATCGCGGCCGATCTTAATGATCTTGATTCGGTAAAAAGAATGCTCGAAGAGATCGACGGTCTCGGAGTGGATGTTGATGTGGTTCTTAACAATGCAGGTCTTCAGATCGCTTATAGAGAGGATTACTTCAAGACACCTGTGGAAGATTATTTGGTAAGCTTCAATGTTAATACGATCGCACCTGCGATGATCTGCTATCACTTCCTTCCCGGAATGATCGAGCGCGGATTTGGCAGGATCGTTAATACTACGAGCGGCATAGCACTTGAGCCTGAGCAGGCAGGTTATTCTGCGGCCAAGGCGGCGCTCGATAAGATCACAATTGATATGGCATCAAAGCTTGGCGGTTCAGGCGTAACGATGAATCTCACAGATCCGGGTTGGTGCAGGACCGATCTCGGGGGACCTAATGCCCCCAACTCCCCCGAGAGCGCCCTCCCGGGTGTCGTTGTAGGAGCTTTTGTAGACAACGACATCAACGGTAAGATCTTCAGGGCACAGGAGTATGCCGGCTTGTCCCTTGAAGAAGCTGTAGCAAAGGCACAGACAGTATAAGGAGATACTTATGGATAATTTCACGTTTTACTCTCCCACGAAATTTGTTTTCGGCAAGGATACAGAGTCGCAGGCGGGATCGCTTGTAAAGGCTTTCGGTGGAACGAAGGTGCTGCTTCATTACGGTGGAGGCAGCGCTGTCCGTTCCGGACTTATAGACAGAGTTAAGGCTTCGCTTTCTCAGGAGGGGATCTTCTTTATCGAGCTTCCCGGTGTTAAGCCTAATCCCAGAAGCGGGCTTGTATATGAAGGTATCGACCTTTGCCGCAAGAACGGAATCGATTTTATACTTGCTGTAGGCGGAGGAAGCTCGATCGATTCTTCCAAGGCTATAGCTGCAGGTGTGCTTTATGACGGCGACTTCTGGGATTTCTATTCGGGCAAGGCTTCAGTACAGAAGGCTCTTCCTGTAGGAACGGTACTTACTATTGCTGCTGCAGGCTCCGAAGGATCCGGTGATTCAGTTATCACTAAGGAAGAAGGAATGTATAAGAGAGGAACGGGTGCTGAGGCTTTAAGACCAAAGTTCTCCATCCTTAATCCTGAACTTACCACAACGCTTCCCGCATATCAGACTGCATGCGGTATCACTGATATCATGGCACACCTCTATGAGAGATATCTGACGAATACAAAGGACGTTGAAGTAACAGACAGACTTCTCGAAGCTTTACTCATTACCATGAAGAATGAGGGACCGAAGGCGATAAAGGATCCTTCTGATTATCAGGCAAGAGCCAACATAATGTGGGCTGGCACGATGGCTCATACGAATTCGTGCGGTGTCGGAAGATCACAGGACTGGAACAGCCATGCTATCGAACATGAGCTATCGGCTCTCTACGACTGTGCACACGGCGCAGGACTTGCAGTTACCATGCCGGCAGTCTTTAAGTATGAGATGAGCCATGATGAGGCGCGCTTTGAGCAGGCTGCAAGAAGAATCTGGGGTTGCCAGACAGCTGAGGAGGGAATAGAAGCCTTTAAGAATTACCTTATATCCATCGGAATGCCGTCAACGCTCGGTGAACTCGGAGGAAAGGAAGAAGATATCCAGACTCTGGTAAAGAACCTTTGCTACGGCGATGGCAGGACAGGAACTATCTCAGGGTTTGTCACTCTTAATGAGGACGACTGCGCGAATATATATAAGATGATGCTTTAAGCATCACTTTCATATTTCCTCTAATATTTATTAAGAGCGGGCCCGTTGACCTATGGTCGCGGGCTTTGCTCTTGTTTTTAAAAGTAAATGAAGTAAAATAAACTAGTAAAATTGGATTTTTGAGGAAGTAAAATGATCATCGGAATATTATTGAAACCGGCTACTGTGTTTGTCTCAGCGGGCGTTTTGCTGGCGATCGCGATAGCATCATTTTACCTTTTTATGAAGATAAACCGCAGGAATAAGAACGTTTATGACCGTAAGCTCAAGGCTTATAACGAAGCGGTTGAGAAGATCAAACAGCAGGAATTACAAAGACAGCAGCAGGCTGCGGTCGAGAAGAAAGCTGCTCCGGCCCCTGTGGTAAAGAAGCCCGTTTCAAGTGAAGCAAACTATCCTTACCGTATTCAGTTCATGGCCCCTAACGGCGCAAGCTACGATATTCCTTTTAAAGATTCATTTATTATCGGAAGAAATCCCAGAAGTGATTTCTATATTAAGAATGGCACAGTAGCAGGCGCTCACTGTAAGGTCTTTTACAATGACGGCAAGTACATGATCCAGGACTTAGGGTCCGAGACAGGTACATTCTTTGACGGTAACCGTATTCCTGAGGATTCGATAATGGAGATCGGTACCGGAGTGTTGCAGATGGGCAAGGTAACGCTCTTTGTAACTATAGATCCTAACGGAGCGGCCGAGTGACTATGAAGAATAAGATCTGTACAGAATGTAATGCCGTAAACGGTGTAAGAGCTACATACTGCAGGAAGTGTAATGCTTCTTTGGATCATGTTGCTATAACTGAAACTGTGGAAGCTAAGAGCAATCAAGCTTTTAAGACTGCTCCTAAGCCGGGCAATAGACCTTCTATGCCTGCGCCTAAGCTTAAGGAGGATATCCCGCTTCCTGAAAGACCTGCAAAGCCCAGGATCATCTATTGGCCTTTCATCGTATCTTTGGTATCGATGTTCCTTATGCTCGCGCTTATCTTTACGTTCGTCATATTCGGCGGAGAAGATGAAGGTGCGGCTTCTTCAGGATCGGTATCAGGTGTTAATGGCAGTGCTTCAACAGCGACAACTCAGACTACAGAGACGACGATTGCCGTAACAGACATATCAGAAGTTATTATCGGAGACATTGCAGAGCAGACATATACAGGTGAGCCTCTGACAATACCTTTCTCAATCTCGTATAACGATCAGACACTTACAGAAGACGTTGATTATACAGTTACTTATACTGATAACTGCGCTCCCGGTACGGCACATGCTTACTTCGAGGGTAATGGAGTCGAGTATGTAGGATCATTCGAAGCTACATTTACGATCAAGACAGGCGATCCTGTCTGCGATGATCCTGCCAACCTGAGCGTTGTATATTTCTCTATGAGGATCAGCGGACAGATGCTCGGACATAACCCTGATCTTGAGAGCCTTATCGAACAGGTCAACGGACTTATAAATGGCGATATTACAGGCTCTCAGCTTGTAACGGATATTACTTTCTCCGATGAAGCTTTGGCAAGAAATCTCTCCGATGAGGAGTTTGTTGCTGCAGTTTACCGCGGAATACTTGCAAGAGAGCCTGATGAAGAAGGCCTTGCATATAATGCTGATCTCCTTGGAGGCGGAATGAGCAGAGAGGATCTGGTCAACAACATTATCACCGCCGAGGGGGGAGAATTTGAGAATCTCTGTCTTTCTACCGGCGTTCAGCCCTAATAATGGGACACCTCTGAAATTGTAATAATCATTTCCGATTATTAAGTGTAGACTAATTCTACATAACCTTTTCGAGAGGAATTTATTGATGACCAAAGTAGTAAATGTCGGCGGAATTCTGTTGGGCGGAGGCAATCCCGTAAGGATCCAATCCATGAATAATACGAAGACGCAGGATGTCAAGGGAACCCTTGAGCAGATTGCCCGTCTCCGTGATGCCGGCTGTGATATTACCAGAGTCACTGTTCCTGATATGGAGGCCGCGGAAGCGTTGAAGACTATTGCCAAAGAGTCACCGATTCCCGTTGTTGCCGACATACATTTCGACTATCGTCTGGCTATCGAGGCCGCGAAGAACGGAGCCTCGAAGATAAGGATCAATCCCGGTAATATCGGAGGTCCCGAGAAGCTTCGTCAGGTTGCTGATGTATGTAAGGAAAGAGGTCTCCCGATAAGAGTCGGCGTTAATTCAGGTTCCATCGACAGGAAGCTCGTCGAGGAATACGGTGGAGTGTGCGCTGATAACATGACAAGAAGTGCGCTCGAAGCTGTTAAGCTCCTTGAAGACGTGGATTTTGACAATATAGTCATCTCCATCAAGTCAAGCAGCCCGAAGCTTACGATCGATACTTACAGACTTATGAGCAAGGCATGTGATTACCCGCTTCATGTAGGTGTGACGGAAGCAGGAACACTTAAGGAAGGCGTTGTTAAGTCTGCTGTAGGTATAGGCACTCTTCTTGCGGAAGGTATCGGAGATACGATAAGAGTATCTCTTACAGGTGATCCTGTAGATGAAGTCTATGCGGCTAAGAGTATCCTTAAGGCTTTGGACCTTACGACGGGCGGAATAACATTCGTATCGTGCCCGACATGCGGAAGAACGGAAGTGCCGCTTATAGAGATTGCTAATGAGATAGAGAGCCGTATATCTAACCTTCCATATAATCTTAAAGTATCTGTTATGGGATGCGCCGTTAACGGTCCCGGCGAGGCTAAGGAATCCGATATAGGATTGGCCGGCGGTAAGGATGAATTCCTGTTGTTCGAGAAGGGAAAGATTATCAGGAAACTTAAGGCGGAGACAGCCGTTGATGAGTTTGTTGAAGAGGTTATAAAGCTCGGCGAAGAGAAATCCCAAGCTGCCAGATAAAGAGGTTTGAATGGAAGAACTGATCAAGCAATTGAAGCTGGGGCCGGAATTCGAAGAAGGTCTTGGCGGGTTAAAGGTCGAGAAAATCGACTATTACCGTAATACTAATACTATAACTATAAGGCTCTCAGGAGATGCTCCTGCGGGCTCTGATAAGCTTCTCGATATAGTTAGGGAAGCTATGGAGATGAAGTCCGGAAGTAAGGTCGGCTTTGAATATGAGAAGGAAGCACAGGAGGCTCCCGTTGCTCCTGCTGCGGCTGATGCACCCAGGAAGAGGGTATCTCATATTGATCCTGAACTTAAGAGGATACTTGCGGAAGAAGAGAAGGCTAAGAAGGAAAGAGCTGAAGCAAAGAAGAAAGCTGAGCCTGATACGGGGAAGAACTCATGGGTTGCAAAGGCTAAGGAGTTTAAGGAACAGGCTTCAGGTAACGGGGAGACCAAGAGTAAGTTTAAGCCCCGTAAGAATTCTGATTCTTTGATGGGCCGTGTTATGTCCGGCATGCCCAAGATTGATATTAAGGATCTTGATGACTACAGTCAGAATGTAAATATCGAAGGTAACTTCGTTATTATGGACGACCAGAAGATGGCCGATATCCTTAAGCTGTCCAAGAGCGGAACATGTGTTATCGCGAAGTTCTTTATCGTAGATGCCACCGGCGGTACAAGTGCACTCATGTTCTTGAAGCCTGAAGAAGCCGATATATTTGAGAAGACCTTCGGTAAGGGCGGTTACGCGGGATTCCAGGTATCTACGAATTACGACAGAGGCGAGAAGGGTGTAAGAGTCAGCGGTATTTATGAGGCTGATCCGCCGCCGGCCCGTCGTGAGAATTGTGAGTATAAGAGAGTTGAGCTTCATGTCCACTCGAAGATGAGTGAGAAGGATGCTATCAGCAATCCAAGCGATATCATGAAGCTTGCAGCTTCATTCGGACACAGAGCATGTGCCATCACGGATCATGGTGTTGTTCAGGGTTTCCCTGAAGCTGTTGATGCTGTTAAAGGAATTAATAAGAAGAAAGAAGAGGGAGAAGAGAAGTTCAAGGCCATCTTGGGCTGCGAGGGTTATCTCGTAGATGACGGTCCTACGATCTTCTATAACCTTCCTTTTATTCCCCGTAAGGATTCAGGTCTTCCTAAGCCCCCCATGGCTGTAGGAGAGTTCGTAACTTTAGCTATCGAGACTAATGGTGATGATCCGTGTACGGATACATTTACTCGTGTTGCTGCAAGTAAATACAGACTTAAAGGATTTCAGGGTATCCGTCCTGAGATCGAAGGTGAGACTGATGCACAGGCTCAGGAGTTCGCGTCCCATGATATAGACACAAGCCTTTGGGAGCCTGATGAGATTCCCGAGAGCTTAAGAGATGAGAATCTTCCCGGTACGCCTTCTTATGGTGAGGAGGATGTAAATCACATCACAAATATCGATGACCGTATTGGTACTCCTTATTCTGAAGACGGTACTTTGGTAGTTCCCGAAGAAATCGTATACGAGCATGTTGCTGACTTCTATGCTGATGTAGAAGATATCATCTACAAGGGATCAGGTGAGCCTTGTGATGCTTATTTCCGTATGGGTGAGCTGGTAGGCTTCATTGGTGATGCATTTGTAACCGGTGAGAATATCTTTGATACGTTGGGATTCTTGAGACGTGCCGGCTACGGTATCAATATAGAGGATCATAAGTACTATAGAAACAAGTTCAACATGCCTGCTATATCCATCGAGGATATAAGAAAGTACGCATGTCCTGAGAATATAACTGAATCTGTTGAATCAACTCATAATGACCTTATCGATAAGGCAAGGAAAGACGCTCAGTTCGTAATCGATTATCTTACTGCTGAAGGTTCTGCAGATCCTGAGGATCTTAACCTTAAGATCGGACACAAGACTACCGATGTTTTACTTTCTCAGGAGAGCAAGGCTTATCACATTATCTGGCTTGTAAGGAACAATCTTGGACTTTATAACCTCTATCATCTGGTATCAGAGTCTAATGTTCATTACTTCTACAGAAGACCGAGAACTCCTAAGAGCTTACTTAAGTACTATAAGTCTTCGATAATCGTCGGAGGCGCGTGCGAGCAGGGCGAGATATACCGCTATGCCATGGCGAAATACAAGGCCTGCGGTAAGGACGTTAACAAGGCTCTGGAAGCGCTGAAGGAAGATGAGACGTTTAAGGATATTCTTTCTCTTTATGATTACGTCGAGATTCAGCCTTTGTGCAACAACATGTTCATGACGAGAAATCCCGATAAGGCTGCGGGTGAACCTATGTCTCTTAACGAGACAGATATCAGGAACACAAACATACTGCTTGCTGATGTTGCTGATGCTTTTAAGCTTCCTTTGATCGCAACTACAGACTCCCACTTCCTTAACAAGGAAGACGGTATGTACCGTAAGAATATGCTCATGGATATGGGCTTTGCCGATGCTGAGATGCAGTCTGATCTTTACTTCAGAACTACAGAGGAGATGCTCGACGAGTTCTCTTACTTAGGTGAGGAAAGAGCTCTTGCTGCGGTCGTTACGAATACCAATATGATCGCCGATAAGATCGAATACGGTATCAAGCCTTTCCCGGACGGCACATATCCTCCTATGATCCCGAGAGCTGCTTCTGACGTAAGAGATATCGCATATACAAGAGCGAACAAGCTATACAGACATAACGGAGTTCTTGATCCTGTCGTTAAGGAGAGACTCGACAGCGAGCTTAATTCCATCATCGGTAACGGCTTCGCGATCATGTACTATATCGCGTACAGACTTGTTAAGAACTCGAATAACGAAGGCTTTATCGTAGGTTCAAGAGGTTCCGTAGGATCTTCGTTTACGGCTACCATGCTCGGTATCTCCGAGGTTAATCCTCTTGTGCCTCACTACAGGTGCCCGAAGTGTAATTACGTAGAGTTTAATAACACGGGTGAATACGGCTCCGGTTACGATCTTCCTGAGAAGAACTGTCCCGAGTGCGGTGCTAACATGCACAGAGACGGACAGGATATACCTTTCGCGACGTTCCTTGGCTTCTACGGAGACAAGCAGCCTGATATCGACCTTAACTTCTCGAGCTTGAACCAGGCTTCAGCGCATAAGTATGTAGACTACCTCTTCGGTACTACACACACGTTTAAGGCCGGTACTGTAGGTACTGTCGCAAGCAAGAACGCACTCATGATCGCGCGAAATGTCTGCGACAAGAAGCAGGTGCCGTACACGACCGGAGACCTCCTTTATATGTCACGCGGTCTTCTCGGTGTAAAGAGAACTACATCACAGCACCCGGGAGGTATCGTCGTTGTTCCTAAGGAGATGGACGTATATGAGTTTACGCCAATACAGTATCCTGCGAATAAGACGGACTGCGGAATCATAACGACGCATTTCGACTTCCATTCCTTGCACGATACTATCCTTAAGCTTGATATCCTCGGACACTTGGATCCTACTGTACTTCGTATGCTTCACCTTCTAACGGGTGTAGAGATTACGGATATCCCTGTTCCGGAGCCGAAGGTAATGAGCCTTCTTGAGTCTACGGATGCGTTGGGATTCCCGATTGAGGAGTCGGAGGCAGGTTCTGCGACGATCGGTCTGTCGGAGCTTGGTACTCCGATGGCTCGAGGCATGATCAAGGAGACAAAGCCGACGAGATTCTATGACCTCGTTCAGCTCATGGGTCTTTCACATGGTACTGATGTATGGAAGGGCAATGCCCAGGACCTTATTAGTGAAGGTACGTGCGACCTTAATTCAGTTATCGGATGTCGTGACTCCATTATGACGACTCTTATCTATTGGGGGCTTCCGAATAAGGACGCCTTCGATATCATGGAGGCCGTACGTAAGGGTAAGGTTGCTTCCGGTGCTGTTGCTGAGAAGTGGGAGAAGTGGAAGGCGATGATGAAGGAGTGTAATGTTCCTGACTGGTACATCGGCTCCTGCGAGAAGATCAAGTACATGTTCCCTAAGGCACATGCTGCCGCATACTCGATATCAACATTAAGAGTTGCGTGGTTCAAGGTCTACTATCCTGAAGAATACTACTGTGCGTACTTTACTATCAGAGGTGAAGAATTTGACGCTCAGTATATGTGTAAGGACATGGAGGTGCTTAAGGCTCGTATGGAAGTGCTTAAGACTCTCATGCATTCGAAGGAGAGCTCCGCTAAGAAGGCACAGGATGAATACTTCCTGTGTGAGCTTGTTGCTGAGATGCATCACCGCGGAATCGAGTTTGCTCCCATAGATCTTAAGACGAGCCACGCTACTGACTTTACAAAGGTTGATAAGGGATTGATACTTCCTCCGCTTGACTGCATTGATTCGATCTCTGCATCAATGGCAAGAGGTATTACCGCCGCAAGAGATGAGGCCCCCTTCAAGAACAGAGAAGATCTTATGCAAAGAGGTAAGATCGGTCAGTCTGCCATAGAGACACTGGATAAATATGGTCTTATTGATGACCTGCCTGAATCTGCCCAGATCGATCTGTTCTCATTTATGGATGGTCAGCTGTAATCTATGAAAGTCTGCAAAGTCCTTCTGAGAGAATGCGTACGGCAGACTGATAAAGCCTACACATATAAGATTCCTTCTGACATGGAAGAAAAGGTAGTTCAGGGATCTTATGTTAAGGTGCCGTTCGGATTCGGTAACAGAAAGCAGATTGCTCTTGTTGTAAGTGTGAGCGATTACACGGAGGACTTGGGTTTCGCTCCGTCGAAGCTTAAAGACATAGATTCACTCCTTGATCTTTATCCGGTTGTGAATAAAAATCAGCTGGCTATGATCGAGCCTTTGAAGTCGAGGTTGCTCTGTACTTCAGGCGATGTCATCACCATGATGGTCCCGTCGGCTGTCGGCACGGTCGCTAAGGCGAAGGCATCATTCGTCAGTATCAAGTCGAGGGAAGAGGCTGAGGCCGTTCTTGCTTCAGGAAAGCTTCGCTCGGTAACGCATATTCATATACTCGAGCAACTTCTGGCAAATGGTCCCACAGAGCGTAAGACACTTCTTGCTTCTGCGAAGGCGACTGATGCTCAGTTAAGAGGACTTCGTGATAAGGATCTTATCGAGATAACGACCAGGATGCTCACAAGAGATGAGATAGAAAGCGAAGTTCAGTCACCGGCTGAAGTATCTTCGGATTCTTTCAGAGTGGTACATGAACTTAACGATGAGCAGGGGAAGGCTTATAAAGAAGTCTGCGACAGCTTAGGTAAGCCGCAGGTTTTCCTGCTCCACGGTATTACAGGAAGCGGTAAGACGGAAGTGTATCTTAAGTGCGCAGGCGAAGTGCTTGACCGTGGAGGTTGCGTTATCTATCTTGTCCCCGAGATCTCTTTAACTCCTCAGACAGTTAGCTGGATAAGAGGAAGATTCGGCGATACAGCTGCCGTAATGCACAGCCGTCTTACTGACCGTCAGAGATTTGACGAATGGGATCGAATAAGAAGAGGCGAGGCAAGGATCGTTGTAGGTCCGAGAAGCTCCATATTCGCACCGGTTGAAGATCTTAAGCTGATAATCATTGATGAGGAACATGATTCATCTTATAAGTCTGAGTCATTCCCGAGATATAACACAAGAGATATCGCGATCATGAGAATGAAGCTCAGCTCATGTCCTCTCATACTCGGTTCTGCGACTCCTCTTGTTACTTCATATTATTCTGCCCAGAAAGGCGTTTATAAGCTCCTGAAGCTTAATAAACGTGCGGCTGAAGATGCTGTGCTGCCTGAGGTCACAGTAGTTGATATGAAGAAGCAGATACAGGAAGGTTACGGTGAACTCATATCCGGTCCTCTTAGAGTCGCGATGGCTAAGGCATTCTCGAAGGATCAGCAGGTTATGCTCTTTCTTAACAGAAGAGGCTATGCGAGAACACTGGTATGCAGTACCTGTGGAGAACCTGCGAACTGTCCTAACTGTTCTGTGGCCATGACACTTCATAATTACAGAAGATCTTCCGAGAGACTTCTTATCTGCCATTACTGCGGATATACGATTCCTTCCGGCGAGTGTGTCTGTCGTGAGTGTGAAGGGACCAAGTTCAAGAGAGCAGGCGTCGGAACACAGCAGCTTGAAGAGATGCTCAAGGAACTTTATCCCGACAGGAAGGTCCTTCGCATGGACCAGGACACGACCATGCAGCCCGGTGCACATGAGAGAATCTTAGGAGAGTTCCGAGATCATAAAGCTGATATCCTTGTCGGTACACAGATGATAGCTAAAGGCCATGACTTTCCGAGTGTTACGGTAGTAGGTGTGCTGGGTGCAGATCTTATATCGATGTCTTCAGACTATAAGTCTTCGGAAAGAGCCTTCGAGCTGATTACGCAGGCTGCAGGAAGAGCGGGAAGAGGCAATGAGCCCGGTAAGGTATTCCTTCAGAGTCTTCACACGGACAATCCTCTGCTTATGTATGCTGCAAGTCAGGACTATGAGGCCTTCTATGAATCCGAGATAGCTTATAGGGAAGTTATGAAGCTTCCTCCGTTCAAGGCTGTGGGAGAAGTCGTATTGTCGCTTCCTGATGAAGATATGCTCATGAAGAGGACAGCTGATGTTGGAAGATATCTTAAGGATTTTCTGTCCTATCAGGATAAGAGTCTTGGATTCGAGCTTTATGGCCCTGTGCCGGCCCCGATATATGAGCTGCGCGGGAGATACCGTAATGTGTTTATGATAAAATCACATAAGAAATCCTATCTGAACGAGGTCTACCGGCAGATAATGGAGGATTTTGATCCTAACCTGTATCCGCTGTCGTTCGATAATGATGCAGGAGGCAGCTGATAATGGATACTATATTCGATTATCTTAAGTGGCGCGGCGATCTTACTTTTAAGCAGTATCCCTTCAATGAGGTCGATGCTGCGATCCTGGCAAGATTCTCATATGAGCCCTTTGATGGTATCGTATCGCCTGCGTTCCGTGAGTTCTCAGTCGTAAAGGACGTCTGCGAGAGTCTTATTAATCTTCCTACACTGCATAGTGGTGTTATCGATCAGAAACTCGACATACAGTTTATAAGAGCCATCAAGGAAGCCCCCAGATTTGCCAACATGAGAATCTCGGGCTATGTCAACGACATCGATGAGGAAAGACAGATTCAGTTCTCCGCATGCCTTTTTGACCTTGACGGAGAGCAGAATTATTTCGTAGCTTTCCGAGGCACGGACAACACCATAATTGGCTGGAAAGAAGACTTTAATATGGGCTTCGAGTTTCCCGTGCCTGCGCAGGAGAAAGCGCTCAAGTATTTCGAGAATGCGGTTGCATCCTTTAAAGACGGAACGTTCATTGTCGGCGGACACTCTAAGGGAGGAAACCTCTCTATATATGCTGCAACGTACTGTGATGATAAGTACAACTCGCCTGTAACGGATATATATAACTTCGACGGTCCGGGCTTTACCGAGAAGATAATGAATACTGAAGAATTCCAAAGAATCGAGCATCAGATACATACCTTTGTGCCTGAGTTCTCTGTCGTAGGAATGCTTCTTGAGCACCTTGAGGATTATTCTGTCGTTCATTCAGACCAGATTGGCATCATGCAGCACGAGATCCTCTCGTGGGAGACGGGCCCCGTGTCCTTTATCCATAAGAAGGAAGTAAGCAAAGAGACCAAGATCTTTGATAAGGCGTTTAAGGACTGGATCCAGGGCCTTGATAAGATCCAGCGTGAGCAGTTTGTCGATACTGTCTTTAATCTTATGATGTGTGCTGATGCTCACACGCTTGCCGAGTTTACCGAGAAGCGTAAAGAGATGATGACCAAGATTATTGGCACTTATCAGAAGATGGATGCCGAGACCAAACAGGGCTTCAAGGCCTCTACCAAAAGGCTTTTTGATACCGTTGCGGGTATGCTCAAGACCTCGCAGAAAAACCTCAAGGCCTGATTGTGGTAGAATATTACGCGTAAAAATCAAATGGAGTGACTATTTATGGCTTTAAGGAACATCGTAACCGAGGGAGATCCGATACTGCGTAAGAGATCAAGGGAGATCGAGGAGATTTCTCCCAGGATCGTTAAGCTTATTGATGACATGGCAGAGACCATGTATTACGACAACAGAGGTATCGGTATCGCTGCTGTTCAGGTTGGTGTCTTAAGACGTGCGTTTGTTATTGATATCGGTGACGAGCACGGAAGAATCAACTTTATCAATCCGGAGATAACATACAAAGAAGGTGAGCAGAGATGCTCTGAAGGTTGTCTGTCAGTGCCGGGAAAGAGCGGTGAGGTTATGCGTCCCGAGAAGATTCATGTAAAGGCTCTTGATATCAACGGTAATCCGTTCGAGATGGATGCTGAAGGCCTTCTTGCTGACTGCATCTGCCACGAGTATGACCACCTTGACGGAATTCTCTTTATAGATAAGGCGATCCCCGGATCGATCGAGGAAGTTCATGCCGAGAAATAATGTGAAAGTTATATTTATGGGCACGCCCGAGCTTTCCGCTACGGTGCTCAAGGGCCTGCACGATGCCGGATACGAGGTTATCTTAAGCGTATCCCAGCCTGATAAGCCTGTAGGAAGAAAGCATATACTGACGGCACCTCCTGCAAAAGTACAGGCGGAGGCGTTGGGCATAGAGGTTTATCAGCCTGATTCTTTGAAGACGGATGAGGCTTATGAGTTTATTAAGAGCAAGGAGCCTGACCTTATCGTGACAGCTGCTTACGGTAAGATCCTTCCTCAGAGAATGCTCGATATCCCGAAGTTTGGCTGTATCAATGTGCATGCGTCGCTGCTTCCTAAGTACAGGGGTGCGGCTCCTGTTCAGTTCTCGATAATCAACGGTGATGATGTTACCGGTGTAACGATAATGAAGATGGATGCCGGCATGGATACAGGCGACATTCTTACACAGGTTGAGGTTCCGATCGATATCAATGACCATACAGATACGCTTATGGCAAAGCTTGCTGATGCAGGCCGCGATCTGCTTCTTACTACGATGGATGATTACATCGAGGGTAAGCTGACTTCGATCCCTCAGGATCCTGCACTTGTAACTGTTACTTATCCCGTTAAGCCTGAGGATGCCGTCCTTGATCTTACACAGGATGCCCGTCAGGTTCACGACAGGATTAGAGCATTAAGCTCATGGCCCGGATGTTCAACGGTCTTTAACGGTAAGAGAATTAAGATCTACGATTCAAAGCTTGAAGAAGACGATAGTGAAGAGGCCCAGCCCGGTGAGATCACAAAGGCCTCCAAGGGAGATCTTAAGGTTAAGTGCGGCAAGGGCTCGATCTATATCCTCGAGATTCAGTCCGAAGGCGGTAAGCGCCTGAAGGCTATAGACTGCGCACATAACTACAAGCCGGGACAAAGATTCGGAAGTTAAGTGGAAGACAGAAAACTCGTTTATTCCATACTATTTGATTGCTTCGAGAACAAAGCGTTCTCTAATCTCGCATTCGGTGACAAGAATGCGGATGACTTTGTGCGTGCTGCTGTCTACGGCACACTCACTTATGTTTTCTCTGAAGACTACATGATCAAGTCTGTATCGGGCAGGGAGGTATCCTCGCTTGATCCTGAAGTGCGCACCATACTGCGCTTTGGCGTCTGGCAGTTATTGTTCTCTGAGAAGGTTCCTGACTACGCTGCGGTCAACACTTCGGTAGAACTTGCTTCTGCCTTTGCACCCCGCGCGAAAAGCTTAATTAACGCGGTTCTTCGCAAGGTTTGTGACTTAACCTCGGAGCAGCGCGACTTAAGCTCTTCCAAAAGCGTGGAAGCAGCATACTCTCTTAAGCCTGAGATCTACGGGATACTGAAGAAGTCGTACGGCGCTGAACGTGCTCCTTCCATTGCGCGTGCTCTTCTTGCTCCTTCACCGTTAGCGATAAGAGTGAATACCTTAAAGACTGATAAGAAGACGCTTGCTTTGGAGCTTGAAGCTGAAGGGTTCGGGATATCAGATGCATCGTTTATAGATGATGCGCTTATTCTTAAGCCTACGTCTTCCTCGCCTTCGATAGAGAAGTCGAAGGCTTTTATCGACGGTAAGTTTATGGTTCAGGGTGAGGCAGCACAGCTCGCTTCATTAGTAGCTTCGCCTGCTAAGGGTATGAAGATACTTGATTGCTGCGCGGCTCCCGGCGGTAAGTCAACGCATATAGCGGCTTTGGCTTCGGATGAGGCGGATATCCTTGCACTTGATATCAATGCATCAAGAATAGAACTTATAAAGCAGAATGCGTCCAGACTTGGAGTAAAGGGAATAAGAACGGGAGAAGCGGACAGCTCTGTCTTTGATGATGAAGACGGATTTGACCTTGTCCTGTGTGATGCGCCATGCTCCGGTCTTGGTATTATGGGCGGAAAACCTGATATAAGGCTTACGATATCTTACGAGCGTATCGTGGAGATTACCGCTAAGCAGAAGCAGATACTCGATAATATAAGTAAGCTGGTTAAGCCGGGCGGAGTGCTTGTTTACAGCACTTGTACCGTGAATAAAGGCGAGAATGAGGATCAGGTCACCGCGTTCCTTGAAAGCCATCCTGACTTCGAGCCCGATCCTTTTGACAATATACTGCCCGACAGATTAAAATCTTCGCACGTTAACGGGACACTCACAATGCTGCCTGATGAGGACGGATGTGAGGGGTTCTTTATAAGCAGATTACGGAGGAAGAATGGATAGAGATAACAGACGTTTCTGTCTGGATCTAACCGAAGAGGAGATCCTTAAGTGGTGCCTGGATAACGGGTTCCCTAAGTTCCGCGCGGGTCAGATCAGCAAATGGCTGAACTCGGGTGTAACTGATACTTCAAGGATGACCAATATTCCTGCTGCTATGAGACAGAAGCTCGAAGAGGACTTCCTGTTTTCTGACATGAAGATAATCGATGAGTTCATATCCAAGATCGACGACACCAGAAAGCTCGTATATCTGCTTCCTGACGGCAATATCATCGAGACTGTAATCATGAGGTACAAGACTGGTCTTTCCATCTGTATCTCTTCACAGGCCGGATGCAAGATGGGTTGCTCTTTCTGCGCGTCTGCCAAGGCGGGATTCGGCCGTTCGCTCACCGCAGGTGAGATGGTGGCCCAGGTTCTGATGGCGCAGGATCACATAGGCGAGAAGATAAGGACTGTCGTTGTCATGGGTATCGGCGAGCCTTTTGATAACTACGATAACCTCATGGGATTCATCAAGATAATGAATAATCCTGACGGAATCAATATGGGTGCAAGGCATATCACTGTTTCCACATGCGGACTTGTGCCTAAGATCCGTGAGTTTACCAAGGAGAAACTTCAGGTCAATCTCGCGATATCACTCCACGCTCCTAATGATGAGCTCCGCCGCGAGCTCATGCCGGTCGCTTCCGCATACAGCATAGCTGAACTTATGGATGCGTGCCGCGAGTATGTGAATAAGACGGGAAGAAGAATAACTTTCGAGTATTCGCTTTTTAACGAGGTAAATGACACTTTCGCTTGTGCAGAGCAGCTTTCTAAGCTTCTTAAGGGCTTAAACTGCCACGTAAACCTCATTGCTGCCAATGAATTTCCGGGTGGAATCTACAAAAGGTGCACGCCGAAGAGGGTAGAAGCTTTTCGCAAGGCTTTGGAGAGCAAGGGCATAAACGCTACCTTAAGGCGCGAAATGGGCTCCGACATCATGGCTGCCTGCGGACAGTTAAGGCGCGGTATAGAAGAGCGCAAGGGCGAAGTGTAACGAACTTATAACTTTGGTGGAAACGCATTTATTTTATAATATAATATAGTTTAGTCTGTTTTGAGGAGTAATTCGATGAACGCACAAAGCCCTGAGGGCATGATATTTGCAGGCAAGTATAAGATAAACAAGCTTATCGGCAGAGGCGGTATGGCCAATGTCTATCTTGCAACGGACATGGGTTCCGGGATCAAGGTTGCCATCAAGGTATTGAAGCCCGAGTTCTCAGCGGATGAAGAATTCATCAGAAGATTCGATACGGAGGCTAAGGCCGTATCTTCGCTTAATCACGCCAATATTGTTAAGGTCTTCGGTGTAGGTCACGAAGGCAACTTCAGATATATCGTTCAGGAGTTTGTTGACGGTATTACCGTTAAGGACCTTATCAATCAGAATGGTCATCTTGACTGGAAGGTAGCAGTGCCGATCGTTATCCAGGTAGGAATGGCCCTTGAGTATGCACATAAGAACGGCATCATCCACAAGGATATCAAGCCGCAGAATATACTTATCAGCCGTGACAGAATCGCTAAGATCACTGACTTCGGTATCGCGAGAGCCGCTACAGGCAATACGATCACGATGTCTTCCGGCGGTGCTGTCGGATCGGTTCACTATTTCTCGCCTGAGCAGGCAAGGGGCAGCAATGTAGGTCCCGCTTCAGATATCTATTCTGTAGGTGTCATGCTCTTCGAGATGGTAACGGGAAGAGTTCCTTTTGACGGCGATTCTGATATCGCTATCGCAGTTAAGCATCTGCAGGACAGACCGCCGCTCGCATCACAGTATGTTCCTGATGTACCGCGCGGACTTGATGCCATCATCGTTAAGTGTATGCAGAAGACTCCTGAGAGACGTTATGCATCAATGCGTCAGATGGTTACAGAGCTTGATGCTCTCATGGTTGATCCTAACGGTGTATACGGAATCATCGGTGCAGGTAATGACGAGCCTGAGCAGACAGCTCCTTCTGGAACTGTATCTTTCAGACAGGATCCTAACTACGATAAGATCGCTGATCTTGAGAAGTCTGCTGAGGCAAGAAGATTGTCCAGACTTCGCGACAATATCCTTCTTGTATTCATCGTTGTACTTATTGTCGGTGTCTTGGTAGGTGTTTCTGTGCTTATCCTTAATTCGATTACAACTGTCACAAAGATTGAAGAAAATACAGACTATACTGTCAGTGATTTCAGAGGAAGAACTATTGATGTCGTAACGGAAGAACTTGATGCTAACAGAATTGCATACGAGATTGTTTCTCAGGTTACTTCTGATTATCCTGTCGGTACAGTTATCGATCAGGATATTGATAGTGGTGTTGTACTCGCAACAGGTACAGGAGCTCATACTATTCGTCTCACAGTTGCAAGTGAGGCTGAGACAATTACTCTTACAAACTATGCCGGTCTTGATTTCCATGAAGTATATTCATTACTCTCATCTTTGGGACTTCAGGTAAGTGTTCTTGAAGAGACGAATGCAGACTTCGAGCCCGGACAGGTATTGAGAACTGAGCCTCCGGCGGGTTCCGTTGTTGAAGTCGGTTCTTCGATCGTTATCGTCTATGCTAAGGCTCCTACAAGCTCTACTGTTCCTGATCTGCACGGACTTACACTTGAGGAAGCAAGAGAGCTTCTCGATGAAGAAGAGATCAATATCGGTCATATCGAGGGTGCTACTGATGTTATCGTTCTCCCTGAGAACCAGCAGTACATCATCCTGACTGATCCTGTCGCAGGAATCACACTCCCGAGAAGATCTTCCATCACACTTTATGTCGGTACTATGGAAGATGTTCAGAGAGGCGGAACACCTACGCCTACACCTTCACAGGTAAATGTAGCTACTACTGTCCAGGGACAGGGTACAGCAGAGGGCGGCGGTTCCTATGACGTCAATACAACAGTAACTCTCGTTGCAACACCTGCTGAAGGATACAGATTCGCAAGATGGCTCGATCCTTACAACAACGTAGTAACTGAGTCTAACGTTTATACATTCGTAGTCTATGATCCGGACGGTGATCCGCTCACACCGACTACAATCAATTACACTGCGGTATTCGAGCCTCTGGCACCTGATCCTGGTGCCGTTCCGCCGATGTAAGAAGCATGCCGGAACAGGTTAAAGGTGTAATTACAAAAGGTGTCGGCGGTGTATATACCGTCAGATGCGAAGATGGCAGCATCAGATCCTGCCAGATAAGAGGCAACATCAGATTAAAGAAGATAACGCCTCTTGTCGGTGATATCGTACTTACAGGGGAGTCGGGTGATCCCGACATCCCTTTTGTATTGGAAAAAATCCTTCCGAGAAAGAACTATCTTGTAAGGCCTCCGCTTGCTAATCTCGATACGTTGCTTCTGATATTTGCATGTGAGGATCCGGTACCGGACCTTAAGCTTCTCGATAAGATGCTTATCATCTGCGGTGTGTTGAAGATCAAGCCGGTTATCCTTTTCTCGAAGAGCGATAAGGATCCCAAGTCTTGCGATAAGTATGTATCCATCTATAGGAATGCAGGCTTTGACTGCTTCCCCATGAGTAAGGATGAACCCATACAGGATGAAGTGAAGGCTCTTATCAGGACCGGTCTTACAGGTCTTGCGGGACCTTCGGGCGTAGGAAAGAGCACTTTCTGCAACAACCTTCTTGGTGAAGGCACGATGAAGGTAGGAGATATCTCTGACAGACTTAAGAGAGGAAAGCATACTACGAGGCATGTGGAGCTTTTCGAGTATGAGGAGGGATTCATAACAGATACTCCCGGATTCACGTCTCTTGATCTGTTCGAGGTTGGTGTATTATATACAGATGTATCCGGCGGCTATCCTGAGATGAGGGCAGCTTCGTCGGAGTGTAAGTTCGCAGACTGCAGGCACATCGCGGAGAAGCAGTGCCGCGTAAGAGAACTCATTGGTGACGGAATCGATGAGGGAAGATACGACAGATACCGCGAATTCTACGAATATTTATACAGCAGAAGACCTAATTCTGCGGGAGGATACAAATGAGAAAATTCGAGTTATCACCTTCGCTTCTTTCAGCTGACTTCGGTTACGTCATGAGGGATGTGGACAGCATTACACCTTACTGTAAGTTCCTGCATCTTGATGTAATGGACGGACATTATGTACCGAACCTTACTATCGGTGTACCTGTTATCAAGTCCATAAGAAAGCATAGTGACCTTATTCTCGATACGCACCTCATGATTACGAATCCTGAGGAGTTTATTAAGCCTTTTGCTGATGCGGGATCTGATTACATCACATTCCACATCGAGTGTACGGACAAGCCGTTCGAGCTTATCGAGCAGATCCGTTCTCTTGGTAAGAAGGCCGGTGTTTCGATTCATCCTGATACACCTGCTGAGAAGATTTATCCTTTCCTTGAGAAGGGTGCTGTTGATCTTATCCTTGTTATGTCTGTTCGGCCCGGTTTTGGCGGACAGAGCTATATCCCTGAGTCTACGGCTCGTCTCGCAGATTACAGAAAGCGCCTTGATGAGAACGGCTCCGAAGCTATCCTCTCTGTTGACGGCGGTATTAATGTAAGCACGGTAAAAGAAGCTGCAGATGCTGGTGCAAGACTTCTGGTTGCAGGAAGTGCTGTGTTCGGTAAGGAAGACCCCGGACTTGCAGCTAAGGCTTTGTACGAGCTTTTGGGCGAAGAATTCTGATGAGAGCTGTTATCTTTGCAGGCGGTCCGGGAATAGCCCCTGACAGGGCTGCTTCGATAGCGTCTGAATGTGACATCATACTGGCGGCTGACGGCGGTGCGGATATTGCTTGTGCCAGCGGCGTGATGCCTCAGAAGGTGATAGGCGATCTCGATTCCATTGATCCTCAGACTGTTGATTTTCTTAAGCACAAGTGTGTGCCGTTAGAACAGTTTCCTACTGAGAAGGATATGACTGATTCGGAGCTTTGTTTGAACGAAGTTCCTGATGAAGCGGAAGTTATTCTTATATGTTCTTTGTCCGGACGCCCGGATCATGTGCTGTCGAACATGATGATGGCTGTAAAAGCGCATGCAGAAGGTCGTGATATCACGCTGACTGACGGTGTTAATGACTTCATCCCTCTGTGTGGCCCTGATGAGATAAGTATCTCGGGAATACAGAATCCTGAAGATCTCGCGATATCACTGATACCTTTTACTGAAGTTAAGGGAGTAACGAGTGAAGGTCTGTACTACAAACTTGATGATACTGACCTGATTCCGGGGTCCTCGCTGTCGGTAAGTAATAAAGTGGAACAAGGTTCCGATTCGTTCGTGATTCACGTAAATAGCGGTAAAATGGGCGTTTTGATAGTTCCGGCGGATTAAAATGTACCAATAATAGGCCTGAAAAATGGAACAAATTGGGTATTGAAATCTTAGGCAGAGGCTATTAGCATATACTCATATAAGTATGAAGAACACCGCGGAGATCCCGTGGTGTTTTTGCATGCATAAAATTCATGGAGGATAGAAAACATGCTAACTTACGATGAGTTCAAAGAGTCATTTTGTGCGCGGTTTCCGGAGGTTATGGGTCCGGAATACGAGGATTACGAGATGAAACTTATGCCGGTGACAAAACGAGGCAAGGTTCTTGACGGGTTTACATTTTGCCCCAAGAGAAGAAACAGGAAGGAAACGTCGGTGATGCCGACGTTTTATTTTGACGATATATATGAGATGTATCGTGAGGATCCTGACATCAACAGGCATCTTTATGAGGTTGCTGCTTCAATGAGAAGAGCATATGCCCAAGGACAGTCGATGATACCTAATGTCAGTTTAGACAGTGTGAAGAAGAATATTATTGCCGAACTGGTAAATCCTGAGGTCGCTAGATCTTATATATGTGATATTCCACACCGGTACTTCCTTAATCTTTGCATTATCTACCGTTGGGTGGTTAATGTTGATGATTCAGGTATCTACAGCACTGTAATAGACAACGAACTCATGAGTGCTGCGGGACTTAACGAAGAGGACCTGTATGCAAATGCGTTGAAGAATACGCGTAAGATAATCGTTCCGCAGATAAAGTCGTTTGATTCCATTGTCAGGAACATTATGAAGCGCGAAGGAAAGACCGACAGCGAGATACGCAAGATGCTTGGTAAAGTAGATAAGGAGAACCGAATCTATGTGCTGACTAACAAGAGAAACTTCCGTGCATCTACAGCAATCATCTATAAAGAGGTTCTTCAGATGATAGCCAAGAAGACTGAGTCCGATTACTATATTGTTCCATCGTCAGTTAACGAGTCTTTGCTTGTGCCGGTTAAGGCAGGACTTTGTCCCGAGAACCTTATCGAGATGCTTAATGAATCTAACAGCATCTACTTCAATGATGATGACCAGATGCTTTCCGATACTGTTTATTACTACAACATAGAGAATGATTCCTTGGATGTGTTTGGACAGACCGCTGTGAGCGTGTAAGCTATGCCTGTTATATCTGATTTCTGTGGAATAGTTATTACAATGTACTATGATGATCACAGTCCACCACATTTTCATGCGAGTTATGGCGAGAATTGTGCAATAATAAGTATTAATGAATGTAGGGTGATAAGAGGTATGTTGCCTTCTAAGCCATTGAAATTGGTTTTGGCATGGACTGTGATTCATCAAAGTGAATTATTGTTGAATTGGGAACTTGCAAGAGGACATAAGAAGCTGAATCGGATTGATCCATTACGATAAGGAGATAGTTATGATACCCAAGGTAGTTCAAGTGGTACCGACTGAAGACTATAAAGTCTATGTATACTTTGAAGATGGGAAAATTACACTTTACGATGTAACTCCATTGTTGGATGGTCCGGTCTTTGAACCATTGAAAGATATTAAAGTATTCGTTGACGCTTGCGGGATTATCAACGATACACTGGCATGGGATATTAGTGGACAACAGGATCCTTACGAGTGTATAGATATTGATCCCATTACTTTATATAATTCACAATCTGTAAATGACTTGATTGCTTGATTGAGTCTTTAAGTTAGTTGTTTGTAAGGATCTCGTGAGAGGTCCTTTTATTTTGCAAATAAACGAATAGGAGGATTAGTAAATGTACAAGAAAAGAGTTATTACATTGATCTGTGCGTTGGGGGTGGCAACGGCAGGCTTCAGCCTTATGGGAGTTGTAAGTAAGGCTGACACGGATCTTACAGATCTAACGGAGCCGGAACTGTCAGAGACAGAGGTAGTGGCTGAGGAAACTTGTGAAACAGAAGAGATTATCGAGACATCTGTCTGTGAAGAATCAGAACCGATTGTTGAGACGGAGTTTATTGAAGAAACCGAGATTAGTGAACAGACAGATGAAACTGAAGTGTTAGAAGAGACTGAAGTTGCACAGGAAACTGATGATATCGGACTTGTTGAGTTTGAAGAGTATCTCGGAAGGATCAATGCCGACAACTGGAGGATAACAGTTTATACATACGATGATCTGACTTGGGTGCCTGCAACAGACTTCGGTTATTACGATGGCGTATATGTGTTTGAGGCGGACACGCCTATGAAACGGGATGAGGTGTTATCGGCGGTTGGTAATTATGCCTATGAGATAGCCGATGCAGCTAATCCGTTCGCGTATATCGACAGAATGACTCCGGAAGAAGCCGGAGTTTTTTACCGCGACTTTTTTGATATCAGGGGGATATCGACAGAACAGATCCTCAACTGTGATGAGTCTGTATTTGATTCAGTTATGGCTGAGTGGGATTACGCAGGAGAAAGAGCAGGTCTTGATGCGAACGACCTTGTTTAAGACAGAAAGGAATGAGGGAAATGAGGATATCAAGTTTATTCAGCAGGAGGGTTTTGTCTTTCCTGATGGTGCTGGCAATAGTCGTAAGTGCGTTTTTGATTCCTGTCGGAAATGCAATCGATTCGCGTGCAGCTTCGGTTAATCCTTCTCAGTATGGTCTTCCCGGTACTGTGAGTGCAACGGGAGCGACTGAGGATAATGTCTCAGTAACTGCAGGAAGGAGTATGGGTACCGGAATTGCCGGTTCTTCTTTGGACAGTACTTATCAATATACTGTCGGCGGGGTAGGACCTGCCATGTGCATAGAACCTTCCCTTGGTGGACCGCAGGGGATGACCGGACCCGAGGCACAGTTCTATAGTACGTATAAACCCTTTTCGAGTAATGCGGGACAGAATTCCTGGGCGGGAGCTTTATCAGCTTGCAGTATCTCACAGATGACTGTAGGCGGACTTCGATATGCGGGTAATGACAGCAGAAGATGGACTTTTGTGCACGCATTATTGTCGTATGTATTAGGCGGAGACCGTTCATGGATTGATACATATTCTACGACTGCGGGTGAAGCGGCAGTTGCAGGTATGGCTAGAGGATTGGTTAATTACATCAATAACAATGCCATTGCTGAGAATGAATGTTTCTGGGTGTTTCATGTCAGCGGAAGACAGACGTTAGTTACGCTGTTAAGAGGCTCAGGAGGACCGTTAACAGGCAGCGTATCTATCGAAAAAGTTGATCAGAATGGCGATGCTGTAGTAGGTGCTGTGATTGAATTCAGATCTCTTACAGCGGGCGCTGATATATCTACACTTCGTTCTTCTGATGTAACGCTTACTTCTATATCCAGTGGAGTTAGCTTTACTACAAACGGAGGAATGATAACTATATCAGGGTTACAGCCGAATTCAGAATATGAGTTTTATGAAGTGTCTGCACCTTCGGATTATGAGCTCGCAAGGCCCAGATTCATAAGGTTTACTACTGACAGCAGCGGAAATGCCCCATCTGTTCTTTATACGATGACCGATAACAGGAATTCACCGGTGACCGCACAGATTTCCTTTAACAAGATAGATTCGGGCGACGGTTCAGATCTGAAGACTGCCCATGTGGTCTTCAGTGTCTCTTCCACTAATACAGTCGCTGATGCTATGGCAGATATCGAGATCATTCAGGATAACACCGGGACTGCAACAGTTAGTTCTAATGAAGTCGGTTTCTGGACTTCAGCAGAGGGCATTGATATTACTATCGGCGGACTCAAACCAGGCGCGTCTTATGTGTTCCATGAAGATGTTATGCCTGACGGTTATTCCGGAAATGATCTCATTATTAGTGTGGATGCTAACGGTAACGTCTTTTACAACGGACAACAGACAACGTCTGTAACTATGTACAATCAGCCGACAGCCCCTATGATGGGGTCGTTAGGCATCATTAAGATATTTGATAACACAGACCCTGAGACAGACCAGAGATTCTGGTCTAATGTTCATAAGCTTAATTTTGATCTGTATTTCTTCAATACTTCTGATTGGAACACGATGTCAGGAATTAGATATGTCGGATGGGGAGGTTCTTATGTTACTTCCGGTTCTTTGGTCAGAAGTATAAGCGGAACTAATATCGCCCCGGAAAACGATTTTGATTCTCATTGGAATTATTCGATTGATGATGCGCCGTATGTAACTGATCCTTATGGTGTTGGATACGAGGATGTCTCATCAGTTAACTGCCCGGCAAGCGGTAATGTATGGTGGTCCGTACCTGCTGATCCTTGGGGAGCAGATAGAGCAATCAATAACAGTACATATCAGGCTTATGGTATGTATGGCGGTCGCTGGTGGTCTTTGTGGTCTCAGAGCAGAGGTGAGTGGGTATCACAGGCCGTAACTGATGGCGGAAATGGAATGGTCCCGGTTATGCAGTCGCTGCCTACAGGATACTATGCAGTTGTTGAAAGCTGGAATGAAGGACAGTTCCTCGGCCCTGAAGGAGAGACTGAGTATATAAATACGCTTAATTCATCAGGTTGGCATGATATGAGTAGCGGATACAACGGTGAAAGACAGTTTGTACAGTTGTTCTTTGTCGATTCGGTAACAGGACGAACTTATACTGTGGATTGGGATAGCGGAACTACTACCGGTATGCTTGATCAGATTCATTGGACTGATTCAGACGGTTATCGCAATGAGATCTATAACTATGCTGTTGAAGTATCGGTTACCAATACTGAGAACACAGGTTCACTGGACGTTGTAAAGGTTGATGCTACCGGTGATGTAACGGGTGTATCGTTTGAAGTCTGGCGTGGCTTTAGAAGAGCAGTTGGAACTATAGATTCTTCCTCTGTTCAGATTGATTCTGACGGTAATTCTGTTTACGACGTTCGTTGGGAATATACGACACAGTTTAATCATACATACAATTATTGGTATAGAAATCCTGCACTTGGTACACAGATAATCAATTCTGAGCGTGATCAGATTGTGCAGCAAAGATGGACTGATCAGAACTGCGTCAATAGTTTGAATTTTGGTGATTATGAGATAAGAGAGATTGTGCCTACAGGAAGATCTTTCCGTTGTCCTGATGGGTGGACCGGGCCATTCACTGATAATCAGGGCAGGACGTATTTTTCACGTACTGTTACTGTCAGCTCTGATAACAGATATACGCCGGCTGTTACTACTATCACGAATCGTGAATACCGACTTCATATTGAGGTCAACAAAACAAATGAAGAAACAGGCGAACTGCTAACCGTATACTCTGGACGTAATGATGTTGCTTTCGCCTTGTATGCGGATCTGAATAGTAATGGAATAATAGATGCTGCTGATCAGTTGGTCGATACTTTGTCAGATTCAGATCGTGACGGAGTTGTTGTATTTGATTATCATCTCGACAGCATCTTCCCGGGGATAACAAATCCCTCGGATTATCCGACCAGATATCTTGTTTTGGAGACATCGGCTCCGGATGGTTATTACTTAAACCGTGATCCGGTAAGCGTTATTGTATCGGCAAGTTCTGATTATAGCGGTTCAGTATCTGTCAGTAATAGACCTTATATTACGTTAAGCTTTGAGATTGATAAGTATGATGCGTGGAGTTCTTTGCTTTTGAACTCATATCCCGGCGACAGGACAGCAACTTTTGATCTCTATATTGATACATATCAGGATGGGATTCTTGATGACTCAGATGTATTGCTCGATACTTTGGAGGACACAGATAGGGACGGTATCATCAGGGCATCTTATGTTCTTGATTCTGATTTCATTACGCAATACTTAAACGGTGCTGATCCATTTGATTATCCGACTCATTATCTTGTAGTCGAGACGGCAGCGCCATTTAATTACTATCGGAATGATACAGTTTTTTCTGTGATAGTTGATGCAGGACAGTATCATCCTTCTGCAACAGTTGCTGTTGAAGAGATACCATACACTGCGCAGTTAAGGGTTTATAAATACGACAGTGACACTTCTAGGGAGATTAGCAATGCCGTATTTGCTGTTTATAACGATGTGGATGGAAATAGATCCTACACAGATGGTGTAGATACAGTAGCTCAGACATGTGTTAACGGACAGCTTTCAGATGCGCAAATCGTTTGGAATATGCAGGAAGGATGCTATGTATCTTCCCAGCTAAGGCCCGGAGGTTATGTTGTAGTAGAAACCGGACTCCCTGAAGGTTACTTCTATGTGGATGCCAATGGTGTGCCTACGCTTAATGCTAACGAGCTTTATTTCGATATAGCGGGTGCAGATACTTCTGTAGCAGGATTCGTCCCTGCGCAGTATGAGGGTACAGTCTACAACAGTGCTCCGCAGATACATACAACGCTGACAAATAATATTACGCATTCGCATATCGCGCCGGTGGGAGAACAGGTTGAACTGGTTGATACAGTAACGTATTCGAATCTTGTTCCTGATGAAGAATACATTCTTACAGGAACGTTGATGGATAGAAATACCGGAATGGCAATCGTTGATGAATATGGTCAGCAGGTAACATCACAGGTGACATTAACACCTTCAGCTTCTAATGGAACGGTTGAAGTTGTGTTTGTTGTCGATACGCGTGAATTGTTCGAACTGGTTGCGTTCGAGGATCTTGATTTATCTTCTGGTATAGATGTTTGCGAGCATGCAGATCTTGATGATGAAGGGCAGACTGTGCGTATAGGTGAGATCCATACAGGTGCAGTCGATGCTGATACAGGAACACAGATTGCTTCTTCGGGAATGGCAACTATCATTGATTATGTTCATTATGAAGGTCTGCAACCTGGATGTGAGTATACGATGAACGGAACGATGCATCTTGTAGGTTTTGGTCCTGATGGTGAACGTATAGATGAAGGGGTTATAAATGCAGTGGATTCAGATGAAGTACTTTGTCCTTCGACTGTATTTGTTCCGACAGAGCATGAAGGTTTTGTTGAGGTAGTATTCAGGGTTAACACAGACAGATTCAGAGGGCGCACAGTAGTCTGTTTTGAAAGCTTACAGCAGGGTTCTGTAGAGTTTATGAGTCATGCTGATATTAATGATGAGGATCAGTCTGTGTATATTCCATCAGTGAGCACTAATGCTTATGGTGCCGATACCATGAGTGATGTCGTAGCTTTGGGTCAAAGGGCAAGGATTACAGATACTGTAAGTTATTCTAATTTAATTCCAGGATTGCAGTACACGGTATCCGGATCACTGTATTGGATGTATACAGACGAGAACGGATACATTCATTCAGGCGCAGTTGCATCCTTACTTGGCGACGGGCAGGGGTTGGCTTCCAAGAGCTTTACTCCGGTTTCAGCTGACGGTTCGATAGATGTTGAATTTGTTATAGATACAACGGTTCTTGCGAATCTTCGATATGACAGGTTGGTTGTGATTGAAGACTTGATCTATAACGGGACTACTATTGCCCGTCATTCCGATCTTAATGATGAAGGACAGACGGTTCATTTGCCTTCGATGAATACTACTGCTACTGATGCTGTTACGGGAGGAAAAGTTCTAACGGAATCAACGACAGCTTCTATAGTAGATCACGTTGTATATGATGGGCTGCAGCCTGGTAAAGAATATACGATAATCGGTTCGGTTCAGTATGTTTGTACAGACGATAATGGGGTTATTGCCTCTGCCGGAATGCTCGTACAAGAAGGAAGAGAGGTTACTTCCCGGGTTACTTTTGTTCCGGAACAGGCTAGCGGTTCGGTAGATCTTGAGTTTACGGTTAATTGTATCGAATTAAGCGGTGTTGACAGACTGGTTGTCTTTGAGCAGATGTATTCGGGCCCTGGAGTCATGGTGGCACTGCACGCTGATCTTTCTGATATGGGTCAGACTGTCGAAGTATGTGAGTTGTCGTCTTCAGCAAGAACTGAAAACGGAGGACAGCAGATAGGTGTCGCAAGGAATGTGACTATAACAGATACTGTATTCTACGAAGGCTTGGACACGGGAAGACAGTATCGTGTGGAGACAGATCTTATGAATGCGTCTACAGGACAGTCGGATGCTCATGTAACTACTGTTTTCAGTCCGGAATCTCGGAATGGAAGCCTGGATGTAGATATTAGATTTAATGCACTTGATCATTCGGGACAAAAGTTTGTTGTATTTGAGTGTGTCTATGATGATCAAACAGGAATGCTGATAAGTTCACACCAGGATTGGGATGAACTATCACAGACTATTAGTTTCTTAGATGGCCCCGATATACCGCAGACCGGTATTACAGATGATCCTTTCTATCGCAATACAGCATATGCGATCTTGGCGTTCTGTATGTCAATGATGGTCGTGTGGGGGATACCAGGTAAGAAGAAGGAAGAGTAGATATGAAGAATATAAAACTCCTTGCTGCAGTAGAAGGGATCCTGTTTGGTGTTGCACTGTTTTTTCTGGCTCTGGATAGAAACGGAGGACCTGAAGGTTGGAGGTCTAGAAGACTGTATTATGAACAGTCTCAGGAATATCACCGATATGAAGACGGGACTATCGAGAGTATGGCAAAAGAGCACGGGGATCTTGTTGGCTATCTTACTGTGGATGGTACATCCATTGATTATCCGGTAATGAGAGATAAAACGGACTCGGAAGGGAACTTCTTCTATCTGACACACAATTATCTTGGTGAAGAAGATCCTTCCGGATGTCCATTTATCAGAAGATCTGTAAGGCTTGATGATGATATTGTTGAAGTGTTTGCACACAACAATAGCAACGGCACCATGTTTGCAGACCTGGTGAATTTTGAGAACGAAGAGTTCTTTACCGAATATGGTCAGGTGATACTGGATACAGTTGAGGGAAGGCGAGTATATGAAGTTGCTGCAGTTCTCGATGTGGATGTATCTGGGGATGATTATACGTTTTGGGGGTGGCATAACTTCCCCGATTCTGAAACAGAAGGACAGTTCATATCACAAGTTGTTTCTTCTGCCAGGATAGTATCGCCGGAAATGCTTAATGGCGGGGATCAGTATCTTTTGCTTGTAACGTGTGAATACAGTCATGCTAATGGCAGGCGTATCGTTGTTGCCGTGAGAACGGCGTAACTGTATAATCGCTGTATGATACAGGATATACACCCACACAAGCTTAATAACAGTTTTATACCGGGGCTCGAAGCAGATGCTCAGAGCCTCGTTATTCATTTCGATAACGAGGGAAAGATACTGACGAAGTCAGAGGGTAAGCCTTTTCCCAGATTGTCTGAGTTCAAAGAAAGGCCGAAGACGCTTACTTATCTTTTCTCTATGGATGAGGATAATATCTTCCTTGCAGAGGATGATGCTATTCTGGCCCCGGACGGTACGGAATATAAGAGAGTCCGTGAGTTCCGCAGGATGGACGTTCCTAAGAAGAGCGTGTTCGAAGCTTTTACGGCCAAGCAACTCAATGCATGGTATATGAACAACAGATATTGCGGAAGATGCGGTGCTTTGACTGGAAGAAGCGATACAGAAAGAGCGATTACCTGTGATAAATGCGGCAATATCATCTATCCCCGTGTTGTTCCTGCTGTTATCGTTGCTGTTATAGATCGCGGTCAAACGCGTGAAGAAGACAGAATTGTTCTTACTAAGTACAGCGGCAGGGCTGATGTTCCTTACTATGCCCTCATCGCAGGCTTTACTGAGATAGGAGAGACTCTTGAGCAGACGGTCGCAAGAGAAGTTTGGGAAGAGACAGGTCTTAATGTAAAGAACATTAAGTACTATAAATCTCAGCCTTGGGGTGTCGCTGATGACATTCTTACAGGTTTCTTCTGCGAACTTGACGGTTCTGACAAGATAACCCGTGATGAGCAGGAGCTTGCTGTAGCTGAATGGACCAAGCGTGAAGATGTAGTGCTTCAGCCCGATCAGTTCAGTCTTACTAACGAGATGATGACTCTGTTTAAAGAAGGTAAAGAACCCGTAAACTGAGTTTGTATGTGGTACAATACCATCTGTAAATAATAACCTCATGGAGGCTTGAGATATGAAAGTATTAGTAGTTGGAAGCGGCGGAAGAGAGCATGTAATTTGCTGGAAGTTAAAGCAGGATCCCAGAGTAACAGAGCTTTTCTGCGCTCCCGGTAACGGCGGTATCGCTTCTATCGCTACTTGTGTAGATATTAAGGCTAACGAGATTGAGAAGCTCGTTTCGTATGCTAAGGACGAGAAGTTTGACCTCGTATTCATCGCTCCTGAGGATCCGCTCGCTTTGGGTCTTGCAGACAGACTTGAGGAAGAAGGCATCAGAGCTTTTGGTCCTAAGGCTAATGCAGCTATTATCGAGTCATCCAAGGCTTTCTCTAAGAGCCTCATGAAGAAGTACAACGTTCCTACTGCAACGTACGAGATCTTTGATGATGAGCAGAAGGCTCTTGATTATCTTGAGACACAGCCTATGCCTATCGTAATCAAGTGCGACGGCCTTGCTCTTGGTAAGGGCGTTATAATTGCTCAGACTTTGGAGGAAGCAAAGAAGGCTGTATCCGATATGATGGGTGACCAGAAGTTCGGAAGTGCCGGTTCAACTATCGTTATTGAAGAGTGCATGGTCGGTCCTGAGCTTACTATCCTTGCTTTTTCCGACGGAAATGTAGCCGTTCCTATGATCTCTTCAAGAGACCATAAGAGAGTTAACGACCACGATGAAGGTCTTAATACAGGCGGTATGGGTGCTGTTACACCCGGTGCTGATATGACAGATGAGCTTAAGGCGAGAATTCAGAAGGAGATCATCACTCCTACTGTTGAAGCTTTGAAGGCAGAGGGAAGACCTTTCAAGGGCGTTATCTACTTCGGTCTTATGCTTACAGAACAGGGCCCTAAGGTTGTTGAGTACAACTGCAGATTCGGTGACCCTGAGGTTCAGGCAATTCTTCCTTTGCTCGAGACAAGTCTTCTCGATATCGTTGATGCCGTTATTGACGGTAAACTTAATGAGATCGACATCAAGTGGAAGAATAAGTGCTCCTGCGTAGTTGTAATGGCTTCAGGCGGATATCCTGAGAGCTATAAGAAGGGATATGAGATCACAGGCATTGATACTTGCGGCAAGCTCGTATTCCAGGCTGGTACTGCTTTGAAGGACGGCAAGATCGTTACTAACGGCGGACGCGTTCTCTGCGTATATGATGAGGGAGATACTCTCGATGAGGCTATCGACGGCGCTTATGAGGGCGTTGCCAAGATCTCATTCCAGGATGCTCATTTCCGTCATGATATCGGAAGGACTCTTTCCTGATAGATGAACATCGGTCTGCTCGGAGGCTCATTCGATCCTTTTCACAAAGGACATGAATCACTGATAGAAGGTGCATTGAACAGCGGTATTGTTGATGCGGTCATTGTTATCCCCTCTGGAAGAAATCCTTTCAAGTCGGGACGTGCGGTGAGCGCAGCACCTTACCGTTTTTTCATGACAAAGAATGCTGTTGAAGCTGATTTTAAAGACCGCAAGGTATTTGTCAGTGATATTGAGTTAACGTATTCGGGAACAAGTTTTACTCTTACTACGATTAAAGAGATATCTAAGCCATCTTATATCAGGACTTTCCTGAAGGCGAACGGTATCAAGACTTCAAAGGCTGAAGAGAATCACTGTTTCTTCTGGATATCGGGATCTGATGTGCTTCCGACGTTTGAGAAGTGGCACAAAGCTGACGAGATATTAAAGATTGCAGGCCTTCTTATAGCATCAAGACCCGGAGACGGAGTCGATATAGATGAACAGATTGACAGGCTTGAAGACGTGTTTGGATTTGTGCCTGATATTGAAGTCTTTGAGATTGAAGGCGTCGAAACTGCTTCGAGCAGTATGCGTAAGAACCAGGACTTTAAGGATGTGCCTAAGTCTGTTCGTGAGTTTATTGCTACTCATGATCTTTATCCGGAAGATGCCCCTCTTGATCTTGCTTCTGATGAGGCTGTCGAGAAGTTCAATGAGGATGCGATTACACTGTACAGATATCTTGGAGAGAAAAGACTTCTTCATACACTTAACGTAGGTATTTTAAGTTGCAGATACGCTAGGATCTACGATAAAGCGCTTTGCGACAGAGCTCTAATTGCCGGTGAGCTTCATGACTGTGCCAAGGAATTGGATGAGTCTTTGCAGATGGAGATGTCGCTGGAGCGTTCGGGCGATACTTTTACAGATAAGAAGTTAATTCATTCTCCGGCTGGCGCAATTATGGCTCAAAGAGAGTTTAATATTACAGATCCCGGAATACTTGATGCGATAACGTATCACACTACGGGAAGAGGCGGAATGACGCTTTTGGACAAGATAGTGTATCTTGCTGATAAGCTCGAGCCGTCAAGAACATATGCTGACCTGACAAAGGAGCGCGAGCTTGCGGTTACAGATATCGACGCAGCGTTAAGGCTTTGTGTTAAGTCGGTAAAGAAAAAGTTTGAATCAAGAGGAATGAAGATACATCCGCTTACAGTCGACTTTATGGATGACCTTGAAATGAATTAGTAATGGTATACTTAAACTATAATCCGCTATAAGGAGAAAAACATGACATCAGAAGAATTAGCAAATAAGATCGTAAGTATCCTTGAGACAAAGAAGGGTTCGGATATCGAAGTTATCGATGTTGCAGAGAAGACAACGCTCGCAGATTTCTTTGTAATCTGCACAGGTAACTCCACAACGCAGATCAAAGCTCTTGCTGATGAAGTAGAGTACATTCTTAAGAACGAAGACGAGATCTACGCTGATCACGTCGAAGGAAGATCCGGAGATAAGTGGATCCTTATTGATTTTAAGGATGTAGTAGTTCATGTTATGCACCCTGAGGTAAGAGCTTCTTACGACCTCGAGAGCCTCTGGGTTAAGTAATACTGTAAGCGGTCTGTTCTTTATAGAGGATAGACCATATGAGATTACAAAGACTTAGGTTAAGTAAGAGCATAGTATATGCGGCAGCCTTTGCTCTGATAACGATCGTCAGTTTGTTTTATAAACTGGTCTTAAGCGGGACTTATGACGATATGGATATAGGCACAGAAGCTGATGTTCCGACTGTTATCAGGACAGATGAGACGACTGCAATTACTGAGACTATACAGACAGAAGACACTCACCGCATGGTGAGTGTTTATATTTGCGGAGAAGTAAACAATCCCGGTGTTTACGAGATTGAAGCCGGGACGATACTTAATGACGTGGTGATGATGGCTGGCGGTCTTACACCGCAGGCAGCCTCAGAGACGATAGATCTTGTCTATACCATAGATACTAACGTTTCTGTATACATACCGGCTCAAGGGCAGGAAAGCGTCGATTCAGAATATATTCGAGCTCCTGAACAGACATTATGGGGAAACACCGCGGAGGACAGCGGTCCTGATGCCGCTTCAATGGTAAATATCAACTCAGCTTCCAGGGAGCAGCTTATGACACTTCCTGGAATAGGTGAGGTTACGGCAGACGCGATAATCGAGTACAGAGAGCAGAATCCGTTTGCAAGGATAGAAGACATTATGAATGTATCGGGGATAGGGGAAGCGAAGTTTAACAGTATAAGAGACTTTATCTGCGTCTGACAGAAACTTCACCGCTGCTTAAGCTTTCTTCGTGTCCGTCTTCGAAAAGCACTCGTATAGAAAAGTCATCTTCGATAGCCACTGCTTTTCCGAGTCTGGGTACTTCGGAGGTGTGGTTATGTGCGGATATGACACTTACATCAAGTCCAACTGTAGAGCAATGCTTTCTGTATACTTCCAGGTACTTGTAACTAGCTTCCGGGAAGCTGTTGTTGATTTTATCAAGCTCGTTGACTAGTGCAGATACTATGGCCTCACGGGGCAGATCTTCGCTGCTTCCTGTCTCTACTCGGATAGAGGAAGCTATATCACGAATCTGTTCAGGAAAATCAGTAGGGGCTTCGTTAACGTTGATACCGATGCCGATAATTACTGCATCATTAACTCTCTCGGTCAGTATTCCGCATATCTTCATGCCGTTGATCTGAAGATCGTTTACCCATTTGATCGATGGCGTTATTCCGCATACCGAAGAAATCGCATTAACCGTAGCTACAGCAGCCCAACAGGTAATTGTACTGATGAGCTCCGCTTCTGCTTTGGGATGCATGAGATAGGAAAGATAAATGCCTTTGCCGGCCGGAGACGCAAAAGATCTGCCAAGTCTGCCTTTGCCGGCTGTCTGGCAGTCTGCTGTGACAACGGTTCCTGAAGGTGCACCTTCAAGTGCCATTTGCTTCAGAACGTTATTCGTTGAATCGGTCTCGGTAAGGGTAATGATATTTGACATAGGAAGATTCTAACACAAGGAGGATAGCTATTTGAGACAAACTAAGGTTATAGGCAATGAAGCGGAAGACGCGGTTATCAGGTTAATGACCAGGCAAGGGTACAGGTTTCTTGTACGAAACTTCACTGTCCATAATATGGGCGAACTGGATGTGGTAATGATGAAGGGACAGGAACTGTATGTCGTGGAGGTCAAATCAAGACTTGAGGGGACTGCTTATGCCGATCCGTTAAGGTCGATCACGCCTAAGAAGCGGATGAGGATGCTTAATACGACTAAAGTACTCATAAGTAAATACAATTTATTTGATATGAATGTTCACTTTTTGGCAGGTTGTGTGACCCATAGACGGGATGGAATGATACAAAATGTAGAAATTGTTCCTTTTTAAGACTTAATTATGAATAATCGTTGTTTTTAACTTGCAAGATATATATAATGTGCAAGGCGTTTTAAAGAAAAGCATAATTCAATATGCAACTAGTAGGTTTGTGAATTTCAAAACGGAGGTCAAAATGAAGTCTTTTAAGGAAATGAGTAATGAGGAACTGCTCGCTCAGAAGGCAGAGCTTGAGAAGCGTGTAGAAGAGTTCAAGGCTATGAACCTTTCTCTTAATATGACACGTGGTAAGCCGGCTCCCAACCAGCTTGCAATGTCCAATGAGATGTATACAGATCTTTCCAAGGTAGGCTTCAAGGCAGAGGACGGTTCCGATACAAGAAACTACGGTGTTGCTACAGGTCTGCCCGAGGTAAAGAAGCTTTTCGCTGAGGTTATCGGTGCAAGAAATGCAGACAACATCTTTATCGGTAACGGTTCTTCTTTGAACCTCATGTTCGATACAATCATGAGAGCTATGGTATTCGGTGAGCACGATTCCCCGAAGCCCTGGTCTCAGGTAGAGGGAAGAAAGTGGCTTTGCCCTGTTCCCGGTTATGACAGACACTTCAAGGTAACTGAGACTTGCGGATTCGAGCTCATCCCCGTACCTCTTAAGGAAGACGGTCCTGATATGGACATCGTAGAGGAGCTTGTTAAGGATCCTAAGGTTCTCGGTATGTGGAACGTACCTTGCTACACAAACCCTGACGGTTATGTTTATTCAGAGGAAGTTTGCAAGAGACTTGCTTCAATGAAGACAGCAGCTCCTGATTTCAGACTCTTCTGGGATAACGCTTACTGCGTACACCATCTCTATAACGAAGAGAACAAGCAGGGAAGAATTCCTGATATTCTTGGCCTTTGCGAGGATGCAGGTAACCCTTCACGTGTATATGAGTTTGCTTCTTCTTCAAAGGTTACTTTCGCAAGTGCAGGTATCTCTTGCATCGCTGCTAATGAAGAGAACTATAAGTATGCAATTAAGCTTATCGGTGTTCAGACAATCGGTTCCAACAAGGTAAACCAGCTCGCACATGTAAGATTCATTCCTAATCTTGAGGCTTTGAAGGCTCATATGGCTAAGCACGCTGAGATCCTCCGTCCCAAGTTCGAGCTTACACTCGATATCCTTGAGAAGGAACTTGCTGGTACAGATGCAGCTTCATGGCATAAGCCTTTGGGTGGTTACTTCATCTCTGTATATACTTTGCCTGGCACAGCTAAGGCTGTAATTGCAAAGTGTAATGAGCTCGGAGTAGCTTTCACACCCGCAGGTGCTACTTATCCTTATGGCAACGATCCTGATGATTCCAACATCAGAGTCGCACCGAGTTTCCCTTCTCTTGAAGATATAAACAAGGCTGTCGAAGTATTCGCTGTTTGTGTTAAACTGTCTGCTGTAGAGAAGCTACTTTCAGTTTAATAGTTAATTCGGAGGCCGATATGTCATTTACTTCCAAGCCCTCATACGAGAGCCCTTTAAATTCGCGCTATGCAAGCAAGGAGATGCAGTACATCTTCTCGCCTGATAAGAAATTTAAGACTTGGAGACTTCTTTGGATCGCTCTTGCTGAAGCAGAGAAGGAATTGGGTCTTAACATAACTGATGAGCAGATTGCAGCACTTAAGGCTCATAAGGATGAGATCGATTATGAGGATGCTGCTGCAGAGGAGAAGATCCGCCGCCATGACGTAATGGCTCATGTTCATTCATATGGTAAGCAGGTCAAGGAATCCGGTGCAGACGGTATCATCCACCTCGGTGCCACATCATGCTACGTAGGTGATAACACAGATATCATTATCATGAGAGAGGCCCTCGAGCTTGTTAAGAAGAGGCTCGTAGTTCTTATCTCTAAGGTTGCTGCTTTTGCTGATGAGTATAAGGCTATGCCTACACTGGGCTTCACACATTTCCAGCCTGCTCAGCTTGTTACAGTAGGTAAGAGAGCTTCTTTGTGGCTTCAGGATCTCGTTCTTGACCTTGAGACTGTAGAGAATGCTATCGCTTCCTTGAAGCTTCTTGGCTGCAAGGGTACTACAGGTACACAGGCTTCATTTATGGATCTGTTTGACGGCGATAACGAGAAGTGCGTTGAGCTCGATAAGAAGATCTGCCAGAAGATGGGCTTCGAGTCTTCTTACTGGGTATCCGGACAGACATATTCTAGAAAGATCGACTTTACAGTTCTTTCTGCACTCTGTGCAGTAGCTCAGAGTGCTCACAAGTTCTCTAACGATATCAGACTCCTTCAGCATCTTAAGGAGATTGAGGAGCCCTTCGAGAAGAATCAGATCGGTTCTTCAGCTATGGCTTACAAGAGAAATCCTATGAGATCTGAGAGAATCGCTTCTTTGTCCAGATATGTTATTGCTGATGTTCTTAATCCTGCAATGACAGCATCTGAGCAGTGGTTCGAGAGAACTCTTGATGACTCTGCTAATAAGAGAATCTCAGTGCCTGAGGCTTTCCTCGCTGTTGATGCTATTCTTGGAATCTACACTAACATTGTTTCCGGTCTTGTTGTATATCCCAAGATGATCCAGAAGCATATCATGGACGAGCTGCCTTTCATGATGACTGAGAATATCATGATGGAAGCAACGAAGAAGGGCGGCAACAGACAGGAACTGCACGAGAAGATCAGACAGCTCTCTATGGAAGCCGGTGCTGTAGTTAAGCAGGAAGGTAAGCCTAATGACTTGCTCGAGAGGATTGCTGCAGATCCTATGTTTGGCCTTACTATGGATGAGCTTATGAAGATCGCTGATCCTTCGCTTTACATCGGTCGCTGCCCTCAGCAGGTAGAGGCATTTATCAATGAGGTAATTAATCCTATTTTGAGCTCACATAAGGATGATCTTCAGGTAGAAGAAGTGGAGCTTAAAGTCTGATAAAAAAATATCTCAAAAAGTGGTTGACAACTGATTTCGCAATGTTATAATAATCAAGCTGTCAAGCACCTCTAGCTCAGATGGTAGAGCAACTGACTCTTAATCAGTGGGCCCAGGGTTCGAGTCCCTGGAGGTGCACCAGATATAAGACCCGCAGGTATTCCTGTGGGTTTTTCTTATGCTATACTTTACCCATGAATATCCGTACAAAGAACGAGTATATGCAGATCGCAGTTAATGAGGCGGTTGAAGGAATAACCAATGGGCATGGTGGTCCTTTCGGAAGCGTTATCGTAAAGGATGGCGTGGTAGTTGGTAAGGGACATAACCGTGTGCTTGTTGATCACGATCCTACATGTCATGGTGAGGTTTCTGCTATACGTGATGCATGTGAGAACCTCGGTACGCACGATCTGTCAGGTTGTGAACTTTATACGACAGGTGAGCCGTGTACTATGTGTCTTTGTGCCTGTATGTGGGCAAATATATCCAAGGTTTATTACGGATGTACGATTGAAGATAATTCGTTGCTGGGCTTTAGAGATGGCGACTTCGACAGCATGTTCTCGGGAAGGGAAAAGGCAGAAGGTTACCTCGAGTGTATGGACAGGGAGGCGTGTCTTGCACTGTTTAAAGCCTACACGGATATGGATCATATAAGCTATTGAGCTGTTTTGCGGTTACAGTTTGTTAACCCTTTATTTATCTGTAAAGTAAGTATATTAAGTGATTTCCTCATAAAATCTTTATAACGGAAGACTATATTCGGAGGTTATATGAGATTAGCAGTCTCGTGCATTTTTGGAGCGTTTGTAGTGGCTTTGGTCATCGCCGCTATAATTTCTTCAAGGTCTGATAAACCAATTGGACCTACATTAACGAGATTGCAGATAGCCTTCCTGATCCCTCTTATCGGTAATATGATCATCATTATGTCTGGCAGATATTTCTACTCTCTGACAGGCTATTACATTTATTTCATCGGCATGGATATAGCGGTTTACCGTGTTCTGATATTCACGATGGAGTATTGTGAATTGAACTGGCCGATTAAGTATCTTAAGCACCTCGTATGGACTTTGATTGCTATAGACGGCATTCAGTATGCACTGAATCCTTTTACACATCATGCATTTACTTTGCAGGCCATAAAGGCGTATGGATTCAATTACTATCTGAATGTCACTTACGCAGGTCAGAACTATCACAGAATAATCTGCTACGGTATATTCACGATAGCTTTGTTGCTTAGTATATATAAGCTTGTGAAGTCTCCGAAGATTTATAGGGAAAGATATCTGGTATTGACGGTTGCCATGATACTGTCCTGCTTGATGGAGACTTTCTATATCTTCTCCAGAACACCGATGAATATATCCATGACAGCGTTTGCCACATTTGGAATGCTGGCGTTCTATTTGAGCCTGTATTACAGACCTCTTAAGGTTCTCGACAGAATGCTTGGTAATATCATATCTGAGCTTAATGAGTCGATTTTCTTCTTTGATGTCTCGGGGAAATGTCTGTGGGCGAATGAACCGGCAATGGATCTTGTCAAAGTATCGGGTGAAGATTATGAGGTTGCAAGAGAACGCCTTGCTGAAGAGTTTGGCGATTATACAAATAGCGGAGATAGTTGGGCTGTAAAGAAGTTTGTAGGTGAGACTCAGGAGCCTAGATTCTATAATTTGGAGCTTAGGGCTTTGTCTGATGATAAGGGAAGAGAAACAGGTAAGTTCCTGCGTGTTAGAGATAATACTGATGAACAAGTAAAGATTCAGCGAGAGATCTACAGTGCGACTCATGACAGACTTACAGGTCTGTTTACTAAGGAGTATTTCTATGAACTCATAGGGAAGACGCTTAAAGAGAATCCTGGGAAGAAGTACTATATCATATTCGTTGATGTAAATAACTTTAAGATCGTTAATGATGTATTTGGAATGGATTTCGGTGATCAGGCACTAAAGGAGATCGCTATCTGGATTGAAGAGAGTTCGAAGAAGACTTGGGTCTACGGAAGACTCGGAGGCGATACCTTTGGTGCTTTGGTTCCAGTTGAAGACTTTGACCAGGAAAGAGTTGAAAAAGAACTAACTAACTTTGTAGTTAAAGATAGAAACAAGGAACATCATCTGCTCATTCACTTGGGATTATATAAAGTAACTGAGGAGAAGCTCGATGTATCCGTAATGTTCGATCGTGCGCATCTAGCCATCAACAGGATCAAAGAAGACTATAATACGCATATAGCTTATTATGACGATAATATCCGTCAGAGCGTCGTTAAGGAGCAGTTGCTGGCAACTCAGATTTCTGAAGCTATAGAGACCAGACAGATTATTCCTTATCTGCAGCCGATAGTTGATTCTCACGGAACGGTTCTGGGAGCAGAGGCCCTTGCCAGATGGATACACCCGACAGAAGGTTTCCTTTCTCCTGCAAGTTTCATTCCTGTTCTTGAGCGTAACGGTATGATCGCTGATGTAGATCTTCATATATGGAAATGTGCCTGCGAGATTCTGAAACAGTGGCAGGAAAAAGGTATCGATAGGTTCCTGTCCATCAATATATCTCCGAAGGACTTCTTCTTTATGAACGTTCCTGATACTATCATAAAACTTGTGAAGGAATACGGTATAAGTCCAAAGAGCCTTCGCGTTGAGATTACTGAGACTGCCATGATCGGTGATGCCGACAGCAGAATGAACGATATACAGAAGCTTAGAGATAACGGCTTCATTATCGAGATGGATGACTTCGGAAGCGGATATTCTTCGCTTAACCTTCTCCAGGATATGCCGGTAGATGTTCTGAAGATCGATATGGCCTTTCTGCGCAAGGCAGATGACAGCCAGAAGGCAGAGATGATACTTTACAACATCATCGCCATGGCCAAGGATCTGGAGATTACATCGCTTACAGAGGGTGTCGAGTCGCTTTATCAGTTTGAGCACCTTTCCCGTATGGGCTGCAAGCTTTTCCAGGGCTACCACTTCTCCAAGCCGTTGCCTCTGGAAGAGTTTGAAGAATACTGCAGAATAAACGCTGAAAGCTGATACTTGCCCCTTTTCGAACCCCTATATTATTAGGTATAATCTCAATATAACTACCGGTGTTGTATGTATTGGGATTATTTATGGTGTTGATCGATCGATTTAAGGCGCTGTCTACAAAGAAGAAAGTTATTCTATCGAGCGTAACTGCTGCCGTTATTATCGGCATTGTGGTCGCTTGTATCCTCTTAAGCAGAGGCTATTATGCTAAGACTATGCGTCTTCTCAGAATCGAAGGTACGGTTAATATCGAGGATGCTAACGGTAATGCAAGACCTGTCCTCAATAATGTTCGCTTCAACAGTGGCGAGGCTCTTAGCACAGGAAGTGACGGATTGGCTTCCGTAGGCCTCGATGACACCAAGATAGTTACTCTCGAGAATGACAGCCGTGTAGAGTTTACAAAGAGCCTTAACAGTCTCGAACTTAATCTTACTCAGGGCGGACTTTATTTCGAGGTTACAGAGCATCTTGAGCCTGACGAGACATTTGATATAAGAACTTCAACAATGACAGTAGGTATCAGAGGTACTTCCGGTTATGTCTTCTATGACGATGACGGAAGAGAGTCTTTGGTAATTACTGATGGATGCGTGCATGTAGTTGCAACTAATCCCGATACAGGCGAGATAAGAGAGACAGATGTACATGGTGGTTACCGTGTAAAAGTCTACCTTTATGATGAGACACGTGAAGAGGGAAGTATCGAGTTCTTCCTCGATGAGCTCGAAGAAGATGAGATTCCCGCATTCCCACTTAGAATGCTTGCAGAGAACCCTGAGCTTCTCGCTCGAGTTTGTGAATACACCGGTTGGGATGAGGATGCGATACTGCAGCTTGCAAATGGGTTGTTAGAGACGAGTGAAACCGAAGAAACAACAGAGACTTCTGAGACTGAGTCTACACCTACACCGACTCCTGAAGTTGAGGATGCGGAGAGGACTCCAACACCAACTGTAAGTCCAACCCCGACACCGAGACCTAGACCATCGGCATCTCCTACGCCTTCTCCTGCACCCGAAGGCTCGGATGATGAGACTCCTACTCCTACAGTAACGCCTACACCGACGCCTGTACCGGGTTCTGAAGGTGATGATCCTTCTGATCCTACAGTAACGCCGACACCGACACCTGCTCCTACGCCGGTGCCTACACCTACGCCTTCACCCGAGCCTGAGGAGGAAGAGCCTGAAACTGTTGATCCTGAAGAGACGGAACCTACGGAAGAGCCTTTGGAATCAGAGGAAGAGGTGGTTGAGGAGATAGATTGGTCAGAGCCTCAATCAATACCTGCTGGATATGAGGATTATATAAAAGGTGATCATTGGGGAAATGAGACATATGATGGTCATCCGGTATATATACTGTCTTCTTATGAAGACGATACTTGTTTGTGTTATTTAGGTAATGATGAATGGGTAGAAGGACAGTATATCATTGAGAATAGTTTTGTTGACGAATATGGATCAGGATGGTGTACGGGATACTATTATCATGATGCTGACGGTAATGAAGTCGCGTACTATGAATATGCATATGAGTATCAAGATTATAGTGAAGTGCCTGATCCAGATGAACCCAATTATCCTAATGTCTCTGTGCCAGGTTATTCGTATGCTGATTTTGTTTATGGTGACGAGTTTAAAGGACATCCGACGTATATTGTTGTTGAAGAATACTCTGCAGATGGTTCTTCGGGTGTGACAACTTATTATGCTTATTATCCTAGTGAATGGGTTCCGCTTACTCTGCGCCTTACTTCTGATGGTACAGTTATGCAATTCGTGCTTCCTGATGGCATGGTTTATTATGAGACCTATGCGAATTAATGGGGATAAAGTATGAATATCGTAGACATCATTCTTGATAAACGTTATGGCAGGGCGCTTACTGATGAGCAGATAGCGTTCTTTGTGAAAGGTGTTACTGACAGATCCATTCCCGACTATCAGGCATCGGCTTTACTGATGGCTATTGTCCTTAACGGAATGAACGAGCGTGAGATGACGACCCTTACGCTTGAGATGGCTGCATCGGGAGAGCAGAATGATCTTTCATTCGTTGGTGATGTCACAGTAGATAAACATTCGACCGGCGGCGTAGGTGATAAGATAACGCCTCTTGTAATGGCGATAAGCAGTTCTTTCGGTGTTAAGACGGTTAAGTTAACGGGAAGAGGCTTAGGCTTTACAGGTGGTACTGTAGATAAGTTCTCTTCTGTTGAAGGATTTAATATCGACATACCTAAGGCTGACTTCCCGAGGCTTGTTAACGAGAATGGTATGGTCATCTCAGGACAGACTCCTGACCTTGCTCCTGCGGATAAGATCCTGTATGCATTGCGTGATGTTACCGGTACTGTCAGATCCATCCCATTAATTGCATCTTCCATTATGAGTAAGAAGCTTGCGGGCGGCGCCGATGCCATTGTTCTAGATGTTACTACCGGCTCCGGTGCATTTATGAAGACTTTCGAAGAGTCACGCCAGATAGCTGACGCCATGATAAAGATCGGTGAGAGGTCCGGAAGAAAAGTCGTTGCGGTCATCACTGATATGGATCAGCCCTTAGGCAGATACTGCGGTAACGTCCTTGAGATGCAGGAAGTATATGACACTCTGAAGGGCAAAGGTGCTCCGGATGTTGTTGCGGTTGCAACTACTATTGCAGCCCATATGGTAAAGCTTGCCGGTAAGGCAGAAGGTTTATCGGATGAAGACCTTATTAGTGAGTGTAAGACAAGATTGTCTGACGGACGCGCTATGGCTGAGTTTATTAAGCTTATTAAGGCTCAGGGCGGCCATGTTAATGAGGATGGTCTTGTGTTTAATGCTGAACCTGTCGAAGTATATGAAGTTAAGGCTCCGGAATCCGGTTTTATATTCTCTATTAAGACTAATGAGCTTGGTCACTGTTCAGTAGCACTTGGCGCAGGCCGTGTTACGAAGGATGATGTGATCGATCTTGGTGCGGGTATCGGTTTCAGAAAGAAACGCGGCTCTCCGGTCAGAGAGGGCGATGTGATCTGTAAATTATATGTCGGCAAAGATTCGAAGCTTCTTTCTGATACCAAAACCATTGAGAGTATTGCTGACAGAGTTCTTCGGGCATATGAGATCAGCACTTCCAAACCTTTGGAAATTCGTCCTGTTATTGACGTGTTAGGGGCATAATAGTAAAATACAAACAAATGTTCAAAGGTAGTATTTGCTGATTTATGTCTGAACCTAAGGTCACAACTTATATCGGTATCGATCCCGGTTATGCCATTACGGGTTACGGGATTATCAAGAAGACCGGTAATAAGCTCTCTGTCGTTGATTATGGAGTTATCGAGACTAAGGCGGGTACAGATTTTCCTCTAAGATTGTTGGCTATTAATGAGAAGATAAGATATCTTCTTGAGATGTATAAGCCCGACTATATGTCTGTTGAGGAATTGTTTATATCACAGAACAGAACTACTGCTGTAGGTACGGCACAGGCAAGAGGCGTAGTGCTTGTTGAAGCTGCACGCGCCAATATCCCTGTTTATGAGTTTACACCGGGTCAGGTTAAGCTCGCGGTAACGGGTTACGGTAAAGCTGAGAAGAAGCAGGTTCAGGCGATGGTAAAGACGTTGCTTGGACTTAATGAGATACCTAAGCCTGATGATGCTGCAGACGGACTTGCCATGGCTATATGTCTTGCTAATACAGGAACATTCAATGCTGAGAGAGCCGTTTCCGGTTATCAGTACGGAAGATACGGCTACAGTAAGCGTAATGAATTCGGTTGATAAGAGGAGAGAAGATGGGAATCTATTCTTACATCAAAGGAACACTGACGGATAAGAGCGAAGAGACTATCGTTGTTGATAATAACGGTATCGGCTATGAGATCATTTGCCCTTATTCAATCTCGGATACACTGGGATATGTCGATGATGAAGTTAAGGTCTGGATATATCAGAGCGTAAGAGAAGATGATGTATCTTTGTATGGATTTTCTACTATCCAGATGAAGGATATGTTCTTAAGCCTCATACAGGTTAGCGGTATCGGTCCCAAAGTCGCACACTCCATCTGCTCACAGGTTGAGCCTGACAGGTTTGCATTAGCTGTTATTGGCGGTGATGTGAGCTTCCTGACATCCGTTAAGGGTTTGGGTAAGAAGGGCGCAGAAAGGATCATTCTCGAGCTTAAGGATAAGCTTAAGAAGTCGGGTGCGGCTACTGCTGCCAAGAAGGTGGTCAGTGTTCCGGGTAATGCAGGTTCTGCTGCTCCTGAAGGCGGCGTGATATCAGATGCGGTTGAAGCACTTGTTGTTCTGGGTTATAAGGAACAGGTTGCTGCCGAGGCTGTATCTTCAGCGTATGAGGATGGCATTACACTCCAGGTTCTTATCAAGAAGGCTCTGAAGGGCCTTGCGAGGTGACATAAGCGATGGATTACGATCATATGGGATACAACGGTTATGAGGACGAGGAGCGCGTTATAGGGCGTTCTAAGCAGTTTGACGACAGGGATGAGAAGACACTTCGTCCGATCACCTTCGAAGACTACAGCGGTCAGTCCAAGGTAAAGGATAATCTTAAGATCTTTATCAATGCGGCCAAGAAGCGTGGTGAAGCTTTGGACCATGTTCTTCTTTACGGTCCTCCGGGACTTGGTAAGACAACTCTTGCAGGTATCATCGCTGCAGAGATGGGCGTAGGAATGCATATCACTACAGGTCCTTCCATCGAGAAGACAGGTGACCTTGCAGCTATACTTACGAATCTTGGTGAGAATGAAGTTCTCTTTATTGATGAGATTCACAGACTTAACAGAAGTGTAGAAGAGATCCTTTATCCTGCGATGGAGGATTACTGCCTTGATCTTATGATCGGTAAAGGACCTTCAGCAAGATCTGTAAGGCTTGATCTGCCTCATTTTACCTTGGTTGGTGCGACCACCAGAGCAGGTATGCTGTCAGCTCCGTTAAGAGACAGATTCGGAATGATCCACAGACTTGAGCTATACGATACAGAAGATCTAATGTCTATCTTAAGCAGAGATGCAGGCCTCATGGATATTAAGATCGATGAATCAGGTCTTAGAAACATCGCTTCGAGATCAAGAGGCACGCCTCGTATCGCGATAAGACTTCTTAAGAGAATGAGAGACTATGCTTTGCATATGGATAAAGATGTCATTGATAAAGAGGTTTCCGACTTTGGTCTTAAAGCTCTTGATATTGATGATCTCGGTCTTGATGCTGTCGACAGAAGAATTCTTACTTCAATTGCAGATATCTTCAAGGGCGGTCCGGTGGGACTCGAGACTCTTGCAGCTGTTACAGGTGAGGACCCTGTTACCATCGAAGATGTATATGAACCGTTCCTTCTGCAGAATGGCTTCATTGCCAAAACTCCCAGAGGAAGAGTTTTAACATCACGTGCGTTTGAGCATCTCGGCATATCTGAGCCTGCAAGCTTCAAAGAGCGTAATAAGAATGCGTTCGAGAACATCTCAATAGATTCACTAACCGGCGGTACTAACTGATATGTCCATGTTACTTCATGCTTGCTGCGGACCGTGCGCTATGTATCCGGTCGATATGCTTCTCGAGTCAGGTCGCGAGCTTGATCTGTTCTGGTATAACCCTAATATCCATCCTGAGTTTGAATGGAACAGAAGACTTGAGAACCTTCATAAGTGCGCCGATCACTTCGATGTTAAGCTCATAGAAGGCGGTGATGAATGTATGCAGGAGTATTGGGAAGAGAAGACATATCTTTCCGATTACGACAGCAGATGCCACATGTGTTATGACATAAGACTTGATAATGTTGCCCGTTTCGCTGCCGAGAATGGATATGATTCGTTCTGCACAACACTTCTCGTAAGTCCTTATCAGCAGCATGAAGTCATTCGTAAGACAGGTGAACGTAAGGCTGAAGAATACGGTGTCAGATTCGAGTATATAGACTTCAGACCCGGATTCAGACAGGGACAGCAGATGGCTCGTGATATAGGTCTGTACAGACAGAAGTACTGCGGATGCATCTTCTCGCTTGATGAATCTGACTTTAAGGAGAAGATACTTAAATCCTTCGAGTCTTAATTGGCAGGCTCTTTGGCAGGAACCAAGACAGAATAGTAATTCTCGTAGATGACCATTCCCGGGCGCGCTCCGGGAATCTTTTTTACATGCGAAACAGGGCAGTAATCAACCTCGGCACGGATTTCTCCCGCGCGGCTTCCGGCTCCTTCTGAATGCTCTTCTACCATGATGCTCTTGGAGAAGAATACAGCAAGGGAAGCTGCCTCGAGAACGGCGTTGTCAGAGGGGAACTCCTCTCCTTTGTGTGCTCTGAGTATAACGTGAGTCCCGGGAAGACCTTTAACGTGGAACCACCAGTCTTCTTTGGAAGCTACCTTAAAGGTAAGCTCATCATTCTGTATGTTGTTTCTGCCCGAAAGTATCTCGTACCCGTCCTTTGTGTGGTATTTCCTGTACGAAAGAGCTGTCTCGGGCTTGCGCTGAGATATCTTACGGTTCTTCTGCGCAGCTCTTTTCGCAGCTTCTCTCATGGCTCTTGAAGCATGCTTTCCGGACTTGGCCATGCCCACCATTCTGTTGGGGTCTCCGGCAGGAGCCTTCACCTTGGAATTCTCGCGGGCAGAGGCAGCAAGTGCGAGGACCTCCATCTCGAGTGCAGTTATGTCTTCTTCACAAGATGCGGATGATATTGCTGTCTTTAAGGATCTGAAGTAAGAGATAGCTTCACGGTCTGACTTTATGTATTCGTCTGAAAGATCGAGCTTACGCTTAGCTTTGTGGAAACGCTTATAGTACTCCTGCGCATTAGAAGATGCGTCGATAACTGGATTGAGTTCTATGGTTATCTCCTTAGGCGGATCTTCATAGTAATCTTCGCAGGTAAAACTTGCCGCATGATCTTCGATACGGTATGTGTTCGAGAGAATGAGGTCAGCACATTTCTTATAGTATTCCGATCTTTGGCCGTCTTCCATATCCTGCTCGTGGATCTGAAGCTTTCTGACTGAATGAGACAGAGCTGAGTCGATGATCGCAGTAAGTCTGTGCTTCTTGCGGTCGAGATCTGCAGCACGGTCCTTAGATTCATAGAAGCGGTCTATAGCATCGGAAACTGTGTCGAAGCTCTCATTACGGTCAGTGCCACTGAAGAAGAACGGCATATACTCAATGGGCTCATTATTCTCAGAATAATAAACAGTAGGTGAGTAAGAGGCTGATGTGATATCTTTGAAAAATCCTTCAAGGTCTTTCTTCAGATCTGCTTCCATCTCAGGGGGAAGAAGCTTTAGCGGCGTTCTGTCGTCCGCTCCGCATTTACCCGTGATTCGTCTTGCAAGAGACGGGGAGAGGCCTTTAACGGAATTAAGAAGAGCCTTCTCTGCTGATCTGCCAAGCTCTGTTTCCTTAACAGGCAGTTTGCCTTCTTTGCAAAGATCATATGCCTCATCCGGTGTAAGCTTATCCTGAGCCGGAGGATATTCGTATATTCTTGCAGGCATGATCTCGCGGTAACGGTTAACGGACAGGTCAATGTGAACAAGGCTGTCTATGATCTTTCCTGTCTGGTTAACGAGAATGAGATTGGAGTATCTGCCCATTAATTCGCAGATAAGTGTATAAGACTTTCTGTCGTGAAGTTCGTCTGTGTTACTGACTTTAATCTCGATGATTCTCTCGTAAGAAGGACATGTGATCGACTCTATCTTCGCTCCGGCAAGATACTTTCTTAGGAGCATGCAGAAAGAGGGTGGCATCTTGGGGTTCTCGCGATCCGTAGATGTCAGATTCATTCTTACAGATGATGGATTACAGGATATGAGAAGCTTCTCCATGCGTGCGTTGGCACGAATATGGATGATTACTGTCTGCTTATCAGGTTGGAAAACCTTATCGATCCGTGTTCCTGCGAGAAGATTATTGAGCTCATTCGCAAGGAGGTGGGAAGTAATTCCGTCAAAAGGCATCTTATCTTATTTTCCTGAAGAGGGAGTAGACTCACCGAAGCTTAATACAAGCCCGATGACCCAGATGATTCCTACGATAAGAAGTTCAAATCCGAGTATCTTGAAGAATCTGTCGTAATCATTAAGAGAGAAGAGTAAGTCGAGCAGGATCAGCACCGTTAAGACAACCACAGTCATAACAGGCACGAAGAATCGTGTCTTGGAGAATGCGTGATAATAATCTACTGCTGTTGATGTGACAGAAGAAGACTTCGAAGTTGTTCTCTTCCTGGACGAAGAGGATGAAGTCTTTCTTTTGCCTGATGTCGTTCTTCTCTGGGCCATTATCTCTTTATCAGATGTTCTCGCCCTTCTCCTTGAGGAGCTTCTTGATCTTCTCAGTAGGATTGATGAGGTTGGACAGTGAAGCATCGTGGTTGATAGCATCGATGAGCAAAGCTACGAACTTACACATGTTAACATCTGCAAACCAGGGAGCCTCGAGGAGCTCAGGTCTTCTGTAGATAAGGTTAGTAGCAAATACCTTATCGAAGATGCCTGCTTCGTATGCTTTATTGAAGTTGTCGATACCTTCTGTGAACAGACCGAATGTAGCTGCGCAGAATACCTTTCTTGCGCCTCTTTCCTTCATTGCCTTAGCGATGTCGAGCATGGAATCACCGGATGAGATCATATCGTCAACGATGAGGATATCCATACCCTCAACAGAATCACCCAAGAACTCGTGAGCGATGATAGGGTTTCTGCCGTTTACTACAGTTGTATAGTCTCTTCTCTTATAGAATGTTCCGAGAGGAACTCCCAAGATGGAAGCATAGTACATAGCTCTTCCGATACCGCCTTCATCAGGAGATACAACCATGAACTTACCCTTTGTGAATGACAGGTCAGGGATCTGTCTGTACATCTCCTTGATCATCTGATAGTTGGAAGGGAGTGACTCGAAGCCGGAAAGAGGGATAGCGTTAGCAACTCTCTCATCGTGTGCATCGAATGTGATGATGTTAGCAACACCGAGGTTGTAGAGCTCTTCGAGTGCGAATGCGCAGTCGAGGGATTCTCTTGCATTTCTCTTGTGCTGACGGCTCTCATAAAGGAAAGGCATAATAACGTTGATTCTTCTTGCCTTACCGGAACAAGCGAGGATAACTCTCTTGAGATCCTGATAATGATCATCAGGGCTCATATGATTGAGCTGTCCGTACATCTTATATGTGATAGAGGGGTTCATTACATCACTGATGATGTAAAGGTCATGGCCTCTTACAGTGTTCTTGATAACTGCCTTACCTTCACCGGATGAGAATCTTGCGTTCTCAACTTCGATTCTGTAATCCTGACGGTAGAAGCCGGGATACTTGGAAACAAAAGCTTCCTGCTGATACTCTGATCTTCTTGTTGTGAGATAGTAGTTAACCTTCTCGGTGAACTCCACGCTGCCCTTTAACTGGATAAGTCCGATAGGGGCTATAGGAGCCATCGGGTTCTCGCCGTACTGGTTATAACGGGAATAGGATTTCTCATCTGCAGGAACTGATGTCATAGTGCACCTCTTTAATATGATTATGAGTTCTTATTATCTTCGAATTCGTCTTCGTCAAACAGCTCGCCGATTCTCATCTGACCAAGGAAATCTGTAATCCTTGATGTGGAATTGATAAGGTCTGTAACGGATTCATTAGCGTTGATCGCCTCGATGATGCGGGCCACGTAAGGGATCATATCAACATTTACATACCACTTGCGCTCAAGAAGGTCGGCAGGGTGGTAGCTTAAGTTAGTACAAAGTACTGACTTGATGACACCGTCTTCGTAAGCCTCATCGAAAGTGTCAAGACCGTCTGTAAAGAGACCGAAAGTAGCACAGCAGTAGATGTCTCTTGCGCCGTGTACCTTAAGAATCTTGGATGTTCTAAGCATCGTGCTTCCGGAATTGATCATATCGTCAATGATAAGGACATCTCTGCCTGCGATATCATCGCCGAGATATTCGTAGTTCTTGATGGGGTGTTCTCCGTCAATCTTCTTGGAGTAATCTCTGTCTCTGTAGAAGATACCGAGAGGGAGATTAAGAAGTGAGGAGTAGAAGATACCTCTGTTAACGCCAGACTCATCAGGGCTGACTACGATAGTCTTATCCTTATCGAGCTTAAATGTATCGAATGTGGAAAGAAGCGTAGAAATGATCTTATATGCGCTCTTAGGGAAATCAATACCCATGAGAGGAACGGCATTAGCGATACGTCCGTCATGAGGGTCGAAGATGATGAGGTTAGCAACGCCGAGCTCATAGAGCTGCTTTAGCATTGCTGCTACATCCATTGACTCATTGGAAGTCTCACGCTTCTCCTGTCTTCCTTCATATACGAAAGGCATGATAACGTTGATTCTACGGGCCTTTCCTGAGCATGTGGAAACGATACGCAGAAGATCTCTGTAGTGATCATCAGGCGACATTACATGCTTATATCCGAAGATGTCGAGTGTCTCGTTATGGGAAAGAACATCCGTGATGATGAAGATATCATGGCCGCGGATGGATTCTTCAATCTGATACTTACCTTCACCGGTCTGGAAGCGGATCAATTCAGAATCGATAAGATAATCGCTTCTGCAATAGCCGGGGGTATGTACATAAGGGTTTGCGTTATTATCGAGGCGTTTTTTACGCTTCTGGTATAAAACATCGCTTACCGCCTTAACAAAATCGCGGTTAGCATTATGAGCAATGATTCCGATAGGACCGTAAGGTTCAAGCTGAAGCATTCGTCTCTCCTTTACCTAACTAGTATCATTCAACCAATTGATAAATTCAACTGTCGAATTTTTACAATTTTCTATGTTATTTAAATTAAGAGTTTGGCTATAGCCTCTCTTAGCTCATCCAATCCCTGTTTTTTCATGGAAGACACCGCAAAAATATCAGCATTTTCATCGAAATTATAAATATCTTTGAGTTCTTCTATGCGTCTTCTAAGTTGAGCTGCAGAGAACTTATCGCACTTGGTGAAAACAACAAAATATCTGATGTTGTTTGCATTCATATACTCGAGCATAGCAATGTCTTCATCCGTGGGTTCACGTCTAATATCCATAAGGTGAAGGACGAGGTCAAACTTTCTGCCGGAAGTAAAGTAGCTGTCTGCAAGGGAAGAGAAGCTGGACTTCATCTCTTTGGATACCTTCGCGTAGCCGTATCCGGGCAGATCCGCTATAAGAAGCTTCTCATCAATCTCGAAAAACACAACAGCACGTGTCTTGCCGGGAGTCTGTGACACTCTTGCAAGCTTCTTATTGTCAACGAGAGCGTTAATGAGGGAAGACTTACCTACATTGGACCTTCCTGACATAACTATCTCAGGAACATCTGAGGCTGGACACTGGTCTATTGTTGCCGCTAAGGCTTTGAATTTCGCTTTTCTGAAGTTGATTTCCATACTCTAGATCTTTGTCGTTTTTTGTCGAAAATTGTCGTCATTTCGCAGTAAAAATCACGACTCAATTATTCTAACATACCTGTATGAAGCGTGGTAATCAGATATGTGCAGTTATTCTGCGGATTTTTTGTGCTTTTAAGAAGCGGCCTCTTGTGGTTCCTGCCATTATTGCCGTTCTTGCTGTATATGTGTTTACAGCAGTAAGACCTGTAGGTGCCGAATCAAGTAATATAGCCGCTTTAGCATCTGTAAGACACATAGAGTATAACCTTGACGGCTCGGCTTCCTACGAACTTCGGACAACAGAATACGGAAGGTTGCTATATAACGGGACAATACAGGATGATCTTAAGCCGGGAGGCATAGTCTTTATAGAAGGGTATCTTAAGGTGTATGGTCCTCCGACCAATCCCGGAGAATTCGATTATTCTGCATATCTTAAGCAACACGGCATTGCAGGGGTTGTATATCCGGAAGTAATCAGACCTGTTAGGCCTGCTCCAATGATCATGCAAATATCTTCAAAGATAACTTCGTTCTTCTATGAAGTGCGTAAATTCGCTGTCTCTGAATTTGATCAAGAGGATAAAGGCCTTGCGGCAGCTCTGTTTCTCGGTGACACGACTCTTCTGGA
>JAEEGJ010002279.1_pt1 | contig 112116 bp, 167 predicted proteins | sample 8958761 | NCBI WGS metagenome assembly JAEEGJ01 (sample SAMN16246546, study PRJNA631951) | gut metagenome | biome: gut microbiome; feature: rumen; material: RS-attached | host: Bos | place: Iran: Karaj | collected 2018-10 | reverse complement strand
AAGGTTCAGAAGGCGCTTACCGAGGTACGGACGGAAACGACCACACACATGAGGAAGCACAGGAACGTATTGAAGAACTGGAAGCAGAGCGTGAACAGCTTGACGATGAGTATATAGACGATGAGGAAAACGAGGAATACACAAAGCGCATAGAGGAAATTGAACAGGATATCGACAGCCTTAGAAACGACTTTGAGTGGAATGAGTTTTATCAGTATTATATTATTTCAGAGAGCGGAGCGGAGATATTAAAGGAGTGGACAGACGAATATGTTGCATACAATTCAGAACTTGACCTCTATATATGGGGAGTAAGTCATTGTGGAACTTCATGGAGATATGTTCTGACTGATATTAAATGTAATTACACGGAGGATGAGGAATAATGCGTAAAACAGAGTTAATTCAGACAGTGCTTAATTCAGCACTGTCTGAGGACACTAAAATATACTGGATTCAATCATACTTATTGCATTGGGTAACGGAAGATGAAGTATTGGAAGCTATAAAGGTACTGCAAGAAGGTGACTTGGTGGAAGCTATAAAAGTATTGGAAATTATAAAAACGAAAGGAAGTTGTTAAAATGACACGAACAGTAGAGTTCATAGAAGTTGATACATTAATGACGTTAGATGAAATCTTTGCTACTATTAGAGAACTTGCTTGTAGTCAAGGATTTTATGGTAGATTGTGGCATGAAATATGTAACATGAAAGAAAATGATAGTGTAGCATACAGGAATTTCTGCGACTACATAGCAAGCGCAAATCTAAGGACAAAGCTTGACGTTGTATTATTCTTTGAGAGCTAAAGTACAAAATGTACAATAAAATTTATCAAACTTTGTGCATTTATGATATTGACAAAGTAAGGAATGTATGGTATACTATATACAGAAACACGGAAAGGGGAGCGCACAATGAACAGAGCAAGCATTAACAGATTAAGATGTGCGAAATCTTCACTGGAAGATTGTATCTACAATGGAAACTTATCTAAATGGAAGTTCACATTATGTGAATTACAAACAGCGATTGATGTACTAATGAGAATGAGACAGGAAAACATAGCAGAGTGTATTATGGAAAATGTCAAGAACTTTTATGTAGCACATAACTTCACTGTTAAAACACATGGCATAGGTTGGACAATCAGCCTATAAAATAAAGTAAATAAGCGAAAAGCTTATAATAAATAATTATTATCAAGGAGGATTTTATTATGTTTACAAAGGCGGCTTTAAATTGGAATGTTAATCAGGTGGTTAAGGGTATGCAGAACGGCACTATCACATTTGATAATGCTATTCAGCGTGGATTTGTATGGGACAAGAAGCGCATGAGCTTACTGATTGATTCAGTGCTTAGAGAATATCCCGTACCGCCAATATTCACAATTAAGACAGAGGAAAAAATCAAGGTTAAGAGTAAGGAAGTATCAGTATATGACTGCATAGACGGAAAGCAGAGGTCAACTACATTCAAACTGTTCCTTGAAAATGCATTTGCACTGACAGGACTTGAACCATTTACAATGTCTGACGGAACAGAAATTGATATCAATGGTAAAACCTTTGAGGAACTTGACGAGGATATGCAGGAAGCTATTAAGAGCTATGGACTGACTGTATATTATTTTGACGGAATTACTGACGAGGAAATTGCAGAAATGATGAGCAGATTGAATAATGGTAAGGTACTCACAGGCGTAGAGAACGCACGTATTAAGGCTAAGTGCTTACCTCAGATATAGGAGCTTGCAAGTCACAATTTGCTTACGGAGTATCTTAGTGAGAACGCCATTAAGGGATATGCAAATGAGGATATTGTTCTGAAACTTGCACTTCTTCTTAACGAAACACAGGAACTTTCAACTAAGAATGTACGTAATGCATATGAGACATTCACCTTTGGAGATAGCATTAATAAGTCTATTCTTGACACTATGGATTTTGTATACGAAGCTATACAGGAAGCTACAGACAATAAGAAGATTATCAAGCGTATTACCTCAAAGGCAAACCTTATCACTGTTCTCTATGTAGCACACGAATATATGATTAACAAGGACAATGATATATCATTCTTTGCTGATAGTCTTGCACAGTTCTTTGACGGAGATAACGGAGCAACTATTAGTGATGATTACAATGCGGCTTGCACTAATGGTACAATGAGAGCGGCTAATGTACTGACAAGGTTTGATGAGCTTTGGAAGTTCGTAGCAAACGAGTGATAACATTCTGTTTAGCGTTCACGGGTTTATTCCCGTGAACGACTTACGGAATAAATCAACGGAAGAAAACACTATGAGTTATGAGGAATACTTTAAAGGAGGATTTTAATATGGTTATTAATTCAGAGTATCTTTTGAACAAGGCTAAAAGCACAATGGGGGATTTACTGGAGGGATATGCAATAGGTGTTGTAATGCGACACAGAATTTCAGACAAGGAAAAGAGAACGCTTATAGCAAATCTACACTATACTATGGCTGAATTTCAAACCTATATGAAAATATTAATTGATATGTATGAGGGAGAAAATACGGGAGAAGAAATACCAAAGTACGTGAAATTCTACAAAGATAATAGGGAAATGCTTACAATCATAAGAGACTTCATAAACGAAAATACATGATAAAGAAAACAATTACTGGAAACTTTGTACATTTTGCCTATTGACAAAGTACAAAAAGTGTGATATAATATATACAGAAAGTGAGGAACGAATAATGCGAAACGAGGTTTTTCAGCATTTAAGTGAAGAAGAAGTAGGCAAATACATGAAACAGTTTATGGACAGGGGGATGAGCGAGGAAGATGCTTTTACAGAAACCTATTCCATAGACTGTAATATGGACGATGACGATGAATAAGGAGGATTTTATTATGGCTAACAAAGTACAGAATGTAACGTTTGCGGAAGCTCTTATAAGAAATAGAGGACTTCTAATGAAGATAATCAAGGACACATATCACGGAGAGCCTAAGACTTCATGGGATAATATACTTGACGGAGTGCTTGAATACTTCACATTGTATGCTAATGATGAAGCGAGTGAACACTTGGCTGATAAGTTTGAGCAGGGAGAAGTTGATGTACTGGAAGTTGCAAGCGAGTTTGACCAGTTCTTAATCTTTGGCGGTATTGAGGATATAAACGAGTACGATAAGTAAAGGAGGTATATTATGAATATCAACATATGGGTAATGTGGAATAGCGAAGATGATTTTATTAACTGGAAAGAACATGAAACATCAAAGCATGATACGATTGCTACAGTTGACAATGGTAAATACAGAATTGAATATGAGTATTGTGAGGGCATTGTTTATGTGCTTGAAGCAGAATTTGATAGCGATACAAACTGCTATGAAACGACTGACGAATATGTTGATAGCAGTATTCTCAGATGCGAGACACTGGAAGATGTATTAACATGGTTGTTTAAACAGCTTTTATAAGGAGGTTCGGTATGATTTATCAATGGTACGTTGGATATCGTGTAGGAAATTCTTACAGAAATAAGATAGTCTATGGCAAAACGGCAGGACAGGCTATAAGGAACGCAAATGTCAAGGATATCAGAGAGCTTTATAAACTTTTGACTACAGCTATTTCTGATACAAATAGCACATTGCACGTTAAGTTTGACGGGGATTTTACTGACGATGAAATGGCATCATTGATACATGATATCGCACAGGAAATACCGCATAAACAAATATTCTTCAATGACGTAGAGTGCAGACATTGGACATTTGATTATAAAACACAAAGCGGATTGTGGGTACAGAATATTTCGTATACGGATAGCTTATCAGTAGTGAGTTGCTTAGTGCAGAAAGGAGTTTAATTATGATGAATACAGTTAATAAACAGGCGGTTAGAAACCTTTTGAACAGAAATAAAATGGTGCTTATGGGACTTCATATGTTAGCTGACATGGATTTTGAAAAGCCATTTATAATCATGGAACGTGAGGGCAACTTTACTCACAATAGTATTCTTAAACTTATGGGTTGGGACAATTTTCTGAAAAGAGATATAGACAAGTTCAATACATTTGTTGTGTACACTGATTGCTATTACGATGATTGTAGAATGTGCGTTGCAAGATTAACAGCAAGCAAATTTGAATTTGAAAGAGACACAATTGAGGGATTTGAGGATAGAAATGGATATCGCTTGCTTGGTACAGCATCAAGAAAAGTATTTGAAGAATCCCGTAAAAATAAGAACGGTCATTACTTTGTTATCTCACAGAGTAAAGCTTGGTGTAAACCAAAGGAAAATACAGAACTGGATATACACGCAAGATATAGAGTGCGTGAGCAGTACGGTCATCAGGATGCTATTCTCTTTGATAAGAACGGAGATTTTTATTACGATAATGTAAATAAAACAATGTCGTATTCTTGGAACAAAAGACCTTATGAGTTTGATAAGTCAGGATATATAACAAAACAGAATCATTATTTTAAAAGACTTATTGAGGTTAAAAAACAGAGAGATATGCAAGCAATGCAGGACTTTGATGTAATGCCAAAGGTTATAGAATTTGAAAATAGAATCCACAGACTTAATATTAAGATACGTAATTTTCTTACTTCACCTACTATGGGACGTACCGATACTAATTTTATATGCAATACACCATATGGAAGAATCTCATTTGTTTGTGATAGAATATCATGGATAGCAAGGGACATACGTTCACTCAAAAATAAAACTCTTAATGGAATGAACGCCGTTAAGAATACCATTTCACACATTGACGAAAATATTACAAAGGCTGAAAAGGAATTGGAGGAAATATAAATGACACTTTATGACTTTCTTAAACAAGAGAACACGGATTTTGATAGCTATGATACAGTGTTTGATATCGAAGTTACTGTATGTGTACCTTATCATAGCGAGGATAGCAATTACGAGTATTACGATAAGTTTTGCGACTTCATTTTAAAATGCGTAAGCGGAGTAGAAAAGATAAGTGATTGTGAATGTCGAGCAAACTGGTATTCCTTTGTGGCGATTAACCTTGAAGTGTTTAAGGAAATAGCAAATGATATGTGGAGAGAGGGAAGTATACCAGACGATGACGATGATTTGATTTATGAGTGGATAGAAGAAATTAATGGTTGGATTGCAGGGGGTGTTAGTGAAAACGAATACAAACATTTTATGGAAACTTATGCAAACAGAATAAAAGAGGACAATTAATATGAAAGAAACAAATAATCCTATTCTTACAGAATATTTACAGGACAAGAATCCTAAAGACTATTGGGAGCTTAACGCTCCTGATAGGATTGTCCTTAATATTAATGGAGTGGATAGAGTTTTTAATTATGTACCATGTTTATGCTTGAAAAAAGTAATAGGCAAGGGAGTTATATGGGAGAATGTTTATCAATCACCCATAAAAAATAAATATGGGAAATATCCTATATTTTCAATCGCAGTAAAGTTTTATAAAAACAAATATGAATTTTACATAGGTTGGAACGGGACAAGAGTATGGCTATGAAAGGAAATGATAGAATGTATAGTATAGTATTTACAAAAGGAAATGACGAGAGGATAATCACAAAAGTTGAGGACAAGCAGGAAGCTATTAGATTGGCAAATCAGTTTAAAACGCAGACAGAATATGCAACGGGAACTGTTACGGTAGAGAACAGAAATAATAATGCGGTTAAGCTTATATATTTAGCGTAAGGAGGTAACAATGGCAAGACTAAATGATTTAACTGGAAAGAAGTTCGATAGACTGAGAGTAATTGAACGAATGGAAAACGCAAGTGACGGTCACGCTCAGTGGCTTTGTGAATGTCGATGCGGAAATAGAATCGTGATAACAAGTCAATCACTTGTTTGCAATAAGACAAGAAGTTGTGGCTGTTATCGCAAGGAAACATCAAGTATAATAGGACACAATAATAAAGGAGTAAGGAGAAATGACAGTATTAGTAATAAGCCCTTTTAGATATGCTTTAAAAAAGCAAGTAAATATACTAAGAGAACGGGCATTAAACAACACGAATAATATCGGTAGGATAAGTGTAATTTATGCATTGCCTAACGACATAGAAGAAAAGGTATACGGGAAATCATTTGATGTTGCTTATGTGGACAAGTTCTACAATAGGGAAGAAATCAATATGATAAGAGAACATATTACTGGAAAGCAAATTATAAATCTTTTTTAAGGAGAATGTATATGAGAGATGAAATGCTGAGAATTTTAAATGCAAGAAAAGAAATGCACATGAAAGATTTATCTAAGGAAAATAATATTGTAGAGCGTGAACGTATTGAGGGACAAATCAGAGAGTGTAATAACCTGATATTTATTGTAGGAACTAACGAGAAATTCAAGTGAAAGAATATATTATGGAGGTTTAATTATGAGAGCATATAGAGTTATATTTGAAGTTAAAGAATGTCGTACAGAAAACACATATTTTTATGAACTGTTTGCAAAGAATAAGGCAGATGCAATAACAAAAACGGAAAAGAGATGGTATACAAAACATAAACAGCATATGTTTCATAAAAGAGCAGAAATAATTTATACAAATTATCCGATTAATCGTTTCCAGTGGGATAAGGAGGTTTAATTATGACAAAGGAAAAATATCTGGAGCTTATCACAAAGGCTATAAACAATTTAAAAGATAATGAGCCATATGGTAGAACACCAGTTGATTATATGAGAGATAACGGCATAAAATCTACAGACAAAATGACACTTTTTGCCGATAGTGTGGGAGCTTATCTTGAAGAAATCAGATGTGCTTTGGTTGCTGATATCGAAGCGGAAGAAGCTAAAGCAAATGGCAAGTCCTCTGTTCTCAGTAATGTTAAGAAGTTTAACAAATGTAGTGCTGAATGGAGAGATATAAAACCTTTTGTCAGTTACGGACACTATGATAAAGACAACAATGAATACTGGATAACAGATACATATGCACTTCTTGTAGGCAATAACTCTGAGGGAATGGACTTAATACCTGATAGACTTAACAAAGCAGAACACGTTGGAAATTTTGATTACAAGAAATTTCTTACAGAAACCGAAAAGAATAATCACAATATACAGGAACTTCCGTCAGTACAAAAGGTTGCCGCATATAGAAAAAGTGCAAAGGTTAATCGTAAAAATAAGTACGATAAGTCTTGGGATAGAATAGTATTCAAAGACTTCTTGATACAGGGTAAGTATTTGGAAATGGCTATGAGGATTACAGGGGCTACGGTGGTTAGGTATATGGACTATCGTCATAACCTTTTATTTGAGGGAAATGGGTATAAGTTTGTGGTATGTCCAATGATACGTACCGAAGAAAATCAGGAAGAACCTACAAATTTTGACAACTTCTAAACGCTTGTTTGTTTGTGTTATACCAATAAAGGGGAACGATAATACGTTCCCCCGATATTGGGATTAAACTTTTACGGACTTTAAAAATTCTATGAACTCAGGATTTTCGTCAGCATATTTTAATGTGGCTTTCACCAATCTACTTTTGCTCTGATTGGTTTTACTTAGTAAACATTCAAGAGTTTCATATTCATTGTTTTTTAAATTGACAGAAAAGGTTTTGTAATTTGCTTTGTTATATTTCGATACGGCATTTCGATGAGCTATTAAATTTCTGAATTTCTTATCTTCTTCTGTCATATACTCACCACCTATGTATAAAATGTATAAAATGATGTCATAGTTTATGACATAGTTTATGTACAAAATGTATTGACAAATGTCATAAACTATGATATTATATTAGTGTAAGATAATTATATCACAACAGGAAATAATTGTCAAGGAGGATATTGATATGTTACAGAATTTAAAAGAACAGGAATGTAATTTTATAGACATTTCACAGAGAAAAGAAGTTCCCGATGATATTGATTTTGATGCGTTAGTTCCAAAGTCAAATCCCTCTGAGAATGAGCGTGAAAAAATTACAGACTATTCAAAAAGACATAAGGAAACTCAGGGTATGGACGTTCTTCCTCTGGACTTGTTTGAAAAAATGTTGCATAACTGTTTATTTAATAAGGATTATCGTTCTGCTTTTTGGCTTACAGCTATGGCAAATATGGGATTAAGATATTCAGATGTTTCAAGATTAAGAAGAATAGATTTGATTGACGAGAATGACAAGGTAAGAGAGAAGATACTCATACAGGAAAAGAAAACTTCCAAACAACGTGTAGTGTTTATTAACAAGGCTGTTAAGGCGGCATTACTATTATATCTATGGCATAGTGACATAGCTCCTATGGATTATCTGATAACTTCTCAGAGTAACAACAAGAGCTATGAAATGGAAACCTATATAGACAGCAGAGGAATAAAGAAAAACGTTCGTAAGAACGGAAAGTACGTTTATAAACTGGATGAGAACGGAAATAGGATTCTTAAACCGTTATCCCGTTCAGCATCAGAAGCTATAATGAAAGATATTATTATAAAAAATCTTGGACTTGCCCTAAAGAATGATTGGAGGTGTAAAGGAAATGAAGATGTGGTAGGCAAGATATGTACACACTCTATACGTAAGTTGTATGGTTGGGCTATTACTAATAATTTCATAAATAATTTTGATAGTAATGAAGCTTATGCACATACAGCGGCTTTGAGGTTTTTATCTCAGGACTATGGACATAGCTCAGAAGCTATGACATTGAGATATTCAAAGGATTTTGATAATCTCAAAGAACAAATTGTTAATAATATGAACTTAGGATTAAATATCATATATCCATTCTTTACGGAAGGAGCAATTGAATATATGAGTAGAATGAAATAAGAGGGAAAAGAGGTATAGAAATGAAAGAAGTTGTAGGGATTTATATTGTGGTATCATTGCTGTTCTATTTTATAGTGCGCTTGTTTGCCAAAGATAAATCTGATTGGGTAAACGACAAAAGAACTTGTAGACTAAGCGTGTATACAATTACAATAACTATATTTATCTATGCAATTATAACTATTGCATTTGCTACATATTTTTGCGAAGTATAAAATGGGAGGAATTTTGTATGAATGTTTTTACATTACTTGCTTATATTATAGAAGATAAGGTTATCAATTCTACAAATGAAGTGAAATATAACAATGGTTTTTATGTGGTAGATAACAAGGAAATAATAGAAAACTGCATACTTCCGTTGTGTGATAATGCAAAGGTAGACATAGATAATTGTTACGCTGAGTTACAGTTTGGTAAGAATCCACAGAGCGGCAGAGTGGAATTACAAAGTATAAAATTAAACAATATATTTGTTTATGATGTTGAAAAACAGATACGAAAGACACTCAGTACACTTTATGTTGATGAACTATATTATACAATGTGTGAGGAAGTAATATATATAAACTGGTAATTACATTTTGTTCTTGACATTGTGTGGATTCTTTGCTATAATTTGTTTATAGAAAGGAGTTTATATTATGTTATATTTAATTGATAAATATGTACAGGAATATCCAGACAGACCTTTGCAAGCTCTTGAAAAATTTAAAGACTTGCCTAAGAATTTACACGAAATGTCATTAGCAGAGCTTAATGATATTGTTAAGGAATGGAATCCTTTAACGGAGCGAACTGCATATAACCAAAGAAAATCAATTTTATATTACCTCAAATGGTTAAGGTATCAAGGAATACAAGTTAATCCTCAGATAGCAAATGAAATTGAAATACCAATATCTAAAAGACAATTCCTCATTTATTCAACTAAAGATATAGAATATTATTATAATATATTATTTAAACTATTAGAAAAACAAGCTATTATGGAAAATAGTACATTTGATAAATCAAAGTTTTATCTTTGTTATGCTACTGGAATACTGGCTTTCTATGGATTAACAGACGAACAGATAATAAATCTACAATTGAGTGATGTACAGCCTGATGGAGTTATTGGTTATGATTTACCGTTGACTGAACACGATATAGATATTCTTTTAAAGTATAAAAACGTAACTAAGTTCTCAAACAATATGCCATTAATAGGTACGACCTATGTACGTTCAACACGAAATGCAAGTGAAAGTATTGATTCGGGGTTTTTATCAAGACCTATATGGAGGGTAAAGCTTGATGATGAAAACAATTATTTAAAAAGTTTACTAAGAGTATCTAATCTTTACAAGCTTGGATTGTATGATAAAATTTATCAGCTTGAAAAAGAGACTGGACAAAGAATTGAAATCAATTGCATTACACCACAATGGTTTATGGATATTGTTAATAAAACAAAAACATCTGCGATTACTTTATCTAAAAAGGATTATATCGAATATAGAGTGGAACGTAATTCGGCAAAGCCAAAAGAACCAGTGAACATATCTATTGAGGATAAGAGTAAATTAATTACAAGGTTTAATGAGCTTACAAAACAAATGCAAGATTTGAATAATGAACTAAACAGTATCAAGGATTTGATTAAAAAATAAAAATTTCATTTAGGTACTTGACAAAGTAATAAAAGTATGGTATAATGTATATAGAAAAGAGAGAGGAAGCAAAAATCCTCTCTCTAAAATCCCCGTACAAAGTATGAAATGTATTTAATGTGGTGTCGCCAAGCGGTAAGGCACAGAGCTTTGACCTCTGTTATCGTGGGTTCAAATCCCTCCACCACAACCAATATGAGAGAATGACGGAATAGGCAGACGTTAGCGGAGAATCGTTCGAGTGACTATCCACGAATCGAGTAGACCGCCAGAGTTAAAGATAGGGATTAACTTCATGTAGGTTCAAATCCTACTTCTCTCACCAATTAACTGGACGTAGTTCAATGATAGAACACTACTAAAGTATAAGGGTAGTAGAGGTTGCTGGTTCAAGTCCATGCCGTTCAGACCATGAGTATTAAGACACACCAATATCAACACGTACTGAAAGGAAACCATCGGGAAATGATTGATACATGGGGGTTTGTGTGTACCCCACTTAATACTCAACCAACATCTTCACACACATAGTAAAACCTCCTTCATAATATGCCCTCTTAATTGAGGGCGTATGGACTGTTGGCGAAATTGGCAAACGCATGGGACTTAAAATCCCTCGGAGTAATCCTTATCGGTTCAAGTCCGATACAGTCCACCATATTTTAAAGTGCAATATATTGTATGTAATGTGCAAATATTGCACTTTAAATATCACATATTATATTTTAACTGAAAGGAAGTTCATATGACGGTACAAGATTTATGTGAGATTCTGAAATCAAAAGACAGATTATATTATAATGTTTTGCGGAGACACTTTAAGGAGAAAGCTAATGATGTATTTGTAGAACTGATATCAAGCAGATATTTCGCACTAACGATATTATATAGATGTCCTAATTGTGGACTTGTTATAGCAAACAGAGATGATTTTGGTACATATTTTGATGATACTAATTGCGAAGCACTGTGTTGTTATAATTGTGACAGTGAAATAAAGTATGATAAACTTATAGCTGAACCGCTATTAATAAGAACTAAAAAGGAGTATAAGAGTAATGACTGATAAGGAAAGATTACAGAGAAGAAAGACACAACTTGAACGTGAACTAAAGGATATTCAGAATGAAATACGTTTATACGAACCTGTTTCATTAGAGGAATATATGCAAGCTATAGAAACCAAATCATATTTCTTAAATATGCAGGGAGCAGTTGTATGGAGTACGGATAGAAAATTTAATCCCCATTTAATGTTTCCTTTTCATAATTATCCCACTGATGATTTGGCACATCAAGCAAGACAATTAAAGGGAATAGATGATAAACTTCTTGCTTTTAAATATTGCTATGATAGGGATTATAAACCTCATTGGGATTTTCCAGAGGTAAAATATTTTATTGTATATAGTCATATTGAAGAACGTTTTGAAGTTGCTCAATCACAATGTTTGGAAATTAATACAGTTTACTTTAGTTCAGAAGCCATTGCACAGAAATGTTGTGATTGGCTTAATAATAAAGAAGAAAATAAACAGGAGGAAAACGAATGAAGTTTACAGAAATGAGAGCAAAGATGCTTGAACACTTTGCTAAAATGACAGAGGGTGATACATCATTATTTGAGGTATCGCTTGATAAGGATAGGCTTTGGGACTTATATCTTAATAGTTTTCCAGAGGGAAAGAACCCTAAGTTTAGAGAGCGCACAGAACATGACTGTTCGTGTTGCAGACATTTTATCAAGACAATGGGTAATGTGGTTGCTATCAAAGACGGAAATGTAATATCTATTTGGGACTTTGATATTAATGGTGACGATACATACGAACCCTCAATTAAGGCAATGAGTGAGTATGTTCATAGCTGTACTATCTCTGAGGTATTTTTCAGCAGAGAAAGACGTATTGGTACAGAGTACAATAAGGAACTTACCGATGACCAGATTCTTACATGGGAGCATTTTTATGTTGATATTCCAGAAGCTTACATGGTACGAAATGCAGATAGCAAGGCTGAGTTACAGGGACAGCGTAGAGATACACGTAATGTATTCAAGCGTTCACTTGACGAGATAACTATGGAAGCTCTTGATATTACACTTGAACTTATCTCACAGAACTCACTCTATCGTGGAGAAGAAAACAAGGGAGTAATTGAAGCGTTCCATAATTATAAGGTTGTATATGATACTCTTAACGATGAGCAGAAAGAAATTTTTGCTTGGGAGAAATCCATTGAAGCAGGAATGTCAGTGGGTAGAATAAGAAATCACGCTATCGGTACACTTCTTGTAGATATTTCCAATGGTACAGAACTTGATGAAGCTGTACGTAAGTATGAAGTTGTTGTAGCTCCAGCAAATTATAAGCGACCTAATGCTATCTTCACTAAGAAAATGTTAGAAGATGCAAAGAAAACTCTTGCAGAGCTTGGATATATGAGCGCACTCAAACGCAGATATGCAACGCTTGATGATATCACAGTGAATAATATTCTCTTTTCAAATAGAGATGCCGCAAGGCGCATGAATGGAGAGGATATTTTTGACGAGATGGCGGCAAGTATTGCAGTAAATCCTAAGAAGTTTGACAGAGTGGAAGAAATTAGTATTGATAATTTTATTAACAATGTACTTCCTACAGCAAAGGAGATTGAAGTTCTTTTTGAAAGTAAATTTGTAGGAAATATGGTATCACTCATTGCACCAGAGGATATAAATAGCAAGTCTATGTTTAAGTGGGCTAATAATTTTTGTTGGGCTTATACTGGCAATGTAGCAGACAGCATGAAAGCAAGAGTAAAGTCTATGGGTGGTAAGGTAGACGGAGTATTACGTTTTTCTATTCAGTGGAACGAGGACGGTAGAGATAACAGTGACCTTGATGCTCATTGCATAGAGCCTAATAGAAATGAGATATTCTTTGGTCATTGTAGAAAGCCTAATATGTCACCCACAACTGGACAGCTTGATGTCGATATTATTCACCCCAATGGTAAGATTGCCGTTGAAAATATCACTTGGAGTGATAAGGACAAGATGAAAGAGGGTACATATAAATTCTTTGTTAATCAGTATAGTGGTAGTACACGAAACGGATTTAGAGCAGAGATAGAATTTGACGGACAGATTTATTCATTTGATTATTCTAATCCAACAAGGAACGGTGAGAATATTAATGTTGCAGAAGTAACATTAAAGAATGGAGAATTTTCTATCAAGACCGCACTTCCTAATACCGTAAATGGTAGTAGAGATATTTGGGGAATACAGAGCAATCAGTTTGTACCTGTATCAGTTGTAATGTATTCACCTAATTATTGGGACGAGCAGAATGGTATTGGAAATAAACATTATTTCTTTATGATTAAGAACTGTATTAATCCTGAGACACCTAATGGTTTTTACAATGAGTTTCTTAACAATGAACTTGACAAACATAAGAGAGTAATGGAAGCTCTTGGCTCTAAGCTTGCTGTTGTTAATGCAGATGACCAGTTAAGTGGTATTGGATTTAGTTCCACACAGCATAACTCTATTATCGTAAAGGTAAAGGGTAGCACTGAAAGAGTATTAAGAGTTAAGATATAAGGAGGGATAATATGGCAATGGATGCAAAGGCAATTAAGATAGTTACAGACTATATTATAGCACACCTTGACAAATCTGATACCATACCACCATTTGATGTGTTTATTGTATGGAAGTGTAAGACATTACAGAATTGGAAGTATTTACTTTCAAGCACATTGTTTGACGGAATGTATTATGAACTTACGTACAACGGTGATAAAAAGGAATGGTATCTTGATGCCTATAAGAAGTTTGAGAATAAAATAATTGTTGAAATTTGAAAGGAGAAATTCACATGAATATTTTTGAGAGAGCAGTAAGAGAAAAGACACGTTTTAATTACAAGGGTAGTATTGGAGTTGAGGAACTTTGGGATTTATCACTTGAAAACCTTGATAAAATCTATGGTAATCTTTCAGTAGAGCTTGATAATATTCCTAAGAGGTCATTACTTGATACAAGTAATTCTCAAAGAGATGAAATTGAATTTAAGCAGGAGATTATTAAGTATATTGTAGAAGCTAAAAAGTTAGAAGCACAGCAGAAAACAGCCGCAAAGGAAAACTCAGCTAAGAAGCAGATGCTCCTTGAAATTCTTGAAAAGAAGAAGAATCAGAGCTATGAGAATATGAGTGTGGAAGAACTTACAGCACTTGTAAATAGTCTTTAATGTGGTATGCGGATATTGTGCGACAGCGTGATAAATATAAGACTGTCGCAGATGAGCTTATAAAAGATATAGACTTTATTCAAACAGAACTTAATCGTGAAATAGTTTCAGTACATGAGACTACAGTTAGTTCAATACCAAACCTAAGTAATCAGGGATTTATAATTATATCTAAGGACAAAGAAAATGAAAAAATTATCTAACTTAATGTTGTTGGCTAATTTTATTTCTACACTATTCTATGCAGTATCTTATCCTTACATTTATGCAGAGACAATTAAGGTAGTTCCTCATTCTTATATAGGATTTGAGCAAATCCTTACTTGTCTCAGCACAATTCTTTTTTGCAAGTTATGGAATACATATGGCGATAAGTTATTTAAACATTATCGCCTTATTCTTTTAGTAGAAATAATAGCAGACATTATTTTATTTGGAAATGTGTTAATCAAGAATAATCTGAGCGTATATTTTTTGTTAAATATAATAATATATTCTTTAATAACCCGTAATGTTATATGTGGTGGTACAAAAATGAGAGCTAAAGTTCACCCAGATGAGAAAAGTAGGGAACGATACGATAACAATAATCAAATAGTATCTTCAATTGCCACACTTATGGGAGCAGGGTATGCAATAATATATTCTCTTGATATAAAGTATCTATTTGTTTGTGCATTAATAGGCAATATAATAGATAATATTTTTTACTTATACATTTATGAGCATATTAATGTACAAAATGTACGATAAAAATACAAAAAGATTGTATATACTATATATTGACAAAGAACGGAATGTATGGTATAATATAAACATAAAGAACAAGGAGGTGTGGCAATGCCATACAAGGTGTATAGTGACAGCTATCTTATGAGCTTGACAAAGAAACAGTTAATAGAAATATTAAGAACAGCAGAACATAACTTTAAAACAATAGAGGAAGCTTTAAATAATAGTGCAAGGGTTGGTAAAGAATATGCTGATAAATTTGACGAAGCTAAAAGACTTCTGGAACTGGCAGTTGATGACATGAAAGAAATAGACTTTTGTTCACAGGTATGTTGTAGAGATAGCCTTGCTTGTCGAACAGCAGATTTTTGTGATTTTAAATGGCGATACGCTGACGAAGCTGAGAAGCTGTTAAAGGAGAACTAATATGAAAATGTTAGGCATAGAAGAAATAATGTGTCCTAATTGTGGTCATGTGCATGACGTTCCTGTTTATGATAATCAAGGACATAAAACATACGGAATGAAGTTTTGTTCTCAATGTGGAGCAAGTTTGTTCTATGAAAGTAGAACATATACATTAAGCAAAAAGTTCATTGACTGGCTGACCAATCAATATTATATGTTGTATTGTGATAATCAGGATTGCAAGGATTGTCCTTTTCACTCAAAGTTTAATGGACTTGGAAAACAATGTAATGACTTAGAGGGTGATGAAAGGCTGGTAATTATTAAACGTATATTAGATAAGGAGAAAAACAATGGCTGATTATTTAAGTCGTGCAATGGTATTATCTGATAATAATATTATCGAAGTTCATACAAAAGAATATGGAACGTGCGAGGTAGTTCCCGTTGAATATCTGGAATCTCTACCAGTTATAGAACAAGATTTAATGGAATGGCTTGTTAATATGGCTATGAGTAGATGTTGTCATGGAACAACTTGCGAAGAATGTCCTTTTGGTGAGAATAATAATGAGTATAATAAATATTGCGAAAAGCTAACGCTTGAACAGAAATTGGAAGTATGTAAGAAAATATATAGGAGTGATGTGTAATGGCTAAGACGATTTGTGATAATTGTATACACGATGGAGTATGTGGATTAGAGGGACATTTAGACGAAGCACTGACTTTCTGTGCAAATAAATCCACAGATGTACCCGTGAAGCGTGGACATTGGTATCACAACACAAGTAAGTATGTTAGTGAGCTTGATGCTTATTTTATACAGGCTTGTTGCTCTTGTTGTAATAAATACAGTGATAGAGTTGACCAGTATACAAAAATCATGTCAAACGAAACGTGTTCACATTGCGGAGCAGATATGAGAAACGATAGCAACCTTATGGAAACAGAAGTTGAAGGGCTATTCCTTAACTTTGAACAGGGTGAGAACAATGACTGATAAAAATTATAATGACATAGATATATTTGATATAAAAGACATTAAGACCTGTGAACAGGTGAGAGAAGAAAATTTATTAAGGGGTGTATAATATATGGGTAATTTTGTTAAATTGCATAGTCGAAAAGATTTAATATCGTTTATTGAAGATGCGAGAATTGATTTCGACTGTGCAGAAGATTGGGAGAATTTCTTTGGATTCAGATTGGAATGTGATGATGACGGAAATGAATTAGAAACTGTTTCAGAATATGCAGAACATAATTCATTTAATATTGACCCTTATGCTAATGAATATCCTATAATTGCTTACTATACATTTACAAAAGAAAATGATAGGTTTGGCGGCTTTGGAATAGAAATATTTGATTACATTTCTGTGAGTGAATTAGCTGTTAAAGGTTTGAGATAAAAGAATAATTTTATGAAAGGAGAAATATAATGACAGACCAGAGATATGAAACTATACTTAAAGACATTAACTGTTGTCAAAACTGTATTCATTTTCATTTGGGTATTCACTTTAATGGTTGTGAAACAGGTTGGTGTCTTTGTGGTAAATGGACGGTACATTCACGTACAGATGTATGTGATAAATACAAAAGACGTATAGAACAGGAGGATTGAAAATGGCTAATATCAAATTTGTTTTAAACGGTTGTGACATATCTTTTATTGCAGAAGCTCCCGAAGATATAACGCTGAAACAACTTTTGAGACAGTGTGATAAGATTAAACCTGATTGGTGCGCTTGTGGTATTTGTTCTTGTGAAAATGATGAAGATGTTGAATTAAAAATTGGATATGATAGTATTGAAAAAATAGACAAAGATTGTCCGTGTACAATCAAGGAGGGCTGAAAATGTCTGAGTTTAATTGGACGGTGGACGATATAGAAAGAGCGCAACGTGATTTTAGTAATAACTTCATGCGACTTGACTGTATTAGAACAGAAAGCTATGATATAGCAATTGACTGTATGACTGAGTGTATTGAGAAGGAATCCGCAGACATACAGCCCGTTGATACAAAGGAAATTCTTAGACATTTAGATTCTATGATGATATGTATTGGCAATGCCTATGATACATCACATGGCTTACTTAGAAGCGATATGGAATTTATTGAAAAACAAGAAAAAATTATTAAAGAATTATTGGAGGGAGCAGGAAAATGAGTAAGACTTTTGAAGAAAGAATGGCAAGGGAAGATGCTTATGACAGAGGATATGATGCTGGATATTATGTAGGAAAAAGAGATGGATATATAGAAGCAATAAAAGATATGCAACATATAGAAGAAATGAAAAAGGAAGGATATAATGAAGGTAATTGATGGAGATAAATTACAAAATCATTTGGATTATCTGATACAAAAAGAGAAACAGCTTGCAAAAGAGTGTTCTCTATATCCTAATAACGAATTTGAAAGGCAACGAAGATACTGTTTTGAAGCGAACGCTTTGGCATATGGGTTATGTATGAATGTGATGAATTATTATATTACCACGGATATACAACCTGTGAAATACGGACGATGGATTGAACACCATGACTTAATAGAATGTAGCGTTTGTGGATTTGAAGTTAAAGATACATATTGCGAAAAGCGTGATATGACGAGTAGTGAAACAAGTTACGATTATTGCCCTAAATGCAGTTCATATATGAGAGGTGATGAAAATCGCTGAGAATGATTTAATAGAAAGAAATAAAATCTTTGAGAAAGTCACAGAATTGTATCGTTATAGCAAGGGCGATATGCACATCGCATACAGGGAACTGCTTGATTATATTCTCGATATGCCAACAGCAGACGTACAGCCTTCTGATAGGTGGATAAATGCTCAAATCAACCCACCTATTGCAACAGACGGAGAAACTTCTGATTATGTACTTGTACTGAGAGCAGATGGTAGACAATGTGTATGCTATTATATTTATGATGATGACGAGGGTAATTGTTGGTGTTCTGAGGACGAGAAGTCGATATATGATATAGATGAAGTTACACATTGGCAACCATTACCCCAAACGCCAAAGGAGAATTAAAATGAATGAAGTAGAAAAGCAAAGAATTGAACGCTGTTCAAAGTGTTCTAAATCTGTTGAAGCAGATGACTTTCAAGGAGGAACGGAATTATATTGTCCACTACACGGCTATCCTTGTGATAGTATTATTCAATGCGTGTATGTTGCAGACAATAAGATTTATAAGGAAACGGAGTGAGAAATATAAGCTTGTTTAAAAAAAATAAAAATAAACAAATATCCAAATTGAACTTTGATGATGTTTTAGTTAGTTATAGTAAGATTAAAACTTCAACTCACAAACCAATTACACCATGTACTGCTGAACAAGCATTTAATTATGTTAATAGTTTGAATCCATTAAACAATCTTGAATTACAACTTGAAAATTTAATATGGCATAATATCTCACAAGCATTAGAGGATGAAAATTTTAACACGAAAATTTGTCTTTATCCTAATCCATATATGACCGTTAAAGACCAAAGACTTCCAATTCTACAAAAGATACCATTTGATGATGTTTTAGTCAGTGTTGAAAAGGTTGTTAAAAAATTTAAAAATGCATATGATTATGATACACATATATGTTGTGACAATTTAACTAATGTCAAATATATTCGTGAGAATTATAAAGGCTATGATAGAATAACTATTGTAATCTCATGGTATTACAAGGGAGAATAATATGGATAACAAATATAAAATGAACTTTATTATAAGGAAGAATATTATAGATGATAAATATAAAATGTACTTATTTAAAGCCATGTGTCGTAATTTACATAGGGTACATGGATATTCAATTAATGAATGTAAGGCATATATGCAGGGATATTTAGATTGTCAAAAGTTTATGCAGAAAAATTATGAGTTGCATGATGAGCCAGAGGGCAAGGTATATTATCAAATTAATATTCCAGACGAAGATAAATGTAAGCCACAAACAAACAATGTACCTTAAAAATTTTTTTGAAAAATAACAAAAAGGGTATTGACAAAGAATGAAATGTATGTTATAATATATATGTACCAAAGAGAGGTATTAAAAAATATCCTCTCATAGTATAAAATGTAATTTAAAAACGAAAGGAAAGAATTAACATGGCAGAAAAGAAGAACGCACCTCACGATTTACAGCAGACAAAGGGAGTATTCTCTTTCAGAGGAATCGTAACGGGAACAGACAAGGACGGTTTTTATACCGACAAGAAAACACAGACTGGTAAGCTTTTCAGAGCAGTATCATTTGGTGTTGAGTATGACAAGGATAAGAGAGATTTTATCTCACTCAATGGCATGGAGAGAGATTCAGTATTCTTCTCTAAGACCGAAAAGGTAGACGGAAAGAATAAGACCACGGTTGAAAAGGTCGCATGGAAGGATAGAGATTCTTTTAGCAAAGAGGGCTTTGGTCTTATCGGTATAAACCTCGGACTTGTTAAGATTCAGCAGGACGGTAAGGAAGTAAACGACAAGAAAACAATGGTCGAGTTTGATGCTTGTAAGTACATTGGAGAGAATCTTAAAGACGGTCAGAGCGTATTTATTAAGGGTAGTATTGACTATAGTACATACAAGGGTAAGCACTATACAAAGTTTGTTCCACAGCAGATAAGCCTTTGCACAAAGGACATTGATTTTGAGGACGAAAGTTTTAAGACTAACAATTTCTTTACTCAGACAGTTGTTCTTATGGGAGTTAAGAAAGACGAGACTTGCAAGGACAGAAAGAAGTTTATTGTATCAGCAAAGACAATAGGTTACTCAAATATTGAGGACGTAGAATTTGTAATATATGATAATGAGAAGCTTGCTAAGAATCTCAAAAGTTTAAAGCCCTATACCGCAATTGAAATTCACGGTAATATTGTTGTTGCGACTTCCGTTGATACAGTAGAAGAAGAAGATGACGGTTGGGGTGACAGCAATCCTATGGAACGTAATAATGCTCCATTTGTTAGAGAGCTTGTTATTACTGGTGCTGATAAGGAAAGTATTGACACAGAGCTTTATTCAGAAGAAGCTGTTGAAAGTGCTATCGCAAAGCTTGCCGCAAAGGATAAGACTAATAAGGAATATGGTAACTCTGATGATGATTGGGGTAGCGTTAATGGTGATTCTGGTAATGATGAGGATGATGAATGGTAATCCCATTCATCACCTTATACACAAATAATATTATATAACACAAAGGAGAAAAAAGATTTATGGCAGTAGCAAGAAAAGCAAGTAAGACACAGAGTAAGTTAGCAATGGTTTTATACGGAGAGCAGTTTACAGGTAAATCAACTATGGCAATGCAGTTAGCGTTCTTTAAAAGACCTGATGGAAAGCCATTCAGAATACTTTATCTTGACCCTGAGAGTGGAAGTATTGACGATTATCTTCCTGACCTTGAAGCACAGGGTATTGACCTCGGTAATATCTATATTGTTTATACTCAGTCGCTTGGAGAAGTACAGGAATATATCAAGAAAGCAAGAAATGGCGAGGACTATTACGAGCTTGACGATGACGGAAATGAAACAGATGAAGTTGTAGTTGATGCTGATGGTGAGCCTTTCAGACCTGATGCTATCGTAGTAGATGGTACTACAATTCTTAATCTTAGCACAAAGCAGTCACTTATTGAGTTTAGCAAGAAGCGTAATGGCGTTAAGGCAAAACAGCAGGGACTTGTTGGTGACGAGAGACTTGTTAAGATTGAGGGTGCAGGACTTGAACTTAAAGATTATAATGTAATTAACTTTAAGGGACAAGACCTCATTCTTGACCTCATGGGTTGTGGTAAGCATTTTATTGTAACAGCAAGAGAAACAGACGAAAAGGTATCTGTAAAGCAGTCTGATGGTTCTGTAACTTCTGTTGCAACTGGTAGAAAGAAGCCTGACGGTTTTAAGGATTTAGGTTACAATGCAAAGACAGTTATTCGTATGTTCCGCGATGAAGATGGTAATGTATGCGCTCATGTTGAAAAGGATAGAACACACGTACATGAGGATAATGCAATTATCGTTGACCCCTCACTTGTTGATTGGCAGTCCGTAATAGATAAGACAGCAACTAATAAGGAGTTTATTGTTAAGAACTCTCTTGTACAGTCCGTTGAAAAGGAACAGGATATCTATTCAAGAGAAATTCTTGGTAGTGCAGGAAAGCCCGTAGACACTACAAATGATACGGCAGAGACAGCTAATACAACTTCCAATGAAGTAGACGAGCTTAAAGATAAGATACGTGAAGTACAGAAGTCTCTTAATCCAGTGCAGAAAACTACAGCAAAGACAGAGCTTGCAAATGCTGGACTTCCTCTGACAACTAAGACAATCACAGATGTAGATACACTTAAAAAGTATCTTGAAATTCTTTCCAACGTTAAGTAATAAATAAATAGGGGAGAGGTAACTCTCCCCACATTATAAAAGGTGATAGTATGGCAAGGAAAAAAGAAGAAACAACTAAAACTAAAAAGACAAGTAAGGCAAAAGAAAGAGATATTGGATTACAGCTAACGGATTATATTTATAAGGAATATAATTTAACATATTTGCCTACTTATTTTTTTACCAATCTTAGAAAGATATACAATGGTACTTATTCTCAGAATCTTAAAGAGCCAATCTCTCCAGAAGATTTGTTTTATATGTGGCAATCCAAAATGGATTATCTTAATAAGACATACGAATATAATAAACAGCATGGTAAAGACATGGTAGGTATACAGAGAGTATCTTATGACCTTGCTATCCTTTTAAATAAATATGATTCATATAAGCGTTGGAAAGAAAAACAAAATGCCATACATGAACAAGAGAAACAAACTAAGGAGCAACATAAACAAATCAAGGCAATGCAAAAGATACAGCCTAAATGTCAACATCACGAAGATGATAACATAAATGATATTATAGACGAAATATAAGGCGGTGATTTATATAGAGCCTGTAAATAATGTAACAAATGAAATCCTTTTTGTTGGGTGTATTTATACTAATCCTGAGTTATTGGTAGAATACATACAACTTGTTAAGAGTAAGTACGATTTTTATGATGAAGCTACACGTTTCTTTTATGATTGTGCTGAAATTATGTATCAGACCCGTTCACAAGAATTTAAGAACAACGTCATTACTGCGTTTATGTCAGAGGACAAAGAGCGTTTAACACAGTTTAAGAACTATGGTGGTAACAAAACACTTGATGAATGGCGTAAGCTTGCACAGATTGAAAATCAAAAGAACTATTATGATATTCTAAAGAAGTTTTCTTTGCTTAGAGAATATCAGCGTAAAGGATTTGACGTTTCTGGTATTATAGCTCATAAGAAGTTTGAGACTTTTAATGCTAACGACATTTATAGATTGGTCAGAGGTAAGGCTGATAAAATACATACGGTTATCCTCGGTAGTACAGAAACAGAAGTCCTTAATAAGAATACAAAGCAAACATTACTTGAACACATGGCAAAGCCTGATATGGGTATTCGTATGCCATTTCCTATATTAAATGAAGTATTCAGAGGAATGAAATTAAAAACTCTTATGGCTTCTGGTATGGTATCAAATGCTGGTAAGACACGTTTTATGATTTTGATTATCGCATATATAGCTTTAGTTTTAGGACATAAGGTTTATGTTATGATAAACGAAATGACTAAGGAAGAAATGAGAGATGCACTAATAACTACGGTTATTAACAATCCTGAGTTTCAAGAGCTTCATGGTATCAAGCTCTCCAAGAACGAGAGTGAACTTGATATGGGATTATACAAGGATAAAAACGGTGAGTTCATGTATCGTAAGGTTAATGATGAGGGTGAACCACTTGAAACTGACGAGGAATTTGTAGAAAGAGTAGCAAAAGAATCTAAGGAGTTTCAAGAAGTAATGAAGATTGCTGATTGGATAGATTCTGAAACGCAATCCTCTATCTTTGTGGACGATGTATCAGATGCATACGATGATAAAACTTTGGAGTTTAAAATTCGTAAGGCTAAAATGACATTAGGTTGTAACTATTGGTTTTATGATACATTCAAATCTGATACAGATGATACTGGTGATTGGGCGGCAATGCTTGTATCAGCTACACGACTTGCAACAGTAGCAAAGGAAACTGAAACATTTGGTTTCTTATCTATTCAGCTTCTTGACGAGGTTTCTTCTGTAGAGCCTGATAGATTAACTTCTTCATACGTTGCGAACTGTAAGGCAATTAAGCGTGTATTATATACTATGATATTATTTAAGGAGATATTACCAGCAGAATTTAAAAAGTTTGGTTATCTTAAAGTTGATGAGGAATGGGGCGACCCTCAAACAAAACCACTTCAAGACGGTAAAAGATATTATTGTGCATCGGTAGACAAAAATCGCTTTGGAAGAAAACCAAAAGTTATTTTTGAGGTAGACTTGAACCGAAATACATGGTGTGAAGTGGGAGAATTGGTGAGAAAATAACATGGTACAAGTAAAAGAAAATTTAACTAATCGAACATTTAACAAACTAAAAGTAATTAGACAGATAGAAGATTATATATCACCAAAAGGAAAGCACGAAGCAAGATGGGAGTGTCAGTGTGAATGTGGTAATATTGTAAATGTAATTGGGTCAAAATTAAAAAATTGTCACACACAATCCTGTGGTTGTTTACAAAAAGAACGAATAATACAATATAACAAGAAATATAATGACTATGAAATTCAAGATGGTTATGTAATTATGTATACTATAAAAGGTGAACCATTTTATATTGACTTGGAGGACTTTAATAAAGTCAAAGATATATGTTGGTGCGCTTCAAATGGATATCTTATTGGTAACAATAATGGTAGAAATATAAGATTACATAGACTTATTATGAACTGTCCTGATAATATGGAAGTTGACCATATTAATCACAATACAATGGATAATCGAAAATCAAATCTTAGAATTGTTACAAGAAGTCAAAATAATATGAATCACGGTTTGCGAAACAATAATAATTCTGGTATAACAGGAGTATGTTGGAATAAAATAACTAAAGAATGGATGGCATATATTGATATTAATTCAAAGCGAATTAATCTTGGAAGTTTTAATTGTATTGATGATGCTATAAAAATTCGTAGAGAAGCAGAAGAAAAATACTTTGGTGAATTTAGTTATAATAATTCACCAAATATTTAGGAGAGCTTGTAAGGAAGTGAGTTAATGGATATCTCAGCAATGAAAGAGTATATATTAGAGAATGATTACGTTCCTGTCATTCTTGAACAGTTGGGTTGTCACCATATAAAGGACAAAGGGGACTACATATCTTGTGGGAATCCTGACGGAGATAATAATGGTGCGTGTGTGGTTTATCTTGATACCAATTTAACAGTAGTCAACTATACACGTACTCTTAATGCCGCTAAAAAAAGCCATGATATATTTGACCTTGCTGAATTTTATCTAAAAATTAATTTCTTTGAAGCTCTCAAAAAATTATGTGACTGGTGCGACCTTGATTATTATAAAGACTGGAATGAAGATTTACCAGAAAGCTTACGCATTACAAAAATGCTTATGGAACTTAATAATAGTGTAGATACAGAAGAAGATAATAGTCCACTTAAACCTATACCAGAACACATATTATCCTATTACTATCCATATGTCAATGATATGTTTGCCAAAGACCATATATCATACAGGACACAACGTTTATTTGAGATAGGATATGATGACCAGACCAATCGTATTACTATTCCAATAAGGGACGAGCTTAATAATCTTGTAGGAGTAAAGGGAAGATTATTTAAAGAACAATTAGACGAAGATGATTTAAAATACTTGTATATAGAGCCATGTAATAGAAGTAAAATATTATATGGCTTGAACCTTGCTTATCCCTATATTATGCAGAAAAAATGTGTATATGTATGTGAGAGCGAAAAGGGTGTTATGCAACTGTTTGATATGGGAATATATAATGCGGTTGCTACAGGTGGTAAGCGAGTATCACAAGCTCAAATAGATATGTTGAGTAGATTGTGTGTTGATATTATATTCTGTTTCGATGCTGATGTAGAACAATCAGAGATTGAAGAATTGGCTGATAGGTTTATTGAAAGCATTAATATATATGCTCTTATAGATAAGGACAATATTCTTGACGAGAAAGAAAGTCCTACTGACAATCCAGATAAATTCAAGATATTGGATAACAATAATAAATATAAAATTAAGTGAGGTTAAATATGAATTATAAACTGATAGGTAATAACAATTATAACGAGCCATTAAGAACATTCCTTGAAAACAAAGGTGTAGAAAATATAGATACATATATGTATTTAACTGATGATGTACTTATTCCATATTATAGCCTTGCTAATATACATGAAGCGGTTGAAATATATCAAAAACATATTGAAAATAATAGTAAAATATGTATACTGGTAGACCCAGATGTAGATGGATATACCAGTGCGGCAATACTATATAAGTATATACAATCCGTTAGTCCAAACTGCGAAGTTGTATATTTATTACATGACGAAAAGGGACATGGATTAACTTCTGAAATCAATGTACCAAATGACGTAAGGTTACTATTCATTCCTGATGGTGGTACAAACGATGTGTCACAGTGTAAAGCTCTTAAAGAAAAGGATATTGACGTTATTATCCTTGACCATCACGAACAGGAAGTTGATAATCCCTATGCTTGTATAGTCAACAATCAATGTAGCCCCTCTTACTCTAATAAACAACTCAGTGGAGCAGGGATAGTGTATAAATTTTTACAGGCTTGTGACGAAGAAATGTGGAACGAAGAAGCCGATGATTACCTTGACCTTGTGGCGTTAGCTCAGATATCGGATAATATGGATATTCGTTCTTTAGAAACAAAGCGTTTAATAGATAAGGGCTTAGAAAATATTATTAACAAGTGCTTTGAAGCTTTACTCAATGCACAATCATATTATTTTCCAGACGGAACGACAGCTATAGACGTACAGTTTAAAATCACACCACTTATTAACGGTCTTATTCGTGTAGGTACACAAGAAGAAAAAGATATTTTATTTAGAGCATTTATTGGTGATGAGAGTGAAACTTTTAGTTACAAGAAGCGTGGTGAAAAAACATTCACGGAAGAAAACATTTACGACCATGCCGCACGTATTTGTAAGAACGCTAAGACAAGACAAGACAATTTAATCAAGAAACAACTTCCTATTCTTATAGAACAGATAGAAAACAAAAAACAGAACGAACATGAAGTTGTTATTACAAATGCAACAGACCTTATTCCTCAATCATTAACAGGCTTGGTTGCTATGAAGATAGCGGATAGATATAAGAAGCCATGTATGATGTTAATAAAACATAATGACACTGAGTATGGCGGCTCTGCAAGAGTTCCTGATTATAGTCCCATTGACAATTTTAAAAATATTCTTAACGAGCTTGGTTCATTTAGTGGTCAAGGACACGCAGGAGCTTTTGGTGTTAAAGTTAAAAAAGATGCTATCAACAGTGGGTTAAATGATATTGAAACATATCTTGTATCAAACAATTTAGTGGGGAATGGTTGTACACCAGTAGACTTTGAGATTGATTATGAAGATTTGGATATCGGTATATATAATAGTATAGCTGGTTTAAAAGAATATTATGGTACTGGTATGAAAGAAGTTAATGTTGTCATTAAAAATATTCATATTGATGCAGACGATATCGAAGTAAAGGGACAAAATGAAGATACATGGAGCGTTAAAATCTGTGATGAATCTATTGAGTTAATAAAGTTCAAATGTCCTGAGAGTGACGTTATGTTAAATGCAATGGGTTATTATATAATAAATATTATTGGTAAGTTTACATACAGTTATTTTAACGGTGTAAAGACTGCACAAATTATTATTAACGATTATGAGGTAGTAGACGAATATGACTGAGAGTGATTTTAATAAGTGCAAAGAAACGTGTGAGAAATATGGTGTTTCATTTACCAATGATGACGGTACATATAAATCCTTTTATGAAGTCGTGCATGATTTAGCAAAAATATGGAAGCAATTGGACGAAAAAAATAAAGATTGTATAATAAAATCCCTTGACAAAGTATAAAATGTATGCTATAATATATGTAGAAAATAAAAAGGAGATGACTAAATGACAACAACTTATTCGTCCTTACATAATCACTCAATGTATTCTCTCCTTGACGGATATTCAACGCCAGAAGAATATTTAGAGAGAGCAAAAGAGATAGGACTAAAAGCATTTGCTATTACAGAACATGGCAATGAATATTCATGGTGTTATTTTGATAAGCTTAAAGCAAACTATCCAGATATCAAAATGATATATGGCGTAGAAATGTACGAATGTTTTGACCGTACTGTAAATGACAAGGATTCTAAATATTTTCACCTAATAGTTCTTGCAAAGAATGAGAGGGGGCGAAAGGCTCTTAATCATCTTGTTACCTTATCAAACTTAGAAGGATTTTATTACAAACCACGTATACAGCTTTCAGACTTTAAGGACTATGGTAATGACTTGGTTGTATGTTCTGCTTGCCTTGCTTCAAAACTCGCAAGGGAAAGTGATTATAACAAGTGTATGGAATATGTTAGGGAGTATCGTAGATACTTCCCTCATTTCTTTCTTGAAATGCAATCCCATTCCAGTGAAGAACAAGCTGAATACAACAAGAAAATATTAAAGCTTGCTAATGGTACAAGCACACCATTTATTATAACAACTGATAGTCATGCCGCACGTAAGGAAGATTTATATTATCAGGGACAGCTTGTAAGAATTGCAAGAGATAATGAAACCGCTTCTGAAATATATGAGGGTTGTTATTTACAGACCGTTGAAGAAATCCATGAGATAATGGATAGCCAGATAGGACGTGAAAATGTAGAGCGTGGACTTGTAACTACAAATCTTGTGGCAGATATTATCGAAGATGTTAATATGCCATTCCAATCACCACAGCTTCCTACATTTCCACTTCCAAAGGGATTTAATGATAACTATTCATATCTAACCTACCTTACAGAACAAGGCTGGAAGAAAAGAAATATAGACAAGCTTCCAGAAGAAGAACAAAAGGTTTATCGTGAACGCTTGGACTATGAAAAGAATATTATTCATAGTATGGGATTTGATGGTTACTTCTTAATAGTATGGGACTTTATTAATTGGGCTAAAACAAATGGAGTAAAGGTTGGTGCTGGTCGTGGTTCGGGTGCAGGAAGCTTAGTATGCTTTCTTATGGGTATTACTGACCTTAATCCCATTAAGTACGGTCTTATTTTTGAGCGTTTTCTTAACCCCGAAAGAATAAGTATGCCAGACCTTGATATAGATTTGTCTGATAGAAATAAAGTTGTTGATTTTCTTGTAGAAAAATATGGCTCTGATAGGGTATGTCAAGTTATTAATTTTTCTTATATTACTCCTGTTGTTGCCATTAAGGACATAGGAAAGACATTGGGTTTCCCATACAAAGAAATGGACAAGTTAAGTAAAAAATTTATATATCCAACATTTCAAGAGTGTCTCGATAATAATAGCACATTAGTAATTGAACATCCTGAGTATAAACAATTATTCGATATTGCCAGTCATTTAAGTGGTAGGGTAAAAACAGTATCAATTCATGCTGGTGGTGTGGGTATAGTAGATACTACAATGGATGATTATATGGCTCTGAAACTTGGCAAAAATAATGAACACGTTATACAAGTTGATAAACGCATTATTGAAGAAATAGGAATTATAAAATTTGACTTACTTGGTGTTGCTACACTTAATCTTCTTACCGAGATACAAGAAGATACGGGATTAACCAATTGGGATATTGATATCAACAATCCTAAATTTGAACAGAATGTTTCACCTTATGAAATACTTTGTGAAGCATTAACGGATGGTGTATTTCAAGTTGAGAGTGCAGGAATGAAGGATTTATTAGTTAGACTTCAACCCTCAAACATGGAAGATTTATCAGCCGTTCTTGCATTATATAGACCTGATAGTATGGGTGCGCTTGAAGAATTTATTGAGTGCAAACATGACCCGTCAAAGGTACACTACATTCACCCTGATATGAAACCCATACTTGAAAGCACTTATGGTTGTATGATATATCAAGAACAATTACTTGATATTGTACGTACCTTTGGTGGTCGCTCATATGGTGGTGCTGACCTTTTCCGTAAGGCTATCGGTAAGAAAAATATAGAACTTGTTAAGAAGGAATCCGCAAAGCTTTATCAAGAGATTATTGATAACGGATATAGTAAAGAACTTGCTAAAACAATTAGTGATGAACTTTCAACTAAAGGTGGATATCTTTTCAATAAATCTCATAGCTATAGTTATGCTGTTCTTTGTTTTCAGACAGCATTTCTAAAGCGCAATTATCCTCTGTACTTCTTTAAGGCATTGTTAAACTTGAATATAGATAAAGCTGGAATGATTAATAAATATATTATTGATGGACAGACATTTAAGATAGAAGTTGAACAGCCTAATATTAATTATTCTGAAAAGAAATTTTCAATTCATAATGATAAGATTATTTATGCTTTATCTGCTATTAGTGGTATAGGTGAAAAGCTTACAGATAATCTTATAAGTGAAAGAAATGAGAATGGTAAGTATACAGGATTTGATAATCTTGCAGAGCGAGTTCCTATTACTACAGCGCAAATAGTAGCTCTTATTAAATCAGGAGCAATCCCCACACACGATAAGAAGAAAACATTAATCAAATATCTTAAAGGTTTATTTCCTAATGAACCATTTGTCTACAAGCCAGTATCATCATACAAAACAAAACAAGAAATGTTGAACGTATGGAACATAGATGTTGACCAGTATAAGGTAGGAAACAAAACTGATAAGGAAGCCGTATTAGCTGAATACAATTTACGCAGAGAAAAACAAATGCGCTCAGAGTTCTACGCAAAACGTGAACAAAAGTATCAGGAGTATATTGCAAATTGCACAGATAAATATTTACAAAACGAAGCCTTTTGGGAGTTTGAAGCCTTACAGATATTCCTTTCAAACAATCCCTTTGAACAAGCATATAATTATCTTAGACCATTTGAGGATATTCCAGATGGGGAAGATTGTGTAATCGTAGGTATTATTGCAAAGGTACAGAAAAAGAAAACTAAATCAGGTAGTCAAATGGCATTTGTAAATGTTTATTCAGCAGTAGGATTAATCGAAGCAATTGTATGGAGTTCTCAGCTTAAAGAGTTTGAAGATTTGATTAAGAAGGGTTCTCAGATTGCTATGAAATGCACAAAAGAAAATGAATCACAGGTTGTATGTAACAGCATTAAACCTTATAGTGAGTGGTTGAAATACGCAGAAAGGAAATTAAAGAATGAGTGAAGAATACACATTTGAATTGATACCAGAATTTGAATTGTATTATAATGAAAGTAGTGCGTTTGGAGTATATAAGTTTTCAACCAAAACAGAAGCTCCTAATCTTGAACGCAATGAAGATTATTTCTCTGGTAAAGTATATTATACTGGTATTCTCTCAGGACGTATGCAAAGATTATACATTGGTGATACATACAATGTTACAGCAAAGCCTACATTTAGTAAGAAATATAACAATTGGCAATACGAACCGATTGCAATTCAAGCCGCTGTTCCTAAATCAGAGGAACAGCAAAAGGCTTTTCTTCAATCAATCCTTACAGAGAAACAGGCAGAGACATTAGTATCTGCATACCCTAATATGGTAGAGGATATTATGAATGGCAATGATGATGTAGACCTTAATAATCTTAACGGCATTGGACAGATTACGTACAATATGATTAAGGAAAAGATAATTAACAATTATGTTATTTCAGATATCCTTGCATTATTACAGCCATTGGGAGTAACCTATAATACTATTAAGAAGCTTGAATCATGGGAAAGTAATCCTGTACTTTTGAAAAAAGAGCTTATAAATAATCCATATATCCTTACTAAGATTAGAGGATTTGGATTTAAGAAAGTTGATGCACTTGCTATTAAGCTTAACCCCGATATCAAATGCTCACAGGAAAGACTAAGGGCATATATTCATTTTTATTTTACAGAATTGGGCGAAGAAATGGGACATACATGGGTTGATATGGAAGTTCTTAAAGATAATATTCATAACAACGTCCCAGAATGTTATGAGTTATTAGACGAGTTTATATCAACAGACCAAATAGCAGAATATCCCTTACTTCATATTGATGAGGGAGATAAAATAGGATTAAAATATTATTTTGACGTAGAAGAATATCTATTTAATAAGATAATGGATATGCAATCAAATGCAAAATTACTATCAGTTTCAGACGAGAGTATAGAAAAGGGTATGACTAAAGCTCAAAATGAGCAGGGTTTTGAGCTTACCGATGAACAAAAGCAAGTGGTACTCAATTCATTTAAGGATAGCATAACAATTATATCTGGTAAGGCTGGTTGTGGTAAGACTTCCTGTATTCGTTCAATCCTTAATATCTATCTACAAGAGGGATATAGTATAAATTGCTGTGCGCTTTCTGCTAAAGCGGCAGGAGTAATCAGAGAATCTACTGGTTTTTATGCGACTACTATACATCGTATGCTTGGTTGTAAGGGATTAAATAAGTTTTCATATAACGAGGATAATCTATTACCGTGTAATGTACTCTTTATTGATGAGGGTTCAATGATTAGTGCTGATATCTTCTATCGTATATTTAAAGCACTTAACTCAAATACTAAAGTTATTATCTGTGGTGATAATGGTCAGCTTCCTCCTATTGGATATGGTAATATATTTAACGACCTCTTATCTCTTAATGAATATCTTGGTGTGTATGAACTTACAAAGGTAATGAGACAAGCGGCTGATTCTGGTATTACAAGTGATGCTAACATTATAAGAAGTGGTAATAATCCAATTGAAAAACCTGAGTTAAAAATAGTTACTGGTAAATTACAGGATATGACATATATGTTTAGAGATAGTAGAGAAACACTTAATAAGCTTGCTATAAAAGCATATATGAACGCTATAAAGAAATATGGTATAGATGATACCCTAATAGGTGTGCCACGTAAAAAAGACTGTATAAACTGCACGTATGAGCTTAATAATATCTTACAAGATATGATACTTCCCGATGAACAGCAAATGATGAAATTCGGTAACAGATTTTATAAGCTTGGTGCAAAAGTTATTCAGAAAATAAACAACTATGAAAAGGGAGTATTTAATGGTGATATTGGATATATCACAGAGATTAAACAAACTATGCAGAAAAACCAAAAGGTTACAGAGTTTACAGTTGAGTATAAATCTGGTGATGATATTAAAACCATTGAATACGAACAGGGAGAGTTAGACCAGTTAGACCTTGCTTATGCAATGACCATTCATTCCTTGCAGGGTTCGGGATATAAGGCAGTAATAGTTTTAATTGATAATACACATTTTGCATTGCTTGATAATTGTTTGTTATATACAGCGATTACAAGAGCAAAGAAGAAATGTTTACTTCTTGCAGAGCCATACGCTTTTAAGAAATGTATTGACACTAATAAGACTATATCAAGACAAACATGGTTATCAAATTTTATACCGTTCTAAAGTACAAAATGCACAAATCTTACACACAAGGTTTGTGCATTATTACATATTGACAAAGTATCAAATGTGTGCTATAATATATACAGACAAGGGAAATGGTACGGTTGATATCCGTACATATTTTAATTGACTACAAAGTATTAAATGTAAAGGAGAGGTTATAATGGCAAAGTTTAATGTGGGAGATAAGGTTCTTATTCTTGAAGATGAGAATTTTATCAACACAAAGTATCAAAATACGGTAGGGCGATATGGCACAATATTAACAGTACCAGATAAAAATTGGAGTGTACCAAAGTATGCTGTGTTATTAGAGGGTATACGCAATAATGATTCCAGATATGGGTACTTTTATTTTTTAGAAAAAAATATGCGCTTAGTAAAAAAGACCAACGATACCGTATCATTCACTAATTTAAACAAAAGATATTTTACAGTTCATTTTGAAACCATAAAGAACAATAAGGGTAAAGAACAGAAGTATATGATTGTACAGGCGGTTAGTCCACATGGTAGAGCAATCGTAAAATGCGAAGCTGAAAAGGCTTCCTATTACACTGGTTGTTTGGTAGCGGCGGCAAAAATGACTTCTATTGCATCAGGAAGTTTTAAGGTTATGTATAACATGGCAATAGAAGATTGGGGTTCGTCATTCTCAACACTTACATTACGTTCATTAGCAGACTATGCAATGGATGGTAATTTCTCAAAGGTATATGCAAAACTGGTTAAGGATATAAACGATGAAATTGATAAGAAAAATCTTGTTTGTCCCATTTGTGGTATGAGATATAAAACAACAAATGAAAGAGATGAATGTGTTGCAAGACATGAAGAAAATAAGAAGAAGAAAGCTAAGAAGTATAAGGACTATCTAATACGTAAAGAAGCTAAGAAGAAGCTTGCAAAAATGGAACATGAAAAACTTGTAAACGAATTTATATTCAAAATACTCAGAGAGGAAGAAGAAAACAATGGAAATGAAACTGAGTAAAAAGGAACAGAGAGTAGTAAGCTACATAAATGATTTTGGTAGTATTACTTCAATGGAAGCTATTTCAGAATTGGGTGACACAAGACTTGCGGCTACAATCTTTGAATTAAAGAAAAAAGGATATATGATTAATTCAATTACAGAAACCAATATCAATAGATACGGTGAGCCTGTACATTATTCAAGATATAGTTTTATTGAAGAAAGGAAATAATAATAATGGTTTTAACACTCTCAATTTTAGGTTCAATATTTAGTTTGGGTGGTAATATTCTTATTGCTCTCAAAAAGAAATCAGGCTGGCTTGCATGGATAGTAGGTAACATTCTTTGGATAGCGGTTAATATTATTGATACAATGAATGTCCCTATGGTCGTAATGTATTGTGTGTACATGGTAATTAACGTAATAGGATTTATTAAATGGCATAGGGCTGAATGGTATAGAACTGAAAAGATAATTGATGCATTTAATAAAGTACCACATATTAATGCAATAAACGCAGAACAACTTAGTCAAGCAATGAAAAACGTGGGTATGTCAGCAGAAGAAGCTATGAAGTCAATGAGTGATTTTAGTAAAGCACTGAGAGGATTTGATAATGAAGAATAAAGAAGTTTGGTTCTACTGCAAAACAAATAGAGTTTGTTCACGTACCCCTAAAGGAACTTGGAGTATGTTTAATGGACACATATTTCCATATGTTTTGTATGATAGCGAATATATAACAGTATATAAAGATGGTTCGACCAGTAAGGTACATTTATATACAGGACATAGAATGTTTAATATATCGCTTCAACTTGATAAAAGTAAAAAAAATCTTTATGCAGAGGGAACAAATTTTTTGGGTTTAAAAACAAAGATTGTTTTTGGCATAACAGATTTTAGGTCTGATTTAAAACAATGTTATATACCTAAACATAAAACACTTTTAGATGAATATAAAAAAATCAAACAACGAATATCAGAAGAACATGGTTTGCAAAAAAAATATTTCATGCATTAAGGGAGAAACAATATGAGAGACTATACAAATGCAAGTTTTCCAAAGAGAGCAATATTTAAGCGCAATCCCTCAAAGACCTACGGTAATGTAGACTTTACTAATGGCGAAGAAATTATTTACGTTTCAGAATCAGACCATTCTTCAAACGCTCTTGGGTATCGCTGGTACAAATCAGTCAAGAGCGGTAAATGGGGACTGGTACATTATACTGAATTAAAATAAGGAGGGTAAAATGGATATAGGTAAGTCAGTAAAAGCCCCTTGTCAGAATTGTACTGATAGAAAACTTAATTGTCATAGTAACTGCACAAAGTACAAAATGTACAAGGATAAGCTGGAAGAAAATAGAAAGAAATATCTTGCAGAAAAGGAAGCTGAAAATGCTTACTTTAGAAGCAAGGAAGGTATTAGTGGTCGTGCAAAGGGAATTAAAAACCAAAATAAAATGAAAGGACAGTATCGAACATCGTGAAAAAGCTATTAACTAAAATCAGAATATGGCTAATAAGAAAACTTGGTGGATTTGTTGAACAGGAATATAAAGAAATCGTTATGAAAACAATTCCATTTAGACCAGAAAGAATATGTTATGAAACAAAAGTAGCAAACTACCGTACATCAAATCCAGAATATCAAGAATATCTATTACGTAATGCCGCTATAGAACTTGGTAAAGAGATAATTGAACGACACCTATACACAAAAAGTATTAGTAATCATTTTTGTGATGATTTTACATATTTTAGATTTGACATACAGGTTCTAACGCCTGATATATGTACAGAGCTTCAATTGCCTGATATATATTGAGAAAGAGTAAATTAATTTTAAAGGAGAAGATTATAATGAGTAGATTTATTTCACTTGCTTTGGTTGGAGCATTACTAACAGCAAGCACAAGTTCTTGTGTTGAAGAAGGTGCAAGCAGAAAAGATACTGAAAGAACTATGAGTGCGGCTAATGTATTACAGAGCAATCAGCCCACACCTACAGATATTGATTATTCACTTGAAAGATACAATCTTATTAAGAGAGCATATTGGGTAAACGGTAATAGAGAAAAGGCTAACACCTTACCATGTGCAATTGAAAAGCCGCTTGGATATATAGTTCTCTTTGATAAGGGAGTTGTCTTTGGTAGATTTATTGTGGATGGTAAAGTATCAAGTCTTAATAGTTATCTTACACCAGATAGTGAATATTATGAGGGTACAAACAGTGATACTATAAGAACCAATAACCTATGGCTTGCTGACGTTGACGGTTCTTATGGTGAGAACGATGACGGTATATTCTTCTTTACAACGGACGGTAAGTATATCGAGTGGACGGGTGAATATCTTTATTCTGATATGCCATTTGAAGTCGATGACCCTGTATTGAAAGTAAAGGGAGAATAATGGGAGAGCTTCAAATTATTAAGGGCATTATGTACAACAAAGACGGAACAGTAGAATATGTGTTTGACGATGCTAAACTTGAAGAAGTAATCGCACCTTTAATCAATGAGAACAATAATCAAACCGAACCTCTATTGTTTGCAACGTCAAAAGAATGTGAATTGTCCTTTGATAGTGCTTGTATTAATGATGACATATTATATCAATTGGGTGTTATTCATTGGTATGATTGGTTTAATGATAAGATATATTATAACTTTAGAGAAGATAAAGGAGAAGATAAATGAAAGTATTTATGGGAATTGTATTAGGATTTATAACTGTTATGTTAATGGGCTTTATAATCTTTGTGTCATGTACACCACAGGGAGTACGTGTATGGAATGGATATAAGCACTCATTACAGAGCGCAGACGATGATACAAGTTATCAGACACGCAAGGAAGTAGAAGATACTTGTCGTGCAATGATAACTTCATACAATGCTGATAAGCTCACATATGAACAGTATAAGGATTCTGATAATACAGAGAAACAGAGTTGGGCTGAACAGGCTAAGATGAGAGCAAACAAGACAGCTTCAACTTATAACAACTATATTCTGAAAAACAATTACGTATGGAAGAATGACGTTCCAGCAGATATATATGGTACGCTTTCTTATATAGAATGAGGTAGTAAAATGAACGGATTTAAAGTTTCTAAAATGATTAATGTGGATTACCATATTAGTGTTAAAGACCTTGCTCAATCATTCGCTAATGCAAGTGATTTTCAGCAGTATGCTTTTTTAAAATTTATTGTTGATGAATTTAATGATTGGGATAAAGAATATCCTCTATGTAGCAAAACGCAGATATTACATATAGCTGAGAAGATTGTTACATATTCCAGTGATAATTCAATTGAAGAATGGTTAGAAACTTTGCTTGAATTTATCAAGGAAGAAAGAGAGAAGAAAAGATGATTAAAAGTCCATTTACAAATTGCGATTTTGAGGAATATATGGATTTAGAAATTGGCGTAAATTATTAAAGGAGAGATTAATATGAGCGAAAGAGATGTAGAGAGATTGAAGAATCGTATATCACATTTTAAGGAAGCCGTAATACAGGCTAATGGTAACGATATCGAACACACTTCCACATGGCTTAAAGGATATATGAAGGGTGTCGAAGAAATTGAACGTATCGTAAATGAAGAAATAGAAACAAGTAAATATACATGGTGAGGTAAATAATATGCTTTTATTTATAATAATGCAATTCTTATATGTTGTAATATCACAGGGTATCTTATGGATATCATCTAAAGCATGGGGATTTGAAACAAATTTCTATCAGGTTATTTTTATATACCTAATTGTTTCAACAACTGTTGCAATACTTGGAGAGCTTATGGACATTAAAGAAAAGGCATCCATAATTATGAAATTAATTTTTACAAACACTACAGGAAATGAAAAGAAATGATGTGTGATTGGAAAGAAATATTTGGCGAAAACGCCATACAGAAACAAAGGAGACAAGTAAGGCGTATAATGCAGAGAGCTATAAAGAATAAACATTCAACAACTTGTGTACATTCTCAATGTGGTATGTACGAAGGAGTATTCTGTACTGAGAGACAAGAATGGGTTGAAGTTGATAGTAAAATCTGCAAGACTTGTCCTATGTGGGAGAACGCATATCCAGAATATGAGGGTGATGTATAATGAAAATAACAAAATCAATAGAGCAGTTTGATTGTAATGTCTTTAAAGTGGGTACATCTTATTTTATAGATATAATCCATAAGGAAAAGAGATATAAAGGAATCTTTATTTGTACTCAAATCAATTATCCATTCAATGAAGTTACACTGTATAGAGTTGTAAATCTATGGAACGCAGAAAACTATCAATGCCTTATCCTCAATAAAGAATGTATTGACATGATTAAAGACGTAGAGCCTGTTACATATCAAATTGAAGTATATGATAGCAACGTGTATAAGGTACATACGATAATAAACGAAAAGGAAGAATAAAAAATGAGTTACGAATATCACGAGGGTTATAATCAGGATTATGAGGAAGGATTAAGGGATGGTCTGTTTAGTCAAGTCAAGACTTTAAATCCCCAAAGTTCTGATACAATTATAATAGAGTTCAATTCCAATATGACATTTAAAGATTGTGACAATGCATATAAAATTATTTCTAACTGCTTTCCAGTTCATAAGATAATAGGTATATGTGGTACAATTCGTATTGAAAGTAAGGGTGAAGATAATGGCTAAAGATTATTTTAATCACGAAATAAATATAGGTGATGTAGTTCTATATAACGAAAGAGGTAGTAGAGGTTACTGTTCTACGTTTTCAGAGGGTATTGTTATTCAGATAGGCAATCAGAAATTAGAGAATGGTAGAATTACAATAGTACCAGAAGAAAATCTCGATTGTTATAAATGTGACGATGGAACAATTAGTCGCTATCGTACTGATTGTAAGTATAGCACCAATGTTGTTAATCTAACCGCACTTGACGTAAGAGAAAATCAAGCGTATAAGATAGGAGAATAATATGTCGATGATGATGAGCAAAGGTGAAGAAGAACGAATGAAAGAAACGTTAAATAAATTTAGTGAGTTTATAGAAAATCACCCAGAAGTATTGGAATCCAAAGAAAAAGTTGTTGGGGACTGGACAATACCACCAATAAAAATGGAACTACATCCAGAAGATATTGAAGTATTAAAAAATCATATTGAAAATTATTTTAATAATATAATTAATGCATTTCCAGAAAGGGGTAAAAATGTTTAATATATATTGTGATAATGCGGCTCAGAAACACTTGACCAAAAGTGCAAGGAAAGTTATTCAGACATATCTTATGAATTGTCACAAATGGGGTAATCCATCAGCTATACATTCACAGGGCAAGAACGCAAATAGGGAAATAGAAAGCTCCAGAGATACAATTGCAAACTGTATTAACGCAGATAGACGTGATATATTCTTCACGTCAGGTAGTACAGAAGCTATCAACTGGATTATGCAAACCACAAGACGTAATATCATATGTAGTAGAATAGAACATAAAGCTTTATACAACAACGCATTTGAAACCGATACAGACAAATGCGTTTATACTGTACCCGTTGACAAGGAAGGTTTAATAGATTTAAACAAGCTTAATGATTTATGTAATGACCGTACTCTCCTTGTTATTGGATATGTTAATAATGAGATAGGAACTATTCAAGATATAGAAACTATAACAAAAATATGTCACGCAAATAATACATTAGTATTTGTAGATGCGACACAAGCTATCGGTAATATACCAATAGATGTTCAAGCTCTTGATATTGATTTTATGTGTGGCTCATTCCATAAGCTTGGTGGATTAGCTGGAAGTGGCTTCTTGTATTGTAAGAATCCTAATATGCTTAACCCATTAATGAACGGTGGTTCTCAGGAAGGACATTATCGTGCAGGGACAGAAAACCTTTTGGGTATTATGGTAGGTGCAAAAGTTCTTGAAGAAGCTTGTTGGTTTGTGTTTGATGAAAAAACAAAGGAAATAGAACGCAAGAGAGATATTATAATCAATAGACTTGGAAATGAAATTCCAAATTGTCAATTGAATGGCAGTCGTACCCATAGAGTATGTAATAATATCAATGTTTCATTCATGGGAATTGAAGGACAGACACTTGTATTATGGCTGAATAGTTATGGTATCTATTGTTCAACAGGTAGTGCTTGTAATTCTAAAAACATTGAACCATCATATGTTTTAAAGGGCATTGGTTTATCAGATGATGAAGCCCGTGGAGCAATAAGGCTGACAATTGATAATGACCTTACAGAAACCGACATAGATAATTTAATTACAACCATTAAAACGGTAGTAAATAAATTGAGAAATTTCTAATTTTTTTTCAAAAAAGACTTGACAAGGTAGAAAATGTATGGTATAATATATATGTAGAGTTAAGAAATTATTTTTAACTTTACAAGGTACGAAATGTAAACCAAAGACAAAGAAAGGCAGGGTGATTAAGATGTATACTACATCGTTTATCCGAAACGCTCTCGTCAAGGGAGCAAGCGCATTAGCAATTTCACTTGTGATTCTTAGCGGAACAGGCTGTCGCAGAAACACAAGCACAGACACAAATGATATTCAGCCTACGACAGTAACGGAGGTAAGTACATCATGTACTACTACACGTACAACCCAAACACACACCACAACTACTTCAACAACCACAACGACAACTACTACGGAAACGACAACTACGAAGATTCCAGAGACAACAGTGGTTCAGACGATTGTGCAGGAGAATATAGTTCAGACTGAGCCTTATGTTGAACCCGTATATGTTGAACCTATAGTTGAACAGCCAGTGGTTGAACAGACATATAATGAACTTCCTATAACAGATTATGAGAGAACACTATTAAGAAATGTAGTGGCTAATGAATATGGTAGTGATTATGTATCTGTTGCTGAAAAGGCAAAGGTCGTAGCCGTAGTAATGAACAGAGTAAACAGTGCAAGCTTCCCTAATACAATTGAGGGAGTTCTTACACAACCCACTCAATTTACTGGATATTATGCAACGGACTATGAATGGGGCAAGGTAACTGATAGCGTAAGAGAAGCTGTTGATTATTACTTTAGTCACCAAGATGAGTATGGCGATTGGCTGTATTTTAATGGTGATGGTAAATGGAACTATTTTAGGTAAAACATTTCCCCAACAATTCCGTTGGGGACAAGGAAGGAATGACAATGAGTACACAAAGTAATTATATGGCTCATGCTTATGCAGAGCTTTGTAACGATGTCAAGGAGATGAACGCCAAAAATCTAAAGCAGACCACAAAGACAAGACAAATGACAGAAGAAGAAAAGGAACAGATTTTTGGTGGTAATCCAGATTATATCAAGAATATAACTTCCAATGACGGTAAGCACTGGACTTACGTTAATTGGATTTTACTTAATACTGAACAAAAGTTCACTGAATTTTTAGAGTGTGTTTGTACTAAATGTAGGTCATGCGTATATATGGTACATAATATAACTGGTAAAACTTTTCCAATGCATAGCAATGATTGTTATGATTGTGACTTTAGTAAGCCCATTATGATTTATTATGACCTTCCTGATAAGGAACTTATACAGAATGAATTTGGTGATTATTTTGTTAGCGCACCAGTAGCAAAGGAGACAGAATTATATGAATAAGGTAGAGCTTGTTTATATTACACCAGATGCCGCAAAGAAGATTGAAGAAATTGCCTGTGTGTGTTATGATAGTGAACCTACGGGAGATTTTAAAATTCTTAAACACTGTATGAATAGTGGTCATCTTTCAGTGGCAGAACATAGTGATGTGACATTTAAGATTACTTGTTCAAGAGCTTGCAGTCACCAGCTTGTAAGACATAGAACTGGTAAATACACTCAGAGGTCACAGAGGTATTGTAATGAGGATAGCTTTAGTTATTATATTCCAGACAAAATAAAGAATAATCCACTTTACTTAGAAGTATACGATGACATAATGGCTAAGATACAAGATGCATATAATTATCTTATTTCTATCGGTGTTAAAGCGGAAGATGCAAGGTATGTTTTGCCTAATGCCTGTGAGACTGTAATTTATGTTACGTTTGATTTCCGTAATTTCTTTCATTTTCTTAACGAACGTCTTTGTTCCAGAGCGCAGAAAGAGATTAGAGATATTGCTGTACAAATGAAAGACCAGATAATTGAGAAGTGTTCTGTTATAAAGCCCTATTGTGTTCCCAAGTGTGAAGCACATCAGATTCCATATTGTACAGAATCACCAAAGGATTGTTGTGGTAGGCATAAGAGATTAATAGAAATAGTGAGGGACGAATACAAATGAAGCCGTTAATATGTTTGCTGGGAGTATCAGGTTGTGGCAAGAGTACAATTGCAAATAGACTTGAACGCAAGTTTGGTTATACTTCCGTTAAGTCATATACAACCAGACCAGTAAGAACGAATGATGAAAATGATATTAATACACATACATTTATTACAATGGATGAGGTAGATAAATATAAGGACGATATTGTAGCTGATAACTGGTTTAATGATAATTATTATTTTGCTACAGCCACACAACTTAATTGTTGTGATATCTACGTAATAGATAAGGCAGGGCTTGAAAAGCTCCGTGAAAATTATCACGATAAAAAGATTATAGCTATATACCTTGATGTTCCCACAGAGATTGTTGCTAAGAGAATGGAACAGCGTGGAGATAATGACAAGGCTATCATGTCAAGATTACAGCATGATACAGTTGCTTTTTCTGGTGCAAAAGATATGTGTGAATATATATGTGATAATTCTACACAGGATAAATGTGTAGAGATATGTGAATTTATTGATATGATATTGAGGTATTGCAATGGATAAACTTTACGTAGATAACAGTCATAACAGTACAGAACTAAGAGATGCATTAGATAATTATGGATTTGAATACGAAATGCATAGTGCTGACGAAGCAAGAATGTTAGGATATAAAAAGCTCCCTTTGTTTGTTGTGGGAGATAAACAGTTAGATTTTAAAAAGGCTATGAGATATATCAAGAGGGGAGTGTAAAATAAATGATAACATTATATACAATAGACTGTCCTAAATGTCGCATACTGGAAGATGAATTGACATCACAGCATATTGAGTTTGAAGTATGTAAAGACAAGGAACTTATGGTAGACAAGGGTATGAGCCATTTACCAATTTTGCAGATTGACGATAACACATACTTAAATTTCAAGGAAGCAATGAAATGGGTATCAGACAAGACAAAGAACGAAACAGAGGGTGAGAACAATGTATAAAGAAAAATACGAAAAGTACAGAGAACAGATTAATTTTATAAACGATTACAAGAAAGCAAGTAATGCGGCTACAGGTTCTAAGTATGATAGTAATGCTAATGTAGAACATAAGAATATCTGTACAATGGCAGGAGAAGTTACAAAGGGATTAAAGATAGGTACGAACAGACTTCTTATGATAGATAAGATTACAGAAATGTTCGATGCTGACCTTGCAGACGAATATATCAGACAGCTTGAAAGCCATGAAATATATAAGCATGATGAAACCAGTTTAGCCCCTTATTGTGTGGCTCTTACAATGTACCCGTTTTTGTTAAATGGTTTATCAGAAATAGGTGGTATCAGTTCTGCACCAAAACATCTTGATTCCTATACAGGTTCATTTATCAATCTTGTATTTGCTGTAGCTTCGCAATTCGCAGGGGCAGTAGCAACACCTGAGTTTATTCTGTACTTTGATTATTTCCTGAGAAAAGATTATGGCGATAATTATATGGAACATCTTGACGAGTTTATAACCCCTGTTTGGGTACTTCGCCAGAGAACATTAAGACAGAAGATACATGATTACTTTGAACAGGTAACATATAGTATCAATCAGCCAGCGGCGGCAAGAGATTATCAGTCATGTTTTTGGAATATCTCATACTTTGATAAATCATTCTTTGAGGGTATGTTTGGTGACTTTATGTTTCCTGATAAGACTGAGCCTATATGGGAAACATTCAATTGGTTACAAATGGAATATATGATATGGGCTAACGATGAACGTCTGAAAAAGGTTATTACTTTCCCCGTTGAAACAGTAAATCTTCTTGAAGATGGTGAGAAGTTTGTTAATGAGGATTGGGCTGACTTTGCCGCAGAAATGTATAACAAGGGAGCGTTCTTCTTTACATATCATAGTAATAGCGTAGATAGTCTTAGCTCATGTTGCAGACTTGCTAATAAGTTACAGGACAATACATTTTCATATACTCTTGGTGCTGGTGGAGTATCAACTGGTTCAAAGGGAGTTATTACTATTAATATTAACAGACTTGTACAGAACGCAGTAAGAGATGGTATTGATATTAGTGAAGCTGTTAGAATACAGGTTGAAAAGGTACATAAATATCTGTTAGCTTTCAATGAGATTATTATGGATAATCTTAGAGCTAATATGCTTACAATCTATAATGCAGGATTTATTGATATGGATAAGCAGTATCTTACAATAGGTATTAACGGATTTGTAGAGGGAGCGGAGTTTCTTGGCATTAAGATATCGCCCAATGAGGATTACTTTAAGTATGGTGAAAGTATCTTAAAGCCCATATACGAAGCTAATCAGGCGGCTAAATCTGAGCATATAATGTTCAATACGGAGTTCGTTCCTAAAATGTGTGGGAACTTAGCGGCATAATCCATAATCCGCTAAAAGAAAATTTCCTTTAATTGACTTGGAGTTCCAGAGATGGATAACAGGGGGCAAGTTTAAATACAGCCTGAACGACTAAATAAGGAAACCTCATAGGAGTTTACATGAGGGTGCGATAGTCTGAACTCACGCTATAATCTAACAACGAAACGTGAGAGTTGGGGTCGAAGAATCCTAACCGCCAGTTAAATTAATTGCTTCTATAAACAAAGAAAGAGGGTGAAAAGAATGAATTGTGAATATTGTGGTATAGATGATACAGCAACGAGAATAATCAAAAGTAAATATGGTATATTATGCAGAAAGCATTATCTACAAATATATAAAAATAAAGAGATAAAAAGAACAATCTATGATAAAAATGAAATAATAATCCATAATGGCTACGCAGAAATTATCCTCAGAGATAAAGAACAAAACATAGTTGGAAGTGCTGAAATAAATATCGAGGATATTGACAAGGTTAAAGATTTCAAATGGCATATCAAAAAATCAAGAAACACCAATTATGCCGTTTGTAATAATCACGGGAAGTCAGTTCTTATGCATCAAATTATACTTAATTACTACGGTGATAAGGATATTGACCATATTGATAATAACGGATTAAACAATCGAAAAAATAATCTTAGAATTATATCACACTCTTTAAATTTAATCAACCAGCACAACGAAAGTAACGGTGTGAAAAAAGTACCATCTGGGAAATATCAAGCTCATATCATGGTAAACGGCAAGACTATTTACCTCGGTACATTTAATACATTTGAAGAAGCAAAACAAAAACGAATGGAGTATGAAGTAACTCTGTTTTAATATAACTGGTCACAAAAGTAACAGAATGGCAGAAAATCTTGGAGTAAAGAACGCTAAGTGGGATAAGGCTGACGGATATGTAGTTCCCCGTGATTGTTATAACAGCTATTTTTATATCGTAGAGGACGAGACTTGCAGTATTATAGACAAGTATATTCTTCACGGTAATAAGCTTACAAAGTATCTTGATGGTGGTTCTGCACAGCATAACAACTTTGCTGAATACCCCACTAAAGAACAGTATCGTAAAATGCTTGACCTCTCTATCAAGACTGGTTCAAAGTATGTAACCTCAAATGTTAAGAATACAGTATGTGATAAGTGTGGTTATATTTCAAAGCATACATTAAAGGTTTGCCCTCATTGTGGTAATAAGGAGCTTGACTACACCACAAGAATTATTGGCTACACTAAGCGTATATCATCATTCCCAGAAGCAAGACAGAAAGAAGAAAGTAAGAGGTTCTATGATAAATCAACGTCTTAAATACAGTAATACTTGTCGCCTTAAATACATTAGCACTTGTATAGCATTACAAGAAGTACCAGACGAGATTTCTCTTATAATAAATGTAAGTGGTTGCCCTCATCATTGTGAGGGCTGTCACTCACAATATTTGTGGGAGTATAAGGGTAATTACCTACTTGATGACTTACCTAATATTATTAATGAGCAAGGAGAATATATTACCTGTGTATGTATCATGGGTGGCGATTACAATATAATGGAATTAAATCAGGCATTGGGATATATTGCAAACAGAGGATATAAGACTTGTGTATACTTGGGTTGTGATTATCTCCCAAAAGAACTTGGAGCAGTAGATTATTTAAAGATAGGTTCATATAAAAAAGATTTAGGTGGGCTTGACAAACCAACAACTAACCAGAGATTTTATAAAAAGGTCAATGGTACATATAAAGATATAACAGAAGTATTCCAGATAAAGGAGAAATTATATGTTGAAGATAATTAAGAATCCAGACGAAGCTACATTCTCTGCTGTTATTACAGAGGTCAAAGCAAACGAAGGCTATTGTCCGTGTCGCCTTGAAAAAACACCAGATACAAAGTGTATGTGTAAAGAGTTCCGTGAAAGTCAAGAAGTAGGAGAGTGCCATTGCGGAGCTTACTGTAAGGTCGAAGATAACGAAGTATAAAATGTAAGGAGAATAATAAATGAGAGATTTAGGCGAAGGCTGGTATGCAACTGGAAGATATGAACAACAAAAGGTAAAAGAAAATACACAGGTTCTTAGAGCAAAAGTTCAGATTGCATCATTTCAAAAACCACTAATAACAATATACGATAAGGATTTATCAATACTTAAAATGTTTAGAGCAGAAATAGTAAATGGTAATGCCATTATGCTTGACGAGGTAATAGAAGCAGGGACTACAATAGGCATAGAATATTACTATTGGGTATACGGTGATTTGAATATTGCTAAAACATATTATCCATTACCACGTTGGTCAAGCAAACTATAAGGAGAATAAAATGAGACAGTGTAATTTATGTGGTCATATAAACGGTCATGCTTATGGTTGTCCAGAAGCTTCACAACCAGAATATAAATGTTGTTCTGAATGTGGTAATCCGATATATAACGGTGAACCGTATTATGAATTTAACAATGAAATAATCTGTGAGGACTGTCTAAATGATACACATAAACACCTCATGGATTATGACGATGATTATACATATCAAGATTATCTAACCGAAAAATACGAAAGAGAGAGACACGATATATGAGTATGTGCGAATTTTGTAAACATTTTAAATTAGGAGCTTGTGCGCTTGATATCATTGAATGTAGTTCTAATTCTTTTACTTGCCCCAGATGGACAGCAGATTGGTCACAAGCTAAACCACTACCACCAATTCATAATATGACTTTAGAGGAACATATTATTGCTAATCTTGAACAAACAGAATCGTTTGAATACATTAAGGCAATAATAGAAGAACACAATGAAAAATATAATGACAAGTTATATGTTGGTAGGAAGTGATTTATGTTTGATGAAACAATTTGTACGGAATTTATGTACGATAAAACTCTATTACTTTGGCTGACCCACACAACTGAAAGTGGTCAAGTATGGTATATAACCTCAGATAGATTTCGTAATGAATATCAATTATGGAAAGGCAAAAAGAAAACAGCAAGAAAGTCAAGTAATCCACTTGACCTTTACCCGTATATAAAGGAGTAAATTAATGATAATTCCAAGAGAAATATTTAAAAGAAAATGTGAGAATTGTATTCATTTTAATTCAAAGTCATTACAAGATAAAACACAACATCATTGTTTAAAACGGCTCAAAGCGTGTGCTGAATTTGGTTGTCCTTGTTATAACAAAGATGATAAGGAAAAGCACAAGGGTTGTATAGTTTATATAGTAATACGTAAGAATACAATCTCAAACGAAATGCGAAACATTATAGTATGTGAATCAGAACGTGATGCGATAAATTATATTCGTGAACATCACGAAGCAAAATCCATATATGAATATGATTACTTGCCTATCAATTATATGTTTACAACAAAGGAGTGAATAAATTTGATACCTTCGTATTTTAAGGATAAACCAACAAATCAAAATTATATTCTTGTTGAAGTAATAGGTGATATTAATAATCCTGTATTATGTGAACCAAAAGAAAATTGGGTGGCTAAAGATATAACGAATATTACTTGTACCGTATACAATACAAAAACTGACAAGTTATCCGATAAATCAGCTTATCTTCATAAATCAGGACGATTATATTTAAAGTCAAAGGACGGTAGACTTTGGCTTGATGAGTTCAAATCAATGGGAGAATAAATATATGGAAGATAAATGTATATTAACCATAGAGCCATTACCAACATACGGTTCTCATGTATTCACTTCACTTGAAGAACTACATCAATGGAAAATAAAAAATGTATGGAACGGTATTGATATTGCCGTAACAGAAGAAGATATAAGGAGAATAGAAGATGCCATCATCAAAACAAATTAAACTTGCATTTGATTTAGACAATGTGTGTGTAAATACTACAGAGTGCATGATTAATTATATTAACCAAAGACTTCCTGTTAATCTTAAAATGGAAGATATTACAACCTATAGTATTGAAGCGGCATTACCAGAACAATATCGTTGGATAGTAGAGAGCGGTTTTCGTGATAAAGAAATGTGGAAGTCAATTCAATTCCTTGACCATTGTATAGAAGTGTTAGAATCCCTGTACTATGAGGGATATGATATTTACTTTGCTACATCATCACTTCCCGAAAATCTGCGAAAAAAGATAAATCACCTATCCAGAAATATGCATTTTTTCCCAGAGGGATATGTACAAAACAAGACTATTAATATTAATGAAAAATATTTACTTAATGTTGATATCCTTACAGATGATTGTCTAAAGCATCTCATAGACGAAAGACGTACATACTATTCGATTGTTATGGATTATCCGTGGAATAGAGATGGTAAAACTATTGAACTTCCCCGTATTGCCAGAGCTAATGATTGGTTGGGTATCTATGACCGTATACATATCATAACAGATTTAATAAGGGAGAAACAAGATGATTAAAGAAATATTATTAAACATTAAATTTTTAGCTCCCTATACACAATGTCTTATTGAAAGTTATCATTCAGAAACCGCAGAGGTTACATTAAAAGATAACTATGATACCGCTTATGATAAATACGGAAACCCCTTGTTTCAAAGATATAAAGATACAGATGTTGTTATTAAGGGTTTGTTTAAATATAATCAACTTACCAACGAAGAAATTGATAATATCATTTCACAGTTACAAAAGCTCAAACGATAAGAAGGTGATATAATGGTAATGTATAATCCAGATTTACTAAATCCTGATTCAGACCCAGAGGGTTCAACTCGTTATGAGAACGTAAATATTATTCACGAAAAAATTGAACGTTTCAAAGAGAGCGTAACGTTCTTTAATGATATTGATAAAGCAAACGCTTTCATTATTGAAGATTGTAGTCCTCAATATAATGGATATGAAGCCCGTATATTCAAGGGAACTGTGATTAAGGAAGCTAACGGTACATATAGTTGGTGGAAGAATATTAATCAAGGAGTGATAAATAATGAGTGAATACTGTCACAGAAAAGTTGTCAGATTAAAGATAGACGAAGAACAAGCTTGTAAGCTTTTTGGAGTAGAAGATAAATGGGACATTGACAATTTACTTAAAGCTCCATTTGAAATACCATGTACTGACGATTTCTTTATTGATTATAATTTACCTTGCGGATATGCTGACGGAGATTGGGGTAAGTCAAGAACATTATATGATTCAGAATTTACCAAGTATGAAAAAATATTTAATGAATTATTCTCATATCAGCTAAGATTAAGCAAGGACGATTTTAGAGTGGTTGAATATTGTTGGTGCGATTGTTGTGAACCGCAAAGCTATTTTGACGAAACTACAGATGACTTTTTTCAGGAGGTGTAATTATGAGAATTGAATTATCAAACGGCTTGTTCCTCGACCCTTGTAATCCTGCACTTCTATATGATAAACCAGAACAAGAACCGAAGCCCATACAACTTACAGAACAAGAAGAAAAAGAACAAGCACTTGAAAGAAGATTAAGAAAAATCGAATCAGACATTGATTCATTATCAGGTAGAGAAAGGTGATTAACATGAATACAGAAGTTTTATTTGCAAAGGTAAACCCCAACGCTATTATTCCAAGTAAGCGTGATGAAGATGCTGGCTTTGACATTTATCCCTGTTTCGATAAGGACTTTATAATTATCGAGCCACACACAACAGTTCTCATTCCTACAGGTATAGCAAGCTCATGCGATAGTGATTATTGTTTTATTCTTAAAGAGCGTGGCAGTACAGGAACTAAAACAATAGAACAGAGATGTGGTGTAATTGATAGTGGATATCGTGGAGAATGGTTTGTTCCCCTTACTAATGGTAACAATCACCCAATTATTATACTTAAAAAGGGGAAGGATGTATCAGAACAGGTAAGAGGATATAGTTATATTGTTTATCCTTATGAAAAAGCTATCGCACAGGCTCTTGTAGTTCCCGTACCAAAGGTGGAAGTTCACGAAGTACCCTATGATTATTTAAAGAGTATCGAATCTCAGCGTGGTACAGGCGCATTAGGCTCATCAAATAAGTAAAGGAGATATAAAATGAAAAGAATTATTGGAGCAATCATAGCACTCACACTTGTATTCCCTTGTTTCTCTGCACGTACTGTACGTGCAGAAGAAAATCTCTCGGATTATAATTCAAAAATCACACGGCTTGAACAGGAGCTTGCTGAATGTAAAGCAGAAATAGCCGCTTATCAGGATATGGTTGATAACTTCTTGATACTGATAGACCAGATATCAAATGGAGATATTAACAATGACGGGTACACAAATGCAGTAGATGCTTCACAGCTTTTATCTTACTATGCTTATCTCTCAACAGGTGGTACAAATACTCTTAGAAAGTATCTGCTTGAACATGATATGTATAAGTAATTATGGATGATAAACTTAAAAGTGCTTTAGCGAGTGTTCAAATTGAAACAGGAGAATTTTCAATTGAACAACTCAAATTTATTCAAAAGCTCATTGAGCGTGTTCATACCAAAGAAATAACATGGGACGAAGCAATTGAAATAATCAAGGACAGACACAAAGGAAATTAATATGTTTGAGTGTTTTCATTGTTTAACAAAATCTGTAATATGGGATAATGACTTCTCGTTTGAGGATTTTGGATATGAGGGTAATGGTATTGTACAGATATGCCATTACACTCATTGCGGTGCAGAGATTGAATATAAAATACCAATTGATAACGATAGCTCTGACACGCTTTAAAATGCGTTTTAAGAGGGGTGTAATAAAAGTAATATAACTTGACCTCTAATAAGTTAGCGTGGCAAATTGAGGGCATAGCGTAAGCGATACGTGAAAAAAATAGGGACTATACTATTATAAGTATAGTCCCATAATGTAAGGAGAAGTTTATGTCGAAAATATATCTCACAGATAGTGAGCGTAAAGAAGATATTGTTAGATATAACTTGCAATTATTACAAGGCAGATTATCATGTACCCAAATGGGGAAAATAATCGGCGTAAGCAAATCTACTTATCTCAATAGATTAAAAAATCCAATGCAATTAACAATAAAAGAAATTGATAGAATATGTAAATACTTTCATGTAGATATCAACTCATTCTTGACAGAAAAGTTGACATATAAATAATTCGTGGCAAGTTTTTGTGGCAAGTATTATTCTTAAATACTGTCCAGACAGCCAGAATATAAACCATATGGTCAAACAAATAGACAGTAAAAAACCCTATATACCGTATTGTAACGATAAATAGGGTAGTGTAGTATGGCGCGGATTGAGAGATTTGAACTCTCGGTCATTACTCTTTAAATGCCTATTTACAGCCCCTTGTATTTATGTGTCAAGTTTTGTGTCAAGTTCATATATATTTTTATAAGTTGCTGTCATTGTATCAGCAACTTCTTTTTCTTTATCCTCATATAAATGCTGATAAATTTCTTTAATCATATTAGTAGAAGATTGACCTAATCGTTTCATAGCATACTTATCAGGTACGCCCTGTGCTAACATCATAGAAGCATTACCATGTCTTTGTTCATGCATAGTAAAGCGAGGTAAACCATTCTTGTCGCACAAATGATTAAACTTTCTTAAAACGGAGGGAGCTAACATGGGAGAAATATATTCACTGATATGTTCTGCTCTATCTAATCGCTCTTTTAAGATACCGTCCACTTCTATTTGCCGTGTACTTGCTTCTGATTTTGTAGTGTTCTTGTAAACAAATTTATTATTCTTATCAGGAACAACAGCGGCATGAATGTAAAGTGTATGCCCGTCATAATCGCTCCACTTTAAAGCGGCTATTTCCGACTGACGTAACCCAAGTGTTACAGCTATGGTAACAGGGAGTTCGACAGAAGTTCCTTCCACTATTCTCAGAATAAGAGCTATCTCTTTTTTATTAGGTATCTTCTTATTTGGTTTTGGTATTCGTGGTAATAATACACTATTGTAATCTAAATTAACTTTAGCTTGTCTTAGTGCGGCAGTAACTAATCCGTACTGAGATTTAATAGATTTGGGCTTATAATGATTAGCATTATTATTAACCCATAATTGCAAATCTCTTTCTGTTAAATCTTTTGTATATATATTACCAATCATATCAATACTATTATTCAAAATAATATAATATCCTCTTATTGAAGATGGTGATAATATATTTTCTTTACTTTTGATATAAAACTCTACACATTGTCTAATGGTTTCATAAGTTATAATATCCTTAGATTTACCACATAACCATTCGTGAGCCATTAACTCAGCTTCCTTTTTTGTAGAAGCTGTAAATGACTTGCAACTTTTTGTTTTATTATCATAAGCACGACAACGCCAATTTCCAGAGGGAAGTTTCGTAGCTTTCAAAACAATTCCACCTTTCTATTGCGCCATACTACATATATAGTATAACACAATTTGTATTTTAATGTCAATAAAAAATAGGGCAGTAAGTATATTATTACCTACTGCCCGTTCTATTATTTATTTAACTGTTGAATAATCAACGCAAATAACCCCATTCCTATAGCACCACAAACAGCAGAGATAACACTCCACTTTACACTTGTCATACGTGCTACAGTATCTTTTGCTGGTTGATTCTCTAATGTTAATACTTTGTCAGTTAATTCTTTTTGTGCTGTTTTTACTTCACCCACATCTCCTTCAACCTGTTTGAGAGATTGAGCCATTAAAGCAATATTTTTATTCATTTCATATAATGTTTCTTGTTTATGTTCAACGTCACTCATTCGTGTGTTTAAATCCTCAATTTTTTCGCCGTGTGATTGTACTAACCCCTTTACCTCATAAAACTCTTTTTCTAATACTGCCATGCTCTTGCTCCTTTCTTACTTAATCTGTAACCATAACTCACAAAGAGATTGGAACATGGCATTGATAGTCTTATCACTCATAATACCATCAGCAGAACCGCAGTCAAATCCCTTATTTGCTAAAGTCATTTGAAGTTCTTTTACGTTATCCTTGTTATTAATATCAAATGTTCTCTTTAATCTTTCAAGAACAACCCAACCCAAACCAGATTTAAGTTTTCCATATTTTACAAAGTTCTCTGTCTTTTCTTCAATGATAGTATATTTACCAGCAACATCTATAACACCTGATTTTGTGCCGTTATCGTCATAAATAATAGTACCCTTATCAAATGACTTGATAGTTCCTGTAGGTGTAGTTGTGGTTATAACCTGTTTTACCAGAGTTATGTTTGAAATATTAATAGGTGATTGTATATCCTTATCACCCTGTTCATTCTTACCTAACACAGCCCTGTCTCCATTAATGGAAGATATATACCAATTTGATTGTGATACCCATGTAGGGATTGCACCACCAGTATAATATCTTGCACCTGAGTTAATCTTTACTAAATCTCCTACATTAAACTGAGCGTTCTGTACAGGAGGTGCAGGATTAAAACTAACTGCACTTAACTGAGCATTAACCTTATCGCATATTTCCTGAGTATGATTTTTAATCCATGTTGCAGGACAAGCTGTTGCCGCAAACATATAGTGATAAGTAAGAGAACCATTTTTATTACCTGTAAATTCAAGCTTACTAATTCCATTTCTCTTACAAATATCTACACAAAGTTTAATGAGAGATTCATAAGCTTCATTAGAAATAGACCACGGTTCGCCATAGACATTGTTTGATACTTCGATTGTAATAGACCTGTTATCATTCCATGCATCTGAACTACACCAACTTCTATCGCCCTCTGGACAGAATAATCCTATACGTCCATCATTACCAATGGCATAATTAGCAGACATTTCCCTCGCAGGGTTTGCAACAAGATTACCAAATTGTTCTACAGACATTATACCAGCCATATGATGTATAGTAATTTTGCTGATTGGCTGATTACGTGGTGAGTTTCTATTAGGAGAAATCTGAGTATATGATACTAAAGGTGAATTTGTATATCCCATTATTCATCCTCTCCCTTTCCGTTTGAAAGTTCCTTTTCAGTTTCTTTAAGTATAACAGCTTCTTCTTCCATAATTACTCCTTTTCATTATCATTGTTATTTTTCTTCTGAGTTTGAAAACTAAAGAAGAAAGTAAATGCCATTGTACATACTGTTAAATAATCTTTTGTTTCAACTTTGCCCTGTAAAAAAGCAATAGAGAGACAAAAGGCAAACAGTAAACTAATCAGACTTTTTACGTCTATTAACTTTGCTATCTTCTGTATAATTGTTTTCATAATATCACCTCTATAAAGAAGGGGTTATAATATATATAACCCCATTGTTTTAATTTATCGCTGGAACAGATATAAGTAATTGATTTACCAAAGCCTTTGCACCCAATGCAGTAGGGTGTACATTATCATTTGACAACATACCAGTGTACCATTCCGTACCAGTTGTATTAACAGCAAGTGAGTAATCAACATATCTATATCCAGAGCTTTTTATGTAAGCATTTTTGTAAGTGTGGTCGTGACTTGGTACATTGGGAATTGTGCATAAGATTAACTCAATATTATTCTTTTCGCAGAAATCCATTACCTTTTGAGTATCACTTAACCACTGAGCATTAATAGCTCCGCTATCAGGATTGTTCATACCTAAAGCCCACACTACAGTCTTTGGTAGTCTAATAGCAGTTGTCTCATTGAAAGCTAATAGTCCGTCAATGGTAGTTGCTCCTGAGTAGCCTAACAATGCTACATTTTCATATCCATAATCCATTAGCTGATAACCCATACGATTAGGGTCGCCTAATGATAAATACGAATCACCAAATATCCATACGTCACTTTTTAAATCATGTAGTGTTGTACCAAACTTAATGTTTGTCATGGCTTGTGTTCCCGTAGCAAATATACCTCCAGAACAACCAGACATAGCAATTTGGTTTTGGGTGAAATCTCCATCTACACTCATAATGGTAATTGAACCTCTTGAATTTTTATCTTGACCAACAGTAATGATAACATCTATGAAGTCAGATATTGTTAATCCGTGTTCATATTGTCCCATTTGTACAGCACTTCCGTTATAATAGTATGTTGTAATATATGTACTATCAATTGTAGCCCATGAACCACCATGCTTGTTCTTACCTTGTCCAACCGTTACGCTATCAAATGAACTAAACTTTGCAAAGAAGCGAAAGCTCTTATTCTTTTTTACATCTGCGTGTTGTGTTAATTCAAGAGTACCATTTGCACTAAGGCTATTGGCAGTTGTAAATATTGAACCGTTCTTAGATTGACTATTGACAATATGAAGTTCCTCTGCTAAATCGTCCATACCCTTTACTCCCTTACGTACCGTTACTATAGTATAAATGTTATAATAATTAGGATTGAAGTTAATAGATATGTATATATTATTAACTCCGTTTGGTACGGTATACGATTTTGTATTTCCGTTTACACAAGCAGAAGCAACTCTCGTTGTGTCATTGTATGCATCAATAAAACGCATATTCTGCAATACATCATCAGCACTTACAGATATAACGTCCCCAGCTTCGACTTCAATATGCCAGTAGAAATATGAATTGTTAGACTGTTCGCCAGCCCAATAATAACCACTGTTCTTGTTTGGCTGTGATTTAAGTCTTACGTCCTCCAATAGTCCGTTGACCTTTGTTGCCGTGTTATTTAAGGCTACGCCTAATGTAACAATATCCATTTAATCACCGCCTTACTTCCACTTCTTGAACCAAAGAGTACATTCCTCCACAAGCTTAGTACCAACGATATGACAAATGTTTGTGTGGTCATAACCCTCAACCACTCTACAAGTTAAGTAGTTACCAGTGTTCTTTAATCCCTCCGCAACATCCTCATATCCATTAGCCCATACAGTTACATCAGTCTGAATGTCACTTCCACCTATAAGGAATTTTGTAGGAGGGAAGTCCTTGAATAAATATTTAGTATTATCAATTGTAACAACCTGTGCGTAAATATCCCACGGTAAAGCTAAGTCAGCATCGTATGTATTACCCATACCAAACTTGCTTGCAAAAGCTGAAAGGCTGGGAGCTTCAAATTCCATTGAAGTTCTTACACCAGCAAAGAGCGCACTGTTTACCAGTTCCCTATACAGATTGATAAAATTAAATCCTGAGAAACAACCCATAGACATAGCATAAATACTAAGCTTGTCCTCTACATTATATTTCTCCCTAATCCAATCAAACGCTGTTCTGTAACTTTCAATTAATGTAGGCGCACCCATATCCATAGAAGAAACTGTAGACCTATCGAGATTGTCTACGTCAAATATAACATATCCAGCATTATTCAGTGAATCAAGGAATGGCTGTATGTCTGTTGTATCAGTTCCCATAGGATAGCAGTTATCATTAGATACATAACCGCTCCAACCATGACAAAGCATAATAACAGGAGAGGGCTTACCAGTTGGGGTGTATGAGGACGGTAATCTTAATACACCACGCCTTAAAGTTGTGCCATTACTGTGACCGTCATCAACCGTGGTTACTTCTTGATTACTAATATTATTCATTGTTCTGAATGTAAAGTGTATATCACCAGCCTGATAGGGAAGTTTCTTTTTTGCACCCTCTTTACGTAATACAACACTAAATGGGTAATCATGGCTATAGCTTGTATAAGTATCGTTATAGAAAGTTGTTCTGAAATACTTAGCTCCTGACGGTACAGGAAGTTCAAGTTTATCTACGCCATTAGTTCCACTTGCTAAAGCTATCTGTGTACACATTGCGGCTGGGGTTGGTATAGTTTTGCTTGAATCATAGAAAGCACAACCACCATCACAATATCCACCAGCACTTGTTGTATATCTTGGAAGTGTAACAATTACAGTGTCCCAGCCCTCAACATCTATAAAATCAGTTGAATCAAAATTCTTAAATCCCTTTATGTTACCCAAACTACTTGGGATAGTAAAATCAATCCATACACCAGAACCAACAGAACCACCATATGAACCATTCCATGTGATTTGTGAAGTAACATCAAAATTAACTTCACGGTCTAAGTAATCATTAATATCAGCTATATCTTCTTTATTTGTTTCAATCTGTGTAACATCCTCTGACGTAACACCTGAGTTAATAGCGGCTTCTTGTGCAGGGGTAAGTGGTGTTCCACCACCACCACCGCCAGCTTTAAGAGCCGCTCCTAATGTTACTATATCCATTTATATTATCACCCCTTACGCAAGAATTGTAGCCCATACACTTGTAAATCCACTTGCACTTGCAAGCGACACTGAATACAGACCACTTACGTCAGCGGCATAAATTTCATTGTCTGTAATAGTATCAACTACCTCAAAATCACTTAATCTAACAAGTGATAATGTTTCATAGTCGCCATTAGCAGTTAGCTTACCAACCACTTTACATGAGCCTGTACCAGAAGCCTTAATACGAATGTCTGAGCCAGAAAGATTATTAGATAAATTTTTCAGTTCGCCTACAACACCGTTTACGTATAAGTCTCCATTTGCAACAGTAAATTTCTGTGCCATATTTTACTCACTTTCCTTTCGTTTATTATGTATTATTATTGCTTTGATAAAATGTGACTGTACAATCTGCTGGGAAAGAGCTATCATAATATGTACAATCACTTGCAATTTGAACCGTTGTTAAAGCAGTTTCCACAAAAGAAAATCTGCCTATACTCTTACAAGATTGAGGAATAACAACCCTTGTTAAACTTGGGTTGTTACTCAATGCTCCTAAATCATTGCTTGTTGTTTTGGGTAATAATCCACTTACGATTATTCCCTCACTATTTATATACCACATTGAAGCTGGAGGGTCATTATAATCAAACGCTAATACTTGTGGTGTTAAATCATATGCATCATCATAATAACCACCTTTTATTGAAGTACCAGCACCACCAGCATTTCCAAAGAATGATTGTGAAACTGTATCATACATTCCCCATTCTTGGTTGACTGTATCATAAGCAGGGTACATATCACGTAATACCGTACTACCATCAGCTAAGTAAAAATAATAAACCTTAAAGTCACTTGGGACATTGTTATTAGGTCTACTCGTTTCACCCTCATACGCCCAATTTCGACAACCAATATAGATATTGTTATTGCTTGAATTGTTATAACCATTAGTAATAGTACCTCTGGTTTTAGTATTAACAGCCATATTCTGGGGGTTATAAGAAGCACCCAAACCAGTATACCAATACGTACCACTTGAAGTACCTACGATTGCACCGTTACCATGATTTGTATTAACGTCAACTGCCGCTCCACAAATCCATTCTTCCGCATTGATTGAATCGACACATTCAAAATCAACAATCAAAGTTCTGTTATTTGTTCTTGGATAACCAACGTCAATATATCCCGTATGAGTTTCCCAATTAAATTCAATCCAATCAGCTTTAATATATCTTCCACCCTGATATACTTCTCTGTGAGAATATAATAATTTATTATTATTATCTAAATACCAACTCATAATATATCACCTTAATCTGTTGGTACAATAATACTAAATCCAGCATTATATAACCATTCTGCATTTGTCATTTGTTCTGGTGTAGCAAATATAGGAGTTGACAAACCACCAAATGTAGCCGCACCATCGGGTACAATATATGGCGTAAATGCAGTTCCGTCATACTTATAAGCTTCTGTTCTCATAACACCTAACCACCCACTACAAAGAACACTATCCCCTGATTGATAATTATTTGTTGCAAGTGAAAGCTTTACACTAAATACATTTTGAGCAGTAGGCGTAAAACCATTTGCAATATACGAAGATACTATTTTATTAAACAAACCGTAATGAGCATTATACGAAGAATCATTATAATAACCTCTTGGCAATTTCATTTCACCCTCAATACGACAACCTGACATTTTCATATATCCGCACGAATAGAAGTTTTCACCGTCTGGTCTATAATTTGTGGCATCGTCACTGTATATCCATTTACCATATCTTTCTCTAAATCTACAATAATTTGCTAACACTCCTGTTTCATTAGTATCGACTTTGGGGATTAATGAAGTATATGCATAAATTGATTGTCCAGCACCATTCCACGGAATATCAAAATAACAATTGTTTATTGTAAGTTCGTAGTTTTTATTGCACCAATAGTAATTTCCTCTTTGACCGCTAAAACGACAATTGTTAAAAACAAAACGTATATTTCTTAATTGTCCAGAATCCCAATCAAATAAATGACCACTTAGTAACATACAGTTTTCAAAGTCAATGTTATTTACTCTAACGGCTCTATAGAAATTGTATATGTATGTTTCATTGTTAGTAAAATAAAAAATAGTTCCAGTTCCCGTTGTTGGTGTTCTGAGATTTTTAATTACGTGATTTTTCTTTTGTCCAGTTATAGGGTCAATATAACCACCGTCAAGTTCCACCCAACAATCATTAGTGCTACCATTACTTCTTTTATATATAATACTAAGCGAAACTCCAGAGGGTAATGTATCATTCATATTTATATCAGCAGTTAATTTGACTGTTACCGTATCAGAACCTTGCCATTCTTCGGTTGCGCTTGCCGCTCTTTGTAGTGCAGTTGCAAGTTCACTCCATGTACTTACTTCAAGTGTATATTGTGCCATTTACTCACCTCTATTCTTTTCATGTTATTTATGCAAAATACCAGAAATCTGATAATCCATTAATAGTTAAAGAAGCACAAGCCAAGTTTGCTGTGCCTGTTGTTCCAGCGGTAAATGTTACTGTTTCGCTTTCGCTTTGGTCTAATGCGGTTAATAATCGTGGTTGATTTGAAGAATTTGATTGTACCATTGACATACTATTTCCACTAACATCTGAACTCCATTTAGGAGCAGTTGAACTTGTAGACCATGTAACAGAAGAAACACCCCAAAGAACAAGTCCATTAGGTTTTGGTGCAGTAATAGAATATCCTGTCGTTTGTGTTGTAAACCCACTAAACGTACCAACCGAAGCTCCTGTGATTGCGACAAGATTACAATAACACCTTGCAGAAGCACCCTGCGTTAATACAAGACTTTCTGTTGTACTGGTTGCAATCTTATAAGCCATACCCGTAATCTGATTACTACTACCTATAGCTTCACTTACACCTAATAACGTCCAATCTTCACCAATTCCATATGTGGCATTTCTTACAGCAAATGTAGCAACAATCAAATCACCAACTGCACAATTAATTGTAGTTGTTAATGAAGCAGTTGAACTACTTTCATTTGTCTTTGAAGTATATCTGTTATATCTTTTAAGTGGTATTAAATGTCCACCATGAACAGTACACTCATCAGGGAATGATTGTTCATAATAATCACAATCATTTGCGATATCCGCTTCTGTAATACTTGATTGTCTATATGCGTTATATCCTATGAGCTTCGTGCTATTGGGAATAAATGTTGCAGTAAGGTTTTCTGCTAAAGCGAAAGCTCCTATAAGTATCTTTCTCCATGTAGGCATTTGTGGGTATTGTCCCTCTGTATCAAATATACAATATGGGGTTGGTTCTTCAAATGACTGTAAGTTCCATGAAAGTATTTGAGGATAATCGTCCTCTGTACTAAATGTTCTTGTGGCGTTCCATGTCTCACCAGTAATACCCTCAATCATTTTAAACTGAGGTTGATTAATATTGTCCATACCAGTTGTGTAATCACCATATGTTACTCTTTTACCATTCTCAACAACATATGTGCCACAATGCATATGAGGGTCAGCCCACATAGTAGGGCTTTCTAAATCTATCAAGCTTGCCTTGTCACAAAAGAATAAACCGTACTTTGCTACCATTCTGCATATCTTATCTCTTAATGTAGCAGAGTTTGTAGAAGTGATTTCTATACCCTGTGATACAATACGAACCGCTGGATTTGAACCAGAAGAAGTCCAACATAAGTAATCACCGTCACTACCATCACCAAAGTTTAATAACAACGGAATATTTGAAGCATTACTACCCCACCATAAAGCTGTGTTGTCTGTATAGTTTGAAGATTTATTGTAAGTTGCCATTACATTTACTGTACCACCACCCGATGCACTATCTGAACGACAACCAACACATACACCAGCATGACCACGATAATCAATTATCGTATCACCACCAAAAACATTTACGCCGCCATTAAGCAAGAAACCAAAGTTTCCAACCGCTTGAAACCTATCGTGTCCTGTTCTTGCATATACATCACAACTTACTTTAGTTGCTACAAAATGCACAGTTGTATTTGAACTTACCCTATTTTTCCATGCTTCTATTGTATCAAAATTTTGCTCTAAAAATTCATCTGTTATATCTGCTAATGTTACTGTTTGACTTGTTAAAATAGTAGGTATAGAGGTTGGTATTCTTTTAGTGTCATTATCCATTACATTAAATGCATTTAGGATAATTTTGGGTACTAAGAAAATATTTTTTGGACAGAATGATACTAACGGTTTATGACCTTGTGCATCAAAACCACACAAACTATATAATAATTCATATCCACTGGAAGTACTTAAAGAAGAAGCATTTTTAACTCTCCACATATCAGTGGTGTCTTGTTGATAAACTAAATCATTAACCTCCAATTCCGTTAGTGCGTATCTTTCAGTTTGATTTGCAACTATTGTCGCACTTGCCATATCTCCGCTACTTGGATTTGGAGAGGGAGAAAAACGAAATTTAGCTTGTACGTTAAAAATATCATTTGTTTTATCGCTATCAGTACAATAATAACTATCATATCCTTGAAGATTATGCGCTTGTGCTGTACCACCATAAACAGTATCACTACCCTTAATTTCACACATAATAGGTGTTAAGCTACCCTCTGCACCAGTCCATGAACCAATTATATTATAGTTACTGGAACTAAAGTTACGCCAATTTCCGTCAGTGGGTTGTTCCCAACCAATAGCATCTCCCATAATAGAGGTATATACCCACGCTGGACTTGAATCAATGAAGTCATCTCTTGTCATAGCACCACTTTTAAGGTAAGCTCCCAAAGTACCTTGTCCAGAACTACCAATATTTGTACCAGCATAACCTATTTTATGATGAGGATAATATTCAGATAACCACCCGTCACCAGTATACGAACCCCATTGTGAACCATCTGAGACATCTGTCCAATTGGCTTTACTACCATAAACACTTTCGTTTACTGCCATTTATTCACCCCCTTTTTTATTATAGTGTAACAAATCCTAAACCTTGCATAAAACTTTTACTTTTCATATTTGTATCAGTTATATATTTAACATTTGAAGTATCAGTATATGTACCGCTATCATTCCATGTGTCCTTGTTAAATGCAATAATACCAGTTGGTACAAAAGAACTTGAACTTGTATTAAATATATTAGTATATGCCCCAGAGCCAGTACCAACATAATTATCTAAAGCTGTACACTTTAATGCAAAATAACAATTAGAGTATCTACCATTTATAAACGTAACACTCGTTGTATTACCTGATTGTGAAATTAAACCAGTAAAACCACAGTTATTAAAAATTGCACCACTGTTATTACAAAGTTTGACTGTTGTTGTGCTTAAAATATTCAAGTTGCTAAAATTATACAGACAACGGTTTGATGTTAATTGACTGTGTGAGAATATATAATCTTCTGTTATCGCTCCCATTATATTAAATGTACTATCATTATAAGTAGAAGTTGTTGTACCAAACACAGACCTAAAACCAGTTGTGTTCATATACACGCTAAAGTTACAACGATTTAATGTTATGTTATCTATAACAGGCTTAGTATTGGCTCTTGCATCAATAACAACCATATTCTTAAAATTGACATTATTAAGAGTACCTCTTGAAATAATACCTGTAGTTACCGCTGGAGAGTTACCGTTAAATACTGCATTACGGATAATATGTTCTTGACCGTCTAAATCTCCATAATTACCATTGAAATACATATCAAGAAAAGAGGTGGTAATACCAAACTTCATTGTTGGGTGATTGTTAAAATCAACATCAGCTACCATGACCGCATATTGCTTGTGTTGTGTTATAGCAAATGTTTCAGCCTGATTTGTCATTATATCTACCCATGCAAGTAAATCGTATATATCCTCAATAACAGCTTTATTAGTTGCTGTACCACCTTCACCAGTATATGTAGTAGTGTCATTATAATATTGCGCTTGTGTTTTTAAAACACCATTCATTTAATTATCACCTCTTATTCTATAATATGTATACCCTCTGGTATTCTAACGCTTGTAACATCTGTCTCCGTAAAGGTTGTTGCGTGTACAACTGTTACAGGCTGTCCCTCTAATGTTGTTGGCATTATGATACGTTTCTTTGTTCCTATATAGAACCATGTCTCTGAGTGGTCTGAGAATACCTGATAAATATAATCGTTTTCGTCTGTCATATATTCGTCCAAAGGTTCAATGCTTTGTCCATGTATGAAGCCTTTAATTTGTTCTGTATATCCAATACCCGTTGCTGTAATAACAATGGTATGTTCTCCCACTTCTTCAACTGGTATAGGTAAGTTAAATGTGCAATGTGTATATCCATTGCAAATTGTATCTTTAGGAGCATAGGTTATAAGTTCCTCGTCCACATATATTTTAAACGTAGCTGTTCCTACAGTATCAGAATTAATTGAGGTATTAAATACCAAGCTAACCGTTGTTTCGTCCAATGCCTTAAAGTCTACTTCACATATTTGAATTTCGTCATTTGATAATTCTCTTAAAGAATTTTCTCCGTCAATATATATAATTTTGGCGTGTCTGGTATCAGAACCACCTCCACCTCCACTATCTTTATTGAGTGAAGCTCCTATGTAAGCAGATTTATTTGAAATGACACTACCCTTAAAATATAATAAAACATCTTCTCCAATTTCAACAGGACTGCCACTGTAATTATGTACTGTATATTTCGATTGTGTAGCAATCGTTTCAACTACATATAGTTCATTGTCTAAATCTTCAACTACTCTTACAGGAGTAGAGAAGATACAAGCAGAATTGTTTAAGACATTTTCTGCTTCATTGTGTATCAATTCTCTTACAACATCCACTTATATCACTCTCCCCCTTGATTATTATTTGTAGTTGTATTGGTTGTTTCCTCTGGTTCAATTATTTCAGCCTTGCCATCATATTCATATGAGTTAGGAATCCAGTTTATATTAGTGCAACTAATATTCATTGCTTGCGAATTAAACGGAAATGTAATTGATTGAATAATAAATTTTTCGTGGTCAAAACCCATATACTCGTCAGTAATCTCTATAGCCTTATCAACATCTAAATGTGGTATAATAGGAGCATTAAAGGATAACTGCATTGATATCATTGAATTTTTACGTAAGTAATAGTTTGCGGTAGAACGACAATACTTAGTCATTTGTTCTTCTGTAACCGCTTCACCATCCACTTTATATAAATATTCTATTTCTTGACTTACTGCCCTACGTATACCAGTATCAATATTAATGGGGGATAGAGGGTTTGTATTATACGCAGTATAACTTACATTCCTAATGCCAGTTGCGTTTGTATAAACACACATAGTATTTTCACCGTCTAATGTAAGTGTATAATTAGCACCCTCAAAATAAGAAGAAAGATTATTAAATTCCCATAAGATAGGTTTTTCATCATCCTCTAACGCAGGATTAAATCTAAAATATCCTTCCGTATCATAATAAGCATCTGCGGCAAAAACATCAGCCAGTTTGTCAATTAAATCTCCCACGTAAGAATTAGCATCCGCTGATATTTCGTAAGGTAAATTTGTTCTATAATACGACAAGTCGAGAATGGGAGGTTTGCAATCAAGTGGTTTGTCTCCACCCATAATCATTTTACCACGTATAACATAATCATTTATACCAATCTTAACAGCCATTAAATCCTTAAAAGCATCAGCCATTGATTGTATGGGAATGATATACTGATAATCAAGCATACCAGTTTTTATAGTGCCATTTAACGCACCTCCCTTATCAACGCCCTGTATTACAACGGTATGGTAATCTGCCATATTAGCAGTCTGTGTATAGAACACGCCCTGTGACCACCAATATGTATCTTCTCCAAACTCTATACCTATGTATAGTTTGAATTTACGATTAACCCAAAACGCAGAATTTTTATCAGGTCGATATTTATTGTGTACATTTATCAACCCTATACTACATGACCTACGAACTATACGCTCGTAGGTCACTGTAATTTGTCCTTGTGTAATATCCAAATCCCTAACAATTTCACCAATGGCTGTTTCTTGGTCTGTAAGCAATTCCACCTTGACCTTATATGTTCTACGATAATTATTTAAAGCACAGCGGTAATCACTTGTGTAGGTATTGTAATATTCCATTTATTAGTCACTCCTTTTATGAGCAGTAGGTGGATATACACCAACATTATTAGATGAGCAAAGTAATATCTCATTAATATCAGCACATTCAGCCCAATCAAACGAGAACTTTGTAGGACAACCTTGTTCATTAAGATACTCAGTTGTAGGATTGTCAACAACATTAACAACAAAGACATCTCCCTTTGGTGTTCTCAAAATATATTGACAATCTTGCGTAATAAATTTACGCCATAACTTTACTCTTTCAATGTCATCTATATATTCGTTTTTACCGTTAGAACATTGCATATATCCTAACAGTCCAGATAACGAACTACTAAGATATTCTGTTTTCGTAGAAGTAAGTGAACTATATTTACCATAACCTACATGAAGTGTTTTATCAGTATTTTGTGTAATAGCTCCACATTCAACATCTACTTCAAATTTATAAGTCTCACCAACCGCAAATAAAGGTAAACTATCAGCTTCATAGCCAGTATCAATTATAGATGTAATTGTATATCCTTCCATATTGGTTGTAAAATTAGGGGTGAGTATTGATTCATAAACACCAGTTGCATTTTCAATACCTTCATAAGAAACGGTATTTTCATAAGGAACAACCATATATCTAAACGTACCTTTTTGTGGTATTGTTAAATCATAAAATCCACCATATGCACCAATATCAGCAACAAGAGTTTTAGCAAACCATGTTACAGGATTGTCATTAATCTCTTGACGATAAACTTTATAGCCAACGCTATCCTGTGTGGTTGTATTCCAACCAACGCTTACACTATTATCAGAACTTCCATTGGTGTTACGTACAGTAACACTATCTATAGCTTCTCCCGTTCTTTCTGGTTGTGTATATACAGGAGATATAAATTGATATTGAATACCATCTTGCATCATAACATCAACAATAAATCTATACTGACGTGTGTCGTAGTTACCACCCATGCCTTGCATATTATAATCATCAGTAAATCTATATTCTATTTTTTGAGAGTAAATTCTTTCTGTAGTTTTAATAGTATAGTATGTTGAGTTTCTCACTTGCTGTAGTTTAATGGTATAGTATTTCATTGGAATACTTTGAATTTGATTATAATGAGCAGTAAACTTAAATCCTGTAGCATACCATGTTACACCAGTTCCAGTTACCGTTGGTGCGCTTTCCGTTCTAAATAAATATTGTTCTGAAATAACATAGTTAGCATACAATTCATATGGTGTACCTTTAGGGAAACTTCTATTTGTACTTCTAATTGTTGCAACTCCAGTTTCGTAATTATATTTTGTAATAAGTTTTCTTTCTCCGTTAATTTTTATTTCCATAACGGTAATTGGATATGTTATATCAGTATTAGGGGTAACACTTGTAACGTGTACGGTTTCTTGTAATTGCTTTCTTTCACCAGTGTTTTCCAAATCCAAATCCCATTTGTATATATCGTTAATACCTTTTTCAAGAGAAACAGTGGTGTCGCCAGCCGTGTAATCTGCTTGAATAGTACCACGACCAATAAAGTTGTCAGCTAACCAACCAGCGGTATCAGAAGTACCACTAACAATTAATAACTGCATAACATATCTACCACCATTAGGTATAACACCAGTAAATACATTATCGTCTATAATATTATCATTGTTATAAGCCATATTCTGAAACGCCATAGTTGCTTGCTTGTAATCATAATATAATCTATCATTACAAGCTAACTCACCAGTTTCGTAATCAAATATACGAATGGCATAAGCCATCATAAAATCGCCTTTAAATTTAAAACTAAAACGTCTATCTTCTGCGTGTGAAGAATTGACATCAAACCCAATATTATCAGGTCTAACATTTGTAGGAAATTGAAGCATTTATCCACCTCCAAAAAGAATAGCTCCCCACATAAAGCAGGGAGCTTTATTATTATTTTCCTGTATAGCTTTGTGTAAGTTTGGTTCTAAAATAACTATCAAGAGTTTTATCAAGATTACGTGCAAACTCTTGTGGATTATTAGCATATACATTAACAGCACCAATGCTAACACTTTGAGCATTATTGGTTGTACTACCCAAAGGCATATTAGAAGTAATTTTAACAGCTTGCTTAACCATATCAGCCATGAGATTAGGTGTATTGTGTATCATGTCATATAACTTAGCACTATCATTAGCATTGAATATTGTTTCAGCTTTTTGTTTAGTACCGTGAAGCATTGCGACACCTGTGTAATCAGCCACACCACCCTTTGCAAATCCAAAGAGATTTTTAATACGTTCAAAGTTTTCATTAGTTCTTTGAACAATATCGTCTACAGCCTTATTAGCCTTTAATGCAAGAACTGCATCAGCCATATTAGTAATATTATATCCCTCTAAAGCATGAGCTAACACAACTCTATTAGCGGCATCTGCGGCATCGTTTAATTCTTCGTAACCTTCTACATGAAAACTAAATGTATAATCTCCACCATGAAGTGAATCAATCTGATTTTGCAGATTTTGAATTATACTCTCTTTAGCTTGCATTTGGTCAAATAATCCATTAACATTATTTGTAAATGTTCTTAAATTATTTTCTCTGGTTTCAAGGCTTGCCTTTTCATCAGGAATTAATACGTCATTAATATACTGCATAAATCCAGAAGCCTTATCCTTTGCGGTTTGTACCGCCTTTTCAACTTCTGTTTTATAATTTTGCCATGACTGTATCTGTTCTTTCTTCGCTTCTATCTCCGCTTGTTTTGCCTTAATAGCTTCTTCTTTAAGATTAATTTCAGTCTTAGTAAGTGTTTGTAAATTTGTATTATGAACTCTATAAGCGGCTGAAAATGTAGAAAGTAAATTCTTATCGTTCCTTGTAATCTTCTCACGCCAATCAGCACCAAGTAATTCCTGTGCAAGTGCTTCCGCTTCCTCGTCTTGAATTTCATCTAACCATTCAGTCCAAAGTTCTGCATAATCTTCTTTCTGTTTAATTAACTTTTCCCAAGCTTCGATTTCATTATCACGTTGCTGTTCAAGTTGTTTAACATTTCTCTGATTATTAAACTCGTCAAGTTCCTTTTGAGCCTTTTCAACGTCCTCTCGGATTGAGCCATATACCCAACCTTTAGTTTCGTCACGTACTCTAACTTTACGATTCTTAGCGTTTTCAAGATTAGCAAGCTTTTGAGCATATTCAAGCGAAGCCTGACGTTCCTCATTCTCTACCTTTAATGCTTCTATGGTTTGTTCTGCAATAGCAAGCGCACCATTCTCGCCTACGTAATGCATAGCTTCACCAGTTTGCATTGCTGTGTCACCGATATCAGCCAGTAAGTTCTTTACCTTAGTTCCTTCAATTTCAAGTCCCTCGGCATCAAGAGCAAACAACTTCTCGTTTGTCCAACCCTCACCAGCTTTATCTATAAGACCGTTTATATAATCAGTAACAGTATTTTCTGAAAGTAATACTGCGCCGTTATCTGTTTGAAGCATAGGTGAAAATGCAATTTCAACTCCATCAAATTCAGCAGAAGCACCCATAACTGTAGAGATAGAACCAGCTAATTCTTCCGCTTCATATCCCCATGAACCAATTGCTTCTGAGTATTTATCAAGAGTTTCATCTGTCCACTCTAAAAGCTGTCGTGCATTGGTATCTATATTACCAAAAACTGTTTTGCTAATATCAATTCCTTTATCAGCAATTTCAGTTTGAATAGCAATTAAATCATTGTAAGCTTCATTAAGAGCTTCACCGCCAGAACCAGCGTTTTTCATAGCTTCTATTCTATCGTCATATGACTTCTTAATAGCATCACGCTGTTCTTCCAGTGCTTTCTTTTCCTTATTAATAGTCTTACCTACAAGGCTATTAACCTTTTCATAGTTACCGATAATTTCCTCAATAGCTTCTTTCTGTTCGTTTAAAACGTCCAGTTCATCTTCCATGACTTTTTTATCAGCTTCTAATATGGCAAGCTCATCATTAAACTTATCAATGTATTGGTCGATTACATACTGTTGTGCTTTAAGTCTATTGTCAAGTTCAGTATTAAGTGCATCAAGTTCCTTTTGTGCTTGTTCACGTTCTTTATTCAGTTTCTTTTCCTGTTCCTCAATAGCCTTTTGCTTATTAACAGTATCTCCCAATAAGGTATTAAGATACTCTACCATGAGATTATTGTTACGCATAATTTCGGTATAGGCTTTTGCGCTTTCGTTTACTTTATCAAACTTACGTTTAGCAGTTTCTAAAGCACCATCCATACCCATGTAATGCATAGCTTGTCCTGTTTTAATAGCCGTGTCTCCAATATCTGCAATAATATTTCTAATTTTAATTCCGTCAACTTCAATGCCTTGTGCATCAAGTTTTAGTAAATCTTCATTAGTCCAACCCTCACCAGCATTATTAATTAATTGCCATATATATTTATTAACTGTACTCTCATTTAATAATACAGCACCATGAGCGGTTTGCAACATAGGAGAGAAAGCAATTTCTACACCGTCAAATTCGTTTGACGTACCAAGTATTGTTGATACAGAACCAGCAAGTTCTTCAACATCAAGTCCCCATGATTTTATTGCTTCTGAATACTTATCAAGATTTTGTTCCGTCCATTCTAATGTTTGCCTATTGTTTGTATTAATATTACCGAATACTGTCTGATTAATGTAAATATTATTTTCAGCAATCTCTTTTTGGATTTGTTCAAGCTCACTTTGATATTGAGCTAAATTATTTAATTCCTCTTGATGTTCTTCCTCTATTGCGGTATTAGCATCTTCATATTCCTTAATCATTTTCTTGATATATTGGTCTTTAAGATTATAAAGACTTTCCATACTAACGGTCATTTCTCCGTCAATACTTTGAATATCAGATAAGATATGACCAGTATCAAGAGCATCTATCTGCCAGAAGTCATCAAATGAAATTTTATCTCCGTTAGCCAACGATTGCAAAGCTTCTGTCATTCTGGTAATATTTGATAATTGATTTTTCTCAATATCATCTAATCCGTTATACCATTCAGAACGAACTTCTCCAAATGTTTTACCAGCTTGTTTGAGAGTATCACTTGTATTTAACGCAACGTTACCTATCTCTGTAAGGAAATTTTTTTCGTGAGACTGAGTAATCTCATTATACATTTCCATATCTTTGATTTCTTGTGCAAGCTGATTATATTTAGAAGTAATTACTTGTACGGTTTTATTATCAACATTATTGGTTTTGTCCTCGTCTGTATTAACTTCTTCTATGAGATTTTTAAGTTTGGTTAATTGGTCTAAAGCATCGTATACTGTACCAGTTAAATATAAATCTGTTTGTTTGCCAAGATGTTCAAAGGTTTTTATTTCATCTATCTGGGCTAATAAATCTCTTATCTCTTTGGATTTAACTTCCAAAGTAAATAATGAAGCGGCAGTTTCGTCTACCTTTTTGATATAATCATAATCAGAACCTAAACCAGCAGTATATGTACCTGATTTCTCTCGTCCAGTTGAAACCTCAACGTATCGTTTGTTACCCATATCTTTAGCTGAGTAACCGATATTATATTCGCTAAGTTGTCTTGCATAATCTATCTTATCCTGATTTTGTTGTTTCCACTGATTATATTCTTCATCAGCTAATGCCTTGACTTTTGCTATAGTAGTATCATAACTATCATTTAACAAATCAAGATTAGCCTTTTGGTCTTTGTATTGTTCATTTAATTTATCTTGTATTTGAAGTAAGTCTGCTGAATGGGCTGATACGTCATCAGTGGTAGATATGATTTTCTTATACTCATCAACAAGGTCTTGAACGTCACGTCCAGAATCACGTAAATCTTTTGCGCTTTGTGCAAGTGTTTCTAATTGCTCTTGTGTTCCTTGTGCAATATCATCAAGTTCTTCTCTGGTAACAATTAATTTATCAACTAATGCACTAACTGCTTTAGTGATTAAAGTAATTGCAATCATAAAACCAACATTGGCAACAAGATTTAAAGCAACAGATAAAGCCTTAGAAGTAGCTGTCGCACCCTTTTGAGCCGCCGCTAAATTTCGTGTAGCCGCATCGTATTGGTCTTGTGTAATAACACCCTTTTCTAATGCAAGATTAAGATTATTGAAATGAGTAGCCATTACTTTAGTGGTGGCAGATGTACCCTCTAAAGTATCAGCCAAATCTAATTGACTAACATTTTCTTTACCAAGTAAATTAACATATTCTTGTAATGCCTTTAAATCATCGTCTGATATACCGTTTAAACGAATATCAAAATTCTTCCAAGTATCTTTGATATTAACAGCATAATTCGCAATATTTTCTAATCCAGCACCAAACTTTTTAAGACCAGTTAATGAACCAGATAATAGATTTGTTGCAAATATACCCTTGCCCTTTGCCGCCATAACAGCAGAGATAGTAACAAGGATTGGAGGTAATGCTCCAAATGTATCAACAATTTTAGTAAGAACATTTAAGAAAGCCGTAGCAGATTTTGTAGCTCCAACCAATAAATCAGAACCAACAATACTATCAGAGATTCCCTGTACAGCCGCCTTTAACTGACTAAAAGCATAATTAACTGACTTTGCGTATTCTTCTTGTTCACGGGTAGCAGAGCCAGCGGCTTCATTAGCTGTCTCATATACTTCTTCAAGTAGTCTACCATTTTCAAGAATAGCCGCACCTATATTAGCCTGTCTCTTACCAAATAACTGTTCAAGAACATTTGCTTGTGTTGTATCTTTTAATCCATCCCAAACCTTAGACATTTCCAAAAGTATCTGATAACTTGACTTATATGTATTTTCGTCAAGCATAATATCAACGCCTGTTAAATCAAGCATTGATTGTCTAAGCTTCGATACACTATCAGCCGCACCTTCCGCATCTTCGCCCATTTCTTCAAGCTCTGTTTTGGTAGAACGCAATCTTAATGACATGGTTTTAACACCAGTACCAATAGCATCAGGGTCTTGTACAATAGTATTGGCAGTTGTAATAATAGCAATACTTTCAGCAAGGTCATTATTAGCGGAAGCTAAAGCAGAAGCAGAACGTTTTAAAGCTTCACCAATACCACCAGAACTAATAGCAAAGTTATTACCTACTTCGTTAAATTTATCAACAATGGTTATAGCATCATTTGCTTCAATTTTAAATGCTTTCATTGTTGAAATCAAATCCTCGGAAGCTTGTTCCTCGGTAATACCATCACCAACATTTTTATATAATGTAGCAATCTTACCTAATTCTTCCGCTTCTTCAAGCTTATAACCAAGTCGTGAGAATGTACTTGTAGAATTAACAATTTCACTTACAGTAGCTCCGTACTCTTGTGCTGATTTTTTTGCTCTATCCTTAAATTCGTCAAACTGTTCACTGGTTGCAACAGTTACCTTACGTAATTCAGTCATAGCATCATCAAGAGCTTTAACTTCTGTTACCATTTCACGTACAGCCCTTGTGACATAACTAAACACCATATGTGCAGAAATATATGTAGATATCTGTTTGAATGATTCTAAGAACTTGCCCCAAGCACTTGAAGCTGTAAGTCCAGCAGAGTTAGCTTCTGCTTTAAAGATTTTCATTTCTTCTGTGAAATGTTTTAACTGAGCTTCACTCTTAATTGAACCACTTGTAATCTGTGCATTTAACTCATTCCATTTTTGAGCAAATGTCATACCCGATGACATTTCTTTATTTGAAGCAACAACTCTCTTGTTAGTAAGAGCATATGCGTTCATATCAGCGGTTAAAGCTTTAATCTTATTATCAAACGTGGTCATTGCAGAAAGATTCTTCAATGAAGCCTGTAAGTCTCTGGTTGTAGTTGCTGTAGTAATAAATTCTTTATCAAGAACTTTAAGTTGTGCAGTAATGGTTTCAAATTGATGTGGTGTTTTTGCATTGTTTAATTCACTTAAAAGTTCTCTGTATTTTATTTGTAAAGAATTAATATTGGAAATTTGTTTTTGTACTTCTGCACTATTGACATTCTGTTTAAATGTAGCATTATTGCCCTGAGTTGTTAGACCATTAATTCTACTATTAATAGTTTTTAACTGTCTTGCGGCAGTAGCTTCACGTTCAACAAGAGCGGTTTCTTCTTTCTGTTGTCTATAAACGCTATTCTTGATTGTAGCCATTTGTCTGGTATCTTTTAATAATCTCTCATAATTATTAATAGCGTTTTCAATTTCCCTTGTAAGAAGTCCCTCATCTGATAAACGTTTTCTTGAAGCGGCGGCTATATCTCTGTAAGAATTAACTAACTGTTTAGCATTATCTTTTTCTTGTTGAGAAGCCGTAGCAGAATATGCAACCTTAGTATATTTCTGTATCTGCTGATATGCAATTGCTATTTCACGTAGTTCTGCCTTTTGCTGTTTGGTTGTATTCTGACTTTCAATTTGTTTAGCAACCTTAATATCCTCTGTGGCAGATTTAATAGCAATTTGTAATTCCCTATACTTTGTTATCCACTTATCTGTGTAGCCCTGAGAACTTTGGATTTTATCCAATTCTGCAAGTTGTGTCTTTAAATTACCAATAGGGTCAGTAAGAGAATCCTTTGTCTTTTGACCAAGATTTTTGTATCTATCTTCTAACGATTTTATTTCGTTACCAAAGTTACGTGCGCTGTTGATTGCATTAGTAAAGGGATTAAGAGAATCCTTACCATCTCTAAGTAATGGCTTTAATCTTTTTATTTCACTATCAAGAGCTACAAACTCTGCTCTTAATTCCGTAACGTTTCCCTTACCCTGTTTAAGCTCGTTTAATTTCTTTTCAAAACTATCAAGAGTAACAATACTCTTTTTAGTTTCAGTGCCTATATTAACAGCAATGTTTGGAGCAAAATCTTGACCTACGTTAGACCTAAGAGTTGCAAGCTTCTGGGTGTAAGTATCAACAAATTTATTTATACTATTAATTTTTCTACCAACACCAGCATCATCAAAACTACTTCCTATATAACTCCAATTGACAGTAGCATTTTTGGTTATTTTATCAATGTTTTGTAATTCATACTCAAAGGTTCTTGTTTCACCATTAAGAGCCTTGACGGTTGCAATCATACGATTAAGATTATTATTGGCATCGTATATACCTCTAACGTCAACCTCTCCAAGTGGAGATAACCTTTCGGTTAATTCTTTAAAAGACCTATTGGCATATTGACTGTTTCCGTCTGCGGTGAGACTTAAAGTTTGAGTATATCTATTTGCAATCTGACTTAAACTATTAGTTATTTGTTTACTGGTTTCCTTAGTTTTCTTAGTCATCTTGCCTGTCATTTTATCAATGCTTTGTTCTGCCTGAGAAGTATCTATCTTACCAATTGTAATAGATAACTTACCACCAAGAGCTTGATTAAGTTCCGTCTGTAAATGCTGTATGTTCTTTGTATCAATATGGCAAGGAACATCAATACGCAATTTAGGAGCGACTTCATTATCTAATTGGTTTTGAATATCTCCAACAGCCTGTACTGGATTAATACCTACATTGATTACAATTTTACTATTTGCCATTCAATCACTCCTTTCTTAATAATAATTTCCCCACTGGAAGCTTTCGCCCTCCCACTCATATTCAATATCAGTTAGGGCAATATATACTCCATATGGGTTTCTTGCGTTAAACATTCTTACGGCTTTTTCAATGATATGATATCCGTCATATCGTGTAAACCTTTCCACTTTGCCTATCCTTTGTTCTAACTTTTCTGCTCTCCAACCAAAGTTAATCAGCATAGGTACATATGATTTATGGTCGCCCCATAAATTCCAATGGTATGCCATAGAGGGGATAAATGACACTTGCAATACTATTCTATTGTTGATAACTTTGGCGTGTATAAAATCTTCTGCATATAATGAATCTTGAAAATCATAAGTACGTTTGTATTCTTTAGGACGATATGAGAGATAGTATTCTTGAATAAAATTATCAACACAATCATAAAGATATCTAACCGCACCTTCTAAATTTTGACGTATAGTTTTACCATTATCCAAAACAAAATTATCCCTAAGTATCTTTTTTAATTGTTGCTCGATACTCTGTGCCATTTATCTCACTTCCTTACTTTTTATGTCTATCTAATACCTCATTTACAAACTGGTTTTTATCTACGTCTGACAGTTTGTTTAATACATCTTTAACGTCAGAAAGACTTTCAGAAGCGTTAAAGTCATCTGGTATTGCACCTACGATTTCATTTATCTTATCGCAGATTTTGTCAAATGAGTTCTTGCGTGAAGCAAGAATATAATCTATCTGACTATCTACGGCTCTTTCCAATTCAGCCCATACTGGTAATGATGTAACTATATTCTCTATTTCTGAGAACCATGTTCCAACCTGTGAAGCTTCAAAAATAGCAACCATATCACCATCTGTAACTTCCACATTTGTAAAATATTTAATGATTATATATCTGCGTAAGAACTCACGAAAAGCACTTACATAAATATCATTGTCATCAAATACTGACTTAGCCATTTGTTCAATAGCATCTCTAAAATCAGAAGCGGTTATACCTAATGTAACCTCTATCTTCTCTTTAGAGTTTACCTTAATTGTTCTTGTTTCAAATGTAACATTATCAAATATACTCATAATTAATTCTCCTTTTCATTTTGTAATACCCCATATCTACCTATGCCAATAGCATCTGAGATATTATCATCTATAATATTTAAATTATATAACTCATTTACTTTTGCCATAATATCAACCTTGCGTTCTTCTCGCTTCATGCGGTTAGTATATTTACCCCATGCTGTTATCCATTTGTTTTCTTCCACTATTTCATATGGAATGTTTTGTTTATAACACAAGTGGGCTATAAAGCCTTGAAGTCTCGCAAGGGATTTTGTACCCTTTGGGTTACGTGCTTTGGGATTTTTATTCTCAAAGACTTCCTCAAAATAAACCATATCTGGTTTCTCTTTGTCAAATATTAATTCAAGTGTGTCAGTAATATATGATGAACGCATAATCGTTACACCATATAATTCTTCTGGTATTGTTAAAAAATATGTATGCTTATCAATGTCATACTCACGTACAAGTTCTTTAGCTCTTTTACTTGACTTTGGTTTTATTAGAGCATATGTTACAAGCTCTCCGTCATTAAATATTGCGACACCTGTAGCCGTGGTAGATTGGTCTAATGATATTATTTTCAATTCATTCCTCCTATAAAAAATAGGGGTAAGTTATAATTAACTTACCCCCTTATTATTGTTATTTGGTTTTCTTTGTGGTTTTTTCAGTAGACTTTTCTACTTTCTTTTCTCCTACGATTGAACGCACTTTATTCGCAACTACTGGAATGAGGTCTGATAAATCAGTCTCAGCAGTAATTCCTATATTTTTAAATCTTTCCTTTGCTTCTTCTTTTGTAATATTCTCTGCAACATAATCAGTTATTGTTATGTAAATCTGAAAATGCTCATGGGTACAAGCAAAAAACTTCCACCCATGAGTTTTACTACAAGTAGGACAGTAATCGTGTTCTTTACCACAAACAAAACACTTGGGTTTTGTACTCATACGCAATTACCAAACGAAATCCTCATCAGCAACAGCAATCTCATAGAAGCTCTTATCGTCATCACAGTAAGAATATGCGAGATTAAGAGTTACGCTGATTGTATCGTCAAGATTGAATCCAATTGTGTTACCAGTCTGGGGCTTTGCGTTCTTAGCAGTAATCCAAAGCGCACGAACTCTTGTCTGGTCACAGAGGTCAACAGCGAGAACAAGGAATCTAACCTTTGCGGCATCAGGGAACTTATCAGCGGCATTAGTAACCTTTGCACCGCTTGTAACATCATACTCATAGATAACTTCAATCTTTGTACCAGCAGTTAAACCTGTAGGGAAATAGAGCTTTTTACCAGTAGGATTATAAGCAAACTCTGTAGCCGTAGGGTCAGTACCAGAAGCAACCTGTGCATAGTTAGCCTTTAAAGAGTTATCATCTGTAAGAGTATGGAATGAAATCTTATAACCTCCACCAGTTTCAGCAATAACAGACTGAGTTAGAGTAACATAACCAGCAGTCTTATCCTCAGTGGATATAACCTTTCTGTCAATATAAGGAACTCTGATATGTGTTGTTGCAGAAGCATCAATCCTATCTGTACCGTTAAGAGCGGCAATAAGGTTGAGGTCAAGAACAGAGCTATCAAAGCTTATCTGACATGACTTGTTTTTATCAATTGTAAAAATAGTTGCACCGTTTGAATCCTTCTTCTCTGTAGTTTCACCGTCTTGCTGAATCTGGAGATTCTCTACCTGAGAACACATCCAAGCAACTTCTTCGTTGCTTTTAAAAGCCCAAGCACCTACAATCTGTTTAATCGCAATACTATTTATAGCCATTATTTTTACCACCTTTCTTAGAGTGTTTTTGTTTTGATTGGGCGCATCCAATCTAAATCTGATTTGTGTATATCTTTAAATGACACAGTACCAGCATAAATTCCTCGATATAAGTTATCAGCGTTTTGCTTATAACCCATACGCATAATCGCATCAAAGAATTGACCTACGTGTAAATCGAAAACTTTATCGTAATCGTGCCATTCACAAACAAGTGAAGATACCAAAGGAGCATACAACGAACTATCGCCATATAGCTCACGTTTACGTTGCGCTCTCTTTATTTCTTTTTCTTGTTGTCTTATCATTAACTTATGTGTAAATTCATTTTCACATGAAGTTAAAATATTTTTAGGCAGACCATGCATACGTCTAACATTATCTGCAATTCTTTCTCTTGTTAGAGAATCTATAATAATGCCATCTTTATTCATTAACACAAGTTCATTATTTTTTGTTACTGGTCTAAATCCAGAAAAGTCTAAATCTCCAAATAACAAACGTGAAGTTGTAGGAGTAATTCCAGAAACTAAAATACAAAATAACTGAAATGGAGTTATTTCCTCAAAATCAATATTTGCTTGTGCTAAGTAATACGGCATATCAAAAGGCTCAGAAGTTACAGCGGTAACAACACTAAAATATTCATCTTCTCCAAATTGTGCTATTTGTGCAATGGTAGGTTGATATAATTTAATACCAACACCAACGTCAAATGGTTTTCCTGTTAGTAAACGAATTTCATCAACAGCGAACATTCAATCACCCACAAACACCACTTACGTCTACTGCTTCAAAAGTTAATGCCTTAACTCTATATCCATAACTAACAGCACCAGATATACATGATTTAAGTCTTAATACACCAGTACCAAAATCCAAACGACCTGTATACTTATCCTCAATTAGTTCTGCAAGATAGTCCAATCTTGTACCACTTTCTCCAGCTAAATTGAGTTTCATATCGTCTTGATGTACTACAATCTCAAAGGTAATAGTAGGATAAATCTTTAAACCATTATCGGTATCACCATATCTCATCCTACGTTCTGGTACGTCAACCTCTACACATATGTAAGACTTTACGTCACTTTGAGTTTCAGCTACATAATAATGAGGAAATAATCTAACCCAAACTAAATCTTCCTCATCTTCATCTGGATTAATACCAAGTGCTTCTACAATCTGTTCGTCATTATTTAGTTCTCTTACAATCTTATCTTTCCAAGCCCTAATAAATTTTAATTTACCTTTGCTATTACCCATGTTATATTGCCCCCTTGATAGTAACATATACTTGACCACGCCAGCCATTACTATCCACACATAATCTAAATACCGAACCAACAAGTAATGGTTCTTCTTTACAAGTAAGTACACATTTATTGTTTTCAGTTTGAGTTAAAGTAATTCCACTTTCAACCAATTCTGAGCCTATTAATGTATATACAACATTTTCCCAAGTGCCATCAATGCTAAACGTTTTCTTACCACCAATACTAATTGTTGGTTCACCCTTATAATTAATAGCAATTGGTTCTGAGGGAACTGGTATATCGTTGGGGTCTATGTAATCACATAACATTAAATCAATACGGTCAGTATCAGGATTAAATTCAGTCTCGGTAAATGTTATACGCATAACACGCATTTCACCATATGAATATGGAACTTTAGATATAGAAGAAACTCTAAATGCATCTGGTTTCTTTGTCGCATAATCAATAAACATACGCTTGTCACGTTTAAGTTCAACACTTATTTCGTCCATAGAAATCCAACTCATAAGCTGATTATATCCAACTCTAATAACGTCCCTGTATGTTTCAGTACCTACATTGTATTGAGTAGCATCTGCGGTATAAGACGGATAGTAGTAGATTTGTCCAGTTTCTTCATCTTGCCATTTCAGTGTATAGTTACATTCATGTACAACAGCTTTAGTATAAATTCCATTGCTATCAGGCATAGCCATAATAACATAAATTTGATAATTGTTTTTAGTATCTTTAATCTTGACATACTTATAATCCGCTATCATATCTGATATACGTGTAAGTATTTGTCTACGCCAACCCTGAGTGTATGAATCAAACGTTTTGTTGTCTACAATAGCTTCTGTTTCAAATTCAGTTTCAAACAGTCCAGTTTCGCCATTGAATTGACCACTACAAAATATTACCGTTTCTCCTAAACGGGTTTCAGTTAGAGCTTCATCAAAACTATCGAATACCCAATTATCCCACTCGTCATTTTCTAAACCGTTATTCATAGTAGGTTGAGGGTTAATAATATACCAATCTTCTGAATTTGCCATATTATCACCTCAATCAATTATAAGCATGAACTTTTTGTTTATGGAGCAGTTCTTGTATTCTTTCCTTTTCCAGAACCAAATCTTTGTATGTTACATTTTTTGAAGAATCACTACCAGTTAATTGAATGTCTTTTCCTTTGAATCCATTAAGTTTTTCCGCTCTTGATAATTCTCTTGTGACATATTCCAAGTACATCATTAAACCCAATGTGTAAACAATACTTCTATCCAGTTTAGAATTAAACTGAGAATTTGTATCATCATAATTCAAGTCTTTAATCTCTAACTCATATTGTGCTAAAGCTGACATAAAAAATTCATTCTCTAAACCCTCTGGTAATGCAGTCTTAGACATTGGGTGAGAATGAAAACTTTGGATAACGTCATTGATTGTAGTATACTCGCCCAATGTTGTTCACCGCCTTATTCAACTTTCATTCCTGTATATTTCTCGACAAATTTAATCTTGTCATACTCATTGAATCCAAGTCTCTTTATACCTGATACGAGACTAACCTTCTCTGCGTATGTGGTAGCAAGTTCCTTAATAGCATTTTCAAATTTTGTCTTTGCTTTAAGACCAAATGCTTCCTTTATCTTTTCGTCAGTAATGATATCCTGTGGCTTTTCCTCTGTTTCAAAATCAAGGTAAACACGAACGTCCTTATCGTCAATAAAAATCATTGCATGACTACCCTTACCATCTGTACCATTAAACATAGTATTATTATTCTGTGACTGTGAAACAACCTCTGATGTATCAATTCTTATAGTAGTTAATGCAGGGAGAGTTACGTCACCAGAACCATTAATGCGAGGAAAGTAAAGGGGATAATTGCAAAGATTCTTAATATAAATTTTCTTGTCCATATCAATACTCATGGATATTTTTTCTCCTTTCGATATAATAGGGGAGCGAAAACTCACTCCCCTAAAATAATTATTTTAATTTAATCAGCTAAGATTTGTGTCTCTAACGATACCAACCTTGTACTCCTGACCCTTTGCAACGTCAACAGCAATTTCAAGGTCATATCTTGTAAGCTGTCTACCAGTAGAAACATCGTTACCTGTAAAGCTTGTAAGACCACCTCTTGACCAAAGCTTAATAGGTGATTCAACACCAGCAGGGATAACAAAGAGCAGACCTTCGGGAGCTACAGTGTCAAAACCTGTGCCAGCGGCATTAAGCTTAGTTGTATCAAATGCGTTAGGAATAGCGTAAACAGGTGCGCCATTGTACCAAGAGAGCAGACCAGTCTTGCGAATTTCCTCCATAGCTTCGGGGCTAATGTCGTTGAATGTAGCATAAGTTGTAGAAGCATAAGGAGCAAAGTTGTTAATCTGTGAAACTACACTGTAGTCACCAGATATAGAAACCTGACCAAATCTACGTGCAAACTTAAGAGCATTATCAACTGCACTCTTTGAAATACCAGCAGAAGCAGAATAGTTCTTTACACCGCTTGCATTAGCAATAGCATTAAGAACTGTATTAATAGCATACTTAGAAGCCTTGTTTCTCATATCTGTAACGATATTCTCTTTAAGTCTATTCTCAGCAGAAAGGTCGCCCATTTGGAGCTTTCTATAATCTATCTGATAGCCAGCAGAGATTGTCTGTGTGCCAACAGGATATGTCTTAGAAGAAACGAAACCAAGAACAGGGTCGCCATTAGCCGCCTGTACTCTTGAAAGCTCGCCCTCTGTAGAAAGAACTTCACGCTCAATGCTCTCGCCATATCCAACGTTCTCATAAGAACCAAAGATACCAAGAAGCTCGATTGCCTTTAAAACTTCGGGTTCAACTGTATATCTACGAATTGTGTTAAGTTCTGCAACAGCAGAATAATCACCGTTAAGAGCCTTAGAAGCAAGCTCCTTTATATACTTAACACTCTTGTCTGCAACTGCGCCAAGTCCGTCAAGTGACTGACCATTAGCCATACGTGAGAATACTTCAACAACGCCAGTGTTCTTGTTGTACTCTCTTGTTACAACGTTATCATCTCTACGTGCAGAGTTAAGTTCAACTGTATAATTCATATCTTTTACCATCCTTTCCTAAATTATGAAGCCGCAATTTCAATACGAACAATAAGATAATTTACATTAAGACCACCCTTTGAGAGTACCTTAAAGCAAACATCACCAGCAGTAGGTGTATCTTCCTTGAACTTGAAAGTTGTAGCATCAAATGTAAGTGTATCACCAGCGGCAATATTAGCATATGTACCAGTTACATTATCCTCTGTTACATAAAGCTCCTTACCTTCCCAAGCTGAAAGCTTAAAGAGATTTACAGGTTCGCCCTGTGCAATTGTATAGCTTGTAGCATACTCCTTATCACCTGTCTGTGTATTCATTACAACATAAAGTTCCTCACCAGTAGTAGGAGCTTTTGTTACCTTTGACGAATTTGTATATGTAAGACCTACAAGTGCGCCATTAGGGAGAGCGGCGTGTGCTGTTGCGTTAGGTGTATTGTCAGCAGAGTGCTCAATCATTTCAACTGATTTCCAAGTTACCATAATTTTTCCTTCCTTTCTTTGAATTAGAGAATGGGAGCAAAGATATCAACACTCTCAGTGTTATTCTTGCTTGTGCAAGCATTTATCTCACCAAAAATGTCAGCATCATTGTTGCTCTCGTCAACATTGTTTGTTTCGTGTGTGGTTGAATTTGTCATAGAGTTTTTACCAATCTCCATGTAAATCTTATTAACAACACTATTAATTTCGCCCTTCATGGGGTCAGCCTTAAATGCTTCGATTTCGTCCTTTGCATAATTTCTCTGTTCCTCTGTAAAGTCCTTAATAGCATCATTAAGTTCGCCAAGTCTTTCCTTTGCCTGTGCTTCACCAAGCATCTTTTCCAGTGCTTTCTTTTCTTCCCAAGCTGTATCAAGCTTCTTCTCGGCTTCTGCCATTTCCTGTTTTACAGTTTCAATAGCAGTCTGAATCTCAGCAACAGAAGCATTAAGCTCTGCAATTTGAGCATCCTTTGCTTCAATTGTAGCGTTAAGCTCTGCAATCTTTGCTTCATATTCAGCGTTCTTTGAATTTGTTTCTGATACTGCGTTCTTTACAGAATCGCAAATCATACCAATAGTTTTGTCATCCATTGTTTCTTCCTCACTTTCCTGTTTGATATTATTTAACTCGACCATTTTTGAAGTTTTGTCTGCTGGATTTGATACGATTGAATATCCGCTATGAATGTATCTAACGGGTACACGACCTTGCTCAAACTTACCATTAAGATAGATAATAGTATCACTATCTTCTGGACGTAGTATTTCAATACTACCACTCGGATTAATGCCGTTAGCCATGTTTGTTTCAAGCTGTGCAACAAAATTGGGGTGGCGCATTTCATCAATTACACCTTTACCAAACACAGCCCTACCAGTCGTACCGTCATCATCGTCAAAGTCAGCAATAAATCCCTCGGTAAAATGTCCTATAATGTCAGCTTCAAATGTAGGTAACTCATCATCGGTAGTGGTTTCACCTGTCTCTCCATGACCAGAACACATTGTTTTATCCTCGTCAATAAAGTCACAAGTGATACTCATATCTTTAATTGAATCAAGATTTTTAGAAGCATATTCCTCGATAAATGTAATACCGTTAGAGTTCCAATGTCCATCTGTACCAACATTATTTACAACAGTCTCAGGAGGTTGTAACTTGTACAAAAGTGCCGTAAATCTTCTTTTACCGTCCTTATGTTTCTTAGAAGAAAGTTCAAAAGCTTTCATCTCTTACCCCCTTTCTTGCCGTATTATATAAAAAACTCCCTATGTTAATAGAGAGTAATTTAACTATTATTTGGTTTAGGTTGATTATTAGAACCATTAGTTTTACTTTGAATAGTGTTAGCATTAGTAGGATTATCATTAATAGGTCTACCACTTTGATTATTTATATCCTTAGATGATTGAGTATAACTTGTTTTATGAACGGGATATTTGTTTTCAATATCCGCTTCAAGTTCTTCGTCAAGCATTGCATAAAATACTTCTGGTGATATACCAACGGCAGAAGCCCATAATGTTAAACTACCCTTACCCTGTAAATATAAATCCTTTACATATCCTACCATTTGTTTTTTATTCAAATGAGTAATAGGAAGATAATTTACACTTGCATCTATATAGTTTAATTTTAAAACATTATAGTTTATAACCTTGTTTATTTCTTCTGTAATTTCTTCTATCCATTTAAAAATTTGTGCAGTAACTAATTCAAGGTTAGTTTGCTGTGAAGAAAACGATGTAGAACCACTTGCGTTAAGTAAAGCCGCCGCAAAACCTAAATCAGTTCCTATCTTATCGTCCAGCTTACTTTCATACTTATCGTCAAAAATATCTGTTTTAGTATCTATAACATTAATTTTTGTACCAGCGGCAACAGATACAAATGTTGTTCCACCTCGATTATTTTTATTTAGTACAGCACCTTTAACAGCTTCATGTTGACTTGCTTGCTGTTTATCAGTTAAAGCAGAAGTACCAGCTTGTTTACCTTCTGGGAATGTCTGATAAACAAGTTTATTATTAACTTCATCTAAGGTATTACGCTTTGTATTTGTAAAATAATCAGCGTATAATATATCAAGAATAGCGGCAAGCACCAAAGGTCTACCCCACGGTTCATCACGTTTTGAAGAAATTTTGAAAACCATAGTCTTATTATTATCTAATACCATTTCTTGCTGACCAGTACCCTTGTGATACTTGTCATATGCTTTCTGAAATTCTGAGGGATATTTCCTTAACTTTTCTTGTGCGCCCTCCAACCCTTCATCAAAGTACGCAAGGTTGAAAGCAACAACATATGAATTATTTTTAAATCCTATAATTCTGCAATAGTCAACTGGTAAATTCAGAACAGCCAAATTCATTTTAGCAAGTTTAGATTTCAGAGCGTTTAACTCTTGTTTACTATTAATTTCAGAAATATTCGTAACGTCCCATGTTGTCATTGACTTCTTTTTACTTAGTTTGCGTTCACCCATAACAAAATAGTAGAACGCTGTACCATCGACACAACCCTTATGTATAAAGTCTCTTACAAGTACCTTGTGTTTGATTTTCTTTAGAGCATATAGCATAAGTTCCTTACGTACCTTTGCGCCATTGTCTCTTAAATAGTTTGTAACTACGCAATCAAGTGTAGGTAATGCCTTTATATAATCAACAGTATTTCTAAGATTACCATTACTTGAATATAAGCAATTGGATATATCACGTATAGTTTCGTTATATTCCATAGGGTGTTGTATCATTTCTAATAACTGCTGTGGGTCATCAGTATATCTTCCTAAAATGTTATATAAGTTTTGTCTTGCTGAAACATCTCTAAAGAAGTGATACGCATTGTTTTCTGATACCACGTCATTATTAACTTCGTCAACTTGTATCTCTGGCATTATTTCACCACCTTTCTTAATTTACAAAAGTATGAACTGAATATTGAGTTTCTTCTGATAAATCTTTTGCGTAATTATCTACGTACCAAAGCATATATATCAATGCTGATACTCTATCCTTGTCAACTCTTTTAGTAGCTTGTTCAATTGTAACACTACCACCATTCAAATGTTTAAGTTTCAAGTTAGCGGCTTCTTCTATTAAAGCATCAGTTTCGACATAAGGTCTAATTAACGTATCAAAATCATTCCAATCGTTTTCTGTAAAATCAGAATCCAATTTACGCTCTAATAGTTTCAGCTTACCACTTTCCACATAATCAATGAAAGTAGTAACAATTTCATTTTGGTATGATTGTGCTTTTAAATTATAAAGCTTCTTAGGTGAGTTCGCTATCTCAGGTGTATTGTTATCGTTAATAGTGTCCCAACAACCCAAGCTTTCACCAGTCGCAGGGTCAATAGCTTCTTCCAATAATTTATCTATTAGACCAGCACCCAATCCGTTACCGTCACATATAACCATTTTGGCACGATATTTGATTTGTGCTTTCTTTACCGCAATTGCCTGTTGTGTAAAGTTATATGTATTAGGTATGTTAATAATATTAACAATATCTACACTGGTAATTTTAGACTTGTCCATATTACGAATAACCTTACCAACAACAATTGAAGATTGGTTGTTTCCTGTCTTTTGGCTTCGTGCAACGTCCACGCCTATAAAGTATTCGTCATCATCAGATATCTTAGATTGTAATTTAGTTAATACTCTACAATCCAAAAGCTTATTGATATTTATTAATGCGCCCTCAGAAGCACCAACCCATTCTTGTTCATAGTTTTGAGCAAACGCAACCATTGACATTTCTTTTTTCTTTTGAAGAATTTGACTTTTGCTTGAACCTCTACCATACCAACATGGTAACATCCAGCTTGCCCCAAGTACAATCTTACCACGTAAGTTTTCCATATCATCAATCATGTTAAGAAGTCTTGCGTGTTCGTCACTACCTTTAAATCCAGCAGTAGTAAAGAAATGTATTTGTTGATTAAGTTCACATGGGTCTGGTATACCAAATTTACCAACCGTAAGTCTGGGAACTTCAACAACGGGAGCAAGTGCATCTTCAAATAATTTATTATTAAGCAGGGCAGATTCCTCTATCTTTAAACGAGTACGTCTTTGTCCCTTAGTGCTTTGTGCATTTGCAACGGCATCTATAGTAGCACCGCTTTTCCATTTAATCTCCGCAATACCTCTCTGAAACTTTGTCTTTTCAACTTCATTTGCTATAAGAGGATAATGTTTACATATTTCCTCAAACTTAGAGTGTAAAAGGTCTGCGGCATTTTCTTTTGTTTGTGCTGAAATTGCAAGTGTTATGTTAGGATATAGCATAGCGGCACAACAACAATCTAAAACCTCATCATAAGTTTTTGCGTAACCACGACTAAAATCTCCATACATACTTAGAAATCTTAAATCACAACGCAAAAATATTCTTTGGTCAAGATGTAAATTAATACCGCCTTTAGCTGGCTTTAACATATCAAGCATTAAATCAGGATAGAAACGAAAGAAACTAATTAAGTCATAATAATTAACAAGTCTTTTTCCAAAAGGACTATCGTCAGCTAATGCTTTAATTCTTTCACTCGCCATCGTTGTCACTTCCATATCCATAATCGTCTGGTAGTTTAATAAACTTTTGTACTACCTCACGATTTTTCTTTGAGGTATCACCATCAAATATTCCATAAGGGTCGCCATACTGAGAAATATATTCTTCTTTCTTTCTATCATAGAATTTGTATACTTCCTCATAAGCAACTTCTGGTAAGCCCTTTAGTCTACGACAGAAATTAATATAACAATATATAATAAAATCTGGAGCATCATTAGGAGTATATTTGAAACGTGGTAATATTTCTATAATATCAGTCGCTTCTTCAACGGCTTTTGATATTTCACCAATGGTAGTAATACCACCTTGTAAATCTGCTTGTGTAAGTTGTTTTGGTGTGAGCTTTGCTTTTTCAGCGGCATCTTGTGCGGCTCTATTCCATTTATCGGCACTGGTTACATCACCACGGGCGGTAGCTTCTTCTTCCTTAACTTTAAATCTTACATAGGTTGCAAGAGCTTCCTCATGGAGATTAGTTGTAAGCTGATAGTTTTGTTTGAGCTTATCGTATTTCTTTTGCATTTTACGATATTGACCTTTAGTATAACCCTCACCAAATCTATCAATTAATTCTTCGGTAATCTCAAATGCTTCTAAAGGAGTTCTAATAACTTCTTCTCTTTGTTTAATTTCAGATTGATTATCTGTATCAACTGTTGCATTATTTGCAACGACTGAATTTTTTGTTGAAAGAGTTACATCACTATTAAGAACAGTAGGTTTTTCCTCCATAGTAATAGCTTCTCCTTTTGGTGTTACACTTAAACTTTCAAGAAATGACATTTTAGAATAACATGGCATGGTAGATATATTCTTCATATATAAACCAATGACATCTTCATAATTATATTTCTTATCATTGCTTTGTGTACTTTTAATTGATATGTCTATAACGTCTGGTAAATAAGGACGGTCAATTAACATGAGCATTTTTTTAAACGCTTCTCTATTAAGCGTACCGTCTATATTAAGTGAAGCCGCCTTGATACATTCCTTACAAACGTTTACATATTTTCCATCACTTGAAGTTGCAGGATTTGAAGCTACATAAAAGTTTGTAACTGGCTGTTCTCGATTACAATTAGTACAAACCTTTTTAGGACGAGGATTATACTTTCTTCTCTTTGGCGGTCTACCAACCTTTCCAGCCATGTGAAAATTCTCCTTTCAAAAATAAATTCTCCTAATTTAAAAAGAACAGTAGGGGAAAGGAGCAAACCCCCACTGTCAAAGCACCTATGTACTTCTTGCAGTCAATAGGTACATTAGTTAGATGTTTTGCCATAAAATCCGTCAGTGTTTACAATATAATTGCCATTACAATAATTGGTGTTCATATCTCTATTAGATTCAGTCCCACACTTAGGACATTGTTCGTGCGGATTGTACTCACTGATTTTTCTTTCAACAGAAAATCTTTCATTACAATCTGGACAGATATAATTGTATTCTGGCATTTCTATTCTCCTTTGTTTTAAAATGGTGCGATTCAATATATCATTGCAATATTAAACCACATAATTGGGGAAGCAACTTCCCCACAGGAGGAAATAAGAAATAAGCATACGCTTATCTAAATGTCTATTATCTCCAGTAGATTGTATCAAATGCAATTTGCTGGAGTAAATTGGAGGTGGTTTTCATCCCTCATAGTCATTTTAAAATAACTATCCGCTATCTTGGCGTTTGATACAGGACTTGAACCTGTGACCCTTTGATTAACAGTCAAACGCTCTACCAACTGAGCTAATCAAACATTGAGTGTTTTAATTGTCAGCCGTGGCTCACACTCAACCACAAAATAAGCTCCATAACGTATCTGCATGACTAAACACACACTTCTTCACTTAAATAATTAATCTTGTTAATTATCCGACAATTCATATTGTCTTTGGTGACGGATAGGGGATTTGAACCCACTGTTTAGAGATTGAAATTCTCTTGTCCTACCATTAGACGAAACCGCCATAATACGCACTATTATATATACGTCTATATATGACAATGCGTAGGTTTGTATCAACCTTAGACCCCGTGATACAGAATATTAAAAAACCACACGTAGTCAGCTTGTGGGGCAACATAGGCTTGTATGGTATGTTTGATTATGTTAGAAACTATAGTGGTGTAATTACCGTCATAACTACATCACCATTACAAAGAGATGACATAATCGAATATCTTTTCATAGTGTTTATACTGTCGGTAAACGACTATGTTATAACTTATAATTATTGGTTGCAGATATCAGACTTGAACTGATGATAATAGGGCATGAACCTATCGTGATAACCAACTTCACTAATCTGCGTTATGGGCGGCTTGTTTAAACTGACAGCCGCCTTGTCAGTGTGCTTATAGCGTTGACGATGCTATACATATCACGTTTGTAATCCTCCGTAAAGGAGTGGAGAGTAATCCCAGAATTGCACTGAGGACTTCCGTTTTTTATCACGTTGCTTTGCTCACAAGCTCATTACTCATGCCCCGTTTTGGGGCATACAGGTATTGTTTACTTCCCCCTCAATGGGAAGATTTAAAAGACCAGCTATTGCCAATCTTAAATCCTTATCTTTTGTTCAATCTTGAATGGTACAATGGTTGATGTAATAGCGTATTTAATTGCACTGTCAGCCGCTTCTGCTTCGACAAAATATACCATAGGAACAAATGCCTGTTCCTTATTAGGTTGTGTTACAGGCTCTCCTGTCATGTAACCATCATCATAAACAGTTACCATAATATTACCGTCACCTATCATGGCTATCGCAATATCTTTGTCAAATAAATCACCGTACTCTACACCAAGAGCAATTGTATTACCGTTAAGTACCTTGCCATTAAGACTTGCTACAAGTCCTTGATAATCCTTATAATTAACTATGATAGCTGAATATCCGTTGTCAATAACAGAAAACAAAAAGTCAGTAATAAACTTTTCATAATCTTCGTATACTCGATATGAAGCACCTACCATTAAAATCTCTCCTTTAATTTAAAATTATTTTGTAAGATTCGGTATGACCTTTAATATCGTCAAAACCATAAATCTTAACAGCACTTTTACTTCCAGTCATAAGACTGTCACTATATGGGTCACTTCCAATAAATGACGGAGCAATAAGAACTTCGTAATCATGGGTAACACCCTCTGATACTGTAGTCTCTTTTCCTCCATGAAAATGTCCCATTAACACATAATCCACAGAACAATCTATCAAAGACTGCAAGTCCTGTAAGATTGTACCAGTATTCCTTACCTGATGACCATGCATTGCATAAATATGAAACGTAGGAATATCAGTTATTGTTATATATTGTGAATTGTTTTCTGCGAGGTGTACTGTTACCCTTTCGTTATTTGAAACCAAGTCCTTTATATAATTACCTATTACATATTCTAAATCTTCTGCACCAAGCTCAGAAGCTTTACTATTCAAAGGTCTAATCTGTGAATGATTAGCCGTTGGAACATGGTAATATGAAATCTCAGCTAATACTGATAGCTCGTTTAAGAACTTTGCTATAAGTCTACTATAATCAACTACTGATTTAACAACAGCAGTATCATTAATAATTAAGTCAGACATTCTAAGTATACCCTGTATACTATCACCCAAAGAAGCAATGACAAGCTTACCAACTTTCTTTTCGTGTATGAAATCTATAAGCTGTCCAGTGAGATTTTCAAGTCTATATTTAAATTCCTCTGGTGAATATACGTTCCTTTCACTTTCAAAAGTTGCACCATAATGCTGGTCACTAAAAGCAACAACATATGTCATGCCATTCTTGTTTGAGCTAATAGGCTGAAAATCAGGCATAGGAAGTGTTTGACAGCATGAACCAATCTGCTCATAATACATTTCCTGTCTGGCTTCGTTACGGTCAAGGCGACTACGTTCTAAGTTAGCGGTCTGCAACTTCATACGTTCCTTACGCAACTCTTTGAGTTTTATATCAAGACTGGTATCATCGTTATGTACAAATCCCTTATCCTCAAAATATTCCTTAACAAAAGCCCCACCAAATATTGTTTGAGAAGCTTTACGGAGTGTATCGTAATGAACGTCAAGTCCGTACTTATCAACAATTTCCTTCCAATCTAAATCGTTATCGCCATTAATTTTATCAGAGCAAGTTTTAAGTATTTCCTCATACTGCGATTTGTTTAAACCATATTCCGCAAGTCTTTCATCAATATTGATAGGTCATTCCTCCTTATACTATATCAACGCTTTCCCTAACGGAAATGGTTACTTCACAGCCATCGAATGATTTTATAAGTTCGCTAAGAGAATAAGGCTCATCTGAATCCTCACACTCTACAAGTATTTCCTTTTTATTATCATCAATATCAACCAAGTTAAGAACGCCCTTGATATCAATTGACTTTTTTCTTGTAATTGACTTACCCATTTTAATAATCTCCTTTACATACTTATTGAAGTATCTGAATTAACACATACAACTTTAGTAGTTTTATTTTTCTTTGAGTATTCTTCCTGCAATTCCTTGCAGAACTTTTCTTTATCATTAAAGCTTGAATGAACAATTGCTATCTTGTTACAATCTATATCAGAATAATATTCCAACATTTGATTGTGTTGTATATGACTTGAAAAACTATTAAGTGTAGTTACATAAGCTTTATTGGGAACTGCTTTACCGTCAATAGTAATAGTCTTTTGCATACTATTTTTTATCTTATCAGCAAGACTACCCTCGGCAGAATAACCACAAAATACAAAATGATTTTTTGTACTACCTAAAAGTTTTTGCGCCCATGATACAGAACGACCAGCAGACATCATACCACTACTTGCCAATATAATACACGGCTCAGAAGTTTCTTGAAGTGCTTTACTATCCGCATACTCTGTAATAAAATGTACATTATCCCAAGTCATAACCTTTTCCCAAACGTGCATTTGTTTTTCATTTACTATATGACACATGAGTTTACATATCTTGACAGCCATAGGACTATCTACATATATTGGTATCTTAAAGTTTTCGTCATTTCCGTACAATTCATATAATACAGTTAGAATAGTTTGGCATCTATGATTTGCGAACACAGGAAACAGAACCTTTCCATTCTTTTCAACGGTCTGTTCTATTACGGTTTTAATTTTATCAAGGTCACATTGTCTATCCTTTGGTTTAATCTGTCTCTTAGGATTAGCATATGTAGCTTCTGCAATAACCAAGTCAGCATTTTTAACTGGCTCTATTGGATGAACATAATAGCAGGGGACAGAGGTATTACCTAAATCAGAAGTGTAATATATTTTCTTAGTAACGTTATTATCAGTTACCCATAATTCGATATGTGCTGAATTGGTAATATGTCCACTATGCGTAAAACGTATTGTTATATGTTCATCTATAACAATCTTCTCACCAAATGGAAGTTCTACAATCTTATCCAATGTAGCTTGTACGTCCTCATCGGTATACAACGGGTCAACAGAATGTCCAGTACGATTAAGAAACTCTGAATCCTTATCACAGATATGAGCGCAATCTTCCATAAGAATACGCATAAGGTCAAAGTTATCTTTTGGTACATATATCTTTCCTTTAAATCCACGCTTAACTAAAAGAGGAAGAAGATTGCAATGGTCACTATGAGCATGACCAACGAATACAGCTTCTATTTCTTTTGCCTTAAAATCAAACTTAGAGGAATTAATTTTATATTCTTCCCATACAGATTTTGAAGATTGATGAAGTCCACACTCTAATAAATACTGTTTGTCAGAAGTAGTTAATAGAGTTTTACTTCCAGTAACTTCTGTGGCGTTTGTGCCACAGAAGCTTACTTTTATTTTATTTTTACTTTTTGCCAAGAGAGTTACACCTCACTTGTTCTTTTTCTTTTTGCAATTACATTTGGTATCGTTGTCATTCTCTTGTTCACAACCACATAAATGTATTTCAACTTCGTCACTCAGGAATGAGAATAGTTCTTCCATATCAATATCCTGTCCTATAATACCGTCTACTAATCCTTTTTCTACCATTTCATCAGTAAACCAGTAATTATCATGTGGTGCAATCTGTTCAAGAAATTCAACAGTAAACTTTGTTCTTTCAGCTATTAATTTATCTACACGCTTAAACAATCTCTTAGAGAAATCGCTCCAGTCATTAAACTTAGTAGTTGATGTTTGAAATCCGTCATACCCATCGTGATACATAAATATTGCATTAGGTATAGCAATTCTTGTATGACACGCACTGAATATACAAAATGCCATTGACATAGCATATCCTGTACAAACTCCAATAACAGGTGTTTTAGAATTTTTAATAGCATCCATTAACGCCAAACCGTCTAATACAGAACCGCCATAACTATTAATGATAATAATAATAGGCTGTCTGTCTCCTACGGGTATGCCGTAATCAGAACCATTAATCTTATATATTTGCATTGTTATTTTATGTAATATACTTTCGTCTACGTCTGAATCAAGGTAGAATAATCTGTTTGATAGATTTTCAAGATACAGTCGCTCATTTAAACCAATGCTCATTACAGTCTGCATGACATCACCACGTAGTTCCTCTAACTGCTCTGGTGTTATTTCAATAGAAAGCTCCTTATCCTCTGTCTCTACCTTTGTTTCCTTTTCTTTCGACTTAGCCATAAATATTTCCTCATTTCAAATAATGTTACAGTTGTCCAACTGCCCTTTACTATATAAAGGATATTAGTCAATTCTGCCATAAGTTTCTATGACATTTATTTGTGCATTATAATCATTAATCAGTTTAAGTACGCTGGGGTCATTGCAAGCATAGTACCCATGTCTCTTGGACTTCTGTTTCATTGTTCGTGTAACAGGCTTACATATTTCACCGTCCTCATTTACAGTTCCAAATGTTTTGTTATCAACCTCATTGATATGAGCCATAATATAAGCCGCCTGTTCCTTTGAGATTTTTACCATAATCTTTTCACTACTTTCATTTTAAAAATTTTGTGTTCATACCACTTGACATTGACTATGATTTTGTGATATGATAAATTGGGAGATTGTACGCTCATAAAAACAAATGGGGAATACAAGTTAATATCTTATATCCCCCATTCGTGATATTGAGTTGCTAACGTGCATTTTGTACTTTCTCTTATTGTGACCGTTTTTGCATTGGCAACTTCTTAACAAAGGCTATATATAGGGGTAAATTAAACATTTTCGGTTGCAATCATTTGCTTTCTTCTTATCCTATTCCCTTGAACATTATACTTTATTCTGTACTTTCTTTGACATTCTGCACACCTACATTTGCCATTTACTCTCTTTATCTCCGCTCCACAATCAACGCATATATAGCCGTATTTAAGTTTATTAGCCTGTATATTCTCATATACAATATCACCATACACATGGAAGAAAAATTCTTTACAACGGGGATTGGTAAATACTTCATGGTCTTTAAACATATCCTGTATAAGCATATCACATATTTCATACTGAGCATAATTAAACTGTTGCATTTCTGAAACAATATCACTTATTACTATTATGTTACTTTCTTCTTCCTTACCTCTTTTGAGCTTTGCTGTAGATACTATATTGCTGTATGTTTGTAAAACTTCCTTGTCTACCTTTATATCAGGATTGTTCATAAGCATACGATAATCAAATCTGCGCTTGTCCTCAAATGTAAGCTTAAAGCTATCTTCATTGTATAATGTATGTATACGATTAACGATACAATCATTTAGCGATTCAACTTGCTCGGCAGTCTTATCCTTCGCATATACAAAAAACGCTGGTAACTTTTTGTTTACATATTTAGCAATAGTGTCTTTGATATTCTTTGGTGGTGTACTCTTGTATAATGTTTTAGCAAAATCTATAACTTCATTGTTTACCATGCAAAGATATTTGAGACAGTCCATAGCTTCCTGTTTGGTTACGGGATTTCTAATCTCTGAGCTATTCTTTATCTTGCTGATATTGTTTGATACCACACCAATGTTTCCACCAGTAAACGCAACCGATAGTCCCTTGTATCTGGTCTTATCTGTAACGTTTTCCTTTCCAGCCTTACGCATATTATAATACAAGGGGACTATACCAACTTGATTACGCTTTGCTACATTGATAATATTATCGTCCTGTACAATAAGAGTTTTATCTCCGTCAACATCAAACATGAGAACCTTACTAATTACATCATGTGTACTTGTATAGCAACCATTGGTAAGAAACCACTTATTAAGTTCTGGTCTGTTTACATTCTGACGTATAGCGTGTTCAAAATAAAGGTGTGGGCTTCTAAGACAATCTACTTCCTTATTAAACTCATGCAAACGACAATACACTTCTCCGTCACCAAGTAATCCAGTAGGAATCTTCTGTCCCATAAAGAGCCATTCACTGAACGCATAAAAGTCTGGAAGTAAAAAAGTGTAATATCCATTTACTCTAAACTTAGCAGAATACAAATCATTGATAAGTTTCTTTTTAAAATCTTTAAGCTGTTCTCTGAAATAATTATCTTTGAGCAATCCGTTGTATTCAAGTAAACACTTTTGCATACCATTATACTTATGCTGTGACTTACCTTCTTTGATACCAAAGAGTTCAAGCTGTATGTTCTTGTCAGAACAAATACCGTTAATATATCCTACACTATCAACACACATCTTCTTTAATTCAGAATCAGTGTAATCAATAAAGCTTTGTATCATTTGATAATTAATGGTAGCTCTCTTAAAATAATCTTCCTCTACATTACACTTTCCTGCATGACAGCCGTACTTTTTAAATCTGGTCTTATAGTCATCCCAACTATCAAAGTACGCTGACATTTTAAGCTGGCTCTTTGTAAAGATGATTTGAATATTATCCTCAAAGATATCCCACTCCTTACCCCATATATCCTTAACCTTAGAAGAACAGTTATGCTCCTTGATAAACTCCTTAAAGGGGAATACTCCAAGCAGTCCCTTAGTCCACGGCAAACGAACCATAAAATTCTTATCACTAAGTTCTGGGCTTATCATTCCAGCACCGTCCGTATGAGGAATGGTAACAGGCATTGTCTGTCTGGTAATACTATAATCTCTGTCATCTACGTAATCAACCTCAGTTACAACATTAGTTTCAAAATCATCTACTACAATACAGCGGTCAATATCAAAATCCTCCCATTCTTCTGTAGCTGAATTACAGAGAGCAAGATATGCATTAAACTTATTGATGTTCATACCACCCTTATTGTTTATCTCAGTGATAGTAAGACCACAGGTTAGTTTATTCCAACATTCATTAAGCAAATCCTCACGAACAAATACAGCTTTCTTAGTACGTATCTGTCCAGCAGATGAAGCAAAGTATACATACTTATATCCGTTATAGTTAAAACCCTTATTAATCAGACTTTCAAGTACCTCAAAGTAGAATACCGATATAACCATTATCTGCTCATTGACTACCGTATTCTCAATAGTCTGGCGCACATTAAGATTAAGAGGTATCATATCAAGACAACGAGTAAGCTCACTACTAAATACAGATATTCTATTACGAGGATTTAACTTAGCTTCATTGAGGTTACGGGTACGATTCATATTATCGTTCATTGTCTCGATGAGTAATTCCTTTGAACTTGATAACTCAGTAGATACTTCCTTGTACTTCTTTTCAATCACGAACTGTACCGCACCACTTAAATTTTCATCCTGTAATATTTCTCTGTATGCGCTTTTCTGTGAACGAAGTGCATACATTTTTTGTTCTATAGCTCTCTCCTTATCAAAATAAAATGCGCTGGTGTCAATACCATATATACAATACTGTTTATCTAATGCCAAGTTTAATTCCTCCAATATCAACGTTTGTGTTTGTTACAGCAAGTCCTCTCTCGATTAAATACTGGATAGCTATATCGGCATCTCCATATTCCAAGACTTCTTGAATAGACTTTGTAGTAAGAGTGTACTCCGTTCTGTATTCAAGATTTAACTCAGGGCGTTTCCATTCCTTAAATGTATAATTGTTATAGTCAAAAGAAGCACCGCATTTAAACACACGTCCCTTTTTGCGTTGTGTAAATTGAGGGTTTAAATTGCCATGCATTATACTACCGTAATGATAAACATTATCCCAAGTTAAATCAATGCTTTCGTGTGAGGGCATTTTATTAGTACATATATCACGCCAACCCACCCATGAACATAATGGTTTATTTTTTTCTTTATCAAAGATTATATATTTAACACTATAAAACTGTAACATTTATTTCCTCCTAAAACTGTTTACTTTTTATTATCCAAGTAATGACAATATATCCAAGCGAACAATGCCGCTAATGGTAATCCCCAAATGGGGATAGCGAGTAATATCATAAATAATATTACCGCTCCAATATCCCAATTCCTCATATTATCACCACACAAAATTCCACGGCTGTCCGTGATTGAGAACTTCATATACATCATCAATTGTTTTAAAAGAATAGATAATCGCCGTTGTCTTATCGGTCAGCTTCATTTCATAATTGCCCCAATCGCTCTCATATATATACGCCGATATAAGACTTGCTGTATCTCCACACACTTCTTCAAGAAGTTGCACCCACGGATATACGTCAAACATATTCTGTATTTCTTCCGTATCTCCAAATACATCCATAAGCTTCTTAGCCTTTATGTCGTTTGCTTCCATCTGAGCCTTGATACAATTCATTGCCTTTGTAAATGTAACCTTATCAATCATTGTTTTCATTCTCCTTTTCTTCAAGTATATTTAAAATTCTAACAGCCTTATTATATGTCATGTGGTTTATGATATAATTATCATCTCTCATTAACGCACAAACCTTTTTAAAAAATTTTGATTTCTCAAATCTTTCAAGTTCTTCTGGTGTAGCTGGGCTTATCATCAAAAAATTATATGGGTCACTGGTACGTTCTCTACCAGTCTGGGGATTGAATAGAGTACCCATTACCTTAATAAATCCCTTTGGTGTAATATCCTCTACTATACCTACTTCCGTTCTATAACGAGAAGTGATTAACACCTTATCTCCCTTTTTAACTTCTATCATATCTTTACCCTTCCTGTCTTTAGCATATTCAGAAATTTAAGAGCCGCACTTTCGGGTATTTCTGATAATGAGTTAGCTCCATACCAGTCCATAAGGGCTTCAAGTGCATTACCCTTATTAGGGTCTGTACTATACTTTTTAATTTCTCTTGTTGTTGAATCACTCATTTCCTATCTTCCTTTCAATAAATTCTTTAGCCATTTCATCAGTAATTTGACTTATGTCATATCCTTTGATGTTATATTCTTTACATAGTTCTTTAAAAGCAGAACCATGTTTATCACCCATTGCTATTATTTCTTTAAGTAACTTTATGTCCATACTCCAATCTCCTTTGCTGTTCTGCAACAACATCATTATAGAATTTATCCCATGTAGGCTTGTCTATATCAGGATTACCATATGCACGTTCTCCGTATTTTGCTTGTTCTCTTATATCTCTTTCAAATAACCATAATGCTTTGTCTGTAAGATATGGGAGCAGGGGACGTACATAATTGGTAAATAAATACGGCATATAACTTTCTCGTCCTATGGCATATCTTAGAGCCGATATAAGAACACAAGTGAAATCATCATCTTGTAAATCAATTTGTGGTTTCTTCAAATTTATCCCTCCATTCTACATTATAATGTGCATACAATTGTATTTCTGCAAATGTAAGAGTTCTGCAATCCTTACCAGTAATCCCTACGGTCAAGGGACATGATAGGCAATGTGAGTGTTGAGAACAAACCTGTTCACGACTAACACCATGTTTCTTTATATTCTTTGTATCTGGGACAGCCATAATATTCATCACTCCATTCTTGATTATCATAATATATAAGTTCATTTGAACGTGTTGTATATAAAAAATCCAAATAGTCTTTCATGTTGTTCACTTCCTTTAACGTACATTTAATACTTTGTAAAATTATTCTTTAATCAGGAATACATCTTCAATTCCTGTAATCTGAGCTATCTTCTCCTTATTAGCATAGATACTATACAACATAGGATTAACACATAGGTATTCTTTAATAACATCATTCTTAGCGGCTCTAACTGATACAAGCACCCCTCGTTTATCTCCATTAATATTTGGGAACTGTATCTTTAATAACTGGTTTACAAATCTCTTAGAATGAGAGATATCAAGTCCAAGTCTTTCGCATAGCATATCAACCGACATTTTATGTATCTTTGTCTTATCTGTCTCCCACGGGTTATCACATAATACATTATAGGTAAGATTAACGTAGGGAAGTATCATATACATATAAGCCAAAGTCTTATGGGAATCTATGGTAGTATTCTCATATAGAAAGCGAGTTGAGTACACAAATAACTTAGCCGCTCTCTGGTCTTTATTCTTTTGTAGCTTTCCTTTGCCGAACACATTAGTATTGATTTTAAATCCGTATTCATCTTCTGTAAGATAGTTATATCTCTTAGCTTCTCTAAGAAAACGTTTAAATGTACTACCATCAAGTTTGAGTAAATCTTGAAGCTGACACCGTGATAAGATACGTCCGTTATCATAAGCTATATAGTTCTCACCATTAACATATGTTGCTAAGTACACCAACCTACTTATTGTAGGATTATTCAAACTATCAAAGTTCGGTTCAGTTGGTACGAAATAATGCCACACGTAATTTCCTCCTTCATTTATATTATTAGCATAGTCGTTCTCGTCCTGCTGTTTAAGACTATAATGTTTACGACCAAAGTTCTTACGGTTCTCATATTCGCTCTGAGAATAATAAGTTAGTACACCGTCATCAGGTTCTTTAATTTCTCCTTTCTCATTAATGTAAGCTGTAATCTTTTCCATGACATCATTCCTTTCTATTGGAAACTTCTTTTGGTTTTCGCCATTTTTGACCCTCTGCCAAATTCCGACTTTAAGGCTATATATAGGGAAGAACTGGCATTTTTGCCGATTTTGGTTTTCGCCATTTTTGACCCTCTGCCAATGTTTGATTTTCCCCGAAAAATAGGCGAGTATCGCCGTTTTTTGCGAAATCCGTTCTTTTAGTTTTAGTGACCCCCATACGCTTGCCAAGCAATACACAAAAATAAATTTCTTTTTTCTACATATATTATACCACACATTTACTACTTTGTCAATAGCTAATAACACATTTTTAAAAATAAATTATCTGTTGAACGAAAACGAGCTTGCGAGTTTGAGTGAGACAAACGAGTTTTGTGAGAGAGATACGAGCAGAGCGAAGTAGCTCGCCACAAAACCGTTATCCCTCGGAGAGTACAGTATGTTAATTATTTATTGTAATAATATAATAGTAGTTAATATATAATAGTAGTTCTTCTTTTCTTAGTCGCTCATAGTGGGACATCAGAAAGCACTCGTTCACTACGTTCACTTCATACTTTCCTCGTCCCCTTATTTCGCTTAGAGAAAAGAAGAACCAAGAAAAGAACAACTATCTCTTATTATCAAAGAGTGTACGCATTATGAAATTTATATATAATTCTTTTATATGGCTATTTATTGGGATATGTTAGGAATTGTATATAATAAGTGTATATAATAATTATATTATTGTATATAGATATATAGGGATATTATAGATTTTATTTATAGGGTAGGGGAGTGGTTTTTGGGAGAGATGGGAGTGAATGAGAATTGTTTGTGAATGGTTGGGAGGTGGGTGGAAGGTGACGTGAGTAGAGTAGAACACCTCCCCCTTATCGTGTGCGGTTGCTGTTCGTTTAAAATGTAAACTATCCCCCGTCTATAAATTTAACAAATTAATAAAATGCCTATAATTCGATGTTTTAACTTGTTAAAAGCTTGTTTGCACAAGTTAAAGCTTTTAATGAACAGCAACAGGTTGCTTTACTGCGTTGAAGTATTACAGCTATAAAGCGTGAGCTTTAATGCAATGAAGTGCTAACGTGCTAATGTGATACCGTCTTAAAGCCGTATATGTGTAAAGCAAAAATAGTTTACACGTTACTTTCACGATGTAAAGTTTAACACTTCACTCCCCTAAACCCCTTTCACGCTTTAACTCAATAAATTAATTAAATAATCAAAACAATTTATCACACTAAATTACTAACACACTAATACATTAAACCATAAAAGCAAATTATCCAAACAGTATAAAAACAGTATAAAACAGTGCTAAAATATTACAAAAAACAAATGAGCAGTAAGCACTATTTGTCTATATTTCGTACATTGCAAAGCATAAAATGCATATATCGACTACATACTCAAAATGCATTTTAACGGGCTTTTAAAGACGTGGTAATATAATATCATTACTTTTTATACAACGTCAAAAAACGGCATTTAAAAGCAAATTAAGATAATATACGCCGTATAATATGCAAATCAATAATTAATTATTGAAAAACGATAATTTTGTAAACGAGCAGTAGCTTGCAAACAACGGTATATCGCAACAAAACCCTTTAAAAAGCACTATCTCAACTTTACTGTTTGACATAGTACAACAGGCGATATATAGGCATAAACAAGCTATTTTGTATGCAATGCTGTTAATTTTTAGCTGTTTGTACAATATTCATAAAATAATTACTTCTCATTATGCATATCATACAAATGTTGAAAAGTCATATACATATTGCATAAAAGTTATAAACATTCAACATATAATTCTATCTATATTTCGCTTTAAAGTGTTAAAGTTTTTGAGCCTGCAACACCTTCTCACACATTTGCACAAAACAAGCTGTTTAAACTTGTATATACTACACAAAACAAGTGTTTAAAAGCTGTTGATAACACTATTTTCATAAATGAGCAGTAACAAGTGTATTTGCCTATTTTACGCAGTTTATACGCTATTTTATGTCCTTCAAACCACGTAAAACCGTTATAATCAATATATCACTTTTACACGGCTGAAATAACGATATATAGGGCTAAACGCCTTAAATGCTGACTAAAAAACTTTTCTTTTTCTTTTAAATGGTATTATAATTATAATATAAAAGGGCTGATTTATACAGTGTGTAATGGGCTTGAAACGACCATATATCGCTACAAATCAAATATTGGTTTAACCAATATGAGCAGTAATAAAAAGTTTTTGATTTAATTAAAACCGATTTGTCTCGATATACCGTCAATTCACGTTTATAACTAAAAGTATTTTTCAATGAATTATTCCGATATTACAAAACGTGAAAAGTAATGAGAAGTTTTATATTGATTTGCCTATATACCGTCATTTAAGCCGTATTTTATACCGTTTTTTTGCCTATTTTCCGTTACTATCGACTTTATTAAAAATCCCATACGATTTACCGAATTATAGCCTTAAACGGGCTGTTTCTGTCTTTTTTTAATACATTTCGTACATTGCATATCAAAATAAACTTTTTGTAAATATACAAAATGCAATATTTTTCGTGGTAATATTATACTCATGGTTTTAAAACGCTTTAGTCTGCTAAAATCATTTAGTGCATATTGTACAACAAAACCACTTTAGTTCGCTAAAGTTTTTATGCAAGTATACAAATCTGCAAAAAGGCATTGACATTGCCGTAAATGCATGGTAAGATATAATCACAGCAAAAACAACGACAGCAAAACAGAGACATGAAAACAAATCACACGGGCTATAAAGCAATGAGATATTTCGTTGTTGACTTAGCGTATAAACCACTTTTACAGCTTAGTAATAGTCTTGATAGGAGGCAAGACAATTTACTCTAAATTGGCAAGCTTAACAAAATGCCGAAATACAGGGCTTAGGTGCATATTCAGAGCGAGGACAGCCCTTCCGCTTTAAAGCGGTAAAGCAGAACGTCTAAAAGAACCGATTTTACGGGCTTTATGAGTGTTTGAGAACGTTGCGAAACGTACTTGAAAATGAACCACGATATGTAAAGCAGTAGTTTTTTCGCAATAGTTAGGCAAGTATGCGGCAAAGCAACAGTGTTGACTTTTACGCTGTTGTCGGTGTAATTCGAGTGCTCAAAAAGTCCGATTTTTCGGCTTGTTTGAACTACAGGAGCGACTAAACGACGCTCCATAAGAAAAAAATAATCGTTTCGTGTTTTGAGAACGTTCTCACGGGGCTAAAAATAGCCTAAAAAAGAGCTTTACTCTTGAATATCCAAGAGTTTGAACGTCACCCACAAAAAGGACGGTTTTCCGCTTTAAGTATGCGAAATAAAGCGGTTTTCCCCGTACAAAAATGCTCATACGAACTTTTGATATTTTCTATAAAGAAAAAGCTCAAACTAACTTAGCGCATACTCTAAGTATAACACAAAACAAGCAAGCGGTCAAGTCAAAAATTTGACCGCTTTTTATGTTGAAAATAGCGTAAATTCGCTAAATTCAGCACACCAAAATTCTATGAAAAAGAGGTTTTTATTATGAAAAATGCACAAAAGGTATTAATTTTCTGTGGTCTATTCGATAAGGACAGCAAAACACAAGGGTCTATTCGATAAGGACAGCAAAACACAAGAAATATCCACACTGGATGCGTATAAAGTCGCATCAAATCTACTTACAGAAATTATTGGTTTTGGTACAATTACCGAAGCTTGCGGTGTTTATACGCATGAGGACGGGCAAATTGTACAAGAACCTACTCTCCGCATTGAAGTAAGCAACATTGAACTTGAACCAATGAAAAAGCTTGCAGTTGCCTTAAAACAGGCATTTAACCAAGAATCAGTCGCTTTTGAAGTCGTAAAAAGCGATTTTAATTTCATTTAACAAAGTCCAAAATGTGCGGCTGTTGCGTAATATCGGCAATAGTTGGTATGAGAACAGTCGCCAAAAGATTTATGCAGGAGGTAAATTTTATGAATATCACACGTAAATTAGACGATACAAAGGTGTATCAGCACTGTAAAACTCACGGTTATTATACTCACGGTACAAACAGAGAATACATGGCAATGTTTGACAAGTGCAGAGAAGCGAAAACAGACAATGATATTATCGCAGTTTGCAAGGATATATGGGAACACAGCGATACATCGGAACTTGAACAGAGCGGAGTGGATTTTGAGTGCTTTGTTTGGGGAGTTTTTAACAAATGCATAACTTTTGAGGTAAACGCAGAGTGAACGCCCTAAAAGGGCGGTAATGCGGCTAAGAACGGTCACAAGCCCGTCAACCGTAAATTTTAAATTAAAGTGAGGAATTTACTATGTTAGAACTTAGACCTACAGACGGAAGAAAAAGCTTTTACGGCAAGGCTCTTGTTGATGCAAGAGAGAACGGAGACAAGGTGCTTTACAGCTATGGAACGCCCATTGTACGCCTTACAGCAAAGGGTAAACTGGAAAAGATATGGTATGGATATAGTGCTACAACTATGCGGCATATCAACTCATTCCTTGACACTTTTGGAGTACAGGGCGGCGGTAAAAAGTGGTGGGAATCACTTTAAAGCACTAAAGCTGATAGGGGCGGTATTGCAAAATATCGCCTTAAAGCTACACACGTCAAATCTAAAGTAGACGGAGTGCAAAAAATTTAACAGGAGGAAATTTGTATGAAACTTAAAGACCTAAAAATAGGGGAATACTTTACTCTTAAACCGATTGAAGAACCTACAGAATCACAAGTTTACATACGTGGAGAATATGACCGCACAGAGCGTAAATATGACTGCGGAAAGTTCAGCGATATCAGCTTTTCACGTCTTTTAAAAGGCGATAAAGAAGTATACACAGAGTTTACATTTTAAGGAGGAATTTACAATGAGTAAATTATACACGATGCATACACTAAGGGAATTAATCAACAGGAGAAATATCCCAAACGGCGTAATAATCGCTATTGAGGACAATCGTGGAAACTGTCATTACTACGGAACAGTTGGTAAAATACCGAAGTGCTTTGACGATTTAGAGTACGAAAGTGCCACATACAACAAGAGGACTAAGGAAATCACAGTGAGGGAGTGTGCATGATGTTTACAGAACAGGAAAACAGAGTGTTTTTCAGTTTGATTTTTTCGTGGAGTTTTAACGGTTTTGTTGAACTTGACGAACAGTATTGGAACGATACACTTACAGCAACGGTAAAAGTTGGAGAACAGGGAGGTTTTGTAAAATGAAAACAGCTTACGGCTACAAACTATTCAGAAAAGACAAGAGCGGAAAATTTTTTCCGCTCTATGTCAATGCAAACAAGGAAATACCCACAAATCAGTGGTTATTCGCAGAGTGTGGAGAACGCACAGCAAGCGGAAAAGTCAAGTCAAAACTCGGTGAATTGGCATATCGTGGAGGTTGGCATATAAACGATTTATGCCCGTATATCGTGCATATCTACGGCAAGCAGTATACGGAGAACGGCAAGGAATTGGAAAAAAACACGGGCAGACGTTTCAACAAAGTGCAGAAAAAAGACCATGTTTGGTGTTTGGTAGAATACGAAACAACTATTGACCAACAGGAAGAAGCTAACAGCAAGGGAATAAACAAACATGGCAAGCTTGTACCTAAAAATGCACAGTTGGAAATGGTAGACAAACACGGATTTTACAGATACAAGACTAATCCACAAATGTTTGGACAGTGGATAATCGCTGGAAATATGCGGATAATCCGTGAACTTACACATGAGGAAGTAATTGAAAAATGTGCGGAATATGGACTTATTCCGCTACCACAGGAGGTATAAAAAATGGGAACAAGGTTTACAAGGAGTATTAACTGGTTTGAGATACGTGAGGAATATATACGTGGAGTTATACGCTCCATGTATAGAAATCTCATGGCAGACTTAGAGTGCGGCTATAATCCTTTTGGACAGTGCATTATAGAACAGAAGCGGAAAATCGCAGAGTATGAGGATAACTACGCAGAGGATTTAGCGAAATTTAGGGAAATGTCTGAGGAAGAAATCAATCATTACTGCTTTTATGATTTAAAACTAAGGGGGGCGATTGAATAATCTTTAGAAGTGCGCTTGACAATTTGCACAAAAAGTTGAGCGCATTTTTATGGATTATTCTACTTGACAAAGTAGGAAATACACGGTATAATATAATCAGACAGTACGAAATGTACTGCAAAACAAGGAGGAAATCACTATGGAGAAATACACAGTTTACGCAAACAGAGTTGAAGAACTGGAAAAAATATTCAATCGCTACGCAAAGAGAGCGGAAAAAATCGGACTTAAAGCAAGTCTGAAAGTTGGAGAGAAGTATCTCAAACAGGTACAGATATGGAGCTACGATGAAGCTAATCATTGCCTTGCTAAAGGGGATAAAATGGTAGTGGAAGTCGTGGATATCGAAATTAACTTCCCTGAGTATAAACTCGGAGAATACAGAGTACAGGCAGTTATTGAACACGGAGAAAACGGAAATCTTGTTTACCCTTACAACAACTTTGTTGTACCGTCAAAGTACCATAACGGCAAGGGAATATGCGAACATTGCAGAACAAATCACTTCCGCAAAACTACGCTGTTATTAACTGATAAGAGCGGAATAATCAAACAGGTTGGAACGACTTGTGTTGCAGAGTATACGGGAGTTAATGAATGGGATATCGTTCATGCATTTACCGCTGTTGAGGATATACTTGTAGAGAGCGATATCGAACGGGGAGAATACACTGGAAGCGGAGCTAACTACGTGGAAACACAGTGGTTTTTGGAAGCTTGTATTCACCTTATTCACATCAAGGGATATAACAAGGAAAACAAGTTTGATGCGGATAAAGTCAAGACAAATGATATCACGGAAACAGACAGGAAAGCGGCTGAAAAGGTGCTTGAATACTTTGCAAACAGGGAATACACTGACAACTTCCTTAACAACATTAAGGTAAGTTTGGCAAATACTTACACAAGACCAAACAATGGATTCATTGCTTATGCTTATATGGCATATCGCAAGGAACTGGAAAAGGAGGAAAAGAACAGAGCAAAGGAAATTGAGAACGCAAGTTCTGAATACTACGGAAATGTAGGCGATAAGGTAACAGTTGAAGTTACTGGAAAAATCGTAGGTTCATATCCAGTATCATACAGCTATTATAGCTGTTCTGAGGTTTTAGTGTATGAATTTAAGGATAGTTCAAACCACACGTTCATATGGAAATCAGCAAGCGCAGGGCTTGAAATGGCAGAGGACGGAACTTTCAAGGGCAGAATTAAGGGGACAATTAAAGAACACAGCGAATACAATGGAAGAAAACAAACAGTATTGACAAGAGTAAAAGCGGTTGCATAAACCGCTTATACTCGGAAAAGGAGAGTTATTATGACAAGAGCAGAGAGAACAAGTATTGAACAGTTAATGGCATTGGCAATTAGAGGTATGGAAGAAGCTGTTGAACCTGATATACAGAATATGCCATCTGCTTATTCAAGAAAAGCAGAACTGTTTAATCTTAACAGAGGATATTATGACGGAATAAAGGACTTTATTGCAACAACGGATAGACATTTCGGTAATGAGTTAGTGCAGAAATTTATCAAAAGATACAATGATGCACTGGACAAATATCAAAAAATTGAGCAGACTGTATATTACAGAACTGACGGAAAGGGATATAAAGGTTAAGAGTATGGAAAAAATATTGATTTTTGTGGTGCTTGCTTTAACGGCAAGCCCACAGCCCACAGAAAATTATTGTGCTGACATATCACTGGAGACAGCACAGGAAATACAGGAGCTTGTTATCAATGGACAGTACAGGGAATACCTTGACTTTAACGGAGACAATGAGCTAAACATGGCAGACGTGGTAGGTGTATCGAAACGTTATGCAGACAATTGCAAATACGGAAACAAAATTACAGTTGACAGGGAAGTGATTGACAGTATCATTGAGGAAAATTATTCCGAAATGCCTATATATTGGGAAATAGATTTTGTAAACGGAAATGTAACAAGAGAATACAGCTTGACAGTACAGGATATCACAACAGCAAATATCTACTTTGAATTTGAGAACTACAGCGAAAATGTAGAAATTGAAATTAATCCCTTTACGGAAACAGTAGAGGTTAAGAGTTAAAACTGGAAAGGAATAGTAAATCATGGAGAGAATAATTTGTAAGTTTATTATGATAAGTCTATTGAGCAGTGTGCTTGCGTTTCTGATATCGCTTTGCGTATCATTCGCTTGTGTATTATTGTAAGGAGGATTCAGTATCATGTATGGAAAATTTAATTTATCAAATACGGATTTATGGAAGATTTTAAACTACTTCCAAAATATAAAGCCTTTGGAATTTGAAGTGCTTGAATATCTGTATAAGCTTGCAGATAACAACAAGGATTTTGTGGGGAATTTTACAGACCTTGCAAAAGCCTTGAATAAAGATACTGCTAACATTCGCAAGGCTTGTATGAAACTGGAAGAAAAGCTATGTATCGTAGTTTGGAGAAATCAAAAAACAGATAGAGTTGATGCTATTATGTATAACGGAGGTTTAATAGACTACATAATTAATAGATAGCAACGTACAAAATGCACAGAAAAAGACAGATAACATTGTACAAAATGTGCATTGACAAAGACGAAAATGTATGTTATACTATGTATAGAACAACGGAAAGGAAGTCAACAAAATGGGAAGTGCTTTTGTATGCGGATTCTTATGCGGAGTAATTACTCTTGCATTTATAGCAACAATATCGAATATCGGTCATAACGACAAGGAGGAAAAGTAAATGGCAAAAACAAACAAGTATGCAGAATACGGATGTGCAAATCGCAAGGAATATCTTGACAGCCTTGCAGATGAATACGGAGTAGACAAAGAAAATGTGTACGCTCTTGCTGAGATACTCGGTGAGAATGAGGATTTTGACGGACTTGTTACAAGCTTAGAAGAAGCTGACGGAGATATGGGATATTTCATGGTGTGAAAGGAGTTTATTATGGAAATAACATTATATAGCAATTACTATTCAAGTGAAAGAGAACAGGCAACAAGAGAGTTCATTTTCGACAGTAGAGCAGACGATAATCCTGATTGGGAAACGGCTGACGATATTTCCGATGAGGAAGTATGGGAAGAAATGGACTTTGAAAACAGCATTTATTGGGACGATTTTCAAAAAGAACTTGAAAAGTTCTTTGAGGGACAAACACTTATCGTAAGCGGTACAGTGGAACGTTTGATGCAGGGAAAGTCATTGGATATAATGAACTGTACAAATGTTGGAGTGATTGTGATTATGTAGAATTTACCGATAGGGACGGACACTTCCACATAAATGCAAGTCACCATGACGGAAATGTACATTTTGAAGTCAAGGTACTCACTGACAAGGGAGTGGAAAGATATTCCAATTGGGAATATGACTTTAGGACAAATGCTCCTACGGAACGGGAGATACACGAAAAGCTCTTTGAGGATTCACATTATACACATATACCACACTTTGCGAAAAAGGTGTACGGTTGCAAAACAAGATAGTGCGGTAAGCTGTTATTATACAGCTTACAAAGCACAAAATGTAAGGAGTGCTAATTATGAGGAAATTTTTTGAGAACATCAAGTCTTTAGCTGAGTTGAAAAAAGCTTACAAGGAACTTGCAAGGGAAAATCACCCCGATTTAGGCGGTAGTGTGGAAGTAATGCAAGCAATAAATGCAGAGTACGATAAAATGATAGAGTGGTTTGCAAAACACGGTAACAAAACAGAACAGGAAAAAGCAAGTACGGAAGTTCCCGAAAAATTCCGCAAAATTATAGAGCAGTTGATTAAAATGTCTAAAATTCAAATAGAAATAATCGGAGGTTGGATATGGTTAAGCGGAAATACGGCAGTATATCTAAGGAAATTGCAGGGTATGGGTTTTCAGTACAGCACAAAGCAGAAAAGGTATTACCTTGCTGACGGAATAACAGTTAAGTGCAGAGCTACACACTTATCTATGGACAGGATAAGAGATATCTATGGTTCACAGATAATCAATTCCGAAAATCAAAAAACATTAATGTGTTAAGGAGGAAATGCTATGTATAATTTACATGCACTGTTAAGGAAAGCTCTTGAAATGTGTGATAAGGAGGGTATTCCATACAGGACAATCAGTTCAATCAAAATGAACGGTAGACTTTCAAGAGTGTGGGGACGTTGCAAACACAACAGAGGAAGTGACATATTCACCATAGAAATCTGTAAGACAATTGCAGACGATACTATCACGCCTGAGAGCGGAGCGTTAGCAATTATCTTACATGAGATAATCCATACTTGTGAGGGCTGTTTCAATCATGGAACTTTGTTTAAGAGCTATGGAGACAGGTTCATTAAGTACGGATATACCGATATCGGAAGTGCTTGCACTGATGCGGTTGCTTTACGAATGGACGTAGAAAAATATGAACTTAGCAAGAAGTATGTTTGCAAATGCGAGAGATGCGGATATACTATTACGCAGAACAGAGCAAGTCATTTCATAACACATATGAGTTCATACACACATACAGGTTGTGGCGGTCATTTTATTAGAGTGAAATAAGGAGGAAATTATTATGCCAAATTTTGTAAGAGGAAAATATTTTTACGGAAATGAGATATCAGAGTACGGACAGGAACACGGATATGTTGACTATGCAACACTTGCAAAAGCATTTGATGCGGTGCTTGCAAATAGTATCTTCA
>JAEEGJ010002278.1_pt1 | contig 112123 bp, 67 predicted proteins | sample 8958761 | NCBI WGS metagenome assembly JAEEGJ01 (sample SAMN16246546, study PRJNA631951) | gut metagenome | biome: gut microbiome; feature: rumen; material: RS-attached | host: Bos | place: Iran: Karaj | collected 2018-10 | reverse complement strand
AGTTAAGCCCGCCCGCGCCGATGGTACTGCACACCCGTGGGAGAGTAGGTAGCCGCCGTTTTTTAGCAGAAGCCCTTCGAGAGGAATCTCGGAGGGCTTTTTTTTGTTGTGGTAGATGTGGTGGTTGCTAAGGTTGCGATGGCATCGCAACATACGGGACGGGAGGCGAAGGGGGAGAACAGAACGAGAGAGAAGGGAGAGAAGGGAACAAAGGTTGCGATGGCATCGCAACATACGGGACAGGAAGGCGAAAGGGGAGGAGAACAGAAAGGAAGAAATGGGAACGGGAGAGAAGGGAGAGATGGGAATGATGGGAACGATGGGAGCTGGTGCTTTTGTTCTCTATTGGGTTCTGCTCTGTTTTATTATACCTTATTATATATAGGGGGGCAAGGAGGTGGTGCAAGGGGATAGACAAACGGTACTACCGAAATTCTGGCCTGATGATTGTGGTATTTGTATATCAAATGCTGGGGGAAAAGATAATCTAAGACAAGAAATTGTTAGCATTGTTTAACATTATCGGGTAATTGTGCAATAAAATGTTTGTATTATCCGTTATATTATCGTACGATGTACGATAATAGACTAATTGATGATAACCGCTTCGATAGTAACATATAATAACAACTTGTTGGACCTTGAAGGTATTCTTCGCAGTTTGCTCATTTCGCCGGTTCAGAAGGTATGGGTAATAGACCACAGTGATACGTTCGATCGTCTTGAGGGTGAGTTGCAGGAGTACATGCGCAAGGATGAGGATTTCCTGAAGCATCAGGACAGGGGTTTCCAGTTGAAATACATCAGGCAGGCCAACAAGGGTTATGGCGGCGGTCATAATGTTGCTCTCCTCGAGGCGATGGATGAGGGCAGTCAGTATCATCTTGTGGTTAATCCGGATGTCTGGTTTGGAGCGGAAGTGATTCCTGCTTTATGGCGTTTGATGGAGGAGGACGAAAGTATCGCGCAGGTCATGCCTAAGGTGCTTTTCCTGAATGGTTCGGTGCAGCGCCTGGCCAAGTTGTTGCCAACGCCTCTGGATCTTTTCGGCAGGTTCTTCTTGCCCGAAAAGCTTATTGCCAGAAGGAATGCCAAGTTCGAGTTGAGACAGTCGGGCTACGACAAGACAATGAATGTGCCGTATCTGTCGGGTTGCTTCATGTTCCTTAGGATGAGTGCATTAAAGAGCGAGGGACTGTTTGACGAGCGCTTCTTCATGTATATCGAGGACACAGACCTCACTCGCCGGCTTCATGTGAAGTACAAGACGCTCTTCTATCCGGATGTCAGCATATACCACAGGTTCAGCCGCCTCTCGTACCACAAGTGGCATTTGTCGTTGGTGCACATGGTCAGTGTGATAAAGTACTTCAACAAGTGGGGCTGGATTTATGACAGGGGACGAAGGCGCTTCAACAAAAGGCTGCTGGTGGAACTGAAAGCGAACAGCAAAGAATGAAGACGCGAAATGCCATATTTGCATTCCTGTGCCTGTTACTGATGTCTATAGGCACTAAGGCCCAGATAAAGCGTCTGGGACAGGATGTGCAGTATGGTGCAAGTCTTCGGGGCTCCTTCGGCGATGGCGACAAAACGCCATTCTGGTTCACCAACAACAGATATGGCCTTGGAACTTTTTCCCACAACACGTTCATGGCCAGAACTTACATCAAGCGCGATGTGGAGGCGGATGCCTCGAGGAAATGGGGCATAGGCTACGGCGCAGACGTGGTGGCGGGATATGGCAACCATAGCACCTTTTGCATCCAGCAACTCTTTTTCGATGTGCAATGGAAGATGTTGAGACTTTCTTTGGGACAGAAGGAGAGATGTTCGGAGCTCAAGAACGAGGAGCTCTCCACAGGGGGTATGACGCTGGGCATCAATGCGCGTCCCATACCTCAGGTCAGGCTGGAGTTGCCCGACTTCTGGGCAGTTCCCGGCACGAAAGGCTGGTTCGCAATCAAGGCACACATTGCCTACGGCTTCTATACAGACAACAGGTGGCAGCGCAATTGGAATGCCGGGACTTCCTACGTTTACACCCAGGACAGCAAGTTCCATTCGAAGGCATTGCTCATGAAGATAGGCAACGAGAAGAAGTTCCCGCTGACATTGAAGTGGGGACTGGAGATGGCTTGTCAGTTCGGTGGCAAAGGTTATAATGTAATCGATTATAGAGGGAATAGGATAGAGCAAGGCGTCAAGCTGGGCGGAAACATACTGAAGGCTTTTGTGCCAAGCGGGAGCGACGTAAACGACTATGATGCCTTCTCCAATGCTGTGGGGAATCATCTCGGCTCCTGGCATGTCCGTTTAGACTGGACGGGTAAGAACTGGAGCGTGGGTGGCTACATGGACCACCTTTTCGAGGACCATAGTCAGCTGGGCATGCAGTATGGTTTCTGGAAGGATATGCTGCTGGGCATCGAGGTGAACTTCCCCGAGAATCCCTTTGTGAGCAATCTTGTTTATGAGCATAACGGCACGAAGAACCAGAGCGGCCCCATCTATCATGATGCGACGGTGGAGAATCCCCTGCAGATTAGTGCCAGGGATAGTTACTATGACCATCATGTCTATGGCTCATGGCAGCATGGAGGCTTCGTAATGGGCAATCCGCTCATCCTTTCGCCGCTGTATAATTCCGTTTCCGGCATGGGCGGCTCTTTGACTTGTAAGTTGAACCGTATCAATGCGCACCATGTCGGTCTCAAGGGAAGTCCAACCGACTGGCTGTCGTGGAGAATGTTATATACTTATGAGAGGAACCTGGGTTCCTACGACAGGCCTGTGATGGATCCGCTGAAGGGCCATTTCCTGCTCTTGGAGGCTGTCTATAGGCCCAGGCAGCTGAAGGAATTGAGCGTCACCGCAGCATACGGACTGAATCACGGGAGTCTGCTGGGAAACGCTAATGGCGGCATGCTGACGGTATCGTGGGACGGTTGGATTCGTAAGACAAGATAATATGAGGCGGAAGTATTACATATTCATCCTTCTGGCGGTGATGGCATTTGTCACGACAGGCTGCGACAAGTGGGACTGCAACGGCGACCTGGACGGCATGTGGCAGCTGACGGAATGGAGGGACAAGGACAATGTGGTGAAGGCAACGAAGCAGGACATGATATTCTACAGTTTCCAACTCCAAATGGCCAGTTTCCGCAAGAAGAAGGGAGAACCGAACTATATCCGTTCGTTGATGAAAGCCAGTCCGGAGGAGATTATTATCTATGACCCCTTCGAGTACGTGGGCAACGGGCATGATGCGGTTCAGCCGATGTCGGTTCTCTCAGGTTTCGGAGTGCCGGCGGACGGCATCTTCCGTGTCCAGGTCCTGACAGGCAGCGCTATGGTGCTGAGAACTACAGAGGAGGATATCCTAACCTTCAGAAAGTACTAAGCCGGCGGCTTATGTTCCAATATTCAATCAATAGTCAAATATAGCTTATGAGCATCGCAGAAATACCTCTTCTTGTATCGTGCCTTTCGGCAATGATAGTGACGGCAATCGGGCTGCCTCTCATTGTCAAGGCGTGTAAGACTCTCAATTACTTTGACTTCCCTGACGAGAGAAAGGTGCATCGCACGCCCGTCCCGCGTCTTGGCGGCTTGATTTTCATGCCGGCTGCCGTGGTGGGACTCTTCCTGGCCTCATGGACGGAAGTCTTGTTGGGAAATGATGAATATGTGTTTGGCGTGTCGACCATTGCCATGACTTTCGGTGGATTGATGATTTATCTGATTGGCTTCATCGACGACCGCTATAACATGAAGGCCTCCCATAAGTTCCTGATACAGATAGTGGCAGCGCTACTATTGCCCATGTGCAACCTTGTCATTACTGACCTCAATGGTATCTTGGGATTACACGAGATACCGTTCTGGGTTGGCTACGTGCTGACGGTGATAGCGATACTTGTCATTGTGAATGCCATCAACCTGATAGACGGCATCGACGGCCTGTCCTCAGGGCTTTGCATACTGATTCTCTCTGCCTATACCGTGGTGTTTTCCGAGAATCATGCCATCGCCTCGCTCGACGCAGCGATAGTTGGCTCGCTCCTTGTCTTCTGGTGTTTCAACGTCTTTGGCAAAGTGGGCGGCCTGAAGATATTCATGGGCGATGCCGGCAGCCTTTTCCTGGGCTATGTCTGTGCCTATATGAGCATCAAGAGCCTCATGCATCCCATTGCTCCCGAGAATTGTGGAGAGAAGCAGATGCTCATATCCATCACCTTGTTGCTGATACCCGTGCTGGATGTCGTGCGAGTCGCTCTGCAACGCCGTTTCACGGGGCATGGCATCTTTGTGCCCGACAAGACTCACATCCACCATATCCTGATGAAAACGGGTTTGTCGATGCATGGAGCCTTGGTGTGTATCCTGACTTTGTTCCTCCTGATTTGCATCATCAACTATGCGTTGTGGCAATGCCACTTCCTCATGCCGTTCATCGTGCTGATGGATATTGCCATCTACACGCTGGTGTGGGGCGTATTGATGCTTGCGAACAAATCTGCTGCGGAATAGAGGCTTTTCCCTTTGCCCGTTCGTGATTCTTCAGGCGCAGGCTGCGTATGAAGAGACGCAAGCTCTGTCTGTCCGTCCGCAGGCTGTGTCTGCAGAAACGCAAGTTGCGCACCAAGAATTGCCTGTGGCCCGGCAGGAAATCCAATGTGCAGAAAATAAAAATGCTGCCTGCAGGGAGAACCTTGGCAGGCAGCGGTGTTGTTGATTCCTTTGTGTCGGAAGGGTTTAGTCTAAAACCTCATATTTCGACTGACGGCTCTTGAACTCGGGCACGATTTCCTTCATAATCTTCACGATGCCCATGTCGTCGTAGGTGTAGCTTGCCTGGAGCAGACGTTCCTCGTCCTGGAGCACCTTCTCGAAATCGTACTCTCGCACCTTGGCGACCATGATCTTGGGATGCTTCGTGGGCAAGGTCAGCTCGGCGTCGTTGAGGACTTCCTCGTAGAGCTTCTCTCCGTCGCGCAGCCCCGTGTATTGTATCCTGCAGCCCTTTGCTCCACTCAGGGTAATCATGCGCTGCGCAAGGTCGGCAATGCGTACGGGCTTGCCCATGTCGAACACGAAGATTTCTCCTCCCTTACCCATCGTTCCTGCCTCCAGCACGAGCTTGCAGGCTTCGGGGATGAGCATGAAGTAGCGGATGATGTCGGGATGTGTGACGGTCACAGGGCCGCCTTGGGCAATCTGTTCCTTGAAGATGGGAATGACACTGCCGTTGCTGCCCAACACATTGCCGAAGCGTGTGGTGACGAACTGTGTGGCAGTCTGGTTTTTGTCCAAAGCCTGGCAGTATATCTCACAGATGCGTTTGGAGCATCCCATCACGTTTGTCGGGTTGACGGCCTTGTCGGTAGAAATCATCACGAACTTCTTCGTGCCGTATTTGACGGCGAGGTCTGCGATGACGCGTGTGCCGTAGATGTTGTTCTGAACCGCCATTGCCGGATTGTCCTCCATCATGGGGACATGCTTGTATGCGGCGGCGTGGAAGACATATTCAGGGCGGAAGCGGCTAAAGATGTCCTCCATGTATGTTTGGTTGGTGATGCTTGCCACGATGGTATGGCATGGGATGTTGGGGAACTTCTCCGCCATCATGCGCCGGATGTCGTGCATAGGCGTCTCGGCCTGGTCGATGAGTATCATCTCCTTCGGCTCGAAGTGTGCCACCTGGCGCACCATCTCGCTGCCGATGCTACCTGCAGCACCCGTGATGAGGATGCGGCTCGAGTTCAGCTGCCTGCCGATGGCGTTCATGTCCACTTCAATCTTGTCGCGGGGCAGGAGGTCTTCGATGTCAACCTCATGCAGTTGGTTGTAGTTCAGCTCGCTCTTCCCGTCCCATTCCTTTGCGGATGAAGGCATCATCAGGATTTTGATGTCGGCATTGATGAGGGAGTTGATAAGCGCTTCCTGTTCGCGGAAATGCTCCGTCTGCAGCGGGCTTACCATGAGAGTGGTCACATCCTGCTCGCGCATAAGGTCTATGATATTCTCATCATCGCCATATACAGGAAGCCCCAGCAGCCATTTCCCTTTCAGGCTGTTGTCGGGACTTATGAAGCCTTTGACGGTGTATCGGCTGGGCGTCTCGTTGCGTATGCTTTTGGCAAGACTTACGCCGCCGTCCTGTGCGCCATAGATGAAGATGCGTTTGCTGTAGCCGCCTGTGCGGAAGAGGTCGTACATTGTCTTGACGACGACTCGGGCTGCGCACATGAATGAAGTGGCAAACAGCAGCAGCAGGATCAGCCTCGGATAGTGTTGCAGGAAGATATTGTATTGGAAGGGGAGTATCTTATAGCCAATGAAGGCAATTGCGGAGCCAAGTATCATGGCAAGGGCAACGCGGCCAAGATCCACGAAGCTGCTGTAGCGGAATATGCCGCTGTATGTGTGGAATACCCGGAAAGCGATGGTGAAAGGGACAAGCAGGATGCAAAGATCCCAGAAGATGGGCCAGAAGTGCTTTGTGACCTCGTCCCCTCCATTAAAGAGATAGTAAGCGAGATAGCCGCAGAAGATGATGATGAGATAGTCTATAATCAGGATACACCAGTAGGGCAGGGCGTTGCGGGTGAAATACCAATTGATGAGACGGGAAATGATATTCATGATCTTTGTGGTATGAGCATTTGGGCAAAGGTAACGCTTTTCCCGTAATCTGCCAAAGAAAGCAGCGACAAAAAAATACAATGCATGGCATTTGCCATGTGGCTTTTACAAAAGAGGGGGAGTTGGAAGGCTAAAAGAGGGCTTTCCAGGAGGAGGCGATGACCCAGCGGTTGGGCAGGAAGTGAGTGTTGAATGTGTGGAGGTAATCCACCGAGAAGCCGAAGGTCTGGTTGTGGCTTTCCAGTAAGTCGATGATGAAGCCTGCGCCGCCAGCCGGCCGCAGTTGCGGTTTGATGTAGAGCAGGCTTTCGCCCATCTTCCGCCCTTTTGCGACTTGATAGAATGTGATGCCTTCGTTGTAGCGCAGGCCCCAGAGGGTCCGCACGCTGAAGCGCATGGTTCTGCCGGCTCCTGTCAGGGGGAGTACAGGTGCGCGCCATCCGGCTGCGATGTCTCCGTGGTAGATGTGTATCTGTTCGCCCCATGCGGTGACGGAGGGCGAGGGAATCTCCAGCTTTGCCTGCGACATGGTGTATCGTCCGATGGCGGTGAGGAAGATGTTGTCCGAGAGGAACCAGTCTGCCTCGAAGCCTGCCGTGATGGATGCGCTGCTGCGTAGCTTGACGCCTGTCATGTCGAAGTCGGTGGTTGCTTCTGCGAAGTCGGCTATGTCGAGTGTGCGGCCATTTGTCTCTGTGCCGGAGACGAGGCGGAAGCCCGAGCCTCTCCTGGGTTCCGGAGCGGCCACAAGATAGTCCTCTCCATTGGGCGACCTGGGGAAGGACTTTGTGTTGATGCCTTTCCTGCCGAATATCTTGTCTGTCAGGAAGTAGGCCAGGTTTGTGCTGACCACGCCGATGCCTGCCCCCATGAATATGTCGTTCATCCAGTGGGCATTGTGCCCTATGCGGAGCATCTGCGTGCCTGTGGCTGTGGCGTATCCTCCGATGGTTATCCAGGGGCTGATGTGTCCGTATTCCCTGCTGAGCACCGTTGCTCCCATGAAGGCGAGTGCGGAATGGAAGGAGGGGAGGCTGCTCTTCCCTCTGCCGTCGGGACGCTCTTCTGTGACGCTCCAGCGCAGAGTCTGCGACAGTCCGACGGTCAGTCCGAGCGCCAATCCGTTGGCAGTAATCATGCGTGGAGTGGTGCTGCGCGACTTGACGCCGCAGACTTTCATTATCCAGGTCGCAGCCAGAGGCGTGATGGCGACGCCATAGTCCTCCCAGCGGTGATTATTGTAGCGATAGGGACCTGGCAGTTCGTTGAAGCTGCGATGTGTGAATGTCTGGATGAGACCGCGCACGGGCATCAGGAGGCCGTCGCGGTTGAAGCGCATCTCCTCCCGGATGAGGCTGTCCTCCGTGATGATCTGCTGTATGACATGGAGGACGGAATCCTGCCCCCAACCCCTTGTGGATAGGCAGATTAGAAGCAGTGGCAGGAGGAGTTTTCTCATGTGGTAAGGAGGGGTTCAAAACGCCGCGTGCGGCGATGGCAATCCCCGGCTGCGGCGATGGCAATCCCCGCGTGCGGCGTTGGCCATCCCCGCACGCGGCGTTTTTTAGCGTGGCATAGGGGGGTCAGATGAGGTACTGCTTGGAGATGCTCTCGTTGTTCTCCACGCACTGAATAGTCTGTGCCAGGAGGGGTGCGATGGAGAGCTGTTTTATCTTGCTGCACTTGCCTGCATAGGGGATGCTGTCGGTGAAGACCATCTCTTCTATGGCAGAGGCTTCCACGCGCTCGTTGGCCGGACCGCTCATCACGCCGTGGCTGGCGATGGCGCGGACGCTGCGGGCTCCGTTTTGCTTCATCAGGTCGGCAGCTTTCGTGATGGTGCCTGCGGTATCGACCATGTCGTCGATGAGAACGACATTGGCGTCGAACACATCGCCGATGATGTCCATGCTTGCCACCTCGTTGGCCTTCTTGCGTGTCTTGTTGCAGAGCACGAGGGGACAGTTCAGGTATTTGCTGTAGGTGCTTGCGCGTTTCGAGCCGCCCACGTCGGGCGTGGCGATGACCAGGTTCTCAAGGTTCAGGCTCTGTATGTAGGGCAGCAGGACGCTGGATGCATAGAGGTGATCGACGGGAACATTGAAGAAGCCCTGCTCCTGGTCGGCATGAAGGTCCATCGTAATGAGGCGCGTGATGCCTGCCACGCTCAGCATGTCGGCCACGAGCTTGGCGGCGATGCTCACACGCGGCTTGCTCTTTCTGTCCTGACGCGCCCAGCCGAAATAAGGCACCACAGCATTGATGGTGCGTGCCGAAGCACGTTTCGCAGCGTCTATCATCAGGAGCAGCTCCATCAGGTTGTCGGCATTCGGGAACGTGCTCTGCACTAGAAACACATCCACACCGCGGATGGATTCCTCGAAGCAGACCTCGAACTCGCCGTCGGAAAAGTGAGTGATAGAAAGGTTGCCCAGTTCGCAGCCCAGTTGCTGGCATATCTTCTCTGCCAGATAATGTGACTTGGTGCCCGAGAACACCTTGAAAGACTTCGTTCCTTCCATAATAATATGTCTGATTGTTCTGAGTATTCCTTTTATTCCGAGTGTTCCGGACCTTATGCCGAGGCTGCTTTCCTCAGCTTCCGGAAGTGGGCGATGAGCTCCTTGTAGTCTTGCTGCGAGTGTATGTCGAAGTGGTTCCAAAGGTCGCCCCTGATGGCCACACCGCCAAAGCCCCATTCGCGCATCTGCCCTATGTTGTCGAGACATACGCCGCCCTCGGCAATGACATTATGGTCTATGATGCCTTGCCTTGCCGCCTGGCGCAGTTCGTCGGGCGTGAAGGAAGCCTTGTTCTCGCTTTCCGAGATGCTGTCGAAGATGTTGCGGAGCAAAACATACTCGCACGTCGGCTTCTGCTCCACCACGCTCTGCAGGTCGTAGCATGTTCTGGTGACAGGACCTTTGTACGCGGCGGGAGCCTCAGGATGCCTTTTGCTGAGATGGATACCCATCAGGCCGAACTCGTCGCGCAGGTAGAAATGGTCGTGCACGACAATCTTACTGCGGAACTGCTCAGGCATAAGGCTCAGCAGACGCTCGCAGAAGACAGGCTCTGAATTGGGTTTACGAAGGTGAAGAATGTCCAGTCCTTCCTCGAAGAGCGTGGTCAGTATCTTGTCCTCTTCAACGAAAAACTCGGGGCAAGTGAGCAGAATAAGTTTCATTCCGTTTCTCTCTCTGGTCGTTTTCTGAGTGCAAAGGTACAAAGAAGCATGAGAAAAACAAAATTTCTTAACCCTTAATTCATAAATCTTAATTCTTTTTGCTATCTTTGCCCGCAGAACAACATAATTATATAAGATAAGGTATGAAGAACAAAACACTTTTCGCCGCGTTGCTTCTGGCTTCTGTGGCATTTCAGGTAACAGCACAGAAGAAGTATTCCAACCCCGTCTATGGGTCTGACTTCCCCGACCCGACGGTCCAGCGAGCACTCGACGGCACCTTCTATGCCTATGCAACAGGCTGCAAGTGCCAGAAGAGCACAGACCTCGTCGCATGGGATAACGTCTCGGGCGTCATCTCCCGTCCCACATGGAACGACACAATCAATGCCAGCGGCGAGAAGGTCTACTATAGTCTCTGGGCGGCAGATGTCAACTATGTCGATGGCAAGTACATCTGCTACTATGCCTCCGCCCTATGGGGCAACGGCACGCGGACGGGCATCGGCGTTGCTGTGGGCGACTCTCCCACCAAGTTCACCGACAAGGGAAAGCTGTTCCGCAGTACAGAGATAGGTGTGGAGAACAGCATCGACCCGTGTTATGTCGAGGAGTTCGACAAGAAGTACCTTGTATGGGGCAGCTTCCATGACATCTGTCTCGTAGAGCTGACTGATGATGCCCTTGCTGTGAGGAACTTCCATCCCCTCAGCAATCCCCAGTCAAACGGCTCGTGGAAGCGACATGCAGGCGTGACGAAGATTGCAGGCGGTGCTTTCGAGGGAGCCATGATCTACAAGCATGGCACATATTATTACCTCTTTGCAAGCACCGGCTCGTGCTGCAACGGCGAGAACAGCACCTATCAAACTGTGGTAGGCCGCTCCACAAGTCTCAAAGGCCCGTACAAGAGCAAGAGCGGCGGGGACATGGTGAGTGACAACTACACCATCATCATCTCTGGCGACAGCCGCTGGAAAGGCCCCGGCCATAACAGCGAGATTATCACGGACGACGAGGGACAGACATGGCTGCTCTACCACAGTTACGACAAGAACAACGGATACAAAGGCCGCGTCATGCTTCTCGACAAGATTACGTGGGACAAAAGCGGCTGGCCCGTCATAAACAACGGCCATCCCAGCAGCGGCGAGATGGATGCCCCGGTCTTTTACAGTGGCAACGGCGCGAACTATACTTATAAGCTAGTCAATGCCGATTTGAGCAAGAGCGACTGGAAAGGATGGAACGCTACATTCAGTGAGGACTGCATCAATAACAAGAGCGGTAGGGGCAACTTCTATATGCCTTATGGCTATGTGAGGTACGGTGGCACTTTCGACATCTCGCAGACCGTTACCGCAGGTATCGGGGAAGGACTCTATGAGATGAGGCTGAATGGCTACGACTCGGAGCACAATGTGGAGTATTATGTGGATAAGTTTACCGCACCCGTTCTTTGTCCTGCAGACGACGGGAATATTGCTCCTGCCATTTCGAGCAAGGTGTCCGACCACTTCCTGGCTGGCAAGTACAGCCAAAGCGTTTATGGTTACATCTCGGGCAACAAGCTGACCTTCGGCATGCGCACCAAGGAGCCGCTCTCCCCAACAGAGCTTTTCGTCGTGGGCAATGTCAATATCATCAATCGCGGCAAAGGGGCTGACGCAGACCCTACGGCTTTGGCTTCTGTGCTGAACAGCCTTTATGCTACGGCGGACAGTTACAAGAATGCTGGGTCTCACTATTATGAGGGCTACGACAGGACCATGGCCTTCTATAAGGAGACTGCTGAGGGCACAGATGACGTACGGACGCGCTACAGCCAGATGCTGAAGATAAACAAGACGCTCGACAGCATTCAGACGAGTATTGATGTCTATGCCGACCTTCTTGTTGCGGTGAATGCGCTTCAGGACAAGTATGCCATAGCCGAGGCCGGCGGCTACAGCACGCAGGAGGCTCAGGATGCCCTGGCGGAAGGACTGGAGACGTATGCCAACGGAAGCCTTAAGGACAAGGAGGTCAGCAAGCTAATCACCCGTATAAACAACGCCATCCACAATATGCTGTATGCCTACCAGACCGGTGACGGCACGCAGGAGAACCCATACGTCATACTGCGGCCCGAGCAACTCGACCACATGCACAATGTTCTCAAGAAGGAGACGATGGTTTACTTCGTGCTTGGAGCGGATGTGGATATGGAGGGCTTTGAGTGGAAGCAGCTCAATGTCAGCGGAAACAGCTACCGCTATTGGATAAACTTCGACGGGCAAGGCCACATCATCCGCCATCTCACCCCGATTGGCACAACGGGCTACCCGAGCTTCTTCGGCACGATGTGCGGCGAGATTCGCAACACGGGCTTCGTGGATGCTAATATCGATGGGACTTCTGTAGGGGCGGCCGTAATAGGCGGAGCGCTCGGACACAGCACCTACAAGGATGCCGACGGCAACCTCCGTCCCATCATCATCGAGAATTGCTATGTGACAGGCTCAGTCACGAGCAAAGGCTTCGTCGGAGCCATAGGCGGCACCTTGGGCAATTCGCCCATCATCATCCGGAACTGCTACAGCGCTGCCGCCATCACTAGCAACGGCACCTCGGGCAACTACTCGGGCGGTCTTGTCGGCAGAGTGCGCACGAACCTGACTATGGAGAACTGCTATGCGGCTGCTCCCGTCTCGTCTCATACAGCCGGTGGCATAGTGGCAGGCTATCAGAACACCAGCACGCCAAGCAGCACCTACACCAATGTGATTGCCTGGAACCCCAGCGTGGACACAGCCGGTGCGGAAGACGGGTCGGGCATGGCGGCACCCTTCGGCTTTACCATTGACATCGATGTCCTCTCTCACACCTATACCTTTGCGGACATGCTGCTCAACGGCCAAGCAGTGGGAGAGGGCTCGAGCCACATGGAGCTCTGCGAGGTGGCCCGCTCATGGGGCAGTCCGTGGTATCAGAACCCGACGGCGGGCAACGGCTATCCTATCCTGCAGTGGCAGTTCGACCGTGGCGACTATCGCGACATTTGCGGTTTCGACCCCAATAGCAACCCGACAGGCATCATAGCACTCCCTCAAAAGGAGAGCGGGGAGGGAGCCTATATCTACAATCTCTCCGGCCAGCGCCTGCAGAAGTTGCTGCGCGGTATAAATATCGTAAACGGGGAAAAGGTCATTCTCAAGTAGCTGAAAATCAGCGCTCCCTGAGGGACTCCAAACGCCGCCTGCGGCGATGCCCAACGCCGCACGCGGAAATGGCAATCGCCGCACGCGGAATTTGCCATCGCCGCACGCGGCGTTTTCAAGGCCTCCACAAGGGGATTTTTGATAACACAAAAAACACTTCTGACTTATGTATCGAATCATTTATTTTCTCATGTTCTTTTGCTGCTCTTCGCTCTGGGCGCAGCGGCAAAATGTCAGTGGAGTCGTCAAGGATGCTGACGGCGGAATAGCGAAAGTCTCTGTTCGCGAGATAGACTCCGAACACCGGATATTCAATCACACCTCGACCGACAGAAACGGGCTCTTCTCGTTCCAGGTGCGCGACATCCACCATTCCCTTCAGTTCTTTGCCCCCGGCTATCGCACACTCTCCCACAAGATGCTGGGCGCGAAGTCGTTCAAGGTGACGATGGAGAAACGCCGCGTCTCGCCATACGTCGCTACGGCAAAGGTCATCCTCAAGAGCGAACGCCTCTTCTGCGGACACTATCAGGGCAGAGTCGTGCGGCAGGAAGCATGGATAGAGAAGATGACCGACACACTCTATACGTTCATCCTGCCCGTAGAGATGGAGCGGCCCGTTGACGAATACCCGGTGGGAAGGCAGCTCACCGTGTTGGACGAGCTCGGACGGCAAGTGATGCAGCTCGACAATGTGGTCGATGCGTATCCCATCCCCGGTGAGCCCGACGACATAGAACCATGGCGCCTGGCCCAGTCATACGCAGGAATAGAACATATCCCAGGCGTAGGAGAGGGCGAAGAGCGGCTCTATGCCTATCCCCATTTCATGGTTTCGAAAGCCCAGATAGAGCAGCTCTGCCAAAAGGCTGACCAGCTGGGACGCTTCGCCGTCGATACCTACAGAGGCAACAACTTCTGGAATTTCTTCCCGACAGACAAGACGGCAGAACTCCTCCGCCAGGCTCTGGAAAAGTAAACAACATCATGAAAATACGCAGCATCATCATTTCCCTGACCCTCTGCTTGCAGGGCGCTCCCTGCTTCCTGCTCCCTGCCCATTGCCAGGCACAGGACGAGAAAACCTTCTTCCTCATCTCCGACTCCCACCTCGACACGCAGTGGAACTGGGACGTCAAGGCCACAATCTCGGAATACGTCAAGAACACTTTGGTGGACAACATGGCGCTCATGGACAAGTACCCCGTGTTCCAGCTCAACTACGAAGGCGCCATCAAGTACATGTGGATGAAGGAATACTATCCGCAGGAGTTCGAAAAGCTGAAAAGCTATGTGCAGAGCGGGCAGTGGCACGTGAGCGGCATGTCGATAGACGCCAGCGACGTGATGATGTCGTCTGCCGAAAGCATCCTCCACAGTATGCTCTATGCCAATCGGTTCTACAAGAAGGAGTTCGGTGTGCGCGGCGGCTACGATGTGATGCTGCCGGACTGTTTCGGCTTCTCCTACGCTCTGCCTTCCCTCATGCATCATGCCGGGCAGCGGGGCTTCCATACGGCCAAGCTCGGATGGGGTGCGGCGGCTTACGACAAACTGCCGCATTTCGGCGTATGGCAAGGCGTGGACGGCAGCAAGGTCTATGCCATCTATAAGCCAGGAGCATACGACGTCCACGAAGATTGGAACAAGGACCTGACGAACGATGCTGACATCCTCAGCAAGATAGACACCAACATCAAGGAGAGCGGCCTGCCTGTGGCTGTGAAATACGTTGGTCCGCGTAGCGACAGAGGCGGCGCCCTCAAGGACGACCCCTCGGAAGAAGGCGAGAACACGCCCTATTGGCTCAGCTATAACGTACAGAAAGAAGACGGCGCCATCAAGGTGCGGCTCGCATCGCCTGACGAGTTCTTCCAATACATGGCCGACCACGACAACGGGCAGTACAAGGTGTGGAACAGCGAACTGCCCATGCGGACGCACGGCGTGGGCTCCTATACCAGCTGGGGCGCCCTGAAGCTTTGGAACAGGAAGAACGAGCTGCTTGCCGATGCCGCCGAGAAAGCCTCAGCACTCGCCATGTGGCAAGGTGTCAGGGACTATCCTTCGCAACAGCTCCGGGATGCCTGGGTTCGCACCCTCTGGCAGCAACATCACGACGGCATCACTGGCACGAGCATCCTCTCGGCCAACGACTATTCCTACAACGAGTACTATCTCGCCAATCGCACCTTCGCACAAGAGCTCTCCACAAGTGCCGGAGCAGTCATCCAGCTGATGGACACCCAGACGGAAGGCACGCCAATCGTGGTCTTCAACCCACTCTCGCACGAAAGGACCGACATCGTGGAAGGCAGCATCTACATGCCCGACTATCAGAATGACGTGCGAGTCCTCGACCCGGAGGGAGTAGAGGTCCTCTCGCAAGTGACGGGCTACGACTATGCCACGCGCCAGTTGCACTTCATCTTCGCTGCCACGGTGCCCTCGCTTGGCTACGCTGTCTATGAGGCGAGGGTAGGGGAGAAGTCCGGCCTCACCTCGGACCTTACCATCGACCCTGACGAACGGAAGATGTCCAACGGCAGCTATCGCGTCACAGTCAATGCGAATGGCGACATCTCCAACCTCTACGACCTCAAGAACAACAGGGCGCTCATCAATACAGCCGTAAGGCAACAACTCATCTACGACCACGAGGACACTTGGCCGGCATGGGAAATCAGCTATACCGACGTGTGTCGCACCCCGTCCTCCTATGTCTCCAAGAATGTCGGGATAGAGGTCGTTGAGGATGGGCCGCTGCGCAAATCGCTGAAGGTCACTCGCAGCCAGGAAGGCTCGACCTTTGTGCAGTACATCCGCATGAACGCCGTCAACAATCGCGTGGAGTGCGTCAACGAAGTGGACTGGCAGACTTACGAGCGCATGCTGAAGGTAAACTTCCCCTTCACTTTTGCCAATGCAAATGACACCTACGACATCTCTCTCGGCACCATTTCCCGTGGCGTTCGTACGCAAGACGAATACGAGGTCTGCGGGCAGCAATGGGCAGACCATAGCTCCAAGACGAACAGCTACGGCGTCAGCATTCTGAGCGATTGCAAGTATGGATGGGACAAGCCCTCGGACAAATCGCTGCGTCTGACGCTGCTGCGTACGCCGTCCTGCAAGAACTATGACCATCAGGCCAACATGGACCTCGGCCCCAACAAGTTCTCTTACGCCCTCCTGCCTCACGAAGGCAGCTGGAGCGAGCAGACGCAGATGCAGGCAGGGCAGTTCAATCAGCCGCTCATCGCCTTCGTCGCTCCCAAACATCACGGCCTCTTCCTCGGTCGTCGCGTGGACTTTGTTTCGCTCAGCACGGACAAGGTTGCCATCAAGGCTTTGAAGAAAGCCGAGGACACCAACGAGTTCATCGTTCGCGTCTATGAATGGGCAGGCGAAGACCAGCAGGATGTGCGCCTCTCCTTCCCCCTGCCTATCAGTTCGGCACGCGAGGTGAACGGCATCGAAGAGGAGATTCCTGGTGGCCAATGCACGATAGTGGACGGCCAACTGTCGTTCGACATCAAGCGCTATCAGCCCAAGACCTTTGCCATCCGCGTTCCCATGATGGGTATTCTCCACTATGGAGGAGAAGACGAAATCAATCATCCGGGCTACCCGCTTGCCCTCCCCTACAACATCGACCTGATGAGCTATGACAGCGCCAGGGGCAATGCCGCCACGAACTATACTTACGCCTATCCTGCCGAACTCATCCCCGACACGCTCCTCTGCGACGGCATGGACTTCGTGATGGGGCCGCGAACCAACGGCGAAAAGAACGTGCTTCGCCTGAGCACGGCCCAAACCATCTCCCTCCCTTCATGGCTGAGCAAGAGAAAGTACAAGCTTTATCTTCTCCTTGCCAGTCCCACAGAGGCAGGGGCAAAGGTGACGGTGACGGCAGGCGACGAGGAGACGGTGCTCGATGTACCCTACTTCTCAGGTCGTGCCGCAGAGCCGCCTTCCTGCACCACGCTCACCGAGAACTACCGCAAGGAGAACATCGTCTTTGCCTCTTCTCATGCCCACAAGGTGTCCGACAAAACCAATCAGGCCATGCAGATGCTCTATATATATAAATATGGTATAGAGCTTCCCGAGGGCATCTGCGAGGTCAGCGTCAAAGCTTCCGACCTCAAGACCTTCCTCTTTGCAGCCACTATCGCCCCCAACCACACCGACGACATCGTGCCCTTCGCACCGCTCACCACCGAGATAGAAAGCTCGATGGTCAATGACAGGTGGTCAATGGACGACCGTCTCGTGCCAAAGAGCGTCACGGCTTCTCACTACATCAACAACAACGAGGCTCCCCGTTATGCTAACGACCAGGACCCCTCGACCAAATGGTGTGTAGGGAGCGGGCAGAGCCAGACGCCCTGGCTGCAATACGTGATGAAGGACACCGTCGTCATAGACCGCTGGATGGTGCTCGGCGCAGCTCGTGAGAGCGGAGGCTATGTGGCCAAGTCCTTCAAGCTGCAATATCTGGCAGAGGACGGGACGTGGGTGGATGCCGATGTCGTGGAGGGCAACCAGAGGAACAAAGTTGTCCGCACCCTGCCGAAGCCCATTACGACTACCCGTGTCCGCTTGCAGATGATACAGGGCGAGCAGAACGCTTACACCACGCGCATCTACGAGTTTGCCGTCTTTGGCTGGCTCAAGAGCGAAGACCCCACCGGCCTTAAAGACCTCAGGGACTCTGACGACCCTGACGGCCAGAGGGTTTACAATCTCGCTGGCCAGCGTGTTGTAAACACTTGTCAGCCAGGGATATACGTAAGGAAAGGCAAGACCTTCAGTGTGTCGCGCTAAACCTTGATATAGGGGGGTAGAAAACGCCGCGTGCGGCGATGGCAATCCCCGCGTGCGGCGATGGGCATTTCCGCGTGCGGCGTTGGGCATCGCCGCACGCGGCGTTTGGAAGCCCCCTTGAGGGTAATGGGAAATTGAAGATTGAAGACAGGAAAAGGGAATGGCGGGGATGTCGGAATACTCTGTGTATCAGTGCTTTTCAAAGACGCGGAGATAATCGACATACATTTCGGAGGTGTTGCGGTAGCGGTCGAGGTTAATTTTCCATCCGCTTGCTCCGCCGATGGCGTAGTTGACAAGGACCACATGCGGCTGCTCGAATGAGTAGCTGTTTGTCGGGTGACTCCACACCTCTTCGTCGTCGAGGAAATAGGTCGTCGTGTCTTTTTCAACAAGCAGGCCGTAGGTGTGGAACGTCTGGCTCCACGATGTGCCCAGCCTCCTTTGCGTGGTTTCGATGAGCTTCCCTGGAGCCTTGAGCGGTTCGCCCTGTTCGTCGGTCTGCCCCCAGAAGTGCGCCGTCGCCCAGTATCCTGTGCTGTTGGGATTGCCCTCTCCCCAGCCGCCGTAAGCCTCGATGATGTCCAGCTCGTCGCCTTTGCCCCGATGGATGTTCGTAACCGTCCAGAAGGCAGGCCATGTGCCGGGAGCGGAATGCGCCATGAGCCGGCATTCCATGTAGAAGGGGGGCTGGGCTCGGAAGCCTTTGCCGTCCATGTCGACTGTTGCAATGAGCCCCGTGCTTCCCTTTGTTCCCTCTTCTTTGTGAGCACGTATGATGAGATAAGTGTCTCTTTGCAGAAAGGGGTTCTGTCCGCCAGCCTGCGGGTCGGCGAAAGGCCAGCCGCTGAAGTCGCCGAAGGTGGGTTTGTGGGCGTTGTAGCGTGCGCCCCGTCCGTCGCGAGAGATGGAGAGCGGGCCGTCGAAATCGTCGCTGAAAGCCAGCTGCATGCCTTGTGCTGCTGCGGGGATGGTGTCGGGAATGCCGGCGACGGCTTGCTTGCCTGACGTGTTGTAGAGCTGCAGTTCATAGAGGTCACGCTCGCCGGCCTCGTTGCCAGCAGCAATCTGAATCGTCAGCGGTCCGTGGGGCAGCGCCTTCATGTTCAGGGAGAAGCTGCCGGTGCCGTCGCTGTCGAGCTGGATGCCTTTCGGCGTCAGGTCAACCTGCCGGGCACTGTTGCCGTCGGGCACAAAGGTGTGAGCCGCCAGCCGCGTCATCTCCTTTGCCTGTAGCCTGACCTTCACTTTCCCGTTCACCAAGGAGCACGGAGCAGGGGAGAGGACGTTGATGCGCTCCACCCATCGCCCCTCCTCTTGCTGAGCCGCCAGCTGTGTCGAGCAGCACAGCAGCATCAAGAGAAGCCCCGTCATTCTTTCAGGCTTTCCAAAGCACGGCAAAGTTGGTCGGGGCAGGATGTGCGCTTTGTGCCGCAGCGAATGCCGTCGAGCTTTCGGATGACATCGTCCACCTTCTGTCCTGTCACCAAGCGGCAGATGCCTTGCAGGTTGCCGTTGCACCCGCCTACGAAAAAGACTTGCTGGATGACATTGTCGTCGTCCACAGTCACATCAATCAGCTGTGAGCAAGTCCCCTGTGTCTGATACTGTATGTGTTTCATAGCTTTCTGTGTCTGATTGTTCTTGGATGCAGCCCCAGGCGCGAATCGAGTAGCGGGACTGTGTTGCTTAAGGTGCGAATCTAGTTGCCGGACTTGAAGCTCGGCAGTTCGTCCCGCGTGATGACGCATTCCTGTTCGAGGGCATCGAGCCAGTAGTCGATGTTCGCATTGTTGTGGTCGGTGCTGTTGTAGGCGTCTTCTTGGGGCTTGTCGGTGCGGTCGAAGTCGTACCAAGGGATGAGGAAGCTCCAGTACTGCCCGTCGGCCCAGAACTCCGAAACCTTCGGGATGCTGCCGAACTCGCTGATGGCGTAGAGCTTGCCCGGGTAGGCCTCGTGGAAGTAGTCGTACCACCAGCGCATCTCGCTCAGGTTTTTGTTGTAGAAGTCGAAGGCCACGATATCGACATATTCGTCGCCCGGATACCAGCGCTTCGAGTCGCCGGCATTGAAGATCCAGATGAGGTTTGTCAGGCCGTGGTGGTTCACCATGCGGTCGTACATCACTCTCCACAGCTCGACAAAGGCTTCCGGTCCGTCTATGCCCCACCAGAACCATGCTTTGTGCCAGCTGGTGCCAGGAGCGGCTTCTGTCCAGTTGCCCTGCGCTTCGTGGAGAGGGCGCCAAAGGACAGGAATCTTGGCGTTTTTCAGAGGCTTCAGCCATCCCGCCACTTTGTCGATGCGGCTTATCATCGTCTTGTAGTCGTCGCTGTTCGGCGAGAAGATGCCGGACGGGCGGAAGCTTGTCTGCTTGGGCTCAGAGCCAGGCGTGCAGGTGTAGTCTTCGCCGTCGTTGGTAGGCATGTTCCAATGCCACATGGCCGACATGATGCCTCCCTTGTTTGTCCAGCTGCGCCAAAGGGTTGCATTGGCATAGTTTATCCAGCTTCCTGAACTCGTTGAGGAATAGATGTCGTGGATGTAGTCGATGGTGTTGATGGCCGGGTACTTGCCCGTGTGCTTATAGACCCAGTCGGCTTCCTTGGTGTTGTAGTTGACACAGGCATGGGTGCCCGTCAGTATCTTCTTTCCTACGTTTTCCTCAAGGTAGGCAAGCAGGTTCTGTGCCTCTTGTGAGCGTTTGCTCCACTTGGGAACCTGTTCGAAGGCAACGCTATCCACGGTTCCTATATCGATGCGGACAACGGAGCCGTCGGCTTTATAGATGGCCATGTTCTGCACCTGGCCTTTTGCGGAAAGGAGGGCAAGAGAGAGGAGTATAGTGGTAAAGGTTCTCATATTAGTCATTTCTTGGGTTTGAATCTTATTACGCCGCCGCCGTTTGTTTGCATGATGAGTGTGCGGCGGTAGGGCTTGCAGTCCTCGAACTCGTGGGGCACTTGCTTCTGGAAGTTGTGGATGGCGTCGAGCCTTTTCGTCTTGAGGTTCCAGACATAGAGGATGCTGGGCTGTTGCTCTGTGCCGACGCCAACGGGAATGAACATCTGGTCGCCCTTGATGCAGGCCCCTTGCCCGATATGGTTGGATGGGAAGCGGGGGTCGAGGTCCTGGATGCAATAGTTGTCGAGGGCGTTCCTGGGGTTCAGGTGTACGACGGGTCCGTCGCTTAGCTTTGGCATCGGGAAGACCATTGTGCGCCAGCGGTTGCCTTTGCCCAGGTTCTCGATGGTGTTGCCGTAGCCTATCAGGCGGTTATGCTTGGCGTCTATCATCCATTGGAGAGCATAGCCGAAGAGGCCGTCGGGGTCGTCGAGCACGATGGTCTGCACCAATTGAGGTTCTCCCGTCAGCGAGACGCGCTCCACGAAGCAGACGTCCTTCATGCCTTTGTAGCGTTGCTTGGAGCATTGCGACACATAGAGCAGGGGAAACTGGTCGGACTTGTGATAGCGTTCCGTGCCGAAGAAGGCGACATTGGCGTGGTTCTCGCTTGTATGGCTTGCCAGCGGGAACTGGCGCAGCATCTGCAGCTTGTCGTCATGCAGGCGGTAGATAGTGGCCTGCCCGGTGTTCTGCAGGCTGACGAGGTAGTTGTCGTAGATGGCCATTCCCTGATAGCTTTGCTTCGGAGCGCCTTGCAGGTCGGCTATCTTCTGCACGGAGGCATTGGTGAAGTCAAAAGGCATGCACGAGGTGACAGCCAGCAGTGTCAATAATAGGTAAAGAGGGTTTTTCATAGGCTTATAGTTGGTTTTTGTTCTGCAAAGATACAATGAAAAGCAAAGCAATGCAAGTGTTTCGGCATGAAATGTGGGGTAATTCCTACTTTCCGCTTATTTCTTCATGTGTAATGTAGCATCTGTCTTTTGGGAGCGACTGGGGTGTGACTACGAAGCGGCGGCCGTTCTGCAGGTTGAGCGTGATGCGCTGGAATCGGGGCTCGCAGAGCATGTAGCGGTCGGATGAGGGGCAGACGGGATAGAAGCCTATAGAGGAGAAGATGAACCACGAGGACATCTGCCCTGAGTCGTCGTTGCCCGAGAGGCCGCCAGGGGTGTCGTTGTACTCTGTGTCGAGGATGTAGTTCACCCACTTCTTTGTCTTCTCGGGCTTGCCGATGAAGTCGTAGAGATAGGCAATCTGATGGCAAGGCTCGTTGCCGTGCCAGTAGCGGCCTTCGGTGAACATCGAGTCGAGTTTCGCCTCGAACTTCTCCTTGCCGCCCATCATCTCTACAAGTCCCTCCACATTGTGCGGCACGAACCAGGTGTAGTGGCAAACGGCGCCTTCCGTGATGAACGGCTTGCGGTTCACGAGGTCGGTATTGCCCTCGAAGCGTCCGTCCTCATGCCTCCCGTCGCAGTAGCCTGTCTTCGGGTTGATGACGTTGCGCCAGTTCTCGGAGCGGGCCATCAGCGTCTGGTAATCCTCCTCTTTGCCCAGCGCCCTGGCCATTTGGGCGACGGCAAAGTCATCGAAGGCATACTCCAGGGTTCGCGAGGTCTGCTCCTTCTGATGGAAAGCCTCTCTGACGGGGTCTTCCAATGGGATGTAGCCGTACTTCATATAGGACTGCAGCGCTCTGCGCCCCATCCCGTTCTTGTAGTCCTCCTCCGAAGCGGGCACCTCGAAGGCATTCTTGCGCATTCCCTCGTAGGCCTTCTCCGCATCGAAGCCCCGAACGCCCTTGATGTAGGCATCGGCAAGGGCTACCGAGCAATGGTCGCCTATCATGGCGGCCGTGTAGGAGTTCCAGCTTGGGAAGATAGGCAGCCAGCCGCCCTGTTCGTACTTGGTGACGAGCGATTGCATCATGTCGGCCGTCACATCGGGATAGAGCAGCGTGTAGAGCGGATGCACGGCCCGGAAGGTGTCCCACATGGTGAAGTCGCAATAGTAGGCCCTCCTCTTCGCTTCCCCTTTTGTAGAGAACCATTGTTTTGTGCCTGCGGATTGCCTCGTAGCCCCTCTTCCCTCTACGAAGCACTCCCCTAAAGGAGGAACGGGGAGGGGGCTGAACCTCGGATATGCTCCGTCCGCATCGCTCATCTCGTGGGGCATGAACGAGGCTCTGTAGAGTGCTCCGTAGAACTGGTTGATGCGGGCTGTGTCGGGGTCTTCTATGTCGATGGCATGAAGATGCCTTATCCAAGTTCGGATGAGCCCGGCCTTCATCTCCTCGAAGCTGACGCCTTGTGCCTCGGCCCTGTAGTTGAGCTCTGCCCCTTCGCGACCGGTGAACGATGAGGCCGCCTTGATGATGATGGGCTTGCCTGCCTTGCCTTGGAAAGTGAGCCACGCACAGCAGTCGTTCTGGCCGCACTGGATGGGGTTGTCCGAATAGGTGAGCAGGAGGTGTCCGCTGAAGCCAGCGCTCTCGCCCCAGCCCTGATAGATGCGGTGGACGGGGTTGTAGCCGTAGATAGTCCTGTGCTCCGGCTCCACCTGAATGTGGCCCTCCTTTTCGTCGCTGTTTGGGGTGACGATGATGTGCACAAGCTCGTCCTGTTCGGGTGTGATGCGGAAGATGGCAGCATGGCTGCTGGCCGTCATTTCCGTTGTGAGGTGCTCGTCGGGCAGGCGGACGGAATAGTAGTGGGGATGGGAGATTTCGTCTGTGTGGCTGAAGTTTGTGGCACATTCCTGAGCCGTCTTTCTGAGTTTTCCGCCGAGCGTGGAAATCGTGAACGAGCCGTAGTCCTGCGTGCAGCTGCCCGAAGTCCAGTGACTGTTTCTGAAGCCTTGCAACTTGGCGTCGCCATAGTAATAAGGCGACAGGCATTTCCTCTCGCTTTCCCGCGTCTGGGGCGTCCAGAAGTTCTGTCCGTTAGGCGAGAGCACCGCAGGCATCGTCTGTCCGTGTTCCTCCGAGCCCTTGCCGAACAGGCCTGCCGTCTTGGTGTTGGCAGGCGCAGTCCCCACCATCGTGTTGAGCGCATAGAGTTGCCTCAGGTGCTCAAGGTCGTGCTCGCTGTAGCCGCTGGCCATCATGCCTGCAGGACACAAGAGCAGAAGATAAGCGAAAACAGAGTACTTCATAAGCCTGATATGCTTTGTGCGGAAGGCGGGAAATGCAGTTGCCCCATGTTTGATTCTCCTTTTGTCTGTACCGAGTTCTTCATGCGCAGCTTGCGTATCCACATGCGCAGCTTGTGTCTGTTCGTATGCAGGCTGCATCTGTTTATACGCAAGCTGCGTTTCAAGTTTTCAGTATGGGGAAGACGCAAATTCCCTCGGTCGCGACGCCTTATTTCCCCTTGGGGATGTTATTTATCCAGACGGCCATGTGGCCTTTGCCGCGATGGGCCCAGGCGTAGTAGGGGATGAGCGTGAGGCCGTCTGCGCTGAGGGTGACGATTTCGGTCTGTGCAATCTCTTTCTTCCCGAGCGTGAAGCTTGGCTCATTCTCAATCACAGCCTCCAGCACATCGCCTGAGTTGTCGGGCCATTCGGCACAATAAACCAGCGGTCCGCGCTCCACGGCCACCTTGTCGCGGTCGGCCTCCACTTGCTTGTTGGCACACACCAATCGCGGCTCCATGTCGAAGTGAAGCTCCACGCGGTCGCCCTTCTTCCACTTGCGCTCGATGACGAAATATCCGTTGTCCGTTGACTGTTGTCCTGTTACCCGTTGTCCGTTGACTGTTATGGTGTAGCCGAGCTTCTTGCTGTCAGCAAAGCGATAGAGGTCGCTGGGCACCACCTGTCCTTTCACCCAGCCCGGGATGCGTATCTTCAGGGCAAAGGGCTTGGAGGCCTTCTGGATGGTGATGGCGATGTCGCCGTCCCACGGATAGTTGGTCTCCTGCTTCAGCTTGACCTCCTTCCCGTCCACCTTTACTGTGGTCTCGTTGCTTGCAAAGAGGTTGATGTAGAGGGACTTGTCCTTGACGGCATAGATGTACTGCGGCAGCGATGGGATGAAGCGGGCAGCATTCGAGGGGCAGCAGGCACATCCGAACCAGGGCTGACGCTCGTAGCCACCGTTCGACTCCAAGGGGTTGGGGTAGAAGAAGCGGCCGCCGTCTATCGAGATGCCCGAGATGACACCGTTGTAGAGGGTGCGCTCCAGCACATCATAGTACTTGCTCTCGCCATGAAGCAGGAAGAGTCTGTAGAAGAGATAGACCTGGGCAATGGCGGCACAAGTCTCGCAATAGGCAGTGAGGTTGGGCAGCTCGTAGTTGTCGCCGAAACGCTCCCCGTCGCCACAGGCTCCCACACCGCCGGTCAGGTAGTACTTCTTGCTCACGATGTTCTCCGCGATGCGGTCGATGGCATGAATGTAGCTCTCGTCGCCAGTCAAGGCAGCCACATCGGCCATTCCGGCATACATGTAGCCTGCCCGGACAGCATGGCCTACGGCCTCGTCCTGCTCCGTCACAGGCTTGTGGCTCTGCGAGTAGGGATTGGTGCGATGGATGTAGCCGTCGGCATCTCTGTAACCCCCGCCACCCAGGTTCTGCCAGACAGGATTGACGGTGCCTCGCTGGTCGAGGAAGTACTTGGCCTGCTCCAGATACTTGCGGTTGCCGGTAGCGATGTAGAGCTTGGCAAGCCCCATCTCGGCTATCTGATGGCCGGGCACCACTTGAGCCTGTCCGGGACGGGAGCCTATCTCGCGGCAAACGCAGTCGGCAAAGCGGATGGCAATGTCCAGGAGGTTCCGCTTGCCCGTGGCATTGTAGTGAGCCACCGCAGCCTCGCAGAGATGACCGAGATTGTAGAGTTCGTGGGAACCGTCCTCCACAGCCACCCATCGCTTGCCTCCCGACCAGCTATGCGGCTTTTCGGGATTCATGGTCCTGGCCGTATAGAGGTAGCCGTCGGACTCTTGAGCCGAAGCGATAATGCCTATCACTCGGTCGCAGTACTGGTCGATGGGCTCGCCGTTGATGAGGGCGTTGGGATGCGTCTGCATCAGATAGGCGGCTCCTTCCAGCGTCTTGTAGGGGTCGGTGTCGTCGAAAGGGAAACCCATCGTCACCTCGAAGGTCTTGCTTGGGTCCTTGACGTGCTCTGCCGCCTGCAGGAAGTTGTCGTAGCGATGCTCCGACTCGCATTTGCTGAATGCCAAGGGGATCGTGACATCTCTGCTGGCCTGGAGGCGCTGTCCCCAGAACGATTGGGGAGCGACCTTGACGGCTGTGAATGGAACGGGAGTGATGGGGTAGCCAGAGGCGTCGGCTTTGGCGTATGTGCTCCCTGTTATAACAAAGGCGAGGAGGCTAAAAAGGAATTTCTTCATATAGGTCTGTTATCTGTTGTCTGTTGACTGTTGTCTTTCTATCTCCATGCGCTGAAGTTCGTTATCTTGCTGCGGAAGTCGCCTGTCTCCTGCAAGGGGAAGACAAGGGTTCGCATGATTTTGTAGGTGCTCTTCTTGTTGTCGGTGCGGTGGCCTGTATCGGGCTTGAGGTACTCCACGAGCCGTCCGTCAGCATAGAGGCTGATGCCCTTGTTGTCGCCCTTCAGCTGGATGGTCTCGCGCTTGCCGGGCTTGCCCTTGTACTTGAACGTGAAGAGGTAGCCGTCGCGGCTGAAGCCGAGCATCCCATTGATGGGGTCGGAGAGGTAGAACGTGCTGCGCTCGCTGGTGCAGAGCACAGTGCCGGGCTTCTCGTCGGCCCAATCGATGGTGAACTCGACGGTGTAGGGGTAGCCTATCTGAAAGACCCCCCAACCCCCTTTAGGGGGAGCAATGAGAGTGCTCTTAGGCTTCAGGTCGATGTGATTGACCATGCTCTTGCGGCCTATCTCGTCGGCGAGGGGGCCGTCTTCGAGCTTCTTTGCCAGACTCGTCCATTCCGAGAAAGCCGCATCGGTGGTGTCGCGAAGAGCGTGCCAGCACTTCTCGCTGACGACCTGCATGGCAGGCAGGATGCGGTCGTGGCAGTCGCCAACGGAGATGCCGTTCTTGATGAAGTCGTTCCAGAGTGCGAACATGCCGCCGTCGATGAGCGGGTCTTGATGGTCAAAGCGCTTGTTGCGAATGAGCGGGGGCGTCCAGTTCTTGAAGAGCCAACGCGTGTTGAGGTAGTCGTTGTAGTAACCAGCCGCGGGCACGATGTAGATGAAGGCATCGGGGATGGAAATCATGTGGAAGCCCTGCTTGTGCATCTCCGTGGGATCAGCATAACCATTGTACCAAAGGCTCATCAGCACACCGTCGGAAGGCACTGGGGTCACGCCTTTCGCATGCGTCAGGCTGCCCCAGAAGACGGGCTGCTTGCCGTACTTCTTGACCTCATTGCATAGGTGCACGATGAGTTCGCGGAAGCGCTCGCAGATGGCAGAGTCCTTGTTGCTGTACTCGTCCGTGCCGATGTGGAAGCGCGGGCAGGGGAAGACAGGGTCGGGGCCGCCAAGATACTCGGCATAGAGGCTGTCGAGGAAGGGGATGAGCTCAGGGTTCTCAAGGTCGAGGTGAGCATCATCGTACTTCTTGGCAGCCAGCGAAGGACGGAAGTGCGTGAAGGCAAGGCTGTGGGCCGGCACATCGAACTCAGGGATAATCTCCACGCCCATCTTCTCGGCATAGCGGATGAGGTCGCGCATCTCTTGCTTCGAATAGCTGCCGTCGATGGCGGTAAGGCCCGGGAAGAAGTCGCTCTCCATGCGGAAGGCAGCGTAGGTGTCGTCCCAACTCCCCTCGAACTGGTCATTGAATCCATTGTCGTTGAGGTGCAGCTGGAGCGTGTTCATCTTGTAGTACGACATCACATTCACGAGGGAATAGAGGTAGCTCAAGGGATAGAACTTGCGCCCTGCGTCGAGCATGAAGCCGCGGATGGCGTAGTCGGGCTTGTCGGTGATGGTGAGGCAGGGGAACGTTCCCTTTGTAATCACGCCGGCATTGTTCTTCGCGAAGTGCGTGTCCTTCATCTGGAGCAACGTCTGCGCTCCCCACAAAGCACCTTGAGGCGTTGTGGCCTGAACGGTGATGCCCTTCGGACTGATGGAGAGGCGATAGCCCTCGTTGCCAAGTTTCTTGTCGGGCTTGATGGAGAGGAAGATGGAAGAGCTTGTGCCTTTCTTCTGCAGAGAGGCTGGGGCATTCCATGCTTTACCCAAGTACTCTGCCACAAATTGCAGCGAAGCATCATTGTAGGTGACATTCGTGATGCTCGACACCTCGATGGTGCCTTCTGTTTGTTTCACCTCCTGAGCAGTTGGAATGCAAAGAGGCTGCGCTACTGCCTGTCCGATACCAAGGACGAAGAGCAGCGAGAAGAGCTTTGTTTTGATGTTCATTGTTGTAATGTTTTAGGGTTTATATTATAGTCTATAGTTTCTTTCCACAGATCTGCCCGAGCTTGCAGTACTCGCAGGCCTTGGCGTCTGTGGTGCAAGTAAAGGGTTTGTCGGGGTTGAAGATGTCGGCAAGAATGTTCTGCAAGCCCTCGCGGAAGGCTTTTGCATGTTGGGCTCCAAAGTCATCAACCACCTCTCCGTCAATCTTGAGCGAAGGGTCGTAGTCCGGACTGGCTGCCTTTATCGGGAAGAAAAGGACGGGCTGGATGGGAAGAGTGGCTTCAGGATTCTCCATCTCAGCAAGGGCATAGAGGAAGGTCTGCAGATAGTAGGGCACATGTCCTTTGTCCAGACCTACCACATCCTCCATCTTCACCTTGTCCTGAAGTTTGTATGAGCCGGTCTTGTAGTCCACGATGCGGAGGAACTTGTCTGTCGCGTCGATGCGGTCGATGCGGCCTCCAGTCCGAACGCGAATGCCACCCGCCATGATGTCTATCGTCCGTTCTGCCTCTATGCCGACGATTCGGAAAGGAGCATACCGGGCATCAAAGCGAATGAGTTCCTGCAAGTAGCGCAACAAGACGTCATGGGCAATGAGGACTGTGCCCTTGTATTCATTGGCCATTGACCACTTGCCATTGGCCATAGCTTTTTGGAAACGCTCTCGCATGACAGGCAGGCGGTCGAATTCATCTGTCGGGTGGAACCAGCAGACATCGAAGGCTATGTCGAGCATCGGTTCGAGTTCTTTTGGCTCGCGAAGCATGTCGGCAGTTATCGTCTTGGTGTCGTACTGCTCTTGAAGCCTCTTATAGAAGAATTCGGCAGTATCGTGGAAGATGGTGCCGATGATGTCGGCCGATATGCCTTCCTCCGGGTCGTCCTCACGACGGATGCGCAGGACATTGTTCAGATAGAACTGCATCGGGCAAGCCATGTAGGTGTTGATGGCAGAAGGGCTTAGTATGATGTGCTCTCCCCCGGAAAAGTTCTGGTCGTAACGCTGACGAAGTCGTTCCATCACATCATCCGTCTTCTCTACGACAAGAGGAAGCGTCGCTTTCACATCTGGTTCGCTGCGAAGCCAAAGTGTCCTTATGGGAATGTCTGTCTCGGCAAGCATCTGACGAAGGAAGCGCGACATCTCGTGCTGAACGCCATCATTTGTGCTCTCGTTATAGACACAGGTAAGATGCTCGCAACGCTGGACAAGGCGATAGAAGTAGTAGGCATAGACGGCGATTCTGTGCCTTTGATATGTCAGGCCGAATGCTTGGCGAAGGCTTTCGGGAATGAATGAATTGGCATGAGTGCTTCGCGGCAGATTGCCTTCCTCCACAGAAAGCAAAAGGATGTTGTCGAAGTCCAGCTGGCGCGTCTCGAGCATTCCCATCATCTGCAGACCTCTATCGGGTTCGCTATGGAACGGTATCTTTGTGCTTATCATCATCTGCCGCAGCAAACGGCGAAGTGTAGCCCCCTCCCATTCTCCACCAAGAGGAATGAGATCCTTCAAAAGACATAGTATGCGGTCAATGCGGAAAACGGTCTCGCTATAGAGTTGCTCGAAGAGGTTGGGCTCCTCGATTTGGGCGTAGTGAAAGGCAATCTGTCGAACGAGAGTGAGCAGATAATCAAGCAGCTTCTGTGTGTCGTTGTCTTGATAGATGAAGCAGTCCTCTTCCTGTAGAAGTTCGAAGAGCGGTTGCCTTCGCAGGGTTTGCACGAAGGGATAACGAAAACGCTGGCGGTCGGCATCATAGCCTTCAATCTGCAACTTGAGCAAAGCCATGATGATACCGTAAACCGGGGTGTCGGCAATGGGGAAGCCCATCGTGACATTCACCTCATTCGCCGATTCGGGAATGGCATGAAGGACGGGCTGCATGAGGGCTTCGTTGCAGAGAACGACAGAAAGCGAAGAGTGAAGATTATGGAGTGAAGAGCTGCTCCTTTCTTCTGATTGGTTGCTTTTGTCCTTCACTCCTAATTCCTCATTCTTCTTTCTTAATTCTTCATTTATAAAAGTGTTGACATATCTTGCCGCCGCATTGTCTGTGGTGCAGGCAATGAAGGTCACATCCTTTAGGTGGCTGAAGTTGTCGAACTCCGCTGCATCGCTGATGGCACAAGGAAAGTCGCGGAGGTTCTGCTTCATGAAGTAGCCGGCCTCATAGTCTTTCTTCGGGTCGCAATAGAAGATGTCGTAATCCCAATAGAAGCGGGCCTTGCCTTCTCGCTGGACGAGGCTCATCATGGTGCTCTCCACATCGTTCAGGACATTGAAACCTGCAAAGACGACAGCCCGCTTGCCTTCAAGAAGCCTTTGGACAAGGCTCTCGTCCGCTTGCATCTGTTCTGTCACATAACGGAAGAGTGCGCCTTCCCAAAGCTTGCCTTCTGCGAGAAGTCTTTTGTGAAGCTTCGTGTAGATCTCGAACATGTGGTCCCATGTCTGCAGGAACTTCTCTTGAAGCTTTGTGCTGTTCTTCAAGGCGAAATGTCCAAAGAAGCGTTCCAGCGTCTCCCGTTGGTCCTTGTCGAGGTAGTCAAGGCTCTTGAGGCGTTCTTGGTCGGCAATGTTGGTGAAGATGGCTTTTGCATTTGCCAGGTGCTTGTCGATGTCGTCGAAGTCAGCCATAAGCACTTCGCCCCAGCTCCAGAAGTCGTCGAGCGTTTCGGTATAATCTGTCCCGAGCACTTCCTGCATGACTTTGTGCAATATGCAGATACATTCCAGCGGGTCGGCTATCTGTATTGTCGTGAGGCTTTGGAAGAGGTCGCCCATCATACAGTAGTGGGGAGTCCACACCGGCTTGTCGCTCAACAAGGCAAGCTCGCGACTAAGGAACATGCCGGCTCGTTTGCCGGGGAAGACGACAGTCACATCTCGCATATCATTCGTGAAGTGCGAAAGCATATCTTCTGCTATGAGACTCAGGAAGCTCTTCATTGTTTATTGTAACTATGGACTATGAACTATGAACTGGTACAGGCCCTTCCGCCATGATGTACCAAATGTAGCCTTTGACATCGTGGTCGGGGTACATTCGGCGAATGAGGCTCATGTATGTCTTTACTTGGTCGTAGTAGTGACGGCTTGGACGGCCGAACTTGTAGTCGATGACGGTGATGCTGTCGGCAGTCATTATCACCCTGTCGGGGCGTAGCACGCAAGGCAGACCGTCCGTGTCAATGCTTGCGATGCCACATTCATTATATATTATAGTGTTCTCTGACTTGAACCATGAGGCCACGAGCGGGTTGCGGAAGCCTTCCATGATGCGTGCCGTGATAGCCTCCCAGTCTTTGTCCTCACCGATGATGCCTTCCTTGCGGGCTTGCGAAAGCACTTCTTCAAGTTGACTCACATCGTTGATTCTGCTAAGGACTTCGTGCATGCGTGTCCCTATTTCTCGTGCAGAAAGCCTGATGCCCTCTGTTTGCTGCCCGTCGTCCGATGTCTGTTGCCTGAGGTAATCTCCTGCCTGGTTGCTTTGCAGGAAGTAGAGCATGGGATTCCTTGTGATGACTTTCACATCGACGGCATCAGTCATGCGATGTTCTATGCGGAGGCGGTTTGGTTCCTTCTCCTTCTTCTCTTCTTTGTCTGCAAAGGGAGAACCGGCTTCATATACAAACGCGGCTTCGTCCTTGTCGTTCTCCTCGTTGCGCAGGGACAGGTAGATGAGGTCGGCGGCGCTAGTGATGTTCTTGATTTTCTCGGCTGGCTTTGTCTTGCCCCAAACATAGAGGTTGTATTTGGCACGTGTGAAAGCCACGTAAAGTGTGTTGAGCGCATCCACTCGTCGCTCCAGGTGTTCCTTTTCATAATCTGGGGCAAAGACGGAAGTCCTGACATCCTTTGAGTAGATGGATATGGGAAGTACTCCGAGTTCATTGTAAGGAGCCTTGTCTGTCTTGCACCAAAGCACTTCGCCCTGTCTGTCTCGTTCTATTTCCCAATGACTGAAGGGCAGCATGACGGTGTGGAAAGCCAGCCCTTTCGACTTGTGAATGGTGAGGATGCGGACGCCTGCCACGGAAGAGCCGGGAACGGAGCGTTGGTGCAGTTTCTCGTCCCATACCTCCAGGAAGGTCTGTATGTCGGGCGCCACAGCACTGCGAAGGTGGTTCTGCAACTCGTCGAAGAACGTCAGCACATAGACGTCTTCTCCCTGGATGTTGCTCAAAGAGAAGATGCGCCACAGCCTTTCGGCAAGGAGATAGAGCGGAAGCTGGAGCAGTTCATCCCGGTGTTGTGTGAACGCTTCCGGCAGGACTTCTTCGGCTTTCTTCCCTGCGACGTGCTGGATGGTTGTCTCTTTCTTCCCAAGCACAACCCGAAGGTAGCGCAGCATCAGGTATTTCTCGGAGATGCCGTCCGTATGATTCTTGTCGATGAGCAGGCGCATGGCAGCCACTATCATCTGTACGCTGACGGATGCTTCGAGCAGGAAGGCTTCGTCGCTGATGAGGCGGATGTCGGGAGCGTACTGGCTGAAACCCTCGATGAGTTGCTGAGCCATCAGATTCGTGCGGACGAGGATGGCAATCTCGCTTGGGTCAAGGCCCTCGGCCTGCAGGTTTCTTATCTGCTCCGCCATGTCGAGGACGGTGTCTTGGACATAGTCTTCGGTGGCCTTGAAGAGGTTTACCCTGACATAGCCCTTCCCGTCTTCTTTCTTTTTCTTTTGCACCACATCCTCATAGATCTGGCTAAGCTTGATATCCTCCTCCAAACTTTCCCCTAAGGGGAGCGGCTTAAATTCCTTTCCTTCAGGAGAGGCTTCAGGAGAGGCTATGCCGTCGAGCAATTCGGCCGCCTTGGGGAAGAAGGCATTGTTGAAATCGACTATTTGCTGGTGGCTGCGATAGTTGACGTCGAGAGGCTCTGGCTTGATGTTGAAGCGCTTGAGTTCCTCTTCCTGCTCGATGCCGTAGAGAATCTTCCAGTCGCCGTTTCGCCAGCGGTAGATGCTCTGCTTTATGTCGCCCACGAGCAAGCCTTTACCTCCGGAGGCGAGTTGTTCGAAGAGGAGCTTCTTGAAGTTCTCCCATTGCATACGGCTCGTGTCCTGGAACTCGTCGATCATCACGCTGTTTATGGATGTGCCAATCTTCTCGAAGATGAACGGTGCATCGCTCCCCTCAACCATTTTGCTGAGCAGAGCAGGGGTGGAGCTGAGCGTGAAGCGTCCCGCATCGCCTTCTATTTCGCGAGCCCGCTCGTCGATACATTCCAGGAGGCGGAGAGGGCCGAGATGCCGAAGAGCCAGGGTTGCAGAGAGGTATTCCCTGCGGCGTTCCTCATAGATTTTTGTGAACACCGCGAGGCGAGCCTGAAGGTCGGACGCATCTCCCTTCTGGCCTTTATATTTTGCTTTCAGGACTGACTTCCCCGGTCCTTCGCTCTTCATGGCCTTTGCGTCCACGAGGTAATTGAAGAGGTACTTGCCGTAGGTGATTTGGTCGAAGTCATCTATCGTGCTCATCATCTCGTCCACAGCCTGTTCCACCTCTTTCTCTGCTCGGCTCCTGATGGCGTGCATCTTGCTCTTGAAGTCCTTGATGACTTCGGGGTTGCTGATGCGAGCCAGTTCAGCCTTGCTTTTCCGCTGATACTCCTCCTTGAAGATATTGACGGCAAAAGCCTTGAGCGGCTTCACGATATCCCATTTGTCGCCGCTGTCCAGCTGTTCGCGGGTGTAGTCCAGCACCCACTTCTTCACTTCCGGCCGGCTGTCCATCGTCTCGATGAGGCTGTCCACGGCGCTTTCTATTATCTCGTCTGTCGAGAGCTCCACCTGCAGATTGGCTGCAAGCCCCAGCTCCCTGGCCATGTTGCGGAGGATGCTTTGGAAGAACGAGTCGATGGTCTCCACACGGAAATGCGTGTAGTCGTGCAGAATGTCTGAGAGGGCTTTTCCTGCCCTGTCGCGTATTTCCTGGTCCGGGATGCCTTTCCGGCTCTGGGCGAGGCGCTCCTTGATTTTGTCCAAGTAGTCTTCCGCCTCCTCCAGCCCCGTCTTCAGACCATAAAGGGTCTCCAGGATGCGGCCTTTCATCTCGGCTGTCGCTTTGTTTGTGAATGTGACGGCCAGCGTGTGCTCGAACTCGTGTTCCACAGTCGGCAGCAGGAGTCCCATGATATACTCCACGGCCAGGGCAAAAGTCTTGCCCGAACCCGCCGAAGCCTTGTATATGGTGAGAGATTGCTCCATATAGTATTGTATTTCGCACAAAGATATGAAATAAAGTTGAAACTTTTCGTCTTTTCCTTTGCGGATACTTTAATTATTTGTATTTTTGCAACAAATAATGCGAAATATGGTGCCTTATGAAGCATTTTGTTTAATCAAATTGAAGAAGTGAGATTATGAAGACAATAACACAAGTTACAACAGTTACTCCAAATGCCATCACTCCTCTTGATGCTTTGTGGACACTTATACAAAGCCAAACAAAAGCAGTACGAAAAGCACTTGTGAAGCGAATTCTTGACCAGGAAGCAAAGCTCGGCGATAGCAAACTGTCAGAAAAAGTCCGGCAAGAGGCTATGGTGAAGGAAAGCCTGACGAAGGCATTTGACGAACTGCATTCAGGGAAAACCAAGCACGATGCCCGTGCATTGTTTACACAATAGCTGTAACGTGCATGAATGTCATATTCGACTATCTGCCAGAATTTGAGGCAAGGGCAAAGGACTTGGCGAAGAAATACAAGTCTTTTGTGCAGGACTACGAGGCATTCCTCGACGAGTTGGAGCGCAATCCCTTTAGTGGCAAGCCATTGGGGCATCATGTCTATAAGCATCGTATGGCCATCGCTTCAAAAGGAAAAGGGAAAAGTGGAGGGGCGAGAGTCATCACTTACAACGTGCAGCAACAACCTGGAGACGAAGTACTGATTACTCTCATGTCCATCTACGACAAAGGAGAGATAAGCAATGTGTCCGACTCCTACCTCCGTAGCTTAGTGCAAACGATAGAGAAGAAATAATCCAAACAAGAAAAAATACAACAATAACATAAGCATCTACGACCTCTCTGGCCACAGGCACAACGAGCCGCAGGAAGGCATCAACATCATCGACAACAAGAAAGTGTTGTTCCGACGCAGGGGGAAATAGTCACCAATCCCTGGAATCGGAAAAACCACACTAAGGGAAAACTCCAGTACTTACGCGAGGGTACTGGAGTTTTCTCATGGGAGTATTGGCTTGCGAAACAGAGGATTGATATTCCGGAAGGGTGATGACTAAAACCTGCATCTTAGGCATATTTCTTTATTGGACAGGCCTATTATTCGGTAAAAATGTCGTACCTTTGCAGCCCAAAGGGAGAAAATTCCTCTAAAGTTAACAGAAAATAACAAATCGACAGGCCTCATGAAAATCCCCCTGTGGAGTGTCTCAAAACGCCGCGTGCGGAAATGACCAACGCCGCACGCGGGGATTGCCATCGCCGCACGCGGAATTTGCCATCGCCGCACGCGGCGTTTGAGACCTCCAAATGGCATCTGAAAATCAGAGGCTTAAGAAACATAACTCTAAACTCTAAACTTTAAACTCTATACTCAACTATGGGAGGCTATTTAGTAAGCGATACGCGAAAGGTGACCACTCACCGACTCATTGAAATGAAGGAGCAGGGGCAGCAGATTGCCATGCTCACATCCTACGATTTTACGATAGCACAGATTGTGGACCAGGCTGGAATCGACATCATCCTGGTGGGCGACAGCGCCAGCAACGTGATGGCTGGCAACATGACGACGCTGCCCATTACGCTCGACCAGATGATCTATCATGCCCGCAGCGTGGTGCGTGGCGTGAAGCGTGCTCTTGTGGTGTGCGATATGCCTTTCGGAACCTATCAGGTGAACGCGACGGAAGGCGTGAAGAATGCTATCCGCATCATGCAGGAGAGTGGTTGCGACGCTCTCAAACTCGAGGGCGGGGCTGAGATTCAGGACACGATTCGTGCCATTCTCGACGCCGGCATACCCGTGATGGGGCACCTGGGACTGACGCCTCAGAGCATCAACAAGTTCGGCACCTACGCCGTCCGTGCCAAGGAAGAGGCGGAGGCTGAGAAACTGCTCAGCGATGCTCAGTTGCTCGAGCAGTTGGGGTGCTTTGCTATTGTACTGGAAAAGATACCTGCAGAACTGACGAAAAAGGTCTGCGCTATGGTGAAGGTGCCTGTCATCGGCATCGGTGCAGGCCAGGCCAACGGCCAGGTGCTGGTGGTTCACGACATGCTGGGGATGAACAAAGGCTTCTCGCCCAAGTTCCTCCGCCGCTACGCCGACCTCTCCACAGTCATTACGGATGCCGTGGGCCAGTACATCACCGACGTCAAGAACCTTGACTTCCCGAACGCAGACGAGTCGTACTAAGATTGACTCACCGCAACAACGGACTGCCCGGACGTCGCGGATTATCCTTTCCTGACGGCGGATTATCCTTTCAAAACAACGGATTTAACGGATTTAACGGATTGAGGTCTTGATTATTAACCACGAATTACGCGAATTACGCGAATTGAGATAATTTTAACGACAACGAATTTAACGGATTCCACGGATTGAGGTCTTAATCATAAACCACGAATTACGCGAATTTCACAAATTATAATAATCCGTCAAATCCGTTAAATCCGTTGTTTCAATATCCGACCTTAATTAGTGTAATTAGTGTAATTAGTGTAATTCGTGGTTTTAGAAGCCCAATCTACGGTTTTATTATCCCCCCTTAATTAGTGTAATTCGCGTAATTCGTGGTTTTGAAAAGTCCAGTCCGCGGTTTCAATAAAAGGGCAATAAGGTTAATCCGTGGTTTGTCAGAAGCTGAAGCAGATGCCGAAGCTGGGGGTAAGCTGGTGAATGTTGCGGCGGAAGCTTCCCTCTTGTTCCGATATCAGGTCGGTGAAGTCATCGTCGTAGTACTGGTAGTGGTTGACCATATCCGTGAGGCTGTAGTGCCTGTACTCATAGTCATAGCGGGCACGGGTGAAGTCGTAATCGAGGCCGATGCGCCACACGATGTTCTGCTTCAGGGCGTATGAGAAGCAGATGCCTGTGCCGAACATGAAGCTGCCTTTGCCATCCAGCTCCAGCTCCTTCACGCGGTCGTAGGTCACGAAGTCCTCGTCGCTGAGGAACTTGTTGAGTTCGTTGTTCAAGTACGTCTCGTTGTCATCATCGTTGCCCGACCTGTCGGCCCACCACCAGACGTCGCCCGATTGCCGGTGGCCGAAGAGCAGCTTCGCTCCCAGGCTCATGCGTTTGTTCAGGGGCAGTTGTCCATAGACGCCGCCCATGAGGTCGAAGCTCGACAGCTGGTCTTTGTGTGTCTCGGTGCTGTGCCTGTAGTTCGCATCGAAGGCGTTAGGATGTTCGAACAGGCCGGTTCTCGTGTTGTAATGCAACGTGCCGTAAGTCCACACATCGTCGTTTTCCTTCCATCGGGGCGTGACGGCCGTACTGTTGATGCGAGCCCTCATGCCGAAGCCGACGTAGGGATTGATGAAGTACGCCGCTTCGGCACCTATCACAGAACTTATGCCGTGCTTGATGCTGCCCGGGCCGCCTGCCGCCAATATCTCGTCGGGCACGCCCTTGCTGCCCATCATGATGCCAACGCCAGCCTGAAGCGAGAAGAACGAGGGGTGCTCGCTCACATCGTTCAGGTCCTCCATTTCCCGGCGCAAGGTGTATTTGTCCTTGAAGATGATGTCGGAAAGGGCATAGCCCAGTTCGGTCGAGAGGATGCCGATGCCTGCGCCCATCATCACATCGCTGACCCAATGCCTGTTATTCATCACACGGAAAGCCCCGATGCCGGTGGCAACGGCATAGCCGCCCACGCTGTACCAAAGGCTGCGCGTCAAGCCATATTCCTTATGCAAGATGGTGGCAGCCATGAAGGCCGTGGCGGTATGGCCGGAGGGGAAGGAGTTCGAGGTGGAGCCGTCGGGACGCTCTTCTGCCGCAGAATACTTTATGCCATTGACCAAAGCAGCCATAAAGACAGCCGAGAAAGCGTTGCTTGCCAACAGCCTTCCCCATTGCGAGCGCCCCTCGTAACCCGTTGCCTTCAAGCCCCAGGTGAGCAGCATCGGAGCGTACTGCACATAGTCGTCGGCCTTGTTGTGGAAGCCCTCGTTGATGTCGTTGTTCACCTTCCGCACGTCGCGCTTGATGGCATGCAGCGCTACACCAAGCGTGATGTATGGCACGCTGGCAAGCGAGAGGTCGCGCTTCACGGTCCAATACCTTTCGGGCTTGCCCACATCGACTGCCTCGTCCTGCAGATCCATATTGTATTGTCCCTGGCACATGATGGAGGCAGGGATAGGCTCGGCCTCTGTCTTTAGGTTGCTCAGCTCCTGGTGGATGCCTCCCAGGGTTGTCGGAAGTGTCCAGTGCAGTTCGGGAACCTGTATGTCGATGGCAAGGGCTTGAAGCGATGCCAATAAGAGGAGTAGGAGGGAAAGATGTCGAGACATGATGCTTAATTTTGTGCAAAGATACGAAAAATGTTCAATATTCAATGTCCATGTTCAATGTTTTTCTTATCTTTGCACAAGAATAGTTAAATCAAGACCTCTATGAGACACTTTCGCTTCCTCTTGTCAGCACTCCTTCTGTCTGTCAGTTCTTTCGGCTTTGCCTACGAGTTCATTTATGGCGACGACACACGCACGGGCACGCTCTTTGCCAAAGACCCCATCGTGGTCTGGCATCAAGGGCATTACTTGATGTACTACAGCATTCCGCCGCATAAGAGCAGCGATTGGGAAGGCTGGAACATCGGCATTGCCGAGAGCGACGACCTCAAGGCGTGGCACAGGATAGGCGAGATTACGCCGCAGGCCGACTACGAGGCAAAGGGCCTTTGTGCCCCTGGGGCTTTGGTGAGGAACGACACCATACACCTCTTCTACCAAACCTACGGCGGAGGGCGCACCGATGCCATCTGCCATGCATGGAGCACGGACGGCCTGACCTTCATAAGAGACACAACCAATCCCATCTTCCGGCCGACTGGCTCTTGGAACTGCGGACGAGCCATCGATGCTGAGGTAGTGGCCTTCAGGGGCAAGTACTTCCTCTATTTCGCCACGCGCGACCCGCAGTTCGAGCGGCAGTTGCTTGGCGTGGCAACGGCTCCTCTGGGCACAGACTTCCGTCGAAGCGACTGGACCTTGGCGCTCGATGCCCCTATCCTCGAGCCCGAACTGCCCTGGGAGGGCAAGTGCTGCGAGGGGGCGACGGTCATCGAGTACAAAAAGAGGCTCTATATGTTCTATGCGGCCGACTACAACAACTGCCCGCAGCAGATAGGCCTGGCGGTCAGCAAGGACGGCATCCATTGGCAGCGCTGCTCCGACGAGCCTTTCCTTCGCAACGGCCAGCCGGGCGACTGGAACGAGAGCGAGAGCGGCCATCCCTGCGTCTATAAGGACAGGCAAGGCCAGACGCACCTCTTCTTCCAAGGCAACAACAGTCACGGCAAGCACTGGCTCCTGACGAGCGTGCCGCTGAAGTGGGGAGCCTCTCACGGCCCCTCCAAAGGAGGGGTGAAACGACTGCCGCAAGTCGTTTATCCGACAATAGCACTCCCCCAAAAGGAGAGTGGGGGGAGACTTGTCATCGATGCTGATGCGCCCGATCCTTCCGTCATTCGCGTGGCCGACACCTACTATGCGGCAGCCACGTCGGGCAACAAGCCGCAGGCCTATCAGCGTTATCGCTCGAAGGACTTGCTGACGTGGGAGCCGATGGGCTTCATCTTCGACGAGTGGCCCGACTGGACGTGCGGCAGCTTCTGGGCACCCGAGCTCTTCGACCTCTACGGCCGCACGATGTGCTACTACACGGCTCGGCAGAAGAGCGACAGCACGAGCTGCATCGGCGTGGCTATGGCCGACGGACCGGAAGGCAAGTTCAAGGACTACGGACCTTTGGTCAAGACGACCAACGAGGCCATCGACGCCTTCGTCTTCCGCGACGGCACACAGCTCTATATCACCTGGAAGGCGTACGGCCTCGACCCCAGCAAGCGCCCGATAGAGCTGCTTTGCCAAAAGCTGTCCGACGACGGCCTGCACCTCCAGGGCGAGCCCTTCATGCTGCTTCGCGACGACGAGCGGCAGGGCATGGAGGGGCAGTGCGTCTTCCGTCAGGGCGAGTGGTGGTACATCCTCTACAGCATCCGCGACTGTTGCTCGCCTCGGAGCGACTATGCCGTCAGCGTGGCCCGCAGCCACAGCATTGAAGGGCCGTGGGAGAAGTATGAAGGGAACCCGATCCTGGAAGGGCAGCCCTTCTCCGACTCCATGCCCCCCTCCAAGGGGAGGAAGCACTCCCCCGAAGGGGAAGCGGGGACGGGGCTCCAGAGCTGTGGTCATGGCACGATGGTGCGCACGCCCAGCGGCGAGATGTACTACCTCTGCCATGCTTACTTTTGGAACCGCTACAAAGAGGGCCGCAAGGCTGTCCTCTTCCACCTTGAAGTTACTCCAGAGGGATGGATAGTAAAAAAGAGGTAAATGGTAAAAAGAATGTTTTTTAGCCTTTAACCTTTTATTATATCGTTTTTCTTCGTAAATTTGCAGCACATAATTAACAAGATAAAACTAAGTCTACGAGAAATCGACGTAAAGAGTCGTCCTATTTCAAAGACACAGCATACCCTTCAAAATAACGAGGCACGCTCTTACCCGCAACGAAAACGCCCCTATTGAATCCAACTACAGATAAAGCGATATTTCGATTAATTATTAACTTTAAAGAAAGGAAAGCCATGAAGAAGTTTACTCTTTTAACAATCGCTGCGTTGACTTCAATCGTAGCGTTCGCACAGAAACCCCGTCCGTTTCTGAATGCAAACACAATTCCCTCCGAGCAAACGCAATTTAAGGTAAAGGCCGTTAGCCGTCAGTTGGCGGCTCGCAAAGCCAAGCGTCGCTCCATGGGTCTGGTCACTCCTCCTGAATCTGCCGTCCGCGAGACTTACTACACTGCCAAAGGCAAACTTATGGTTAATACTAGCAATGGTTTTGCAGACGGCGGAAGGGAGACGATTCAGGTAATTGTCGATGGCACTGACATCTACATTGCAGGTTTGGCCTATTGGGTAGAGAATGCATGGATTAAGGGCACCATCGGCGGCACCACTGCCACGTTCCCTGCCGCACAGCAGGTAGATGACAACGAAAATGCCCCCGAGTGGATTTCCGGATCCGATGATGGCGAGACGATTTGTGATATTGTGTTCAACTTCGACCAAGAGGCAGGTGTTCTGGAGTGTGTCACACAATACATTGTTGAGTCTGCGTATGAGGATGAAATTGGTGCCTATGCCTACTGGGACAAGCCCACTTTCACTAAGGATCAGCCCGTAGCTCCTGAGGTGGTAGTACCTCCAACTGGTCTGGAGACAGAGGATTATGTCATAATTTATTCGGATAATGGCTCTGCTTCAGTGAAGGTGGGCTTCGATGGTAATGACGTGTATTTCCAGGGATTGAATAGCTACCTGCCCGAAGCATGGGTGAAGGGAACGCTTGCAGATGGTTTGGTCACCTTGGCTGGTGGTCAGTATTTTGGCGCATACGGAATTTACGAGATGTACTTTATGGATGAAGACTATCAGTTTACTTACGATGCAGAAACCGACACGTTTGTAGGTGAAGGAATTCTCTATACATATACAGGTAATCAAAATGTCGACTCTTACGCCAACCCCGTGATTAAGAAAGTCGTGGAGCAGGCTGCCATGCCCGCCAATCCTGAGATTACGAGACTTGAAGATTCCAACTTTGGCTATATCGTTAAGTTCAATATTCCCCTTATAGACGTTAATGGCGATCCTCTCGTGACTTCTAAGTTGTGGTATGTTATATATGCGGACACAGAGGGCACCATTGCTCCGCTGACATTCACTCCTGAAACACACAGCCGTCTGACCGAGGACATGACCGAGATTCCTTACGGATTCACCGATAACTACGACATCTATCCAACATTTATCTACCTGAACGACCTCTACACTGACAACTGGTCCAGGATTGGCATCCAGAGCATCTACCGTGGTGGCAGCGAGGAGAACAAAACTGAGATTCAGTGGTACGAGCTTAAAGCCAATCTGCCCGTTGGCGTTGAGGCTGAGGAATACACCATGTTCTACGAGGATATTAGTGAAAATTCGGCAGCCAAGACCGTTAACGTAGCTGTTGATGGCAATGACGTCTATTTCCAGGGCTTCAGCGAATACATTCCCGAGGCATGGGTAAAGGGTACAAAGGACGGCAATACCGTTACGTTTGCCGCCAAGCAGCTCTTTGGTGAATATAAAGGTTACAAGTCATACGCCTTCTACGGAACTGATGATGTTGTATTCACCTACGATGCAGAGGCTGATACCTATTCTGCCGAAGGTTGGATTTATGGTTTGTTAGCAGGCAAGTATTACGATGGTTATTACGTCAATCCCGTTATCAAGAAGATTGCTGATAAGGCTGCCATGCCTGCTGCCCCGGAGATCACCGATATGGCGAATGGCTCTTACGGATGGTACATCGACTTCAACGTTCCCATAGTGGATGTCAATGGCGAGCCCCTCGTTCTCGGAAAACTCTCATACATGATATACACCGACACGGAGGGCACTGTTGCTCCACTGACCTTCACTCCCACTACACACTCCAAGCTGACCGAGGACATGACCGAGATTCCTTACAGATTCACAGAGAACAACGACTTCTACATCGATAAAATCTATCTGAACGACCTCTACTCTGCCGACTGGACCAGAATTGGCATCCAGAGCATCTACAGGGGCGGCGGCGAGGAGAATAAGACCGAGATCCAATGGTTCGACATCTTGCCTGAGCCCGAAGCCATCGAGGCACCCGAAGGCTTAGTGACAGAAACTTATGCCCTAAACGCTAATGAGTGGGTGGAAAGAAGTGATGTGCCCAGTCAGACTCGTCGCAAGAAGTCGCCCAGCAAGGCTATGGTGTCACAGCCATACAACTTCCAGATGCAGGTTGGCTTCAACGGCAACGATGTCTATTTCAAGGGCGTCTCCGATAATACTGCCGACTTGTGGCTGAAGGGCACCCTGAGTCCGGACGGCAAGACTGTCACCATTCCTGCCAACCAGTACATGGGTCAGATAAATCTCTATGGAATCATTACCTACGACTACTTCTTCTCCGCTCTTGGCGAGGATAACAAAACCCTGGAGGACATCGTGCTGAACTACAATGCTGGGCTGGGCACCTTCACCACCGACCAGACTCTGGTGCTCCACGACGGCAAGCGTTCGTTAGGAGAGCCTTACCAGATATTTACTGATGTTGTAATAACCAAGATGCTGGAATTTGCAGCCACACCTGCCGACCCGTCAATTGACAGCTATAAGCTCGAAAACATCGATTATCCGTACATCGAATTCAATATTCCGGCCAAGGATATCGACGACAATGACATCATCTCAGCCAAGCTCTTCTACACCGTATGGATTGACGAAGACGGAGAGGAGAAACCATTTGTAGTGCTCGCCGACGAGTATCGTGACGTCACGGAGGACTGGACAGAGATTCCTTACGAATGGGAAGACAACTACGACATCTACAAGGGTGGCAGCCGGTTCTACATCAACCCGAGAGACATTATCCCATCATGGAAGAGAATCGGCATCCAGAGCATCTACTACGGCGGCGGCGAAAGGAACACTTCAAACATCGTCTGGATGGACAATCCTGCCTACAGCCCCGTAGATGAAGCTTATGAACTCTATGTCGGCAGCAATGTACAAGTGACGAGCAAGAACCTGAGCGACATACTGGGCGACGGCGGCACGCTGACCTACAACCGCCATACAAGGACGCTGACCATCAACGCAGGCTGCACCAGCGATGCCTGGACCCTGATAAGAAACACAGGAGTTGAGGACCTGACCATCTATGTTGCAAAAGACGCAGAACTGAGCGGAAGCAGCCCAGACTTCCTCATCTATCTCGGGCAGTCAACCACCATCACAGGCCCCGGCAAACTGACACTCAATGGCAACATCGCCGTCATCGATGGCAAACAGCTCACCATCAAGGATGCTAACATCGAAATTCCCCGGACCACCAGCTATGCCATCACGGGCAACTTTGACGGAGAGAAACTCCTGATAAGCAACTCCTACATTCATGCCCAATCATACTCACAGTCTATTGCTAAATTCGATGGCGGCATCACCATCAAGGACGACAGCATGCTCGAAGATGGACTCCGCATAAGCGACGACAAATCATGCATCTGCAAGATGGACGGAACCGACGCCAACGACGTCACCATCTACAATCAGGAATACATCACGGGTATGAGCTTTGCCCCAGCCCTTCCGGCCGAAGTAGAGATATACAACCTTGCCGGTCAGCGCCTGCAGAAGATGCAGCGCGGCATCAACATCGTCGGCGGACGAAAGGTAGTGGTAAAGTGAAAACTGAAAGTCGAAAACACAAGGGGGTGTGCCAAAATAGGCACATCCTCTTTTTTTGTCTCTTAATTGTCAGTTTGTTCGCCCCGACAATTCTTCACTGCTGTTTTTCTTTTTTCATCTCTAAATTTACTTATATTGGGTTGAATGACCTCATACAGCTTGCGCCCCAACTCCCCTCCCATTCCTTGAAGGGGAGGGGTAGAGCGAAGCGAGGGGTGGGGTAGAAGAATGCGCAGACACCTCCGTGACGTTTGAAGCAATTGGTTTCAGTCGAACATACCCCACCCCTCCCCCTCCCCTTAAATGGGAGGGGAGTATTGTCGCCAACTTCCCTTATCAGTAGGGGCAGAGAACACATATCAGTAGGGGCAGAGAATACATATCAGTAGGGGCAGAGAACACATACCAGTAGGGGCGGAGAGCTTGCGCCCCAACTCCCCTCCCCTTACAGGGGAGGGGCAGGGGTGGGGTCATCTCCCGCTGGCTTTGTAAAGATTTTTGCAGGCAGGCTCTTTCTGACGGCTTGTTTTTGGTCGGGTGGCACTTTTGTACTCCGGACGAAAAATAAGGCCTTAAATCGCGTTTCCGTCTGAAATAGGCGGTTTGCGAGGACTGGATTTCCGGCGCAGAGCAAAGAAAGTACAAGCTCCTTGTGTTGCCCTGTTAATCTCTGCGTACTTTTCTGCCAAATTCCGCGTGCGGGAATAGTGAACGCCGCACGGGGAATTTGCAATCCCCACGTGCGGCGTTGACCAACTTCGCGTGCGGCGTTTGAATTTTCCTCACGCCTTGATGCCGATTGCCATGTTCGGCGTCACAATTTTTGTAAAGTTTTTTTCTGCTATTTCGCTGCGGACGGTGAGCAAGTCCGTGTTTCCTCTTACTTCACCAAGACCTTTTTGTTGCCAAGGATGTTGAGGCCTTTCTGCATCTTCATGAGGCGCTGACCGGCCACATTATATATCATGTCGGCGGCGGCGGTCTGTCCCTTGATGTCGCCGATGCCGTCTATCAGGTCTTCAACGCTGCCGTCGGTGTGCAGGGCGATTGGCTTTGGCCATTCATTGAGGTTCGGGTCAACATTGAGGCAGCATTCGGAGGCAAAAATCTCTGTTCGGTCTACATAGTTGCGAAGGACTCCGTCTCCGCCTACGTAATACCTGCGCAAGGCGGTTGAAAGGGCAGCAGGATAATGAGACAAAAAGGGGATGCACCCCAAACGATGCATCCCCTTGTCGGATTCTTGTGTGTAAGTTGATGGCTCAGACGATGCCTTGCGCCATCATATCGAAAATACTTGGCTTCGCTTCGCTCGCCGAGCTTTCCGCTATACGATGCCTTGCGCCATCATAGCTTTGGCAACCTTCATGAAGCCGGCCACATTGGCGCCCTTCACGTAGTTGACATAGCCGTCGGGCTGTGTGCCGTACTTCACGCAGTTCTCGTGGATGTTCTCCATAATCCAGAGCAGCTTGGCGTCCACCTCTTCGGCGCTCCAGCTCAGACGCTCTGAGTTCTGGCTCATCTCGAGGCCGCTGACGCTCACGCCACCGGCGTTGCTTGCCTTACCCGGAGAGTAGAGAATCTTTGCCTCCTGGAAGACACGGATGGCACCCGGGGTGCTGGGCATGTTGGCACCTTCGGCCACGGCGATGCAGCCGTTGGCAACCAGAGCCTTTGCCTGCTCCTCGTTCAGCTCGTTCTGTGTGGCACAGGGCAGAGCGATGTCGGCCTTCTCATACCAGGGCTTTGCGCCGTCGCCCACATACTTGGCTGTGGGATACTTGTCCACATATTCCTTGATGCGGCCACGATAGACCTGCTTCAGCTCCATGATGTAGTCCAGCTTCTCGCGGTCGATGCCGTCGGGATCGTAGATGTAGCCGTCGGAGTCTGACATCGTCATCACCTTGCCGCCCAGCTGCAGCACCTTCTCGGCAGCATACTGAGCCACGTTGCCGGCGCCGGAGATGAGCACCTTCTTGCCCTCCACTGTGTCGCCCTTCGTCTTCAGCATGGCACGGAGGAAGTAGACGGTGCCGTAGCCCGTTGCCTCGGGACGAATCAGCGAGCCGCCGAACTCGAGGCCCTTGCCTGTCAGCACACCGCTGTACTCGCGCGTCAGCTTCTTATACATGCCGAACATGTAGCCAACCTCACGACCGCCTACGCCGATGTCGCCGGCAGGAACGTCCGTGTCAGGACCGATGTGGCGCGTCAGCTCCAGCATGAAGGCTTGGCAGAAACGCATCACCTCGGCATTGCTCTTACCACGGGGGCTGAAGTCGGAGCCGCCTTTGCCGCCACCCATAGGCAACGTCGTCAGCGAGTTCTTGAAGGTCTGCTCGAAGGCAAGGAACTTCAGGATGCCCAGGTTCACGCTTGCGTGGAAGCGGATGCCGCCCTTGTAGGGGCCTATTGCGTTGTTGTGCTGAATGCGATAACCCATGTTGGTCTGAATCTGCCCCTTGTCGTCCATCCATGTCACACGGAACTGGTAAACGCGGTCGGGAATGCAGAGACGTTCGATGAGGTTCACCTTCTCGAACTCAGGGTGTTTGTTGTACTCTTCTTCGATAGTGCCCAGCACTTCTTCTACTGCCTGATGATACTCGGGTTCATTGGGGAAGCGTCTTTTCAGATCTTCCAAGACTTTCTTTGCGTCCATAAATAATTGTTATTTTAATTGGTTATTCTGTTATCTGTGTGCAAAAGTACATCAAAAGTCCGAATTGAGCAACTTTTTGTAAGAGAAAGTTTATAAAAAGAGGCAAAACGTTACATTATCCTGCATAAGACAGGGGGAAGATGCATAATTGTGCATCTTTATCGGCTTCAAGCAAGGTTTGTGCGCAATTACCGAGAGTGGCGCCAGTCGTCATGACATCATCCACAATCACCAATCTCTTGCCTCGCCATTCATCGGGAATCGTGGCGTGATAGATGCCTTCTGCGTTCTTGAGGCGAGCTTCGCCGCTGAGTCGCGACTGCGGCGTGCGGTTCTTTGTGCGCTTGAGCAGGTTCACGACAGGCAATCCCGTCACCTCAGCCATCCCTCGGGCCAGCATCTCTGCCTGGTTGTAGCCGCGCCAGAAGCGTCGCCAACTGGTCAAGGGCACAGGGACAAGGGCATCCACACCTTCCCAGAAGTCCAGCCTCTTTGCTTCGAGGGCCGCCCATTGCCCCAGCCTGACGGCCAAGTCGCTCTTCCCGTGGAACTTTATGTCGATAATGAGCTTGTGATAGGAAGAGTGGTGGTTGTATGTGAGGAAAGTCGTGCCCCTTTTGATGTCTGCCTTATCCCAAATCATGCGAAGCAGGATGTTGTCTTCGATGTTCAGGATGCGGTAGCGAGGCAACTGAATGGCGCAGAAGGCGCACATCACGTCCTCGCTCTCCATCAGCAGCTTGCCGCACACCGGACAGAGCCGCGGCAGCAAGAGTTCCTTTATGTCATCCAGCAGGCTCATCTTTCGCGCGTATATATAATATAATGAATAGGAACCGTCCTATGCTTTCTCACTGCAAAGGTACAAAAAAAATGCGAAATGGAATGTGTCGTTTCAAAAAGAAGTCGTACCTTTGCTTCGCAGAACATGAAATCAAGCATTTCCTTTCGTATTATTAGCAGAATCAGATTCCACAATTACTAAATTTAATCAAAATTCCCATTATGAAAACAATCACGCACAAACCCATTATGCTACTGGCAGTCTTTTTTGCGATGAGTATGCCTTTGGTGTCTTTGGCACAAGAGTTCGTCACAGATGTGATGCTTGTCGGTGCCGAAACCCAAAGCCAAAGGAACAGCTTGCTGGATAAATACCGGGGAGAAGGCTGGACGGTCGTCGATTATGACCTTAACAAAGGTTGCGGCCAAAAGAGCGACTACATCTATCTGCTCTACAAGACGAAGGGCAACATCGATGGCTTCAGTCATGGCTACGTCACTGGCTTCTACATTCGTACAGGCACGGACTATCCCAACGAGTTGGATGTCTCGGGTGTTAACTATAAGCTTGTGCCTTATGCTGGCTCCAGCCATTTCGTCGATATGAAAGGCGACCTCAACAGCAATGCTGGCGGTGCATACATTCACCTTTACTATACCGAAGCGATTCTCGAACCAGAAACGGCCGTTACGAGCATCTACTTCGATGCCAATACTGCCGGTGGCGTGCCTGCTGATGGCGACACGGGTCCCAACGGCTATGACTTGAACAGGGGCGTCAGTGGCAGTGCATATATTTACATGCACTTCACCACGGGTTCGTATCACAAGGCTGACAGGCCAACGACTTGGAATCTCTCGGAAATCACCCAAGACCTGACGTTGGGAGATGGGGACAGTGTGACGGGCACACTGAAAGAGCCTTTTAGGATTGCCATTGCCGATGGTGCAACTGTGACGCTACTTGGCATTACGATTTACTTATATAACAGTAATATCCAATTGGCAGGCATCACTTGCGAAGGCGATGCCACAATCATCCTTTCGGGGGCCAACTGGGTAGAGGGAATACACACATACTATCCAGGCATTTATGTGCCGGCGGGCAAGACGCTCACCATCAAGGGCGATGGCAAGCTTCATGCCTTAAGCGGTGGCACCAAAATGCATAGTGGCCAAGCCGCAGGTATAGGCGGCGGCAGAAAGCTGTCTTCCGGTAACATTGTTATCGAGAGCGGCACCGTTCATGCTGTTGGCAATGGCTACAGTCCGGCTATTGGCGGTGGATATGGTGCTGCAGGCGGCGACATAACTATTGGAGCAGGCATCTCATTGGTTGAGGCTGATGGGCAAAATGGCCTTTATCCCATTGGAGCAGGCATCGGTGGTGGCACTTGCGGTACCATCAATATCAGCGACAACTTGAATAACGAGGTTGGTCAGGACGTAAACGCTATCCTCTTGTATCCTTTCGAAGTACCCGAAGAGCCGGAATGGGACGGCAATCTTGACAAAGTGAAAACAGATTACCCCACCTATTACGCTACCGCCAAGAATGGCATGACCATTACCGGCACTCTTTCAGCGGCCAGACGCGTCTTCATTGCCCCTGGTGCCACGGTGAAGCTCAAAGATGCGAAAATCGACTACTTTTATTATTTCATAAGCCCAGGCATCACTTGCGAAGGTGACGCCACTATCATCCTCGAGGGCAATAACTTGGTGAGAGGTCTAGATGGTAATTCGCCAGGCATTCAAGTGGGTCCCGAAGGTACTACGCTTACCATCAAGGGCAACGGCTCGCTTTTGACACAAAGCGGTACACAAAGTATGTCTGACTCGTACTACGCCTCTGGCATTGGCGCATCTTATTTTAATAAGGGAAGTGTTGGTAATATCGTCATCGAAGGCGGCAACATCACTGCCATTGGTGGCGAAAACGGCGCAGGTATCGGTGTCGGCTATTCGGTATGTGGCGACATCACCATCAAGGGCGGCGTTGTCCAGGCCACTGGTGGTAGCTCTGCTCCAGGCATCGGTGCCGGACGCTATTCATGCGGCAACATCAACATCTTGGGCGGCACCGTTTATGCTACTGGCGGCAAGGATGGCATTTGCAGTTCCTCTACTGGCAAAGCCAGCGATATCACGATTGCCGATGAAATCGATATGGTTGTATCTACAAGGGGCAGCAGTTATTATCAATTCTTCAATGTGGGCAGTTCCGGCACCCTCAGCATCGGTGTCGGCATCACCCATCAGGTAGAGGACAACACCTATACCTTGATAGGATTGGGATTGGACGACGGCATCGACTCTCCTCTCTGCGAAACAGAAGAGGGAGCCATCTACAACCTTTCCGGCCAGCGCTTGAGCAAGATGCAAAAGGGCATCAATATCATTGATGGCAAGAAAATCATGGTGAAGTAACTTTACCTCTGATACATATTGGAAAGCTCCGAATCGCAACCTTCGGAGCTTTTCTTTTTGTTCTTTGTAAGCCCCCTAATGCTCCCCTTTTGCAAAAGTTATGAAAAAAAACTAAATAATTCACAATTGACAATTGATAATTGACAATTATTTTGTACCTTTGAACTGCAAAAACGCTATTAACAATTAAAACATATATTATGGAAAAGCTAATTAAAGACCTCGAACCGCAGATTATTTGGAAGAACTTCTATCTCTTGACGCAGGTGCCGCGCCCGAGCGGACATCTCGAGAAAGTACAGCAGTTCCTGCTCGACTGGGCGAAGGAGCACGGCATAGAAGCGTTCAAGGACAATGCCGAGAACATCGTGATGCGCAAGCCCGCCACACCCGGCAAGGAGAACCGCAAGTGCGCAGTGTTGCAGGCGCACATGGACATGGTGCCGCAGAAGGTGGACGAGAGCACGCACAACTTCGAGACCGACCCCATCGAGACATACATCGACGGCGACTGGGTGAAGGCGAAGGGCACGACATTGGGCAGCGACGACGGCATCGGCGTGGCAGCCATCATGGCGGTCATGGAAAGCACCGACATCAAGCACGGCCCGCTGGAGGCTCTGATTACGGCCGACGAGGAGACGTGCATGTACGGCGTGAGCCATCTTTCTGCCGACACGCTGAAGGGCGACATCCTCCTGAACATCGACAACGAGACGATGGGCGAGTTCGTGATCGGCTCGGCTGGAGGCGTCAACATCAGCGCCACGATGCAATACAAGGAGGTGGAGCTTGAGGAAGGCGACATCGCAGTCAAGGTTTCCCTCAAGGGCTTGCGTGGCGGCCACAGCGGCTTGGAAATCAACGAAGGCCGCGCCAATGCCAACAAACTGATGGCTCGCTTTGTCCGTCAGGCCATTGTCGACGACGAGGTGCGCCTCTGCTCCTGGCAAGGTGGCAACATGCGCAATGCCATTCCCCGCACTGCTACAGTCGTTCTGACCGTTCCGATGGAGAACTACGACGACTTCTGCGAACTGGCCGATTACTGCCAGCAAGTCTTCAACGACGAGTTCCGAGGCGTGGAGGAAGGCATCACGATGACAGTCGAGACAACGGCAATGCCCTCGGGCCGCGTTCCGGAGGAGATACAGGACAACCTCGTGGATGCCATCATGGCTTGTCACGACGGTGTGCTTCGCAACATCCCCAGCATCCCGTCGGTTGTGGAGACGAGCAGCAACCTCGGCATCATCAACATCGGCGGCGGCGAGGCAAGCCTCTTGATTCTGGCCCGCTCGAGCAGCGAGACGATGATGGAGTACATCCAGGAGATGCAGGAGAGCTGCTTCTCGATGGCCGGCATGAAAGTGGAGTACGGCGGCCATTACGGTGCCTGGCAGCCTAACTTCGACAGCCCCATCGTGGCAAAGATGGTCGAGGTGTACCGCAAAGTCCTCAACGAAGAGGCAAAGGTGGAGGTATGCCACGCAGGCCTGGAGTGCAGCATCATCGGCGGCGTCTATCCCAACATGGACCTCGTCAGCTTCGGCCCCACGCTGCGCAGCCCCCACACACCCGACGAGCGCTGCAACATACCGTCGGTAGCGAAGTTCTGGCCTTTCCTGAAAGCTCTTCTCGAAGAGATATAAAAGGCTTCCGGCACACGGAAAAAGCGCTCTCCCTCAACAAGAATCTATATTCGCAGGTTGCGTACGAACGTTCGCAACCTGCGATTGCCCGGACGCAGCCTGCGTTTCTGCATTCGCAGCTTTCGTATAAAGAATTAAACACACAGAAATGAAAAAACTCGCCTTCCTTCTCAGCTTTATCTGCTGCGCCTATAGCGTTTTTGCAGGCAAGAAGACGGAGCCCGTTGTAGTGGCTTATGTCACATCTTGGACAAAGGTTGTGCCCGACCCGACGGTCATGACGCACATCAACTATGCCTTCGGGCATGTGAACGACCAGTTCAACGGCGTTCGTATCGACAATGAGCAGCGGCTTCGCGACATAGTGGCCCTGAAGAAGCAGCAGCCCAAGTTGCTCGTCATGCTGAGCATCGGCGGCTGGGGCAGCGGCCGTTTCAGCGAGATGGCGGCTTCGGACGAGAACCGCAAGGCCTTTGTACGGGACTGCCGCCGTGTCTGCAATGAGCTGGGGCTGGACGGCATCGACATCGACTGGGAGTACCCCACGCAGAAGAGTGCCGGCATCAGTGCCTCGCCTCAGGACACGGAGAACTTCACCCTCTTGATGCGCGACCTCCGGCAGGCCTTGGGCAGCAAGCTCTGGCTCACTTTGGCGAGCGTGGGCAGCGCACAATACATCGACTTCAGGAGCTGCGTGCAGTACCTCGACATGGTCAACGTGATGGCCTACGACATGGGCAATGCACCCAATCATCACTCGGCCCTCTATCGCTCGAAAATCGTGGGCTGGCTCTGTGCTTCGGAGTGCGTCCAAGCCCATCGCAAGGCCGGTGTGCCCGACGACAAGATTGTGCTGGGCATGCCTTTCTACGGGAGAGGCAAGAGCGGCGTGTATATGAAGTATCGCGACCGCGACAAGCAGACCTTGAAGGAAGTTTGGCACAACGCCTCGAAAGCGTCGTACCTGATCGACGAGAACAGCGAACTGGCCATCGGCTTCGAGAGTCCGAGGTCGATAGCCATGAAGTGTGCCTATCTCAAGGAGCAGGGCTTGCGAGGCGCAATGTATTGGGAATATGCCGACGACAACGAGCAGGGCGACCTGCAGCGAGCCGTCTGGCAAGGCGTCCTGCAAAACGACAAGGACAGAAGCAAGGCGACTCAAAAGGCAGCCAAGCGTCTGGCAGCTGTCCTGAAGGAAAACGAGAAGCGCGAAGACATCACGCCCGACAGTTTCTTCTACGACTGGCGGCAGCTCAAGGCGGAAATGCTCGCCGAGAAAGACCCGACGGCCCAGGCCATCTACCGTGCCGTGATGGCCCGTTTGCTGGTGGGCAACTCTTGGCGTTCGCAGCGTTATGACAGCCATACAAAGAGCGACCCCGACAGCATTCAGGAATGGACTTACGATGAATACCGTCGTCATTCAGCCGAACTCTATGCCCAAGCATTGCAGGATGCAGAGGCGCTTCATGCAGTGAAACTGCCCGACACAAAGCCTCTGACTATGCAAGGCAAGGACGACGGCATCTTTGGGAACGATGTGCTCTCTTTCGTCTGGCAAGACTGCCTGAGCAATCTTACCGAAGAGGAAAGGCGCGACAATCTCGTGCCCCGTTACGAAGACATCATCAATGTATATCAAAGGCACGGACTGAGAGAAGCCACACTGATGCTCAGGCTCGATTCGCTAAGCGAGCGGGGCAATTCGGAAAGCGTCTTGACGAAGCTTCGCGACGAATACGGCGACCTGGATGCCTGTGCCGAGGTCTATCTGCGTCTGTCCAACCTGTATGGCAAGACGAATCAGGAGAAGGAAGACCTCCTGAATTTCGCGTTGAAGCGTTATCCCAAGAGCAGAGAGGCGAATGCCATCAGGAACCGCATCGCCGAGCTTCGTCAGCCGGAACTCTATGGACGCTTCCCCGACATGTGCTATCCTGGTAAAGTTTACGACATTCCTCTCGAAATAAAGAACATGCAGTCGGCCAGCATCACCGTCTATCGTATGCCGTACGGCTTTGTGCTCAGCGACGAGGAAACTGCTGCGCCGAAGCACGAGCAGGTGAAGCAGAGCGGCACGCTCTTCGAGACCTTGCCCGTTTCGATGGAGGGTGTGGAAGCGCTCGAAACGAAGAAGGACACATTGCATTGGCGTTCGCCAGGCTTCGGATGCTATGCCTTTGTCTTCGACGGCACTTCGACAGAGAAGCTGAAGAAGTACGAGCCTCGCGTTGTGCTGTTCGACGTGTCGGCGCTCACCTACATGAATATCACTTTGCCCGACGGCAAGGAACGCATCATGGTGACGGACATGAATAGCGGCGAACCGCAACAAGGCGTGAAAGTCGTCTTCTACAATAAGCCACAGCAGGAATACACGAAGCTCGAGGAATTGACAACCGACAGCCGAGGCATTGCCGAGGCGAACTTTGATGCCAATAAGGGTAATCTGTATATTGAGCTTTCGCGAGGCGAAGACAAGGCCCTCAGGATGCAAAGCCTGGGGTGGCGCTCTCGTTACAGCAAGGACGATGCCCTCCACCATCGCATCAATATCTATACCGACCGCAGCATCTATCGCCCAGGGCAAACGGTCTATGTGGGCGGCTTTGCTTACTGTTGGCAGCACGGCGAAACACCAGAGGCCGAAGAAAGGACAGACCTGCAGCTCACGGTTATCGATGCGAATGGTCAGGAAATCATAAAGCATACCTTGAAGACCGACGAGTTCGGCTCCTTGACGGACAGCCTGCAATTGCCCAAAACGGGTTTGCCGGGCAGCTACCACATCCGCCTCGACGGCTGGCTCCACTATTTCCGTGTCGAGGAGTACCGTCGTCCCACCTTCCAAGTCGAGATGGACGAGGCGCCTGCCATCTCTTTGCCTGTTGACAGCATCACCTTGACAGGTCGCGCTCTGACCTACAGCCAGTGGCCAGTGAGCAATGCTCGTGTCACAGGCACCTATCGATGGCAGCAAAGTTGGTGGTACAGGCATTTTGAAATGAGCAGGCCGAACGACATAGACACCCTCTACACTGATGACGAAGGGCGTTTCAGCATTCGTATTCCTGTCTCTAAGGAACTCTCGAAAGAGGACTTGCGATGGGGAAGAATCCTTCAGCTCTCGGTTGATGTGCTCAGTCCGGAAGGCGAGACACAACAGGGCAGCATTCGTGTCCCGATTTGCAGTACGCCTCTCCGACTATGGGGAAACGTTCCAAGCCAACAATGCAGAGAGCGGCTCTTGCCTTTGTGCTTCAATCTCTATTCGAGCAACGACAAGGAAGTGGAGGGCAATGTGCTTTGCATGCTGACGCAAAACGGCAAGGAAATCAAGAACTTCTTCCTGCCGGCCAACAAGGACACGATTCCCGAAGTGCTTCGCACCTTGCCATCGGGCAAGTATGACATCGTGGCAAAGGCAGGAGGTCAATGGTCAAAGGTTGAAGGTCAATGGTCAGAGAGCGATACGGCATCATTTAAAGCAAGCTTCACCATCTTCTCCATCACCGACAAACGTCTTCTTGGCAAGCACGACCTGTGGCTCTACACGCCTTGCGACACCATCTCTGCCGAGAAGCCTGCGCGTTTCCAGATAGGCACGACATTGCCCGACGCATGGATTTATTGCATCATCAATGGCGAGAACGGCATCGTGCGCGACACTTTGCTGCACCTGTCAGACCAGGCGATGCTCATGGAAGTGCCCTACGAAGAAAGCTTCCAGCATCATCTTGCTGTCTCGACGATGCTCATGCACGAAGGAGAGTTTGAGCAGAAGAAGCTTCACTTCCGCTTTGAACAGCCCGAAACACAGCTTGCGATGCGTTGGGACACCTTCCGCGACCAGTTGCAACCCGGGCAAAAGGAGCAGTGGCGGCTCACATTGACGCGTCCCGACGGCACGCCTGCCTCGGCAAATGTCATGGTCGGCATGTATGATGCTTCGCTCGATGCACTGTCTTCCTATGAGATGCGTTCCGGTATCTCCCTTTTCACACAATGCGATCGCGACATGTTCTTCCGTGTCGGATACTTCGGATGGTATGGGAGGTATCGTTATGCAAGCCTCAATCTGCCGTTGCAGTTCCTTCCCACCGAAAACTATTACTTCTCACATTGGAACATCGAATACTTCGAGCCATTGCGTATGACAAGGAGCGAGCGTATGCTTGTCCGGGGCGTGAGGGAAAAGAACAGAATCTATGAGGTCATGGAGGCTCCGATACCATCGATTGAGTTTCAGTCAGTCGATGCAAGGCTTCAGAGAAAAGTTGCTGAGCTCGACGTCGTGCAGAATAGCAAGGATTTGGGCGATAATGCCACGAGGTTGAGGGGCTTGAATGCGCCGGCAAGGGAATATGCGGGCGCGGTAATGGCCGAAGAGGCTGCCGATGCAGAAGCAGGAGCAATCGATGACGCTTACGTCCGCTCCAATCTCTCCGAGCTTGCCTTCTTCTATCCGCAATTAAGGACAGACAGCAAAGGCCAGACATCCATCGAGTTCACTTTGCCCGAAGGCTTGACCTCGTGGCATCTGCATGGCTTGGCACACACGAAGGACATGATGACGGCAGAGTGGGAGGAGACCATCGTGGCGAAGAAGGAGCTGATGGCAGAGCTGACATTGCCCCGCTTTGTGCGTAACGGCGATGAAGTCACGCTGACTGCCAGCATCCGCAATGCCTCGGAGAAACGCCAGAAAGGCGAGGCTGTGCTTAAGGTCATTGATGCCGAGGGCAACAAGAGCATCAAGCAGATGAAAGTGACGTTCGACATCGAGCCGGGCAAAGAGGCTATCTACCACATGCCGCTCACCGCAACCCTCGACCATCCTGTCCTCGCTGTGCAATGGGTAGCGAAAGGCAAGGGCAGCAGCGACGGCGAAGTGCGCTACCTGCCTGTCCTCTCCGATATGCAGCACATGACAGAGACGAAGACTTATCTGCTCAAAGGTGATACCACACTTACGATGGACCTCTCGAAACTCTTCGCCAACGGCAATCCGAAGGCTAGGAACAAGACCTTGACCGTAGAGCACGTTTCGGAGCCTGTCACCCTTGCCTTGCAGGCTTTGCCGTCCTTGACGGCTCCCGTCCACAACGATGTCCTTTCGGTCGCTACGGCTTATTATGCCGGAAGCGTTGCCTACCATCTCGCCCATAAGTACGAGGGTTTGCGGACTGTCATCTCACGTTGGGCTGACGAAGAGGATTCGCCGGCCTTGCAGAGTCCGCTTGTCAAGAACCAGCAGCTATCTGACATCCTGCTCAACGAAACGCCGTGGATGATTGAGGCACAGCAGCAGAAGGCCAGCAGGCATCGCATTGCCTCGCTCTTTGCAGAGATGGAGCAGGAGCAGCGCCGCATGGCGATGTTGTCCGCCCTCTCTACCCGTCAGCACGCCGACGGCTCGTTCGGCTGGTTCCCTGGCATGAGTGGCAGCGTATGGATGACAACTGAGGTGGCCATGCTGCTTTCGCGACTTGGTGACATCAAGGATGTCTTGTCTGTTCCCGAGCGTCAGATACTCGACAAGGCGCTGTCTTTCCTCGAGAAGGACATGCACCAGGACGTCGAGGCGCTGCGAAAGGAGAAGAAGCCCATACTTTCCTTCTACCAACTTCGCTACCTATATATATATATAATGTATAAGAAAAGGCCCAACGAGGATGCCAAATATCTCCTTTCTCTCCTGAAGAAGCAGGCCGAAGACTACGACAGAGAGGAACGTGCCCTTGCTGCAATCGTGCTGAAGAGAACAGGCGAGGACAAGAAGGCGCAGGCTCTGATGCCACGCATCCACGAGTTGCTTCGCCACAGCGACGGCATGTATATTGCCTATCCGAGCGGCTCGTTCGTGAGCATCGACCGCAAAGTGGAAGCACACGCCAACTTCATGGAGGCCGTCTTCACCGTAGAACCCGGCGAAAAAGAACTGCTTGCCAAGATGGCTGAATGGCTTATCTTGCAGAAGAGGAGTCAGGAATGGGATCAGCCCATCCAGTCGGCCGATGCGATTTATGCTTTGTTGCAGAGCGACTTCCATACGGAAAGCGGCCAATGGAGCGGTAAGGTCACATACGACAACCAGACTCGCAAGTTGCAGAAGCCCGAGGTTGACTACGGATACATTCGCGAACAAATCGAGGACATCGGCAAGGCAAAGGCGTTAACTATCGAGCAAAAGTACAAAGCGAACGGCTTTTCCTGGGGGACAGTCTATGCTCAGTGCCAATTGCCGGCTGCTGAAGTCGAGAACAATCGCGAAGGAATGACCATCCGCCGAGAGGTTTCTTCAGAGAACAGGAATGGGTCAATGGCCAATGGTCAATGGAGAACTGGCGACAGAGTCCATGTCCGCTATACGATAACGGCAGACAGAGATTACGAATATGTTTGCCTGAAGGCGCCTCGTCCTGCAGCGACCGAACCTGTCCGTCAGCTATCGGGCTATCATTGGCAAGGCGGTCTGGGCTATTACCAGGCGATGCACGATGCCAGCACGGAATACTTCATGGACCGCATGCCTCGAGGCACGTATGTTATCGAAGAAGATTGGCTCATCAGTCGCGACGGCAATTATCTCCTGCCTCCTGCTCGCCTGACTTGCCTTTATGCACCCGAATACCAATCGCAAACTGCGGGTGAAAAGTTCAAGGTAAAGTAGTCGTCAGGAAACAGCTACAGAGTCGTTGGCAAAATCCACGTGTGATGTTTGCAAAATCCACGTGTGAACTTGGCAAAGTTCACGTGTGATGTTTGCCAACTAGACGTGTGTAGTTTTGCGAGGCTTCACGAATTTCCCGTGAAATGCTTGCGTGTTAGCGGAAATTGTGCTATCTTTGCAGCAGATTATTAACAGGATACAAAGTTTCTTTCCACTCATGAAAGCAAGGAAGGGTTTACTGACGCTCGCTCTACTGTCAAGCCTGCTTGGTGCTGAGGCACAGGTTGTGGAGCGCACTTTCTACATCGACTACGGTCAGAACAATGTGACGAATCAGGGCTTCAAGACTGTTGGAGCCGACAAGAACGGCCATTTCTGGAACAACATCTTCGGCAAGGGAACGGGCGCTCCAGACAAAGCCTATCCCCAAATCATCAGCCTCGTTGCTTCGGACAACACGCCGACCAACCTTCAGCTGCAGCTCTCGTCGCGCTTCTCGACCAACGGCTACACCAATGGCGGCTTGCAGAATCCGTCGGCATCCCTGCTCGGCGACCTCGCCATCGAGAGTGCCACACAGGATTATATCTTCCTCGAAAACAATCAGGATTATGGCGTCATCCATTTCAAGGGACTTGACCTGAGCAAAGCCTACCGCTTCCATATGTTCGGCTCGCGCACGGCGACGGACACTCGTGCTGCATGGTTCGACCTGACCGGCGAGAACTGCTGGCGGGAAGAAATGGCGATGTCCGGCTCCGGAATAGGCAATAGCGGCTACAACGGCAATAACAACAATGTCCTGACCTCAGAACTTATCTTCCCCGACAAGAGCGGCAACATCGACCTCACCATCATCAAGCGGAGCTCGGGCATCATGGCCTATCTCAACTGCATGAAGGTGGAGGAAGTCTCAGGCGTGGAGCGTCCCAACCAGGAACTCGCGCTTGTGCAGAAGATGTACTTTGATTTCGGCGAGACAAGCAATAACACCCGCGGACATCAAACAACGGGGGCAGACGCCAACGGCAATCGCTGGAACAATATCACCTCGGGTTCAAGCTCCAGTAATGCCATCTCTGCCAACAAGATTGTGGCTGTCAAGAACAGTGCCGGCACTTCTACCGGCTTTCGCTTCACGGTCGTGGAGAAGACCTACACCAATGGCGTCGATGCCGGCGGCAATAACAGTCCTGCGGCGGAAGACTTGGGCGACCTCGCCATCAAGACTGCCACTGAGGATTATGTCTTTATCGACAACGGCGATGTGCGTTCCTTCAAGCTCACCAGGCTTGATGCCAACCATTGTTATCGCTTCTTCATCTACGGCTCGCGAAACCATACGGACAATCGCGCAACACTCTACACCTTCAAGGGACAGCAGACTTGGATGGGCGGACAAACCACTTCGGGTTCCGACATAGGCGGTGAAGGCTATCACGGCAACCTGCGAAACATCCTGCAGACCGACTATATCTATCCCGACAAGAGCGGCAATATACTCATCACCTACCAGCGTGTCTTCGGAATGGCACACATCAGCGCGATGAGGATAGAAGAGTACGAAGGCGGTACTCGGCCGGAGGAACCGCTCGAGTTCAGCAAGTTGTCGCTCAGCGGCAACGCAGAAGATGCCACATTCAAGTCGCTTGGCAGCAATCTTTATGAGGCATACGCCCGTCTCGAAGCAGGTGTTTTCAACCTCTCGGGCACAGCTGACGGCAAAACGGTTGACCTATTCGATAACGGAAACGGCAGTTTCAGTACAGAAGGCAGCACGCCATTCTCCGTCGCACAGGACTGCGTGGCTCGCATCACGGTCAATACCGGCGACAAGTCTGTCACAGTCCTTCCTGTCACGATGAATGTGCGCGGCAACATCGCCGCAGGCAATCCCGCCATTCCCTACAAGGGTGATGGTGTCTTCGAGGGTGAGGTGACGCTCCCCGAGACGGCCTCTCAGCAATGGGTTGACAAGACAATGTACTTCGCCCTCAACAACGACGATGCCTATGCCATCAAGCGTCTGCAGGGAGCAGCCACGCGTTATGTGCTCGGAGAGACAGAGAAGGGGCAAAGCGTGGAGAACATCTATCAGAATGCCGGCACGTATACCATCACCGTCAACATGAAGGATATGGTTTACGACATCAGCGCCCCTATCGACGAGAACCGCATCTCTGTCTTCGGCTCGTCTGTTGCGAATGGCCAAGGCGCTACCGACTATAAGGGCTATCGCTACCTTTATGGCCAGCAACTCATCGCTCGTCATCAGGCAGGAAGAAGCGAGAATCCCTTCTACACCACCAATGTCTCCATCGGAGGCAACACGACAAACAACCTACTGGACCGCTACGATGACCTGATTCGCGACTTCGGCCGCTACGTCATCTTCGGTCTTTCGCTTGGCAACGAAGGCATCCACGGCGCAAGCAACCAGCAGGCTGTCTTCAATCAATGGCGCGACAATATGCTCAAACTGATAAATAAGGTCAAAGCCGACGGCAAGATTCCGATGGTGATGAACAACTATACGCGCAGCGACTACAACAACGACGACTACTATTACGTGAAGCAGCTCAACCTGCTCATACATGAGTGGGACGTCGCCTCCACCAATGTGCTCGGCTCTATCGATAAGGGTAACGGGCAATGGGCAGACGGATATGTATCCGACACGTATCATCAGAACACGGCTGGCCATGCAGAGTTCATGTATGCAATGGTGCCTTCGCTCTTCGACGCGATTAAGGCCGGCAAGCCACAGCCCGTTCGCGACCGGACAAAGAGCATGACTGTCGAAGCAGGAAAGAGGATTTACTTCGAACCGGAAGAGACGGTTCATCCTTTCACCGTAACCGTTCGCATCAAAGGCACAGAGGGTCAGGTCGTTTCTCTTGCCCAAGCAGTCACCTTGCAAGAGGCTGTCGTTCGCGTCAACGAAGATGGCACAGTCACATACACCGCTCCTTCTGGCTCGACGATTACCTCCACGACTGCCATCAACGACGGCAATTGGCACTATGTCACCCTAACAAGCTACTTCGCTCAGCGCCGTACCATCCTTTATATAGATAAGGTAAAGGCTGGCGAAGTAGGGGAGCGCTTGTCGAAGATAGAGGTTGTGTATGTGGGCGACGACAACAACAGCCGCGAGGTTAGCGAACTCTTCTTCTGGCGTTCAGGCATGACGCCGGAGGAGATTACAGCCGTTTGCAACGGCAAGATGCTGAAGTCGAGCCTCGAGATCTATGCGCCTCTCGGGGGTGTGTTTGCAATGGACAACCTCGCTCAAAGCACAAACCGCCTTTGCTATGGCATCGCTAAGACCAAGGAATATGAAAGGACGAGTGCCGACGTCTTCTTCATTCCAGACGAAGGCACAGCAGGTTTCAACTCGGACGAAGACTACGACAAGATTGTCGATGGCAATACCGCCACCAAGTGGTGCCTCAATGGCGGCGAAGGCAATGCCATATACAACATATTCCATGCCTCGCATCCTATCTATGTGACGGGTTATAAGATTACAACGGCCAACGACAATGCCCAATATACAGGCCGCAATCCAAAGGCCTGGCAACTGTATGGCTCTACAGCCGACAGCAATCCTGGAGTGAACGACAGCTCCTGGGAACTGATAGCTTCGGTCAGCAGCGACACGAAACTGAGGGATGTGAACTACACAACCTATACTTATACATTGCCCTCCGAAACGAGTAAGGCCTACCAAAGCTTCAAGTGGGTTATCACGGCTCGCAAAGGCGGCGGCAATGACGTGATACAGGTCTCCGAGTTCCGTCCCACTTTCAGCGACGCATTGGTAGAAGTCCCTTTTCCCGATGACGACGAGACCGGCCTTAAAGATATCAAGACCCCCAAAGCCCTCAACGGTAGCATCTATAATCTCTCAGGCCAGCGTCTCGCCAAAGCGCAGAAAGGCGTGAACATCATCGGCGGCAGGAAGACCGTCATGCGCTGACCCTCCCGCCCCCGTGCTGGCGGCTTTTCCCGCCAGAAAACAACAGAACCAATGAACAACAATCGTTTCTTCACCATCCCCGCCGAGCCTCCCATTGTCGCAGAGGTTCGTCGACATGTCCTCGACGCTTTCGCAGACCTCGAGTTCTACGAAGACGGGCATCGTTATGTCCTGCACGGACAGTCGTTGCCTTCCGTCTCAGGCATTGCCCATCGCTTCATCAGAGAGCCTTTCAACGAACAGTTGCAGGCAAAGCGTTATGCAGAAAAGAACGGCCAGACCGCCGACTATTGGATTCAGCAATGGCGGCAGAACTCCTTCCGTGCTACAACGCTTGGCACAAAGACGCACGCCTATGGCGAGAGCCTTGGCTATCTTCGTGTCGGCTTGCCTGAGCGCATCTGTCCTGCTATAAAAGCACAATACATGTCCGAATATGGCTTCCTTGCACCAATCCATCCGAAAGAAGAGGCCGTGCTGAGGTTCATGAACGAAATGCCGAACAGCATGCACCTCGTCCTCAACGAAGCGCAGGTGTACAGCGGCAAGAATCCTTGCAAGGAGCGAAACCTCAAAGAGCGACTTGCCGGCACCTTCGACATGCTTTACTACAACGACGGAAGCGACGGACAACCGAAAGGCTTCATCATCCTCGACTATAAGACCAACGCCAATCTTACGAACGACTTCAACCGCAGGTATGGTCGGGTACTCAGTTCTCCATTTGCCGATATGACAGAGGAAGACCTTTCCCTCTACACCATCCAGCTTTCGCTCTATGCCCTCATGCTCGAGGACATAGGCATTCCCATCATCTCGCGTCGCATCGTCTGGCTCAAGGATGCCGAATACCAAATCATCCCTCTCCCAGACGTCTCCGAGAGACTGAGGCAAACACTCTAAACCCTAAACTCTAAACCCTAAACCCTAAACTCTAAACTCTAAACTGAAAAGATGGGATGTCTGATAAGTTATAAGTGGCTCTTCGGCCTCATAGGTCTCTATGTAGGCGGAGGCCGAGGCTTCATCCTTGGCTTCCTGCTCGGATGGTTGCTCGACTCCATGTATCGGCGCCCCACTATTCACTTCACCTTCCAGCACGGTCACAACGACGACTTCTCCGGCTATCAGAAGGAAGAGCGCAAGTGGCAGCCATATGTCGATGTCACCCTTCAGGAAGCCTATCGCACGCTTGGCATACGCGAGACTGCAACAGACGACGAGGTGCGTCAGGCTTATCGGCAGATGGCACTTCGCTATCATCCCGATCGCGTTTCAACACAGGGCGAAGCAGCCAGAGAAGAAGCAGAAAAGAAGTTTCGTGAGGCGACAGAAGCACGCGACACCATTTTTAGGGCAAGAGGCCTATAATATAATATATATAATGTAGGAGAAAAAGGCCTTTTAGAGTGGTTCGCCTCATTTTGGCCAACTTTTTTTAAGAAAAATGAAAAAAAAAACGAAAAAAGTTTTGGAGGTTATGAAAAAAGCACTAAATTTGCAGCAGAAAAAGTATAAAACAACATTAATAACCAAAAATTAAAGATTTATGAAAAAGAGAATTTTACTTTCTTTGGTGTCATTCTTTACAATGACAGCAATGTGGGCAACTCTGAACGACAACTTCAAACTGTATTTTGCTGAGAATCTCGAAGCAGGTAAGGTTGGCCAAAAGGCAACTTTGGTATTGAACATGAAGAATACGACAGAGCGCCCAATCGCAAAGTGGACAGGTAAGATTGTCCTTCCCGAAGGTGTTACTTATGTGGATGGCAGTGCAGTTGTTGTTCCTGGTCGTTACCCCAGTAACTACAATCCCCAGCTTACTGTTACAACAGACGGTGACCTTGTTCTGACTTGTGAGGGTGCTGAAGGCGTTGCTATTGATGGCACTGATGGTGCTGTGGCTTCTATCCAGGTGGAGATTGCTTCTACCGTTACTCCTGGTAATGTAGTGCTGAAAGTTGATGGCGTTGTGTTAACTGAGCCCAACGACCACATGATTAATCTCGCAGCATCTGAGACTCCTTGGACTATCGAAGAAGGTAGCACAGGCTTGCTGGGTGACTTCAACCTGGACGGTAATATTGACGCAGCTGACTTGGAGTATATTTATACTTTGATTGCTGGTGAAATGTATGCTGCAGATGCTGACTTCAACAATGACGGATCTGTTGATGCTGCTGATGCCGAATTTATCTTGGCTATTATCGCTGGTGAATAATGCACAAACAACTAAGTAAGTATAACAAAATCAATAATAACTTTAAAAACTTAGAAACAATGAAAAAGTTTTACATGACAATTGTTGCTTTGCTGTGCAGTTTTGCAGCAATGGCACAGGACACTGAAGTGAAGGAGAACATCATCTATGTACCAGACATCAGCGTCCCCGCAGGTGAGACGACTGAGGTTACAGTGAGCGTTTGCATGAAGAATGCTGACCTTATTCGTAATACTCAGGTGACTTTCCCCGCAGATGACGAGTTACCCGCAGGAATTACCTATCTTTATGATGATGAGGACGAATTGGTAATCACAAGAAATGCAGACCGTTTGGATCTTGAAGAAGCAAGAGCTGCTGAAAAGAAACCAACGATGAGTGTTGCAAAGTGCTTCCCATTTAACTGGCAGGGTCAGTCACTCCTCTTTGGATCAAGTAAAGCTGGCTATTGGGCTGATGAAGCAAAGACAGAATGGAAGTCTGTATGTTTCTTAGGCAATGACGGTGAGATTTATTCATTCGGTCTGGTAATTGATGCAAGCGTTGCTGCAAATGTGTATAAGATTCCCTTTACCTACACACTCGTTGAGCCCGTTAAGCCCGGTCAGATTGCAAACAATATTGCTACTACCCCAAGCTTTGAAGTTGTTATCAACGTTGGTGGCACAGGTATCCACAGCATCAACGCTGCTGACAGCAATGCTCCTATCTACAACGTAGCTGGCCAGCGCGTAAGCAAGGCTCAGAAGGGCATCTTCATCCAGAATGGCAAGAAGGTTGCTGTTAAGTAATCAACTAAAAGCCTATTAACAATTAAGCTCTCGGCAATGCCGGGAGCTTTTTTTGTATCCTTGCAACACCCCTAAGCGCAGCAAGATGTCCGCCCCACGCATCCCCCATGAAGTAAAGAGCGCTTACTGGTAAACGGAGATGACTTACAGGGAGTACCGGACACCAATAAATAAAAGCCTTACAGGCTTAAAATGTATCCAGACTATACTCAATATCAAAGCAGTCAGCACGATTTTATCGGACAGCAATAAATAAAAGCCTGGAAGGCTTCACTATGAGGACACCAGCTTTGCTGCCTGACCGAAGGGAAGAACCAGGGGCGCAGCCCTCGGACAGAACAAAGAAGGCACCTTGCTGCCCTTGCCTGGAAGGCAGTACACTGTAGTCTCATAGTACTACCCTCCAGGCAGCGAGGGACGAGTTATCCGCTGATTCCGAGGGCTTCGCCCCCGGTTCTTCCCTTCGGTCAGGCAGCAAAGCTGGTGTCCTCATAGTAATGCCCTACAGGCTTAAAATGCAACCTGACTTTACTCAGTAGCAAAACAGTCAGGATGATTTTATCGGACAGCAATAAAATAACATTGCTGTCCGATAAAAATTTTCATCATTATCTGCACCCTCCTAACCATCGGCATTTATAGCAATGTGTGGTTGGTAGGGGCTTGGGACGCGCCTGGGCTGACATCTTAACGGCCCTACAGGCCGAATTCCCCGGACAGCAATAGATAAAAGCCTGGAAGGCTTCACTATGAGTAACCAGGGGCAAAGCCCTTGGACAGAACATAGAGAGCACCTCGCCGCTCCTGCCTGGAGGGCAGTACCCTGTAGTCTCATAGTACTGCCCTCCAGGCAGTGAGAAGCAAGTTATCAGCTGATTCCGAGGGCTTCGCCCCCGGTTACTAATAGTAAAGCCCTACAGGCTTAAAAATGCAAAACTGACTTTACCCGGTAGCAAAGCAGTCAGGCGGATTTTATCGGACAGCAATGAAATAAAGCCTGGAAGGCTTAAAATGCAAACTTACTTTACTCAGTAGCAAAGCAGTCAGAGCAGGCTGAAATCCCCTGGCGCAATGACAGAAAAAACGCCGCACGCGGGGATTGTGATTTCCGCGTGCGGCGTTTGCCATTTCCGCGTGCGGCGTTGGTCATCCCCGCACGCGGCGTTTTTAACCCCCGTTGGAGGGGTATGAGTTTATGCTTCTTCCCACTGTTTTCTAAGCAGTTCGACAGCTGCGGGGAGTACTGTGGCACGGTCGCCTTCGCAGCCACATTCGAAGCTGACGAAACCTTCGTAGCCAATCTCCTTAAGTGCACGGAATCCGTCGACATAGTTGTCCTTTTCGCCGTCTTCGCCCGGAGTCTTGCGTCTGCCGCGGCTGGCGATGTGAACATGTTGCAGATATTCCTTGCCTGCTGCCATGAAGGCTGCATAGTCGGAAGTCTCTTCCTGCATGTGCCAGAAGTCGCCCATGCACTTCACGCCCTTGCTGTCGGCATCGCGGGCGATGGCTGCTGCATCGGCAACGAGGCGCATATAGAAGCATTCGCCTCTGTTCAGGGGCTCCAGGATGACTGTCGTTCCGCATTGCAGCGCGAACTCGCCGAGTTCATGCAGTTGTTCGCAGAGATAGTTGCGTGTGTCCATCGTATGCGGACGGCAGGGATTCTGCCAGTTGAAGGCAGGCACCATGATGACGCCGCATGAGTTGATTTTGCCGGCAGCCTCCACTATTTCGCGCATCGTGCGGTCGAAGTCGTCCTTCTGCCCGTCCTCTGCAAGGATAAAGCCGTCGAAGCCTGCACAGATGGCAGCCATGCGGACATTGCGTCCCTTGAGGGCATTGTTTATCTCGTCCACACGGCCGGCCAAGCCGCGTCCGCCAACCTCAAAGCCTGTCACACCGAGGCTCTCGCAGTAGTCGAGCTTCTCCTGAAGTGTCTCGCCGATGGCGATGCCTTCTTGGAAGCAGAGATTGAGCGGGGTTGCATTCTTCTTCTCCTTTGGCTTTGGGTCGCAGGAAGCCAGCAACGTGGTGGGAGCCAGCGCTGCTGCTGCGCCGGCCATAGAACCTAATATGAAATTACGTCTTTGCATAGTTTTTCTGATTTCTCTGGGTTTTCTGAGTGCTCTGATTGTTCTGAGTGCTCTGATTGTTCTGAATTAAAGGTGCTCCCCAGGGGAGGGGAGCTGTAAGGTGGCTTTTTACTTGCCAGGCACTGGCACTGTCATCGAGGCCAGGTCGAGCGGGCCGAGTTCGAGTTTCTCGGGCAGGAAGTCCTGCGGCGACTGTGTCATCTCATCCCATGTGACGGTCTGGCCGGTGTAGGCAGCTTCGCGTCCCATGATGCCAGCCATGCAGGAGATGGCGTTGTCTGTTGCCTCCTCGTGGGCTGTGCCTTTGCGGATGTGGTTCACCCAATCCACATGCTCCAGCGTGTAGGGGTCGTGCACTTGGAACTCCTGCATAGCCTTTTCGTCGTCGTACTTCCAGATAACGTTGCCCTGCAGGTCCTTTATCTCGTTTGTCTCGCTGTCCCAGCTGCCCTTGCTGCCCTGTATGAACTCGCTCACCTTGCTGCTGCAACCGTCAATCTGGCGGCACATCGAGTGCATGTGGATGCCGTTCTCCATTGTGAAGTCGGTGCTGAAGAAGTCATACTGGTCGCCTGTGACGCGGCGCTGGCGTGAGCCGAATGCCGTTGCGCTGACGGGCTTCAGGCCGCTCATCCAGAGGAAGACGTCGATGTTGTGGACGTGCTGCTCGATGATATGGTCGCCCGAGAGCCACTTCCAGTTCACCCAGTCGCGGATGTTCCACTCCATATCCGTCCAGCCTGCCTCGCGCTGACGATACCACAGCATGCCCTGATTCCAGTAAACGTTGCCGCCGGTAATCTCGCCGATGAGTCCTGCCTGAATCTGCTTGTTGGCTTCCACATAGCGACGCTCGTGGTGACGCTGTGTGCCGACCACAACGCTTAAACCCTTTGCCTGAGCCTGCTTGGCAGTTGCCATGACAGAACGATAGCCCTTGGTATCGACAGCGATGGGCTTCTCGAGGAAAGAGTGCACGCCCTTCTCCGTAGCGTACTTGAACATCTCGGGACGGAAGACGGGAGGCGTGGTGAGGATAACCATATCGACACCCGAGTCGATGACCTGCTTGTAGGCGTCGAAGCCAACAAAGCACTTGTCCTGAGGCACTTCCTGCTGGCGCTCGTTGATGAGACGGTTGCGCACGTCGTTCAGCCTGTCTTCGAAGACATCGCCCAAAGCCACGACCTTGATGTTGTCGGCAGCATCGAGCAGGTTGATGATGGCACCGCTTCCGCGTCCGCCGCAACCGACGAGACCAACCTTCAGCTCTGGTCCGTCGATAGCCTTGTCAGGGAGTTCGGGTACATAATATTCGCCTTCCTTCTTGAGAGGCGTGAGTTTGTTACCATTGCCAGAGCAGCTGGCAAGGAGTGCGGGAGCAGCCACAGCAGCCGCTCCGACGGTAGCGGCGCCAGTCAAGAAACTGCGCCTGCTCATGGATTGTTCTTTCATAATTTTGTTTTTTTTGTCGTTATTACGGTTATTACGTTATATCGTTATTTGGTGAAATCGTCGCAAACGACTCTGAAGCCGATGCCTTTCATGTCGCTGAGCCACCAGATGCTCTTCGGGTTCTGCGGGTCGGTCTTGAGCCAAGCCTCGTAGTCGCTGTGACGGCGGGCCGCACAACGCAACTCGCTGGCATCGTCGTGATAACAGCCGCCGCGCACCACATAGTCAGTGCCTGTTGCAGGGCCTTTCGGGTCAACCGCATTCGCGCCTGCTTTTTCGTAGGCATCCTCAGCATACCAGTCCTGACAGTATTCCATCACATTGCCCAGCATGTTGCGCAGTCCGAAGGGATTGGCAGCCACTCGCGAAGGTTCCTGTGTGCGGTTCTTGCTGTTGAGGGCATATATGGCGTAGCGATTGATGGTTGTGGTGTCTGTGCCGAAGATGCTGTTCCATAGGCCTTCGCTCGAGTAGGAGGAGGGCTTCCCTTCGAAGAAGTAGGGCGTGTCCGTGCCGCCTCGTGCAGCATATTCCCACTCGGCCTCCGTCGGCAGACGATAGTGTCGGCCCGTCTTCAGGCTGAGCCATTGGCAGAAAGTCTCGGCCGCGTAGTGCGTCATCGTAATGGCAGGACGGTTTTCCATGCCCCAGCCCTGGTCGGGCATGCCGAAAGGTGGGGTGGGGCCAGCCACAGCATCCACATCGGGACGGTTGTTGTTGGCATAGATGACCTCAGGCTTGGTGCGTCCCTCCGACATCGTCTCCACATAGAAAGCCCAGTATTGGTTCCACGTCACCTCCATTTCTCCCATGAAGAACGGCGAGACGGTGACCTCGTGAGCAGGGTATTCGTCGGGCCGGCTGAACTTGTCGCCCTTCTTGCTGCCCATCGTGAACTTGCCGCCAGGCACAGCAATCATGCTGATGGAGGCACGGGTACCGGGAATCGTCTCTGTGAAGTTCGAGAAACTCGTCACGGAGGCAGGTTCCGTAAAGACAGGGCCGGTGGTATCGACGGGAGCTATCGTCATCTTCTCATGCTTGTAGCCCGCAATGAAATGGCCTGCATCCAGGTGGCAAGACACGCATTGCAAGCCCAGCTTCTCCTCGTTCTCCTCATAATAGAGATGTGCAGCCACACCGTCGTCGCTGATCTCTTGCGGGAAGAGGTTCGAGTGGCATTTCTTGCAGGAACTGTTGAAGACGATGTTGGGAGCGTATTCCTCTGTCCGCTTCGACTCGAAGTCGAAGTCCTCCTTGTCGTGAGTGAGGTACATCCAGATGTCGTGCAAGCCAATCTTTGCCTTTGCCCAATAGTATTGAGGTGTGCCGGCCGGTGGCAAGTGACAGGCTGCGCAATCCGTGTGCACACCGCTTTTGTTCAGGTAGTGCTTGCTTTGCTTCCAGCTTGTCTCAGCCTCGGGATGCACGTGGCAAGCCGCACACGACTCGTTTGTCGAGGTGACATTGCTTGTGTAGAGAGCTGCCAGCACCAGCACGATGCCGAACAGCGTGCCGCCAAGAGCCGTGAGGAGGTATTTCTTGCGAGTTGTCATGGCTTGCGTATCATTTTCATCTCCGACGGAATCTTCACGAGTTTCTTTCCCTGTGCACGCTTCACGGCATTATAGCCCAGGAACTTCAGCTGATAGGTGCTGTCGGCATTTTGCGTCAAGGTCAGCTTCTGGTCCTCGCTGCCCAGGTCGTTGGCGATGGTAATGGTAGCGTGCTGGTCGTCCTTGATTTCGAAAGTCGCCACATACCAGATGCCGTAGATGTTGCCGTCCATGTATCCGTTCATCGGTCCGAAAGCCTCGAGCCCAGGCACCTCGATGCTCTCCTCGTAGAGGTCGAGTCGAAGGTCGATCTTCTCTTCTGGGCAATGCAGCCGGAGCTTCCAGGGTTGTTGCCCAAAAACGGCAGTGAAGATCGCAAACATAACAGCAGTTATTGCCAATCTTCGCGTGTGTAGTTTGCCATTTAGGCGTGTGTAGTTTTGCATTTAGGCCTGTTGTGTCGTTAAACCCCTACAAAGATAATGAAAAAAGTATTATGTTGTAACGCAAACACATTATTATTATAGATAAAAAGCACAAAAGGTTTCTTTTTTAACATAAATTGTTGTACCTTTGCGCGCAAAATAAGGAAAAAAGCGTTGTTAATGAGAGAAAAGAGATTGGTTCCAGACTTTATTTTCGAGAGCAGTTGGGAGGTTTGTAACAAGATGGGTGGTATCTATACGGTGCTTTCCACTCGTGCCAAGACGCTTCAAGAGCAATTCCCCGACAAACTCCTGTTCATAGGCCCTGACCTCTGGCAGGACAAAGAGAATCCTCTCTTTCTGGAAGACAACAAAATGTGGCGTTCGTGGGTTAAGGTGGCTGCAGAAGCAGGCCTTCGTATCCGCACAGGCCGCTGGAACATCCCAGGCAAGCCTTGTGTCGTGCTTGTAGATTTCCAGCCTTATTTCGAGAAGAAGAACGAGCTTTATGGTGCCGCTTGGGAGGACTTCGGAGTGGATAGCCTGCATGCCTACGGCGACTACGACGAGGCAAGCATGTTCAGCTATGCCGCCGCCCTTGTGGTAGAGAGTTTCTATCGCTGCAACCTCGGCGCAAAGAAGAAGGCCGTCTATCAGGCTCACGAATGGATGACCTGTCTCGGAGCCCTCTACATCCGCAAGAATGTGCCGGAGATAGCAACCATTTTCACTACTCATGCCACAAGCATCGGCCGCAGTATTGCCGGCAACAACAAGCCGCTCTACGATTATCTTTGGGCCTACAACGGCACGCAAATGGCTGCCGAACTCAATATGGAGGCAAAGCATAGTGTGGAGCGACAGGCTGCTCATAATGTCGATTGCTTTACGACAGTCAGCGATGTGACGGGGCGCGAGTGTGCAGAACTGCTCGACAAGCAACCCGACATCGTCCTTCCTAATGGCTTCGAAGCAGACTTCGTGCCCAAAGGAGCAGCCTTCACAAAGCATCGTCGCGAGGCAAGAGCCAAGATACTGCAGGTGGCCAATGCCCTGACGGGCGCCGAGTTCACCGACGACACACTCATCGTAGCTACAAGCGGCCGCTATGAGTATCGCAACAAGGGCATCGACGTCTTCCTCGAAGCAGCCTATAGAAGTCTGTACGACAGCGATTTGCAGCGCCAAGTCCTCATGCTCATTCAGGTTCCGGCGTGGGTGGAAAGCCCTCGAACCGACCTGCAGGAGCGCCTCAAACTGGGATGGACATACAACGAGCCATTGCCCGACCCCGTTATCACCCACAACCTCTACGAACCTTGGAACGACCCCGTACTGGGTTTCCTGCGTTCTCATGGCATGAAGAATGACAAGCAAAGTCCCGTGAAGGTCATCTTCGTTCCCTGTTATCTTGATGGTAACGACGGCATTTTCCAGATGCCTTACTACGACCTCCTCATCGGCGATGACCTCGCAGCCTATCCCTCATACTATGAACCTTGGGGCTATACGCCGCTCGAGGCAGTCGCTTTCCATGTTCCCTGCATCACCACCTCCCTCAGCGGCTTTGGTGTCTGGGCGAGCACAAGCATTGGTCGCGACAGTAAGCTTGAAGATGGCGTGGAAGTCATCACCCGAAACGACTACAATGCTCAGGAAGTTGCCGAGCAGCTCAGTGCAACCATCGCCCGTTATTCCGCCTTCGACAGGAAAAGTGTCGATAAAGCGCGTCGCAATGCTGCCAGCCTCTCTGAGAAAGCACTCTGGAAGAACTTTATTACATACTACTATGATGCCTACGACTTCGCTCTGCGAAAGGCAAAAGAAAGAATAATCAAATAACCTATAATAATATGAAAATTAAAGCAAGTAACGCAAATCAGCCCAGCTGGAAGTCTGTCATTGTCAAAGGCAACATGCCTGCCGAACTCGGCAAACTCGTAGAACTCGCCCACAATATGTGGTGGGTGTGGAACTACGAGGCTCGCGACCTGTTCCGTGATCTCGACCCAGACCTCTATCGCAATGTAAAGCATAATCCCGTAGCTCTCTTGGAACGTCTGAGCTTCAGCCGTAAGGAAGAGATTGTAAAGGACAAGAAGCTGATGAAGCGCATCAGTGATGTCTATGCAATGTTCCGTAAGTATATGGATGTTGAGCCAGACCACAAGCGTCCCTCTGTAGCATATTTCTGCATGGAATACGGCATACATTCAGCTCTGAAGATTTATAGCGGCGGTCTGGGAATGTTGGCCGGCGACTATGTGAAGGAGGCATCCGACTCCAACGTCGATATGTGCGCCGTAGGCTTCCTTTATCGTTATGGCTACTTCACCCAGAGCTTGGCGATGGATGGGCAGCAGATTGCCAACTACGAAGCTCAGAACTTCGGCTCGCTTCCTATCGAACAGCAGATGAACGAGGACGGCACGCCGTTGGTCATTGATGTTCCTTATATGAACTATCATGTGCATGCATACGTTTGGCGCGTCAATGTAGGTCGTGTAAAGCTGTATTTGCTTGACACCGACAACGAGATGAACTCCGAGTTCGACAAGCCCATCACTCACGCCCTCTATGGCGGCGACTGGGAGAATCGCCTGAAGCAGGAGATACTGCTCGGCATCGGCGGCATGCTGCTGCTCAAGAAGCTTGGCATCAAGAAGGACGTCTATCATTGCAATGAGGGCCATGCTGCGCTCTGCAACTTGCAGCGTCTGTGCGACTACATCCGTGATGGCCTGACCTTCAACCAAGCACTTGAAATCGTTCGTGCCTCTTCCCTCTATACCGTACACACTCCCGTACCTGCCGGCCACGACTACTTCGCCGAGGACCTCTTCGGCAAGTACATGAGCGGATATCCTCAGATGCTTGGCATCAGTTGGGATGAATTCATCGGTATGGGCCGCACGAACCCTGACGACCACAGCGAGAAGTTCTGCATGAGCACATTCGCTTGCAACACTTGTCAGGAGGTAAACGGTGTGAGCTGGCTGCATGGCGAGGTCAGCAAGAAGATGTTCAACAACATCTGGTCTGGCTATTATCCGGAAGAGAGCCATGTCGGTTATGTCACCAACGGCGTTCACTTCCCCACATGGTGCGCAACAGAATGGCGTCAGGTCTATGCCAAGTATTTCGACGCAAAGCATCTCAGCGATCAGTCGAACGAGGAAATCTGGCACGGTATATACAATTGTCCCGATGAGGAAATATGGGCCACTCGTCAGGCTTTGAAGCAGAAACTCTTCAAGTATGTCAGCGAGCAGTACAAGGAAACCTGGCTGAAGAACCAAGGCGACCCGCAGCGAGTTGTCAAGCTCATTGAAAGCTTCAACCCCAATGCATTGGTTGTAGGTTTCTGCCGTCGCTTTGCTACTTACAAGCGTGCTCATCTGCTCTTCACAGACCTGGAGCGTCTCAGCAAGATAGTCAACAATCCCGAGCGTCCTGTCATCTTCCTCTTTGCCGGCAAGGCACATCCTGCCGACGGAGCTGGCCAGGGACTCATCAAGAAGATTTACGAGATAAGCCAGCGTCCCGAGTTCCAGGCAAAGATTATCTTCGTGGAGGATTACGACTTCCTGTTGGCTCGCCGCCTTGTCAGCGGAGTGGATATCTGGATGAACACACCTACTCGTCCCATGGAAGCCAGTGGAACATCTGGCGAGAAGGCCGAGATGAATGGTGTTGTCAACCTCAGCGTGAAGGATGGCTGGTGGCTTGAGGGCTATCGCGAAGGTGCAGGATGGGCTCTCACAGAACATCGTACCTATGAGAACCAAGAGTATCAAGACCGCCTTGATGCTGCAACCATCTACTCCCTCTTAGAGAACGAGATACTTCCTTTATATTATAATAAGAATAAGAAGGGAATTTCGGAAGGCTGGATTAAGGTCATCAAGAATTCTATCGCCCAGATTGCTCCGCATTACACCATGAAGCGTCAGCTCGACGACTACTACAGCCGCTTCTACAATAAGCTTCGCGACCGTTCGCAGCGGTTGCAGGCCAATGGCTGCCAGCTCGCCAAGGAGATAGCTCTCTGGAAGGAAGCTGTTGCCGAGCGTTGGGATGCTGTCAAAGTCGTTAGCATCAATAGGTGCGACGATGTGATGACAGGCAATATTGAGGCAGGCAAGAAGTACAACATCGAGGTTGTTGTTGACGAGGCCGGCTTGGACAATGCTATTGGAGTGGAAGCTGTGACGCTCGTTACAGATAAGGAGGGTGAAGACCATGTCTATCAGGTTGTGCCCTTCGAGCTGAAAGGTCGCGACGGCAACAAATACACCTTCGCTGCTTCCCACAGCATAGACAATGCGGGCAGCTTCAAGGTTTGCTACCGCATCTATCCTAAGAACGAGAACCTGCCGCACCGTCAGGACTTCTGTTATGTGAAGTGGTTCGCATAAAGACATCACATTATTCGGACCTTTTACGCATCGGCGTGCCAATCATGATGGGCCAAATGAGCACCATCGTGATGGGGCTCGCCGATACGTTTATGGTGGGGCATTATGGAACGAAAGAGCTTGCCGCCGCTGGCTTCGTGAACAACATCCTGGCTCTGCTCGTTGTAGGCGGCATGGGCTTTTCCTATGGACTTACACCTATTGTGGGTTCCTTGCTGGGACAGGGTAGGGTGCATGCCATTGCCGGTAAACTCAAGAACGGACTCTTTGCATGTTCGGGAGTGGGACTGCTGATGATGCTGCTTGCAGGACTGCTTTTCGCAATACTCCCTTGGCTGGGCTTGCCCCGAGAACTCATGCCATTAGTCCGACCTTATCTGCTGACGTTGTTGCTGAGCATGTTGCCCTTGATGGTCTTCAATGCCTATAAGCAGTTCAGCGACGGCATTCAGGACACCGCGATGCCAATGTGGATAATCCTCGTTGCCAACATCCTCAATATCTTTGGCAACTGGCTCCTCATCTTCGGCCATTGTGGCTTGCCGGAGATGGGCTTGTTTGGAGCAGGACTTGCCACCTTGTTGAGCCGATTGATGCAGTTGATTCTGATGGCATGTGTGTTCCATCTTACCAAACGTTACGACCTTTATCGCCGAGATCTTCCTAAGAGCAGAATAAGCAAGGCAAACCAGATAGAGTTGCATCGCATGGGTTGGCCTGTGGCTTTGCAGCTTGGAATGGAAACTGCCTCGTTCAGCTTCAGTGCCATCTATGTCGGTTGGCTTGGGGCGACGGCTTTGGCAGCACATCAGATTATGATAACCATCAGCCAACTCTTCTTCATGCTCTATTATGGGTTGTCGGCTGCAGTGGCGGTTCAGGTAAGTTATTATCGAGGTTCAGGCGAGATGGAAGAGACGCGAGAGGTGGCTGCGGCAGGTCTTCGCTTGTGCTGGCTCATAGCGCTCATCGAGGGTATTCCCTTGCTGCTGCTGCGCAACAAGGTGGGCTTGCTCTTTACGAACACGACAGAGGTTGTAGCTCTCGTGGCAATGATTGCTGTACCTTTCTTGCTCTTCCAGTTTGGCGATGCCATGCAAAGCACGTATGCCAATGCCCTTCGAGGCATAGCCCGTGTGAAAGCAATGATATGGATAGCCTTCGTGGCATACATCGTTATCTCGTTGCCGCTTGGCTACATCTTCGGCTTTATCTGCAGTTGGGGCCTTGTAGGCGTCTGGATGGCGTTTCCTTTTGGCTTGACAACGGCAGGATTACTTTATTATAGAGAGTTTAGAAATGGAAGTAAAACCTATAGCACACATTGAGACGGATTTCCCCACCAAGTTCGGCGTGCCTCGTCAAAGCGGCCTTGTCAAGGGGTTGAAGGGCAGGATTGTCTTCGAGAAGGCGTATCGCGACCCTGAGGCTTTGCGAGGTCTTGAGGGCTTCAGCCACATCTGGCTTCTTTGGGACTTCAGCGAGGTTCGGCGTGATAGCGAGGGCTGGCGGCCTACTGTCCGTCCTCCTCGGCTTGGCGGCAATCGCAGAATGGGAGTCTTTGCCACGCGAAGTCCGTTCAGACCTAACAATATAGGCCTCTCCTCTGTGCGCATTATTGGCATTGACCTGCACACTCCGGAAGGTCCTGTAATAGAGGTTGAAGGCGCAGACCTTATGGATGGAACGCCTATCTTCGACATCAAACCCTACTTGCCCTTTACCGACAGTCATCCGGATGCCCTTGCCGGTTTTACAGACTCTCCTGCTCCCTTTCGAGGGAGAACGGTCCATTTCAGTGAAGAACTCTTGTCTGCCTTTGATGAGGAACATGTCGAGGCGCTTCGGGAGGTGCTTCTTTCCGACCCGCGGCCCCATTATCATGACGATGCGGAGCGTATCTATGCAATGGAGTTTGCTGGTAAGGAGGTGAAGTTCCGTGTGGATGAAGACAGTATTGAAGTATGGATAGGAAACAATAGAACAGCGTAGTATGAAAACAGAAGAAAAGAGAATCCAGTGTCTTAACTGCGGAAACACATTCAAGGGGCAGTTCTGTCCTCATTGCGGACAGAAGGCCAATACCAAACGCTTGCAGTTTGTCGAGTTGTTCAAGAACGTTGTCAGTCCCTTTGTCGGCGGTGACAGTAAGGTCGTGAACACTTGCCGCGACCTCTTCGTCCGTCCGGGCATCATGGTTCGAAACTATCTGATGGGCAAACGCGCCAGGTATTACAATCCCTTGCAGATGTTTGTTTATGTCATCACGACGTATGCCATCGTTTCCTATGTTTTGGGCGTCAGTACATCTATCTTCGACGAAATGGCAGAATTAGACTTGGGTTCGCTGGATGAATTTAAGGATTCTGCATCCATAGGCTTTTTGATAAGATATGTCAATGCGCTTCATGACAATAAATTATACGGAACATTTTTCTTCGCATTCCTGTCCGTCTTCCCTTATCATGTGTTTTTCCGCACAAAGGTTCAGCGCCCGGATGGAGCGATGCTCCCTTTGAATTATACCGAGCAATTCTACACCCAGATGTTCCATTCCTGTCTGCAAATGATGATATCCATCATTCTTCTTCCCGTTTGTCTGATAGAGGGGGCAGAGGGAATCTTGTCATACATCTATCAGATTGCGGCTTTGGTGTATGTTGTGATAATATATAAGCAGCTTTTAGGCATTGGCTGGATGAAGAGCACCTTGCTCAACATCCTGGCTATCATGCTGACTGTGGTGCTTTTATTTGTGCTGGTTGTTGTGGTGTTAGTAGCCGCGATGTTAATAGAAGAAGCTATGAAATGAAGACACATCCAGTGGTCGTTGCAAAATCCATGCGTGAACTTTCCCAAATCCACGTGTGAACTTTGCCAAATCCACATGTGAACTTTGCCAACATCACGCGTGAACTTTTTCCGCTTAATTGTTGAGGTCGGTCAGAGGAGCTGCTTCCGGTGCTGAACCCCACGTTTTGTTTGGCTTAGAGTCCATTGTGAACTCCAGTACTCCGCCTGCCATGAGTTGCTCGTGAGTAAACCAGGGTTTGTCGAGGACCTTGCCATTGAGGCGTGCGCTCTGGATGAACTTGTTCTCCTGCGAAAGGTTCTTTGCCTTCACGGTAAACGTTTTGCCGTTAGGCAGGTTGAGTGTCGCCTTTTCGAAGAACGGGCTGCCGATGGCATAAGTCGTAGTGCCTGGTGTAACGGGGAAGAATCCCACCATCGAGAACACCACGAAGGCCGACATTCCGCCGCCGTCCTCGTCGCCAGGCATACCCAAATAGCTGTCGATGAAGTAAGTGTCGATGAGGCTGTGGAGATACTTCTGGGTCTTCCATGGAGAGCCCACATAGTCGTAGAGATACGGGATGTGGAAGCTGGGTTCGTTGCCCATCTGGAACATGCCCATGAGTCCTGTGGCATCGGGGAGCACATTGTAGAAGCGGAACTTGGCTATGCCGACGCCCATGTGGAAGAGTTCGTCCAGCTTGGCCTCCGCTTTCTCGCGTCCGCCCATCAGCGCAAACAGGCCTTTCAGGTCGTGCTTCACGTCCCAATTGAAGATGTAGGCATTGTTCTCGGTGAAGTAAGCGCGTCCGTCGTGCATAGGGTTGAATGGCTCCACCCACTCGCCGTTGGCGTCCTTGGGCCACATCATTCCCCGTTCTGTGCGGAAGACATTCCGGTAATATGTGGCACGCTTACGGAAGAGTTGTTCGTCGGCTGTCTTGCCCAGCATCTGCGCTATCTTGGCGATGCACCAGTCGGAATAACTGTTGACGGTAGTGAGGGAGACCGCCTGACGCCTTTCCCAATTGGTATCGACCTCTGGAATGGTTTCTGTTTCTCCAGGCCGGAGGGCAGGGAAGTAGCCGTGTTCTGTGTAGAAGGAGTCAAGGGGAGTGGCAGGTCCGCTGTACCAGGGGAGCAGACTTCGCTCGAGCGAGTTGCGGCGGAAGCCTTCGTAGGCCGTCGCCATATCGAATCGCAAGCCTTTCAGCCAGGCGTCCCACATCCAGACGGCCACAAAGTTGCCAGTCATTCCGGCCCATTCTCCCGAGGTCAGAGCAAAGCGAGGCATCACGCCGCTTTCCTTGAACATCTCGATGAAGGAGTTTATCTTCTGCACCTCCATCTTGGGATTGAGGATGGTGTGCAAGGGCTCGAGAGCGATATGAGTGTCCCAAACCCAGTTGTCCACATAGAAAGGTTCGTCGCTTTCATGCACCTTGCGGTCCCAGGCGCTGAAGAATCTGCCGTATTCATTGATGTCCACCATGCGCTCGGAACAGCGATAGAGGGCTGTATAGAACGTGCGTTTGTGGGCTTCTGTCCCGCCGCTTACCTCTATTTGGGCGAGTCGCTTCTCCCATGTCTTCAGGGCATCTGCCTTCACGTGGTCAAAGTCGAAGGCGGGAATCTCTCGCAGCATGTTGTCGCGAGCCTGCTCTTTGCTGATGTAGGAAATGCCGTAGCGCATCTGCACGACCGGCTTGTTGTCGGCGGTGAGCATCATGTGTTTGGTGTCTTCGCCCGGATAATGAATGTCGTGCATGTCGCAGTCGAACTCGGCATAAAGGTAGGCCGTCATGTTCTCCTTGCATTCGAAGGGGCCGAACTCTGCGGTTCCCGTTACGACGCGACTGCCTTCGTGGGTGTAGAAGCCGATAGGCGTACGGCTGCGGAACCGCATAGGATGCTGGCCTTCGCCGTCGAAAGTCATCCGGATGATGCCGCTCTTCTTCGAGGGAGCAAACTCGAATGTGACGCCGTCAAGCTGGGCGCTGTAGTAGTAGGGACGCGTCTCCTCGTTGCTTATCACGCCTGGCGACGACCAGACGCTTTCCGGATCGGATGTGCAGAAAGGCATGAAGCCGAAGACCCAGTGGCGTCGGTGGTTGGGCATCTGCAGGGCGAAGTCGTCGATCCAATCGTCGAGCATACTGCTTCTGAGTGGCACGAAGCGCAGCATCTCGTTCGGCAGATGCATGGTCTGGCGGGTTGTTTCGAGCAGGACGCTGACGCCGCCTATCGTCGGGTCGGCATAATCGGCCAGCGACTTCTTGTTGTCCTTGCCCTGAAGGGACAGGGAGCAAAGCGCAAGGAGCAGGAAAAGGGAAGTAAGGAGCAGGTGGGAGAGTGCTTTTCTCATAGCGTTAAGGTTTCTTTGTTATAGTTGTTATGAAGTAGTTCAGGATGCGTTTTGCCTGATCGGGCGTGACGGACAGATAGTAGTGGCTGCCGTCGGCTTGAGGCTTGAAGAGTGTTGAACCTTCGTTGGTAACGGTGATTTGTCCGGGAGCAGACAGCGTGAAGAAGTCCTGCGGGTTGATGGCGAAGAGGACAGCCGTGAGGTCCCAGGTCGGACGGTCTTCTATCTTTGGCAAGTAGGCCTTGTAGGAGTCCACGATAGGATGGTGAGCCGTCCAGCCGAAGTCGTTTTCGATGCTGCGGGCAGGGTACTTGATGTGCTCCCCAAGCTCGAAGGGAGAGGTGACGATGGGCGTCGGCCATTCGCGAAAGACTTTCTGGCATGCTGGAATGTCGTTGACCACATTGTACTCGTGGTATCGGGGATTGCCGATGTGTCCTGCCATCGTGACCAGCCGCTCCACTTTCCTCTTTACGAGTTCGCGACCGGAAAGCGGCGAGTATTCGTCGGCTTCCGTGTCGAGGAGCAGGGCAAGATTGGTGCTGAACCCCACCGAGACGATGGTCACGGAATGGTCTTTCGCCTTTGCCAGCAACTTGCGATAAAGCTTTGGGGCAGGAAGCAGAGTGCTGTAGTCCTTGATGGAGCGCTTGTAGAGCGGCTTGCCCTGCGCGTCGGTCTCTTCGCAGACGGTCTGCGTATAGTTGTTGCCCGCCACAATGCTCTTGTCTGCTCTGCCCGTCACGCCAATAGGGATGCGCCGTTTGCCGTACCAAGTGTTCAGCAGGTCGATGTATTGAGGCGGGAATTGCCCTTCCTTGTTCAGCATGACGGCCATTAGTTTTATTTGCTTTTGCAGGTCATACTTGTAGAGCATGTCGATGGCGAGCGCATCGTCCACATCGTTTCCCATGTCTGTCTCGTAGATGATGTTGAGCCTGCGGGCTTGCATCCCAAGCGCAAGCCAAAGCCCAAGGAGAAGGAAGAATGTTCTTTTCATGGTGTGATAGTTTGTCTGCGATTGCAAATTTACCATTATTTATCGAATTATGAGCAAGAGCGATGAAAATAAAGAGTAAAAAGTTGGGAAACAATATATCAATAGGTATAAAGGAGGACTTTTGTGGATGCGCACGGCGTCCCGACTCCCCTCCCATCCTCTCGGCAAGGGAGGTCGGCGCCGATACTCCCCTCCCATCTAAGGGGAGGGGCAGGGGTGGGGTGTGTTCGACAGATGTGACGATGCCTCCCGGCAAAGGCAGCCACATGCACCAAGGCAAAGGCGGCAGCCGCTCATGTGGAGTGACTGCCGCCCTTTTCGTTTATGCCTTCCTTCTCTCTTTCAGAAGGGTTGGCGGTGGCTCTTATTTTACGATAACCTTCTTGCCGTTTTTGATGTAGATGCCGGACTTGTTGGGAAGTGCATCGTATTTGCGGCCGCTCAGGTCATAGACTGCACCGCCCGCTGGTTCTGCGTCCACAGTCTCGATGCCGTCTATCAGGTCGTTCTCGCTGCTGCCAGTGTAAACCACCTTGTGATCTGTGTCCCCCCCGAAGCTGAAGAGTGCTTCAAAAGCATCTGCGGTGTAGCGGTCTCTATGGACGAGTTCCATGTTACCTTCCTCCAGGACATGAACGTTTGTTTCTTCACGCTGCGCATATGAGCCTGCGAAACGTCTTGAGCTGTTGCCTCCAAGCGAGATACCCAAATATACGTTTTGCCTGCTACCTTCGAGTTTGACGAATCCAAAGTTAGGGTTGACAATATCGGTTCCGCTCGTATTCCTTATTATATAGGGTACATTGGCTTTCATCTCTAAGACGTTTGTGGTGAAGTCCAGGATTTCGACTTTGCCTTGTTGCCTGTTCAGCGAGCTATTACATTCCCTTATTTCGCAATTCTGCAGTACGCTGCCAATCCGCTTTACATTGAACGGCAGGCAGATAGTGCGCCAAGTGCCATTGCCCTTAATGGTGAGGTTTTTGATGGTAACGATGCCTTCCTTGCCATAGTTAGAGAAGATATATGAATCGTTGTCCGAGTGGGCATCAAATGTAATCTCTTCGGGAGCCTCGGGCAGGATGATGAAAGACATTGCTGCTGTGCCATCGGCATTGTAGAGGCAGTTGTTTGCATAATAGCCACCTTGGGGAGTTTGGAGTATGCAATTATTGTACGCTAAGTTGCTGAAGCCGAACAGGGAGATTCCTTCACAATTGGCTTCCACCCTGCTGCCCGTGACACTGAGTGTTCCCAAAAGGGATGTGCTGGAACTGTACACCATGCCCGCCGTCTTGCCTTTCAGCTTAAGCTTCGTGTTATTGACTTGGACAGTCGAGCCGTTACTCGATATGGCACTTCTTCTTATAATGTGTGCGGCACAGTCGTTGTAAGAAGTAAGGCTGAGTGTGCCAGGCCCTTGGAAGATAAGAATCTCTGGAGTCACAGTGAGAGGGCAATCGCTACTCCATATAGCGCAGTCGCCGATGGTGTGTATCTTCATCTTTACTATGTTGGCGACGATGCTTCCTGTCCCTCTGATATTGCGCAGATAGAGCCTGCGCGAGAACTCATCGAAGCAGACGCCATCTGCCGAGGTGTAGCTTTGCGGCTTGTTGCCGCTTATCGTCAGGGTATAGTCAGGCGTGGGGTAGATGGTAATGTCCTCTGTCACGGGAATTGTGGTTGGCCCGTAGTCATCGCAATAGACGAGTTCCTTGGTCGAGGGGTTGAAGGTGATGTCCTGGTCGCTGCCCTGGATTACGCCGTACACACCGCTCGTGTTCCACGAACCAGACAAAGGAGTCGTTCCGCTTTTGATTGAAACGGTGGCATTACTGATGGTGCCGGTGCCGGTGTCCGAAGTGTTTATTATGCCGCCATCCTGAGCCTGGCCATCGATGTAAAGTGTGACATTCTTGATGGTGGGAGTACCTGCTTTGACAAACCACTTTGGACTGCCTTTCAGGGTGAGCTTCCTCGTCGAAGTGCTGCCCTTTGTGACGGTCAGGTTTGTTTGAGAGTATATAAAAGTAGAGCCTGACGGAGCAGTGATTTCGTTTTCTCCCTCAACCGCTATCGTCAGCGGATAGTAATGGGCGTTTATTAAGGTGCCCTTGGTGTCGTAGCTGCTTGGGGCGGCCTTCAGGTTGTTCATGGTGAGCGTCTGAGTATTGGGGTCGTACTTCAGCGTGCCTGTTGCGTTGGAGCCGAGCAGGCTGGTGAGGTTGTCCTTGTTATTCTCGTTCACCTGTGTGCCGTTCACATAGAGGTTGTACTTCTGCCAGCCTGTGATGACGACCTGTTGAATCCACGGTGTTGTGCCTGCCACGATGGTTGTATCGTTGGCGGTCAGGCCTGAAGGGGAAGTATTGCATTCATTGAGATACACGCTATATGCAAGGACAGCCTTTTCTTTGAATAAGACCCCGTATGCCGTTTCGGGAATCCCTGAGAATGGAGACAGCGTAACCGTCTTACCGCCCGATGGAGCGAAGGTGATTCTGCCTCCGTAAACGGCATAATCTGCACCCATGAGAGTTACATTATCTTCTATACTTATATTAGAACGATATTTCCTGCCAGTATAGATGCCGGAATAATAACCTGAGAGGCCGATGTTACGAATCGTCGTTACTTCCGAATAAGAAGCTGTACAGGTTTGCTGCAAACCATACTTCGTTCCGCTGACCGACTTGCCTCCACCATCGATGGTGATGCCGAGTTTCTCCACTGTGATGCCAGCCGGATAGGTGTAGCTGGTGCCGGTGACATTGGCATTCAGAGTGAACTTCTTCTGAGAGGCATTCCATCTGCTGTCGCTCGTGAGGATAGCCTCACCGTTCAGGCGCACGCCGGTATATTCGCTGTCGCGAATAATTACAGCCTTCTTGACTTTCTCTTTCTTTGTTTCGCTTGTATATGTTATGTAATCGTATGAAATGTTATAACTGCCAGGGTCTAAACAGCCATATGTAAAGTCTCCTCCAAGGTGGCAGTCCTCATAGTATGGAATGGAATCCTCTACTTTTCCCCCCGTAGCGATGTTGGAGTGCAACGTACCTTTATCGCCCTCCATTGTGACGTGTGAGTTAACGAAATGGACAGCTCCATTCTTGTGCGAGATGCAGTAATCACCAACCGACCACAGCAGCAAGTCGGGGAAATTTTTGATATAAAGAGTGGCAGGATCTTTGTTACCATCTACGTCGCTGTAGATGGCTTCCTCATCCCACAAAGACCACAATCTTACATGTGTGCTGGCTGAGCCATCCAGGTTGGTTGGCACATCGTACTTAATGACCTTATCCTTGGAAGTCAGTTCGCACTCGCCTTTGAAGACGATGTCCAGCTGATCCTCGGACTTGTTGTAGATGACAATCTTGTCGCCCGTCTCATTAATCTTCACATTGTTTAATTTGAGCGTCCCTGTGTTGTAAACATACGAGATGGTTCCGGTTGCGTTGGAGTTGAAGTAACTTGCTTGATAACTCCAAGAATTTGATGTGGAGACTTCCTTGCCCAGGATGTAAAGCCCGGAGTCTGCCCATGCGCTGCCTATAGCGAGGCACATAAGCATAAGAAATGAGTAGAATTTTTTCATAACCGTATAATTTTAGTGGTTAAACATATATTTTCGCTTCAAATTTACAAATTATTTAACAATTCCCCCCCCATGCGTGTTAAAAAAGCTTAAAGAAACGCTCGCGCGTAATATTAAGGTATATAGCAGAGCTTGTCTAACACCTTTTGCAAGCATTATTGGGCCAAAAATGGGAGAGGAGTAGGGTGGCAACATCAAGACTCCCCTCCCATCCTCCTGGCAAGGAAAGTTGGCATCAATACTCCCCTCCCATCTAAGGGGAGGGGGAGGGGTGGGGTATGTAGGAAAGAGGGGTTGACAAAGCCTCCATCCTAATTCCTATTTCTTCATGCTTCCTTTTTCATTTTTCATTCTTTCACCCCACCCCTCGCTTCGCTCTTCCCCTCCCCTTCAAGGAATGGGAGGGGAGTTTGGACGCAGCCCTTAAGGGCGAACGAGCGGGCTTTAGAGGAGCCACTAAATGTGGCTCCGTCCCCGAGAGAGGGGAGAGCAGTGCTCTGCTCGACGGAGGCAAGTGGCCGAAGGCCGAGGTGGGGTATTTAGAGCCCCTGTGGGGCATTGCAAAACGCCGCGTGCGGGGATGACCAACGCCGCACGCGGGGATTGCCATCGCCGCACGCGGAATTTGCCATCGCCGCACGCGGCGTTTTGAGGCCTACCTAAGATGCTAATAATTAACTGCTTTTTGGGGGGGATAGATGAGTAGACAGTAGTTAAGTAGTTAAGCCGAATGCTTTGGAAGCAGAAAGCAGGCGAATGAGGTATTGGCTTTGCCGCTAGAGAGTAATGTCAGTTTGCATTTTAAGCCTGTAGGGCTTTCTTTCATTGGTGTCCGGGGAAATTCGGCCTGTAAGGCCGTTAAGATGTCAGCCCAGGGCATTCGCCCTGGGTTTATGGTGCAACGGTAGAATTCGCCCTAAAGGGGCAAAAGATTTGTGTTTTAGTGCTTTTGCTCTTACAGAGCGTCATTTGCCGCGGCATTTCAATACCCAGGGCGGATGCCCTGGGCTGACATCTTTCTGCCCCTTTGGGGCGTCCCAAGCCCCTGCCACTTACATCTTGCTCTAAATGCCGATGGTTGGGAGGGTGCAAGAGATGATGAAATATTTTTACCGGACACCAATGATCTTTTTTTTGCTTTTCAATGTTCGTTTTTCACATATTATTCTTAACTTTGCAGCAGAAACCTTTAAGAATACAACTATGAAAAGACAAGTCCTCTTATTTGTTGCGCTTGTGGCAATGGCGGCAAGTGCACAGGAGATTGCCACTTGGGAAGGCTTCCGCAAAGGAGCAGCGTCTTTCACTTTCGACCAAGGTGCACCGTGTCACATTTCGGATGTGGGGCCGATGTTCGAGGAATACGGCTACAGGGCGACTTTCTATTTGGTGTGTAACTGGAATCCCGACTGGAAAGGTTTCCAAAGTCTGGCTGACAATGGTCATGAAATCGGCAGCAACAGTAATTCCCACGGTCAGTACATGGAAGGCGAGGAGGCTTCCTCGAAGTCTTATCTCAATGGTAAAATCACACAGGAATATGGTGTTCTCACGGCTGCCTATCCCAACGGCAATGCTTCTCGCGACCTGACGGCCATGCAGCAGAACTACATAGCAGGGCGCCTTGTGATGGGCGATGTGATGGGCAAAGACGGACCAGACAACTGGTACAAACTGCCTGCCATCATGACGGGTTCGAGCGGACTAGTCGTAGGCACGCAGGATTTTACTTCAAAGATGCAGGAAGCCATCAATAAGGGCGGCTGGGTTGTCTTCCTTACACACGGCCTTTCAGGCAAGAATAACGGCAATGCCACCTATTCGCCGACTGACCCTGGTGCGCTCGGGGGTGCCTTGAAATGGGCCAGTTATCACGATGATATTTGGATAGCGCCTTTGCGCAGCGTGGTGATGTACATCAGGGAGCGCAATGCCTCCGCTTTCAAAGAGGTGGGCAGCACTTCCGATACCAGAACTTACACGCTTACCCATGACATAGCGAACGAGGTGTGCCAGTTCAACTATCCGCTTTCCCTGCGCGTGCCCATGCCTGACGGCTGGACCGTCGTAACAGTGGCGCAAGACAACAAGATTCTGGAGTCGGAAATCAAGGACGACGGGAACATCTATTTCAAGGCCATCCCTAACAGAGGCGACATCCAGCTGTTCGCCTCGGCTGTCGTACGCTTCCCTCCGTCGGACGTTGAAGTGTCGGATGTTACACCGACAGGGGCCAAGCTGGAATGGACAGAGCATGGTGAGACCACTGCCTGGCAAGTCTCAGTAAACGGCAGCATCGTAAATGTCCGCTCCAATCCCTGCTATCTGTCCCTCAAGCAAAACACTGACTACAAGGTTCAGGTGCGCTCTGTTTATGATGCCGAAACGAATGATTACAGCGACTGGAGCGAACCTTGCCACTTCACCACGCCCATCGCCAATCCCGTACCTGCTGATGTTGCCGTCACTACGACTCCCATCTCTGCCACCATCACTTGGAAAGGCACAAGCGACAGCTACAAGGTGCGCTACAGGAAGGCGTTGTCCTCTCCCTTCTTTGATGATTTCGAGAATGGCCTTGATGCACAAGGCTGGACAAGTATTCGCCAGGGCGACGGTAACGAGAATACTGTTTGGCAACAGCACGACGGCTCTACCATCTCTGGCGGAAGCAACTATAGCGGCGACTGTGTGGCAATGTCGAGAAGCTGGAATAACCAAGTGGCGTATGATGTGGACAACTGGCTGATTACACCTAAAGTCAGACTGGATGGTACGCTGAAGTATTGGGTAAGGGACAGCGGAGATTACCACGACCATTATGACGTCTATGTATCGACGACAGGCAAAGACATTTCAGACTTCCAGCTGCTTTACGCACCCGGCAGTGCTTCAGAGACTTGGACGCAAGTCACAGTTGATTTAAACACCTTTGGAGGGCAAATGGGTTACATTGCTTTCCGCCATAAGGATTTCGACAATGAATACCTGATGATTGACGATGTCAGCATCGACTATACTGCTGCAGGCGATTCTTGGCTTGTCACAGAAACCACAAAAAAGAAGGTGACGCTCGCAGACCTCGAGCCAAACACGACGTATGAATACGAAGTGATAGGCGTCGTGGCAGAGCAGGACGAAGCTTCTGCAGGCATCGGTACCTTCACCACGTTGGTAAGCAATCCTGCGCCGACAGACATTGCGGTAAACGCAGTAGGAGGAGGTGTCGCCATTTATTGGACAGGCTATGCAGACCAGTACAAGGTGGAGTATAGAACCCCCGGAGCAAACGGCAGGTTCAGCGATGACTTCGAGAATGGCCTCGACAAATGGACTATCTATACAAACGGCGAAGCCCCGGCAGGGGAGGAAGGTTGGAGTGTCGAAACAAATAATGCTCACGGCGGTTCGTATCAGGCATGTTCGAAGAGCTGGATGGTAGGAGGAAGCGGAACCGCCTTCGATGCAGACAACTGGCTCATTACACCCAGACTCAACTTGCAAGGCGGCACGCTGAAGTTCTGGGAAAAGGCTTCCGACCCAAATTATCCCGACCAATTCTCGGTGCTTGTGTCTTTGAAAAGTAATGCTGTAGAAGACTTCACGAAGGTAGCCCGTAGCAAGAAAGCAGCAAGCGGCACCTGGACAGAAGTCAGTATCGACATGAACTCCGTCATAAGCAGCAGCTTCGGAAGCTGGGACATTGGAGGCATGGATGGAGTTGGCTACATTGCCATTCGTCACAAGGACAAAGACAAGTGCCACCTCCACATCGACGACTTCAGCTTCGAAGGCAATACGATTGTAGAAGGGCCATGGAGGTCCAGAACCACAGATGACACACAGATATTACTTAATGGCTTGATGATGTTTACGACATACGAGTGCCGCATAACAGCTATCAAGAATGGCAGTGAAGCAACGACCGACATCTTTACCTTCAAGACAGGAATCTATAGCTCAAACATCGAGTTGGATGACTGTCAGGACAACAACGCCACCATCGAATCAAAGAATGGCACTATTGCAAACGTGACCATCAAGAACCGTACGCTCAAGAAGGATGGCACTTGGCAAAGCATCTGCCTGCCCTTCGACGTAAATGTGGAAGCCAGCATACTCAGAGGAGCCGACGTAAGGACATTGGAGTCTGTAACAGTCAAAGGAAATGTCGGTATCTTGAATTGCCTTACTCCTGTGACAGAAATGAAGGCCGGCACACCATATATAATAAGGTGGGAAAGCGGCACCGACATCGTCAATCCTGTCTTCGAGAGTGTCGTAATCAAAAATGGAGGAGAAAGTTCCCAAACGGAGTTCGCATCGTACCTTTCAACGGCGTACAAGCACATCCTCGCAGACCAAACCTATACTGATTGCTATCACATGACGCCAGGCTGTCCGTTGCTTATGCCTGTCGTAGCCAACACAGAGATATTTGCCTTCGACGGCATCTTCTTGGTTAATAGCACATCCTTCCCTCAGGTAAATGAGTTCGTTGTATATACAGGCGAAGAGGACGACTTCATAACGGGCGTTTCTCCCCTTAAGGAGACGGAAGAGGGACCTTATTACAATGTGCTGGGGCAACGCCTCAACAAACCTCAAAAAGGCATCTACATCAGGCGAGGCAAGAAAGTCCTTGTGAAATAGAAAAGGATACTAAAAAAGAAGAGGTGACATAATACACTCTAAAGCCTTTAACCACGAATTGCACGAATTCCACGAATTTACATCAGCTGACAATCAGCAGTTGAAGAGTTCGTGTAATTCGTGCAATTCGTGGTTAAAAACATAAAAGAGAGCATGTCCGTTTATTTTGACACAGCCTCTTTGCTCCGTCCTGCCATTAGTGTATGAAGAGCATCTCGCGGTACTTGGGCAGGGGCCAGAGCTCGTCGTCGACAATGAGTTCGAGGTGGTCCACATGATAGCGTATCTGCTCGATGAGGGGCGCCACCGTGTCGTGATAGGCGATGGCGCGTTCGCGTCCGTCCTTTATGCGGTTGGCCACGCGGCGTGCCTCGATGAGGCGCTCCACATTCTCGATGATGAAGGCGTTGTGCTCGCCCATCTGCCTGATGAGGCTCAGGTTGGTGCTGTTCAGGCGGTCGGCTGTCTCGGCAGGGAAGATGTCCTTCATCTTGTGCACATTATCGATGAGTTGTGTCTGATAGCGTGTTGCCACGGGTATGATGTGGTTCATGCAGATGTCGCCGAAGATGCGTGCCTCGATTTGTACCTTCTTGATGTAGGTGTCGAGTTTTATCTCGTTGCGAGCCTCCAGCTCTGCCTTCGTCAGGACATTCATCTTCGAGAACATCTCGACGGTTTCGGGCTTGAGGTATTGGTCGAGGATGATGGGGGCGCTGGTCTCCACGTCGAGTCCGCGGCGTGCAGCCTCTTGCTTCCAGGCGTCGCTGTAGCCGTTGCCGTCGAAGCGGATGGGCTTGCAGGTCTTGATGTCCTCGCGAACGATGCGGAGGATGGCTTTCGTGGGTTCCAAGCCCTCGGCGATGAGGGCATCGACGCGTGTCTTGAAGTTCGTGAGAGCCTCTGCCATCGCCGTGTTGAGCACAATCATGGCTGCCGCGCAGTTCTGCTGGCTGCCGACGGCTCGGAACTCGAATCTGTTGCCCGTGAAGGCAAAGGGCGATGTGCGGTTGCGGTCGGTGTTGTCCTGCGTCAGTTCGGGAATCTGCGGGATGTCGAGGCTGAGAGTCTGCTTGCCGGAGAGGCTGATGAGCTCGTCGTCTGTGCTCGTCTCGAGGTGTTCGAGCAGGTTGCTGATTTCCTTTCCGAGGAAGCTCGACACGATGGCTGGCGGCGCTTCGGCGGCTCCCAGTCGGTGCACATTGGTTGCGCTGATGATGGAGGCTTTGAGAAGGCCGTTGTGACGATAGACGGCCATCAGCGACTCGACGATGAAAGTGACGAAGCGCAGGTTGTCGAGCGGCGTCTTCCCCGGGCCGTGCAGCAGGATGCCGGTATCGGTGGAGAGGCTCCAGTTGTTGTGCTTGCCGCTGCCGTTGATGCCGGCAAAGGGTTTCTCGTGCAGGAGGCAGCGGAAGCCATGCTTGCGGGCCACCTTCTTCATCAGGCTCATGATGAGCATGTTGTGGTCCACGGCGAGGTTTGTCTCCTCGAAGATGGGCGCCAGCTCGAACTGGTTCGGAGCCACCTCATTGTGCCGCGTCTTGCACGGGATGCCCAGCTCCAGCGCCTTTATCTCGAGGTCCTTCATAAAGGCAGCCACGCGCATCGGTATGGAGCCGAAGTAGTGGTCGTCCATCTGCTGGTTCTTCGCGCTGTCGTGTCCGAGAAGGGTGCGGCCCGTCATCAGCAGGTCGGGCCGAGCGGCATAGAGACCTTCGTCGACGAGAAAGTACTCCTGCTCCCAGCCGAGGTTGCTGACGACCTTCTTGACGTCGGGATAGAAGTAGCGGGCAACGGCGGTGGCAGCTTTGTCAACAGCCTTGAGCGACTTCTTGAGCGGTGCCTTGTAGTCGAGGGCCTCGCCTGTGTAGGAGATGAAGATGGTGGGAATCATCAGGGTGTCGCCAAAGACGAAGACGGGGCTCGTGGGGTCCCAGGCACTATAGCCTCGGGCCTCGAAGGTGCTTCTTATTCCTCCGGAGGGGAACGAACTGGCATCGGGCTCTTGCTGAACGAGCTGCTTGCCCGTGAACTCCTCTATCATGCCGCCTTTGCCGTCGTGCTCCACAAAGCCGTCGTGCTTCTCGGCGGTGCCTTCGGTCAGTGGCTGGAACCAATGCGTGCAATGGGTCGCGCCAAGCTCCATCGCCCACTTCTTCATGCCCGCAGCCACAGCATCGGCTGTCGCCATGTCGAGCGCTGCCCCGCCATCGATGACGTCGCACATCTTCTTATAGATATCCGAGGGCAGGTAATGCTGCATCTTCCTGCGGTTGAAGACATACTTGGCAAAGAACTCGCTGGGACGCTCTTTGCGGTTGGGCACTTCGACGGGCCTTTTCTTGAACGCCTCGCCTACAATCTGAAACCTAAGTGTACTGGACATCTTATCTATTTACTATTTGACGATTTACGATTTACAATTTGACGATTGTCGTTATAACGTTATGCCGTGATGTCGTTATGTCGTTATGACGTCTTTTTCCCTAATCTACGAATCGACGCGTGAGGTCTTCGTAGGCATCGATGCGGCGGTCGCGCAGGAAGGGCCACCACTGGCGGACGGTCTCTGTGCGGCGCAGGTTGACATCGACAACGACGGCCTCCTGCCTCAATTCGCTTGCCTGATAGAGCAGCTCGCCTTGCTGACCGGCCACGAAGCTGCTTCCCCAGAACTTGATGCCGCCTGTCATGCCGCTTGGGTCGGGCTCAAGGCCTACGCGATTGACGACCACAACAGGGATGCCGTTGGCAATGGCGTGACTGCGCTGGATGGTCATCCAAGCCTCGCGCTGGCGTTTCTGTTCCTCTCTCGTGTCGGTAATCTCGTAGCCGATGGCAGTAGGGTAGATGAGGAGGTCTGCTCCCTGAAGCGCCATGAGACGCGCCCCCTCGGGATACCATTGGTCCCAACAAACCTGAACGCCCAGCTTGCCAAGGCTCGTCTGGATGGGATGGAAGCCGAGGTCGCCAGGGGTGAAGTAGAACTTCTCGTAGTAGGCTGGGTCGTCGGGGATGTGCATCTTCCGGTGCATGCCGGCTATGCTTCCGTCTTTCTCGAAGACGACGGCTGTGTTGTGGTAGAGCCCTGCTGCACGCTTTTCGAAAAGGCTTGCCACGATAACCACCTCGTTCTTCTTGGCCAGCCTCGAATAGAACTCTGTTGCCTCGCCTGGAATGGGGAGCGCATAGCGGAAGTTCTCCGTGTTCTCCGTCTGACAGAAATAAAGGCTGTCGTGCAGCTCTTGCAGAACGACGAGTTGGGCATCCTGCCTGGCTAACTTAACGATGTTTGCCGCAATCTTCTTGCGATTCTCTTCGATGCTGGCAGAGCAGCGTTGTTGAATGATTCCTATCTTCATCTTTCATTCTTGATTTTTAATTCTTAATTGTTCCATCTTGGGAATTGCATGGTGCAGCAATGCAGGCTGCCGTGCTGGGTGATGAGGGGCTGACAGTCGATGCCGATGATGTCGTGATGTGGGAACGCCTTGCGAAGCTGCTCCCCTGCCATGTGGTCTGTCTCGGCGTCGCCATAAGTGGGCATAAGGACGGCTCCGTTCGTGATGAGGAAGTTCGCATAGGTGGCAGGCAGACGCATGCCGTCTTCGTCGAAGACAGCCTTTGCCATCGGCAACGGGACAAGTCGATAGGGCTCGCCTTCCTTCGTTCGGAACGCCTTCAGTTGCGCTTCCATCTGCTGCAACTCAGCAAAGTGCTCGTCGCTCTTGTCGAGGCATTGCACATAGGCAATCGTGTCGTCGGGACAGAAGCGGGCCAGCGTGTCGATATGGCTGTCGGTATCGTCTCCGGCCAGGTAGCCGTAATCGAGCCAAAGGATGCGCTCGGCATGAAGCGCCTCGAGCAGTCGGGCCTCAATCTCCCCCTTTGTCAGAGGCTGGTTGCGATGCGGCGCAAGCAGACATTTGCTTGTGGTCAGGATGTTCCCCTTGCCGTCGCTCTCAATGCTTCCTCCTTCGAGCACAAAGTCAAGATGGTCTTCGTAGCGTCCCTCCAAAATGCCTTGCTCCATCATCCTCCGGTTGATTTGGTTGTCGAGGTCGGCAGGGAACTTCTCTCCCCAGCCGTTGAACTTGAAGTCGAGGCGGTGAGGACCGTCCGGAGCAAGCAAGGTGATGAAGCCATGATCGCGAGCCCAAGTGTCGTTGGTAGGCGCTTTGCAGAAAGAGATGCGGGAAAGCTCTCTCGCAGTCAAAGCCTCGCAGAGCAACTTGCGAACATGAGCGGGCTCAGGCGTCACGATGATAAGATGGAGGCGCGCAGAGAGAGTCTTCGCCATATCAAGATAGCAACGGTTCACAGCCTCCAGAATCGGCTGCCAATCGGTGCTGGCATGCGGCCAAGTAAGCTGCACGGCACTCTGCTCATGCCATTCGGCCGGAAGGAATATCTTACTGTCTGGCATAGGGAAAGCTCTCTTTTAAGGTGCAAAGTTACGAATAAGCGAGCAAAATACAAAAAGAAAACAGAAGTTTTTCTTTTTATTGTCGAGCGAAAGTAATTTCGAGATTGATCTCAAATTATCGAAGAAAAGAGCGAACCACAAAATAAAAGACAAAGAAAATGTTTTTAATGGAAGCAATAATTGCCGATGAAAATGTAAAGCTTTTTCCGAGATGTTCGTTAAAGCAGAAAAGAAAGAAGGCTCACAAGTCATGTCCAGCAACCGCCAGGAATGGCATTTCATGTAACCGCATGACATAGAGACATTTGCTCTTTACACGCAAAGCGCCCTCAAACCTCTGCAGCACAGCTCGCCAAGTTCACGCGTGAACTTTGAAAAATCCACGTGTGAAGTTTGCCATTTTAACGTGTGAAGTTTGGCAATTTAACGTGTGAAGTTTGCCAACTTAACAGGCAGAGTTTGATGACCAACCATTTGTCATCTTTATGATGTAAAGATTTTTCCGGCATACTTTGTTAATCATTCTTAATTCTTAATTCGAAATATGTAGGCTGTTTTGAAAATTCCTGTTCCTTCGTTCCTCTCCCATATATAAGGGAGGAAGAACAAACGAACAGGGACAAGTTATAGAGCCGCAAAAAACTTTTTGCAAAACACTCGTCACTCATCATCTTTTGTCTATAAACAATTGATTATTAGTCTTGTAACGAGGTGATGAGTGTCTAACGACTCATCACCAACTCGTCACCTCTGTATTTTGTTGTATCTCAGTGGATTAAGTGCCCTTGGTGACGAGTGATGAGTGTTTTTGATTTCTGTTTCCTTTTGCGTTGTTTCTTATTTCATTTCATTTTTTCAATGTTTATCTTTCGTTTTTCAATTTAAAGTTGTAACTTTGCGGCATGTTCGGGGAGAAATCCGGACTAATGAAGAAGCATTCGCTATTATTTCGCGTTGAACCAAAATGCCCAGGAAACAATTTGGAAATAAAAACGCTATGAAGTAATAGGTAATATATGGTGTCAGGAATTGGCATCTCTATGTCTGTTGATATAGCAATGCATTCACGCAATAGGCGTGATGCATTCTTATTAACAGACTGGGGTTTCCTTTCCTGGGCATGCCTCACAGTTCAACGCATAAGGAGCATCACGCTTTCTTTATGCGTTAGCGATTGATAGTTGGATGCAATATACTATCAATCGTTATGGCAAACACCAACTTAGCTAATGCAAAGACGGCAAAGAATGATGAGTTCTATACGCAGTATCAGGACATACAGAAGGAGATAAACGCTTATTTGGAGTACGACCCTAATGTGTTTCGCGGCAAAACGGTACTGCTGCCTTGTGATGACCCAGAATGGAGCAACTTCACGAAGTTCTTCGCGCAAAACTTCGAAGCATTCGGATTGAAGAAGCTGATAAGCACAAGCTATGCTGTAGAGTCGAAGAAGATAAAGGAGTGGAAGCCGACACTCTTTGAGACAGAAAGCCCTTATTATGATGCCGACAAGAGCAGAACCAATGGCAAGATATTCGTGCTCGACGAGGACATCAATGGCGACGGACGCTTCAACATCAACGACCTGCAATGGTCGTACCTCAAAGGCGATGGCGACTTCCGCAGCGAAGAGGTTTGTAAGTTGAGAGATGAGGCAGACATCATCATCACCAACCCGCCGTTTTCGCTGTTTAGGGAGTTCTTTTCCTGGATAATGGAAGCTGAAAAGAGGTTTGTGATTATAGGGAATATAAATGCTGTATCCTATAAAGAAATCTTTCCCTATATAAAGGAAGGAAAAGTATGGTTGGGTAGTTCATACTTTAATGGAGGGGCTGCCTTCTTTATTGCAGATGCAAAACACTATGACCCATCCAAGATGTCCAATCAGAAGAATGCCTTCTTCCATGAAGGACAATTCTTGTGGCGAGTTAATGGTGTTAGATGGTACACAAATATAGATCATGGACGCAGACACGAGCCACTTCCACTTATGACAATGGAAGACAATCTTATGTATTCCAAGCATAAAGAAGTAAGAGGGAAAAAATATGTGCATTACGAGAATTACGATGCTATTGAAGTACCATTCTATGATGCAATACCTTCCGACTATGAAGGGCTTATGGGCGTGCCTCGTTCTTTCCTTGACAAGTATTGCCCTGAGCAGTTTGAGATAGTTGGTTATGCAGAAGGAGATTCCGGCAAGGAACTTGGCTTGAAGCCTTATCCCCGAGAACTGAAGAAACTCAATCCAAGTTTGCGCGACGGACAACTATATTACATAGATGAAGATGGATTACCTCAAAAACCATACGCAAGAATACTAATCCGCAAAAAGCAATAGAATTATGCAAACGACATTGATGACAGACCTGACGGTCAAAGAGATATGCGAGGGCTTTGTCTATAATCAGTTGGAAGGCAAAGGCTTGTTCGGTTGGGCTGGCAAGCTGACCATTCAGCCCGAGTATCAGCGCAACTACCTCTATATTGAGAACGACGGAAGGAAAGAGGTGGCAGTCATCGACAGCATATTAAAAGACTACCCAATAGGTCTTATCTATTTCAATGAGCCTGAACCAGGACGCTACGAGATACTCGACGGGCAGCAGCGCATCACCAGCATCGGCCGCTTCGTCACAGGCAAGTTTGCCATCAAGGACAAGTTCGGCATGGAGCAATACTTCAAGGGACTGACTAAGGAAGAGCAGGATAAGATATACAATTACCGCCTGCTCATCTATATCTGCAACGGTACAGAAAAGGAAATAAAGGAGTGGTTCGAGACAATCAACATAGCTGGCGTGCCATTGAACAGACAGGAACTGCTCAACGCTACCTATTCAGGACCATTCGTGACAGAAGCCAAAAAGGTGTTTAGCAATTCAAGTCGTCCGGAACAGCAGAAGTGGAGTTGCTACATCAAAGGCAATGCCAACCGACAGGACATCCTCCACGAAGCACTCGTATGGGTGTCAAAAGGGGAAAACAACGTCGGTGGCTACATGAGCAGGCATCGCTACGACAATAACATAGAGGAATTGAAGACCTATTTCGATACAGTGATAGAATGGGCGAAGGTACTCTTCGGAGAACCTAAGAGCGAGATGCGAGGCTTGGAGTGGGGCGACTTCTATGAGAGGTATCATGCCAACTCTTATAACCCGTCGCAATTGCAGCAACGCGTAAACGAACTTTATGCCGACGAGTTTGTGACAAACAAGCGTGGCATCTTCGAGTATCTGTTGGGAGGAGAAATGGAGAAGCAGCTTCTCAATATCCGCATCTTCGAAGATAGTGTAAAGAAAACTGTCTATGCGCGTCAGACCAACGATGCTCGCGAGAAAGGCATCAGCAATTGTCCGGAATGCGCCAAAGGACATGAGAATATGCGAACCAAGATTTATAAATTCTCGGAAATGGATGCCGACCATGTGACGGCTTGGAGCAAGGGTGGCGAAACAAGCATTGAGAATTGTCAAATGCTCTGCAAGACACACAACAGAGCAAAGGGAAACAAATAAAAAGCGGAAATGCTTGAGATTCTGCAAAAGGAAGGAGCCTCTGCGATGTCATTTGTGGGCTTTTCTTGAGGGGAAAAGCGAAAAACGGAAGCTGCAGATTATTATTTTTCATTATACATTACACATTATTCATTTTTTTTACGTACCTTTGCAGCGCAATTCTATGTGATTGCACAGAAAAACATATTGTTCGTATGAGCGTAAGAGTTCAAGACGTTATCGACGCCCTTGAAGATTTCGCGCCTCTGCCTCTGCAGGAAAGCTACGATAATGCTGGCTTGCAGGTTGGATTGACAGAAGCGGAAGTGTCAGGGGTTTTATTGTGCCTTGACGTGACCGAGGCTGTGATACGGGAGGCACTGGAGCTGGGATGCAATCTGGTTGTGTCGCATCATCCGCTTATCTTCCATGCTTTGAAGCATCTGACGGATGGCGATGCTGTGCAGCGTTGCGTCCGTATGGCTTTGCAGAACGACATTGCCATCTACTCGGCTCACACCAATCTGGATGCGGCTGTGGATGGTGTCAACTACATGATGGCAGAGCGGCTGGGGCTGGTCGATGTGGTGCTTCTGCAGCCTCGTCAGGTGTCTGTGGGCATCGGTTCGAGTGCCCATACGGTTCAAGCCGGTTCGGGCGTGATAGGTTATCTGCCTGAAGGCGAGGACTCGTTGGCTTTCCTGCAAAGGGTGAAGCAGGCTTTCGGTGTGGAGTGCTTGATGCACAATGAGTTGTTGTCCCGTCCCATAGAGAGTGTCGCCATTTGCGGCGGGGCAGGGGACTTCCTCTTGCAAGAAGCGTTGCGGATTGGAGCGGATGCTTTCCTGACGGGAGAGATGCACTACCATCAGTACTTCGGGCACGACGGACAGATACAGATTGGCGTTCTTGGACATTACCAGAGCGAGCAATACACGATGGACATATTCAATCAGGTAATCGGCGAGAGGTGCCCCAGGTTGCCGCTCTTCAAGACGACACTCTGCACGAACCCCATCAAGTATCTCTAAGCCTCTCCCCATCTCCATCGGGGGAGCAATAAAACAGTAAATGGTAAATCATTAAATAGTAAGTACAATTATGGCAAGAGAAAAAGCTAAGAAAGACCCTGCTGACTACAGCGTGGAAGAGAAGCTGAAGAACCTTTATGCTCTCCAGAGCATGCTTTCTGAGATTGACAGCATCAAGACACTTCGTGGCGAACTGCCTCTTGAGGTTCAGGACCTGGAGGACGAAATCGAAGGTATGACGACGCGCATCGAGAAGATTAACAACGATATTGCTGAGCTGAAGAAGGAAATCAGCGAGCGCAACGGTAAGATTGCTGAAAACAAGACGAACATCGAGCGTTACAACACGCAGATGGAGAGCGTTCGCAACAATCGCGAGTATGATAGCTTGACCAAGCAGGTTGAATATGCCGAGCTTGACAATCAACTGCATGAGAAGAAGATTCGCGAGGCAAAGGAAGTCGTGGAGGCTAAGACCGCCGAGATGACGCGATGCAATCTCGAGGTGAACGACCGCAGGGTGCTTCTCGAGACAAAGAAGGAGGAACTGGAGGAAATCGTCAGCGAGACAAAGGCTGAGGAGGAGAAGCTCCGCGAAAGGGCTAAGAACCTTGAGATTACCATCGAGCCTCGTCTCCTGAACGCCTTCAAGCGCATCCGTCGCAACAGCCGCAACGGCTTGGGCATTGTTTCTGTTCAGCGCGATGCTTGCTGCGGTTGCTTCAACAAGATTCCGCCTCAGCGCCAGCTCGACATCCGTAGTCGCAAGAAGATTATCGTCTGCGAGTATTGTGGTCGCATCATGATTGACCGCGAACTTGCCGGCCTTCCGTCTGAGAATCAGGAAGGAGCAAAGAAAAGCAGTCGCAAACGCACGTCGAAGAGGGCAGAGTAACAGGGCTACATGCCCGCCATCGCCGGAAAGGGTTGTTCGGCTAGGCTCGATGGGCCTGGCCTGGTGCGGGCATTAACTTTACGATAATTATAATGAAGATAACACTTATAGGTGCCAGCGGTTTCGTTGGCACAAGATTGATGAATCTGTTGGACGAGAGCAGCAACGATTATCAGTTGAAAAATATCGACCTGCTCCCCAGTCACTTCTTCAACCAATACACCACCATTGGCGATGTGCGCAATCAGGAACAGATGGACAAGGAGTTGGCCGGTGCCGATGTGGTAGTGCTGCTGGCGGCTCAACACCGTGACGATGTGACTCCCATTTCGCTCTATTACGACACGAATGTCGGTGGAATGGAGAACACGCTCCGTGCTATGGAGAAGAACGGGGTGAAGAGGCTGGTGTTCTTCTCGTCGGTAGCCGTCTATGGCTTGAACAAGAAGAATCCTAACGAGGAGCACGAGAAGGATCCCTTCAACCACTACGGAAAGTCAAAATGGCAGGCAGAGCAGGTTCTGCAGGAATGGTATAAGACCCATAGCGACTGGAACATCAACATTGTCCGTCCGACAGTCATCTTTGGCGAGAGAAACAGAGGCAATGTATATAACCTGCTGAAGCAGATCTCCAGCGGCAAATTCCTTATGGTGGGCAACGGCAACAACAAGAAGTCGATGGCATACGTGGGAAATGTGGTGGCTTTTGTGAAGTTCTTTATTGACAACAAGACCAGCGGCTACAATGTGTATAACTACATAGACAAGCCGGACTTCACGATGAACGAACTGGTGCAGTTGGTGGAGAAAGTGCTTGGCAAGCGTTTGCCGGGCATCCACTTCCCCTACTGGATGGGTATGGCAGGCGGCTATGTGTTCGACGCCATCGCTTTCCTGACCAGAAAGAAACTGACCGTGAGTTCGGTGAGGGTGAAGAAGTTCTGCTCCACCACCGCATTCGACTCCTCGAAGATGCTTGCCAGCGGTTTCAAGGCTCCATATACACTTGCAGAAGGATTGTCCAGAACGCTCCAATATGAGTTCATAAACCCTCCGACAGACGATGTCATCTTCGTCTCGGAGTGATGCGGACGCCAAGGATTTTTGTAAAGATTTTTCGCAGACACACTCTTTCTGACGGCTTGTTTTCGTTCGGGTGGCACTTTGCTACTCCGAACGAAAAATAAGGGCTTAAATCGAGTTTCTCCCTTCGCCAGGCAGTTTGCGAGGACTGAATTTACAGCGCCGGGCAAAGAAAGTACAAACCCCGTGTGGTGCCTTGTTAAACTCCGCGTACTTTTCTGCTGAATTTCGCCTGCGAGGTAGGTGAACCCCGCATGGGGAAATTGCAAACTTCGCGTGCGGCGTTGGCCAACTCCGCGTGCGGCGTTTGTTTTTTCCGCACCCGTCGATGCCGATTGCCACATTTTGTGTGCCAATTTTTGTAAAGTTTTTGGTTTGTTGCTGTCAGGCAAATATGGCCTGCTCCGAACATTAAAAATTATTGCTGTCCGGTAAAAATTTTTCATCATTACCTGCACCCTCCTAACCATCGGCATTTAGAGCAACATGTGATAGGCAGGGGCTTGGGACGCCCCAAAGGGGCAGAAAGATGTCAGCCCAGGGCAGCGCCCTGGGTATTGAAATGCCACTGCAAATGACGCTCTGTAAGAGCAAAAGCACTAAAACACAAATCTTTTGCCCCTTTAGGGCGCATTCTACCATTGCGCCATAAACCCAGGGCGATGCCCTGGGCTGACATCTTAATGGCCTTTCAGGCCGGATTAACCGGACAGCAATAAAAGTTTTTTGTTTGTTGGAGCCTGGTAAATATGGCCTGCTCCGAACATTAAAAATCCTCCCTTCCAACCCCACCCCTCGCTTCGCTCTTCCCCTTGCCCTCCGTCGAGCATAGCTCTCCCCAATTGCTCCGCTGCTAACGGGCAATTGCCCTTCAAGGAATGGGAGGGGAGTTGGGACGCAGCACTCCCCGCCCCTTAAGGGGAGGGGTAGGGGTGGGGTATATTCGATGGGGGTGACTTTCTTATGGAATGGCGTTCCCTATAATTCTTCCAGGAATTCCAGGCAACGCTTGGTCTGCTGCTCAAAGGAGAACTCGTTTGCAGAAGCCTGAAGGCAGCACTCCCTCATTTGATGGTATTCTGCATCTGTCATGTCCTTAAGTCGGATAATGTTTTCCTTCAGGGCTTCATAATCTCCTGGATCGGAAACAACGCCTAGATTGTATTGCAGGATAATGTTTCTGCCCTCTCCTCCACCACAGAAGATGATGGGAGTGCCATGTGGCAACAGATCAAAGATTTTGGAGGGAACAGCGCCTTTAATGGAGACGACTAAGGGAACAATCGAAGCATGGAATGTGCCCAAAATCTGATTTATCTCTTCCTTCTTTTTATACCCGTGACAGATCACGCCACAATCGTTCTTTGCCACATACTCTTGGATTGCCTCGGCCTGATTGCCTCCTCCATAGATGTGCAGTTCGGCTCCAAGCTCCTTGAAGTTTATATGCTGGATGATGCCTAAAATGTCTTGTGCAACACCAAGAAGACCGGCATAGGCCAGTTTGAGCTTTGCCCTGTTTTCGGGGAAACTCGAGTCGGCATGAATATTTTGCGGCTGAAGGTTTCGGTATAAGAAACGCGGTTTGTCATGCCCAAAAGACCGGATGTGTTGGAGAATCTCGTCGCTCTGTCCAAAGAAAGCGCTTGCTTTTTTATAGACGAAGCGCTCCATCCATGCCAATATCTTATAGTATGTGCCTCCCTGCTTGACAGCTCCCAGCTCTACAGCCGACAGCGGCCATAAATCCGATACATTCAGTATGGTTTGCTTGCGATAGATGCAACTGTAGAGCAAGATTGCGGAAAATCCCACCAGAAGCGGAGGTGTCTGTATGATGACCTTGTCGTATGACTTGTTCTTGCTTATTCTGAGTCCGAATGTCCAAATGGCCAAAGCAAAGACAAGCATACCCAAAAGGCGGGCAATAGCGTTCTTGGATATTGTCGCGTATGTCCAGTACCTGAATATGCGAACACCTTGTATGGTCTCCTGTTTATATAAGCGTTTCCTGTAACCTTCGAATATTCGGCCTTTGGGATAATTGGGGAGACAGGTCAGGACATTCACTTCTATCCCTTGCTGTGTCATGGCTTCCGCCATGTTGCAAATTCGCGAAGGAGCTGCCCCCATTTCCGGAGGATAGTAAAAGGAAACTATCAGAATCTTCATGCCTTCATCATTTATTTAAAGATGCCGCGGAAATACTGCTTCAGGGTGCCCGATGACGAGCGGAGCCATCAAAATCGCCTTTGCGCAAGTCCCCAATGCAAGCATTATTTTCGTCATAAAAGCATTTTGGGTGCAAAGGTACTATTTTTTTAGGAAATACCTGTCAAATAATCAAAAAAAGTTATATCTTTGCATCAAAATTGTGTAGATTATGAAGAGATATATTTTTTTGATTTTTGCCCCTCTTTTTTTTATTTCGGCAGACTCCGTCGGTCGGCCTGAGACAAGCGCAGATGACTATGTCCTGATATTCAGCGACGAATTCAATCAGCCGAATGGCAGCGCTCCAGACAAGGCTGTATGGTCATGTCCTCCGCGTTCGAATAAGGGATGGAACAGATGGGTGAAAGACATACCAGAAGTGGCATATATAAGAAAAGGGAAGTTGGTTTGCCGTGCAATTCCCAATAGAGCACACCCGACAGATACAGCAAAGATGCTGACAGGTGCTGTCTTCTCCAGAAAGAAGTTTGAGTTCCGATACGGCAAGATAGAAGTTCGCATGAAGACCAATCTGAAGGTGGGCAATTTCACCTCAGCTTGGTTAAGGACTTGGGAAAGCAAGGAGCAGCCTCTGTATAGCGAGATAGACATTGTAGGGATGATGGGCAACTTGCCGAGGTCTCTCCATACAGTTCATTCAGAACTTACTACCAAGAATCCCAAGCATGGGACAAAAAACCATTTTGCCATTGACTGCAACGTAAAGAAATGGCATGTCTATGGCGTGATATGGACTCCTGAAAACATTGTTTGGACACTTGACGGCAAGAAAGTGGGCGAGTATCGTAAGAGCAAAGATCCGCAGCTATTGTCAAAAGGTCAGTGGTCGTTCGACTATCCGCTGTTTATAGTGCTTAACCAAAGTGTGGGGTCGGGTGGCTACGACCATTTCATGCCACAGTACAACGACATTTATGAGACTCAGTTTGACTGGGTGAGAGTCTATCAGAAGAGAGACAGCAGGTGATTATTGGCATGTTTTACGATACAGGTCAATTATCTCAATAGCGCAGTCCTGCACTTGCATGTTGTCTGGAGCTTGAGTTTTAAGGACTGACTGCAATGCGTCTTCGAAGCTTTGTCGATTACTATACGAAAACAATGTAACACCCAAAGGTCGGTCAACACTGTCCGAACACAACACTTTTCTGCCTAAATACAAAGCTTCTTTTACTGATATTGCATCGCCATCAGTGCTGGTGTTCCTGACGAAGATGTCAATATGCTTAAGTAATTCGTAGTATGGATGCGGGTAGTCTATGAATATAATGTTGTCGCCAGTTTCCTTTAAATGCTGCCGATATGCTCCTTTAGGGTCAGAAATAATGAGAGCATATTGTTTCTTTTCTTTGAAGAAATCGACTAAAAAGGCGATTCCATAGATTTCGTTCCCAAATCTGTCAAATGATAAGCGGCTCGCATTGGTTGAGACGATGGTTTTGCCTTTCTCTTTCAGTTCCGTTATCTTGTCCACTATTTCTGGTTGTAGGGCGTTCTCAACATACGGCGGAATAAAGACAGGGATAAATAATGCGTTGCGACTAATCTTCCGGCACGCTTCATAGCTCCGATGGTTGATGAGAATTGGGACATCTGCACATTTGAGAGCTGCAATGAAGGCAAGTTTTTTCCAGCCAGAGAACCGTTCATAGTCTGCATGTAGGGTAAAGATGCATTTCGAGCCAGCCAGCTTGCTTGCGGTCAGGAACATTAACAACAGGATGGGATGAGTTACATGGATATGTACAACCCCCTTATGCCTGATGAGGAAAAGGCAGGTTTTTTTTACGCCTTTTTGTTTGTAGTCAATCAGCGCATAGTTTATTTTCTTGACATCCAGTGCTTCTGTCAGACGCTTTACATGTATGCTGACACCGCCGATAAACGATGACTCTGGTACAGTTCCGACAATGTAGAGATTCTTCATGCGTTATTGTCTATTGCTTTCCGTATTGCCTGGATATAGCCGTGCCCGAATTTCTGATCGGGTTCCACATAATTGCCTTCACCCCACTCGTTCCATGCTTTCAAAAACAGAATTTGATGCTCCGGCTGCTTGTCTTTAATCAATCTGATGGCTTCTTCTACTGTTACTTGGAATTTCTCGGGTGTGCTGTTCACCAACGGGTCTGTCTTAATCCCTGCACGTGGTGTGCGATCCCATTGGGGCATAAGCGTAGGATATACATTCTCCCAAGCATCTTCGGGGACATAGTAGTGACGCATCACTTTTGCGTAATCGGCTCTGAACGACATTGGCAGGAAGGTATGGTTGGCAGCAAAGAACAGAGCCTTCTTCCACTTCCCGTTGACGATGGTTTGTGCGCGCCCTAATCCTGCCGACATCACAGCATCAAAGCCAATATCAAGTACTTCTTGATAGCGTTCTGCCGGTTGGTTGGCATCCCATAGCGTCATTTTACCGTCTTTCGTCGAGCGACCTGACGAGTTTTGCGTGTAGCCTACAAAATGGATTCCTTGCAACCCGTTTTCACGAGCCATCTGTTGCCAAAGATCTATGAATTGCCGGCATTCAGGGATAGCTCTCGGTTCCCACACTGCGAAGAGCGGCTTATCTTCGACTCTGATATATCGAGGGTCACGGAAGGCAGGCAATAGTGCGTTGAAATGGGTTATGTGGTCTTCTGTTGAGTATTCCATTTTTGCTATCATGGAGTCGCGTCGGAGACTGCTGCCCTTCTTCCAAGTCTTGTTAGTCCAATCATGATTAGCCCAGCACAGGCAGAAGGGCAAATCGGGCTTGCCGCTTGTCAGAACTTCGTTGAAGGGGCGTTCAAGCAGTTGTTTGCCATTGCCAAACCAGTAATGGTAGTAGCAGAAGCCCTCGATGCCTGCCTCGCGTGCCAGTTCTGCCTGTTGCTCGCGCACCTCGGGCAGACGCAAGTCGTAGAAGCCCAAGTCGGCAGGGATGCGTGGCTGGTAGTGACCACGAAACAATGGTCTTGCTTTTACGACATTATTCCATTCAGTAAAGCCTGGTCCCCACCATTCGTTGTTCTCAGGGATGGGATGATATTGAGGAAGATAGAGTGCGATGATTCTTGGGTTCATGTTTATATGGTTTTGAGATTATTCGTATTTTATGAAATGTGCTGCTGGCAGAAAAGACGTGGTTATTTTTTTGTCCCACTTCCAAACACTTTTGTTCGTAGCTCCTCACAGCGTTGGTGACGAGAAGCAAAAGGCTCGTCGCCCTCATACCAAGGTTTTCTTTGCTTTTTTACATAAGCTGGCATTCCAGTAAGCAGGATGTTGTCATCTGCGAATGACTTCGTGACGACGGAGTTAGCTGCAATAGTCACATTGTCACCAAGTTCCTTGCAAGATGTAATTTTAGCACCAGTAGAGACGAAAAGGTTATTGCCTATGTGATGGCCTGTGGAGGTGATAAGTGTGCACACATGCATCACAGCGTAATTACCGATGGTGTTCTGTGGCCCAACTACAATGGTGCCAAAATGCGGAAGCACCAATCCGTAGCCGAATACATCAGGACCTATGGTATAGCCCAACTTTATAGATAAACGCTGGTATCTATAGTGATAGAACAACCATAATGGGTTGCCAGAATGTTTATAGTACGACAACTTGCGCATCGTAGTGAGGTATTTCATCTTCAAATCAGGCAACAGAAATTCTTTCAAGTGAGTGGAAAATGATTTCTTGAACGATCCTGTGTTCATCATCCTGTCTGCCATTAAGAAGAATCGGAGTTCTTTTCTTGAAGTGATAATCATATTATAATTGCTTAATAATCTTTGCAGGTATTCCACAGGCTACAGCGAAAGCCGGTACGTCATGAGTCACCACGCTGTTGGCTCCGATAATTGCTCCGTCGCCGATGGTCACACCAGGCATCACGCAGACATTGTTCCCTAACCATACATTGTTGCCTATAACCACAGGGCCTTTGCTATACAAAGGGCGTTTGTGAAACGGCAGATTCATGTGCTCACGGGTGCTTTGTCCGTGACTGTTATCTGTGATGAGCACATTGGTGCCTGTCAGAAGGTTGTCGCCAATGCGGATGCTGTTGATGGCTGTGATGTGGGCGTTATTACGGATTGAGCAACGCTTGCCGATTATAATGTTTGGTGTATAGTGGTTGCCGTTGTGCGAGTCCCATGCCGTCAGTTGTACTCCAGAAGCGATATATGTCTGGTCGCCTACTGAAATATATTTCAACCCTTCAAGTCTCATGGCCTTCCAACCTATGTGTGACCCCTTGCCCCATTTGGCGAAACGATGGCGATGAAGGGCGGTATAAATCCTATTGCTGATAGATTTAAGTATTTGTGCCATTTAGTATGTCTTTGTAGAATTGATATATTTGTCTTGTGTTATTTTCAACAGTATATAGTTTGTTTACTGTTTTGAATGCACGTTCAAGGTAAGGCCTGTAGAATTCTGGCGGATTGCTGGCAACCTCAGATAAGAGCTTGGCCAGTTCTTCGGCTGTTTCATATCTTAGGGCAATTTCCTTTCCTGTCATTTCCAAAGCATTATCCATTTGCTCTTTTGTGCCGCTGGTGTTTCTTCCGATAACCAGACATCCTTGCTGCATAGCCTCGGGCATACAGAAACCAAATCCCTCGAATAGTGATGAGACAATTAGGGCACGTGCCTCTCGCATCAAAGCTGCGATGTCGTCACGGTTGCCTAAAAGTTCAACATGTTCTGTAAGGTGATTATCTTTGATGTACTTCAGTTGTTTTTGATAATATGCGTCATCGCCATTGCTTCCTGCCACTTTCAGAGGTATAGGTGCAGGCGATTGGTCTGCATATATTTTATAGGCATTCAACAATTGATCAAGACCTTTGGGTGGCTGAATGCGACCTGCAAAAAGGAAATAGCTTTTGGTCACCGAAGATGGCAAATCAGTCATTTGGGAAAAGACACCGTCATAAATCACACGAGACCTCTTGGTTTTATTGTCTTGATAGTAATGGTGCTGAACAGCTTTAGTGATACAAATGGAATAGGAACAGTTGTATTTCAATTGATGGGCAAACGAAGCTTGCATAGGGAAGTAGTGATAACCGAGCATATTAGCAAATTCCCTGATGTGATAGATATGCGGAATACCAGTCTTCCGTGCTGCGTCAAAGCCTATGCGGACAACTCCAGTGTTGGAATGCACAATGTCGATTCCGTTTTCTCTTATCCATTTTGAAAGCGCCCTAGTGGCTTTGTGGTTAACGATGATTCGTGCTGCGAGTTTGGGGAGGAACAGCATGCGTTGCTTTAATGTGTGAGAGTACGGGTAAACAGAGGGGCGATAGGTCTGGACGAGTGTCGGTATCTGTCTCTTACTCAGTTCAAGGAATACTCCGTCCCTGTCAGGTACTACCACATATGGTTTGATGTCATATTGTGATAGACCATCAAGTATATTAAGGAATGCCTTTGTGGCCCCGCCATTGGCTACAGTGGAATTGAGAATATATGCAATCTTCATTGTTGAATGGAGTTACTCAAGTTCTGCAAGAAATAAATATGCTGTTAAACAGGAAGTCGTTGGCTGATTTCTGTTTGCTCTCGTGATGTTTGGCAAATCCACACGAGGATTTTAGCAAGTTCACACGAGGGTTTTGGCAAATCCACACGAGGATTTCTGCTAATCCACGTGAGAAAAAATGCAGGGTGTCATTACTTGCTGAACTTGACATAGTTATTATATTGTCTGTATATATGCCGAGTGTCAGGATTCCTGCACGTGAGCCAATACCTTATTAATATATTGTTTTGATTTCTCGATAGCCTCCAGTCCTTCCAATGTTGTAATCTTGTCCATAGAACGCAACTTGGAGAATGATGTTTCGTCCAAATAGGAGACGAAGCGTTCTTCCAGCCCCATCGGGTTTAATAGGTTGTTTATTCGCCCATCTTTTTTTGTGTTGCTTTTTATACTTACGAATGGCCTTGAGAACAAGAGGGAAAACACAGTCCCATGAAAAGAGGCGGCAACAATGAATGTGGCATATCGGCACAGGTTCAGAAAAGTAATTGGTGAAGCACTGGCAGAAAAGTCATCTTTGTTTGCTTCCAAAAGAGAGGCAAGAGTGACGACCGTAGTTCCCAACTCTTTAGCAGCGATGGCTGCAGCCTGCTCTGCTCTGCTGTTCGGCTGCACTTCATACAGCAAGACATAATCTTTTTTTATAATTCTTTCTCCTGCCAAACTGCACCATGCAGACGGGTTTAAAAGCAGAGTGGGGTCAACAGTGCTTTGTACCTCTACATGACAATGCTCCTGAAGATGGCGGGCCAACATCTCCTCACGTACGCTCAGGAATGAGAAATTATGTAATAGGGGAATCATCTCTCGGCATTTCTCATCAGACGGATTACCCTCCATGCTTGCTGCATATGTGGCAAGTATAGTGGCCGCAGGATGAGTAAACTTTCCCCAATAATACTTGTCATAGCCGCAGGTGAGTTGTGTGTTCCACACTTGGTCACTCCCAATAAAGATTATGTCATATGGAAGGTCGGTGATGTTTGCTGTTGGTGCCAAATGCAGATTATTGTTGATAAAACTCTCGAAGCTGGCATATCTGTGTCGCCGTAAGGGAAGGAGGCGCAATTCTTTTGTAATCTTACGAAAACACAGCAAAGGATTGAGCGAAAGGAATCTTCGGAAATCAAATACTTGATAGACCTTCAACATTGAAGGCAGCCTATAGTCGATGACCTCAACCTTATGCCCTAAACACTCCAAATAAGTCTGCAGGGCATAACACTGAAGCACAGCACCATAATTGTGTGCCGAGTGAAAAGTGAGTATTCCTATTCTCATTTTCGATTCTTTAGTAAGTTATACAATGGCATTACCCAAAGTTTTAACCGTCGGCTATATGTATATCCCCAGTATTTTCTCATTACCTTGTCAATCCCTCCTTGCGAGTAGTCATGCCAAAAGGCTTTGCGCAATGCGGAAACTTGTTGAGGGGCAACGAGGACGGGCTGTACAGCCTTTGTTCTATTGCTCTCTATAAAATCGCATCGCTCCTTGACTTGATTGAAATATGCTTGGCCTTGTGCAGTATTTACCATCAGAATGGATACGCCAGCAGAATTGTAGAATTCAGGATGGGATTTCTTTATCCCCCAAAAATCTCCAATGGAAATATCTCCGCAACGTTCAAATGAACAAAATGGACAGTTATGGCACGATGGCCGTGTGGCAAGCATACTGTTGTATGCACTTACCCATGCACTTGCCCAGTAGGAGTCCTTTAAGCGGGAGCCATCTGCAAACTCCATGCGGTTTGATAAGACTCCCCATCCTTTTGACTTGTCACGCAGGCTCAGGTTAATTACCTTCTTACCTGTTTTTCGTTCTACGAAGTCTATATACTTTGCAAATATCATGGGAGATGCTACACTATGACATAGCAAATCGCAAGTCAGTAAGTTCTGATAAGGTTTTCTCAGGTAATTCTTAAGACCGGCTACTTGACATGGGGTACCAACAAACATTACTTCCCGTCCGTCCTTAAGATATTTCCCAATAGTGCTAAAGGTATCACCCAAGTAGCTTTGCACATATTTTGAATCATGCAAGGATGACAAATCCTCCACGCTTTCCACGGAGATATGGCGAGCTATCATATGATTCTGATAAGCCACTCCAAAGACAACACCTTTATGTTCCAGGATTTGTTGGGCAAATACGCTAAAAGCCCCGCCACTGGCCGACTTTTTTAGTATCGATGGATCTCGATGGCGAAGCGCATAGATATGTTGTTCTGTGGACTTGTTCGTGTTGCTCTCCTGAAGAGCAGGACACACTATCTCACATAGACCGCAATCCAAACACTTCTGTTTGTCGACACTGGGATATAAGAAACCCTCTGTGTCCGCAGTCATTGAGATTGCTTGAGCATGGCAAATCTGTTGACATGCTGTGCATCCAAAGCATTGTGTATGTTCTGTAATGTCTATCATGGTAATTATGACGCAGTTTAGAATCAGAGCGTGCAGATGGAATCCAAGTCGGCCGTTTCATCAATCTGATAGAAGGTTGCATCAGGATGCTGTGCGAAATAGGAACGGACTATGTGTTCCTGCGAATAATTGAAAATTCTACGTATGCCCTGCTTGACCAAACGCGCTGGACATCCTGCGAGTACGGAATGAGGTGGAAGGGTGCTGTAGTTTTTGGAAAGTAATGTGTTTGGGGACGCAACAGTAAGATAATCGGGAGTGACAGTCCCCCGTTTCACATAGCAGTTGCTGCCAAGCCAGTTGTATCTTCCCAAAACGATGGGGGCACAATTCCTGAATACTTGGCGTGAATCCACGTTTATAAGGTAGTGCATGTCAGAGTCTTGTATATGAGAGTCAAAGCCTAAGATGGTGTTGTAGCCAATCTCAAGGCGGGAAAATATCCGCACTTCTGATTTGTTACCTATAATGTTGTTTCCGTGAAAAACGATATCACCCTTGTTGAAGATGTAAGTGCCATAATTTATGAACACTTTCCCATATATATCCAAAGTCCCAAGATTATTGAATAGCGTAAAGGGGGCAACAACAAAATCATGATTGGTTCCTATTACTATCAAACGTCTGCTGACAGGACACTTGATGTTTATTTTCCCGATATTCTTGAGCTTAAAGTTCCCATAGATATAGACAGGAAACTTCAGTCCTTGGCGCAGGCCAAAGGCTCG